>OGEN01000423.1_pt1 | contig 50998 bp, 40 predicted proteins | sample 1570671 | NCBI WGS metagenome assembly OGEN01 (sample SAMEA2582128, study PRJEB24529) | metagenome | biome: Human gut stool | place: China | collected 2011 | reverse complement strand
ACGGAAATCCCGTCTACGGCTGGGTCATTGAAAAAATCTCACCCAACCCTTTCGTCTCTTACGGATTGTAGTTACTACGCTACTACACACTGCGATAAAACATTGAAAAAGAATAGGCTGCCATGTAGCAGAATACAAAATACACACCTTACGACATCTTACTACGCCACTACGTCAATTACTACGGTAGTAAGGTGACATAAACTTGGTTACTACACATAGCGAATTATTTATCAAACGATTACGCGAATGTAGTAGGTAGTAAGGCAATATCGGCAAACTTCGAAAAACAAAAATTATGAATGATCTGAAAAATATCGGCATCCGGCAATTCCTCTCCCAACGAGGTATTCAGCCCAAATACGAACGCAACGGCTACGGCATGTATCTTTCCCCTTTGCGTGAAGAGCGTACACCGAGTTTCAAAGTGGACTACGTGCAAAATCTCTGGTACGACTTCGGACTAGGCGAAGGCGGCACATTGCTCACCCTCGTAATGCGGTTGGAGCGGTGCGACAGCCGTGAAGCCATCCGACGTCTGCAAAACGGTGAAAAAAGGGACGCCGGTTCCGTTTCTCTTTCACCGGGTGTTGGCGAGCGTCCAGCTGCCGGAGGTCCCTTGCCGGTCTTGCGTCCGGCCACCCTTCCCGCGTTCCGCATCCTCTCCGACGCTTCGCTCCGGCATCCGGCATTGGTCGGTTATCTCGCCTCGCGCGGCATCGTCCCGCCGGTCGCCGCGGCATTCTGCCGCGAGGTCCGTTACGAGATAAACGGCCGCGCCTTTTTCGCCGTCGGGTTCCGCAACGATGCCGGAGGGTGGGAGCTCCGCTCCGAGCGGTTCAAAGGCGGCTCCTCGCCCAAACATATCACCACCATCGGCAACCGTTCCGATACGGTAATCGCTTTCGAGGGATTTATGGATTTCCTCGCATATCTCTCGCTGAAACATCCCGAACGACTGCGCATTGACGCCGCGGTTCTGAACTCGGTCGTCAACCTGCCCAAAGCCGTACCGTTTCTTAGCCGGCATCCGGTGATCCACACCTTCTTCGACAACGACGAGGCAGGACGCAAGGCAACTGCCGATCTGATCCGTCTTTGCCCCCGCAGCGAGCTAATCGACCAAAGCAGTTTTTACAGCGGGCACAAGGACGTAAATGACTATCTGATCGCCCGCATAAAAGACCGACCTAAGACCACGAAAACTATATCCGATAAGCAAGATCACTCTTGTCGGAATAATCTGCAAGCTCTGAAAGCGGAAAGGGCGGAAATTGAACCACCGTGTCGGAAAGGGGTAAAGATTTAAGGAAGGCAAGGTTGTGTTTTCGTAGACGAAAACTGCGCCTTCCCCGCTGGTCGGCGTAAAATCCCGCTGGTCTGAACAAAAAATGCTTAACCACTTATCATGGAAACACCGAAAAAAACATATGGCAAACAAGGCGGGCGCCCGAAAGTCGGCATCGGTCACATCCGCAAATACGTCGTCAGCACACGGCTCAGCCCCGAACGGAAACTCCGCTTTTCGGCCCTCTGCCGCGAGGCCGGGCAACCGCCTGCCGAGGTTCTGCGCCAACTGATCGACCGAGGAACGGTAAGAGCACGGATCACCCGCGAACAACTGGATTTCATAGCCCAACTGAAAGGCGTCGCCCGGAATCTGAACCAGCTGACCCGGCTGGCCAATGCCAAAGGTCTGGCGGCTGTCAGGGCACGGCATGCGGCGATCGTCACGGCTATCGAAAAACTCCTGAAGCAGATATGCGATGGTCGGTAAGGTAATATCCGCTTCGTCCTTTTCGGGGACGGTAGGCTACGTGATGAAAGAAGAATCCCGGATCTTGGAAGCCGAAGGCATTATGCCTCCGGAAGTGAAGGACATGGTGCAGGACTTCAAAGACCAGACCTTATTGAACCCACGGCTGAAAAACAATGTCGGCCATATCTCCTTGTCTTTCTCACCCAAAGACGCCCCGCGGATGACCGACGCCCTGATGACGCAGATCGCAAAGGAGTATATGCAAAAGATGGGCATCACCGATACGCAGTATCTATTGGTGCGCCATCTCGACCAGCCCCATCCGCACTGCCATCTGGTCTACAACCGGGTCGGGAACAACGGGCAGACCATATCGGACAGGAACATCAAGATCCGCAACGCCAAGGTCTGCCGGGAGCTGACCGAGAAGTACGGATTGTATCTCGCACCGGGAAAGGACGACGTACGGCGGGAGCGGTTGCGCGAACCCGACAAAACCAGATACGAAATCCACGATGCGATCAAAGGCTGTCTGCCCAAGAGCAAAAGTTGGAACGAACTGGAAGGCAAATTAAAGGAACAGGGCATCGGCGTCCGTTACAAGTATTGCGGAAATACCGACCGCAAGCAGGGTATCCTCTTCTCGAAAAACGGCTTCGAGTTCTCCGGATCGAAGATCGACAGGGCATTCAGCTTTACGAAACTCGACAACCGGTTCACCCTCCTGCAACAGCAGGCGCTGCATCGGGCCGAGCTCCTCGGAAACCTCTCGGCGGCGGCAGGCAATTACCGTTCGGCATTTGCCGGGTTGTTCGGCGGCATGGGCGGCGGTACGCGCGAAGAGCCTGCGGCGCCTAGCCCCGGCGGAAAGATCGACGCGATTCCGCTTCCGCCGGCCAGTTCGCCGGTCGGAGTATCGGCCGCACAGTTGCAGCGCAAGCCGGGAGAAAGTCCCGAAGAGCATATAGCACGAATCACGGCACTGCTCGATGCCGCGGCTGCAGCGATGGCCATAGCCGCAATGGAACGCCGCCGCAGGATGGAAGAACAGAAAAGAAGAGCCAAAATGAAAATATAACCTTAAAACCGGAAAATCATGAACAACGAAAATAAGATCGACCTCTCGATCGAAATGTATGAAGACCTCAAGGAAACACTTGTCAAAGCCATCAAAAACGCCAAAGCTGGCAGCACAGGAAACGCAGGGTTGGATAATGCCCAGCTGGAACGGATCGAACGGCTGATAGAGGCTGCGGAACTTTCTCAGGAACAGATTACGCAACTGCTCGAACACCTGCAACGGCATACGGCCTTGCCCGGAGTAAAAACCGAGCAGGAGCGGGAATTTACCGACAGATACAACACACTGCTGACGCAATTGGCGGGCAAACTGGGGACAATCAACCACGAGACCCAGCAAACGCATACATTGATCGAGCAGGTCGGGCAGGCCGTCGAAGCATTGAAAAGGCCCGGCGCCCTGCCCGTGCAGGAGCATCGACATACTTATACGCTCGACATTAAATCCTCGAAAACATTTCTGACGATGTTCGCCATGCTTGGATGTATTTTCCTGCAAGCTGCATTCATCTACCGAATCTCGGAGAATAATCGTCAGTTAGCTACCAACGATCTGAAATACCGTTACGTGAAGATGTGCGGGAAAATCGGCGAAAAGGAGCTGATGGAATTGGAAACGGTATTTTGGGACGAACAGTATAGAAACCTCCGCGATACCGTCCGAAACCAAGTCGAACGCTACGAAGAAGCCGTAAGGCGTCAGGCTGAACGGTTGGAGCAGGCGACTGTTAAGGAGCGGAAAGCGAAAAAACTACTCGACGATGCTGAGATATTGCGACAACAAAATTAAAATAATTCCAGATTCAATAATCTCGATTTCAACAGTAGGTGGGGTGTAAATCAAACTGTGTTAAAGTTTGTATTCGGATCGATTTTGGGTGGCAGGAAAAATATTTTTCCATTCTATTGTATTTTTCATTTTATTTTCATACATTTAGAATGTTAATAAAATTAACGCTTTATGAAAAAAATTATTTCTTTTATTATGGTAATCTCTATTTTTTTCCTCTTGTAAAATAGAGAAAAATGCCGACTCTCAATTAACGACTACAGAGTCCAACATTGAGCATGTATGTATTCCGTTAACCGACGCACAAATTATTGGGTTGTATAACACATTAACTACTGTACAGACTCGTGCGGTTGTTTTAGTAAGCAGTTTAGAAGAATTTAAGAGCTATTTGAATACTTCTCTGGTTGCTGTCTGTTTTACAGCGACATGGAGTGGACCATGTAAAATGTATAAGCCCATTTATCATAAAGTATCAGAAAAATACACTGCCAGTGTATGTCGTTTCTTGGAAGTTGATGTGGATGAATCTCCAGAACTGGCAGAACTATTCAATGTTGTTAAAGTTCCTACAACTATTATAATTAAAAACGGAGAAGTCGTAGCTCAAGCGTTGGGCATCTTGACTGAAGCAGCTCTAACCGAATTAATAGAAAGCTATAAAGTCAAATAATTGTTTTAATTTTCTCAATTTATGAAGAAACTTGTCTTACTGTTAGGGATTATTCTATACCTCGTATCTTGCAAGGTTGAAGAACCGAAATTTGCAAACCAGTCAACATTTTTAGAAGCCGAAACCACTACAATCGAACACGTGTCAATACCATTGACAAATTCGCAATTACTCGAATTATTTCGCAATATGAGTCCTTTGGCACAAACGCGAGTGGCCGTATTTAACCTTCTGACCGAGGAAGATATACGAATATGGTCAACTACAGGTCCCGGAGTATTAGCGATATACTTTTGGGCTCCATGGCATGGCCCAAGCAGAATGTATGCTAGTAGATTCGAAAAAGTTGCAGAATGGTATACAAACGAAGAGTGTTATTTTGGAAAAATTAATTTTGAAGATATAGATCAACAAATTCGAACAAAATACGGAGTTAATGAAATGCCCACAACTTTTATCATAAAGCAGAACGAGATTGTTGCAAAAGCAGTAGGGATCATAGAAGAAAGCACATTGAAGGCGTTAGTAAATCAATATAAAGCAACTGCAACAAAAAGGACAAGTCCTGACTAAAAGCCAGGACTTGTCCTTTAAGAATTTATCGTCTATTCGGTCACACGTTCGAATGTAAATGAAATAAACGGAGAATATGTAGTCGTCGGTTTAGTTTCTTCATAATATATTTTATCGACTAAGAATGATTTTGAATTATAGTCAACAAAATAGATTTTCATCTTATTGGAATCTTCATCCTTAAAGTTTATTCCAATATAAGCCTCTGTATCTTCGCTCTGCTCTGTTGCAGAAAAATAACGGTTTACGTTATCAAGCAAAATCAATTGAAGCGGAACCTTCGTCCCCATTCCCTCTCTTACAATGATCTCTTCACCTTTCGAAATACCTGAGTTCTCCCGGAAAAAGTTTTTCAAGGTCGATTCAAGCGAGGTCGTAAGACCCTCTTCCGTGAAAATCAACCGGTCCTTTGCATTGTATGCGGGTAAAGCAGCCATATCGGCGTCGAACGTAGGTTTGTCGTATTCAGAACTGCTTCCATTCAGATTGGCAAACTCCGTAGGATCATAGTTGCCTTCGGCACTCATTTTCCATGTACCTTCCAGTTTGCTGAAATACGATCCGAAAATCGTTACGGTAATCTCGTTATACTGTCCCCGGACGAATCCTTTGTTGTTCTCCAGTCCGGTTTTCAGAACGACCTTGTCTTTTCCGGTTTCCAGCGTGCCGGCTTTAAGGGTAATGGCACCTGAACTTTTACCCTGAGCGACAACCAGTTGTTTAGCCCCCTCGAACGTAAAATTGGTATTCTCGACAGCCGTCGAACCTTCGGCGATCTCAATGGGAATGACGATATCCTGCTCCGCAGTATATTTTGCCCCCGTAGCCGTATAAAGATCCAACTGAACGGAACCGGTCTCACCCATGGTCATGGATTTGACAGAGAAGGAATACATAATTTTACCTTTCACTCCCAGACTGATCTTCGCCGTGGCATTTTTCCCGGGGATAAAGTCAGCCACCGAGCCCAACGTCGCAACGATTTCCTTGGCTTCGTCGTAGTTGTCCAAAGCCGTTACCGTAATCGAAAGCGACTGATTGTTACCTCCCAATATGAATTGTTCGGCCGATACGGAATACTCGGAACCCTTGACAGCCGTACCCGAGAAAGCAACGGGAACGGTGACGGGCGACGCAAGCGATGATAAATCGACACCGGAGACTTGCAGATCCAGTGTTACGGAACCTGTCGAAAGCGCGAGCACCGGCTTCGCAAAAGAAAGCGTAGGCGTCGATTCATCGTTGTCATCCGAACAAGCGCCGAATAACAGCGGCGCCGCGAGCAATGCAAATAAAAATTTTCTCATAACCAAAGTTTTAATTAATAAAGGTTTGTTCAACAGTTATTTCGAACCTTCCAGAAAGGCTTCATATTCATCTTCTTCGCTTGCGATCTGCGCCCAATCCTCATTCCCGAGAAATACACCGTCGGGCATAATGTATTTCGTCAAATAATCCTTAGCCAAAGGCGGCGTCTCATCATAGTTGTCATCACAGCCACTCAGCGACACAACAGCCGCAATCGCTGCGACAAACGCAATCATTCGTCTTTTCATCGTATTGTTCATAATCCTGATTCTTTTATTCCATTTTATCGTACCCCGGATTTTGCTCCAACCCCTCGACCAATTGAATATCGGGAGCGTAAAGCGGGAAAGTATACATCCAGGAATAAGTCGTGTATTTCAGTCCCTGCTTGGCGACCCAGAATTCCGGACATCCGTTACGTTTGAGTTCGTACCAGCGATCTCCTTCAAGGAAAAGTTCCTTGCGGCGTTCGCAATGAATAGCATACAGCAGCGGAGTCAGCGCATTTCCCTTGGCATCGACCTGAATCAAATCGTCGTGATCGACCGGAGGCAGAGTCTGCATCGTGTAGTCCGAGACATCGGCAATGCGCTTTCGTCGCAGTTCGTTCAAAGCAGCAAGGGCCTTTTCGGGTTCTTCGCTATGATAGTAACTCTCAGCTAGAATCAACTGCAATTCAGCGCTTCGCAGGCAGGAAAGCAGGTTCTTAGCCGGCAGTCTTTTGGCATCGATCGACAGCGTGAAACGCACATCTTTTTCCTTTTCGGCGAAAAGATCGTAAAACAGGCGGGAACAAGGTCTGTTTTTCAAATAATTCTTTGAATTCGTCAGCGCTGTAGATTCCGAAGATCCAGCATAAATCTGTGCCTTGAAGATCATGTTGCCACTCTTGGCCATCTGTTCCCCGATCATCGCCTTGTAAGGTTCCGCATCGAGCAACGGATATTTTTCCAATAACTCCGAGGCATACTGAGCTGCCAAACGATACTGCTGTGTCCAGAAATAGAGCCGGGCCAGATAGCCTTTGGCGACATCGGAATTGAAGCGGTAGATCTCATCCTGAATGTCGTATTCGATCGCTTTATTCAAATCCTCTTCGATCCGTTTGACGGTCTGGTTATAAGTACTGCGAGTAGGCTTCGCCTCCATATCAAATTCTGTAACCAACGGTACACCAGGCCCCGGATTATCCGGATTGCAAGCCTGACAGAAGTTGCGCAGCAAATTATAATAGCAGATACCGCGAAGGGCATACGCCGTACCGAGCACGTCCATCCCGAGCCGGCTGCTCCGGTCTTCGAGATAACCGATTATGATGTTGCAATCCCGAATCACCGCATAAAGATTCGTATACAGAGTTTGCTTAGCGGAAAGTTGCTCTCCTATGTAAAGCGAAATATAATTTCCTCCGGGATATTGAGTCAGATTAGCAGCCAGGTTATCGGCATAACACTCCAAATCGGCCATTTCCAATCCGTCGCCCATCACGACCTCCTCTCCGTAATCGATCTCGTCGAGATGCGCATGGAGCAACGCTGAAAATTCCTCGGCTGTTTCGGGGATGGTCTGTCCGTAAGGTTTTATATCCAAATAGCGGTTGCAGGATACGGCTAATAACACGAGTGCAATCACTGTGAATGTCTTTTTCATACTCTCTGTTTTGAAATTACCGTTTCGGAATTAAAATCCGATCGAAAGTCCGATCGAATAGGAGCGGCATTGCGGGTACACCGCACCGGGAGTTTCAGGGTCCAGCCCCGAGTAATTCGTGAACGTCGCCAGATTGTTCATCGTAAACGACACGCTGCAATTTTGCATGTGAAGTTTCTTCACCCACGCGCCGGGAAGGTCGTAAAGCAATGTCAGGGAACTGATTTTCAAATAAGAAACATTCTCCAGCAACAGACAGTTCGTAACTCTTGATTCGGAAGGAAGACTCTGGGCGATAAGATTGCCGTTCTGATCGTAAAGGCGCCCTCCGTATATGTCGATCAGACGCGGATAACCGTCCGTAACAGGATTATCCGGAGTCCAGCGATAGGTTACATCACGCACGACATTGAGATGGTTGACATAAAGGTCGTATTTGGAGTTGGGAATGGGCTCCTTATCCACACCGGTCATATTCCGGTCACTCACCGAACTGTAGGATGCGGGGGATACGATATCGTTCAGCACTTTGCCGTTCAACGAAAACACACCGTTCATACTGAGCGTAAGCCCCTTGTAACGAACGGACGTATTGAACCCGCCCGTCCAGGGAGCCGTCGATGTACCTACATAGAAAAGATAGTTTTGCATGTTCCGGTAGTCCGCGACTTCGTTTATTTTCGCATCGGGACGCAGTTCGTAATTGTAGAATCCCGTCGATGGATCGATGCCCGTACTCTTGCCCGTGATGATCATCCCCTGGGGATAACCTACATAATACTGACCATAGATACCGCTGTTGGGCGACACGTATTTGGTCAGTTTGTTCATATTGTAAGCCGCATTGGCAGTAAAATTCCACGCAAAATCCTTATAACGCAGAATCGTCGCCCCCAAAGTGAACTCGACTCCCCGGTTCACCTGTTCGGATGTATTATATCCCTGCGAAATAAATCCGACTGCCGAATTCACGCGCGAAGAAGTCACGAGATCGTATCCTTTACGGTTGTATGCTTCGACCTGCAATCGCAAACGATCCTTGAAAAATCCGATGTCCAGACCCGCTTTGATATCCCAGGTCTTCTCCCAGCTCAGATGCGGATTCGGGGCATTCGAAATAGTCCCCATCCGGTAGGAATCCGTATCGGAAATTCGAAACGTGTTATCGTATTTCATGATGATTACCGGATAGACCGACTTATTGACACCGCCCGTATAACCCGTGGCCAAACGGAGCGTCATCGAACTGATCACATCCGAGATTTTCCCTTTCATCCACGACTCTTCGTCTATATTCCAAGAAAAACCTGCCGACCAGGTAGCATTGAACTGCTCCTTGCTGCCGAAATTATTCGATCCGTCGGATCTTACCGAGGCATTGAAAACATAGCGGTTGAGCAGGATATAGTCGATCGTACCGTAGAACGAGGCCATAGCGTTTTCCGTAATAGCTTGCCCGGTGGAATTATCGAGGGTCTTCCCGAAACTGACAAGTTTATCGTAATCGATCACCGAATTGTTTCCGCTCGCAGGATAAAGCGGCGTCGAGTGGTTGCCCGTAACGGGGTCGTAGCCGTAACGTTTGGTAAAAATCGTCTTGGCGTAATTCCGGCTGATCTGCGCTCCGGCCAACACATTGAGCCGATGTATTTCGTTGAAAGTATGTCCATAGGCGAAATGTCCCCGTAACATATAATTGGTATTGTATGTCGAAGTCTGATAAATGGAACCATAGATTCGTTTCGAAGTCGTCGTATTGTTTTCGAACGGCCGATCCATCCATGCCGCATAGGTATTCTTTCCATTGATATTCTCCCCGTGATCCGAAATATAGGAGAACGACGCCAGACCCACGAACTTCAGATCCTTGGTGATATTGACCGTCGTATTTCCCGTCAGTGTGAAGTTTCCGCTGGTACTCTTGGCCGAAGTCTCATTGATCTCCCGCATCAGGTTGAATCCGTTTTCGGGAAGCGCTACCGTATAGCTTCCATTGATTTCACTCAAGGAAAAATAAGTCTCGTCAGCCCGATAGGAACCGTCGTCGTTATAAGGGCGTTCATAGGGATTGGCGAAATAGGCGTATTTGAACATATCCACATTGCTCGACGGTGCCTTGGATGTCTGATAGGAGAAATCCGTACTGATACCGAACGATACGACTCTGTTCGGTGTTACATCGATCTTGCCGTTGAAATTGTAACGGTCGTACGAGTTTTTCAACACAATGCCCTGATCGTTACCATATCCCATTGAGAGATAATAGGCCATTTTGGGATTACCTCCCGAAATGGAGAGATAGTGGCTTGTGGAAACTGTCGTCCGGAACAGTTCCTCGAACCAGTCTGTCGTATGGCTGCCCAGTTCCGCAATCCTGGCATCCTGCTCTGCGACGCTCAATCCCTTATATTTGCCGTATCCCGAACGAATCATGCCCACGATACCCACAACCGGATAGTAACTTTTGCCATCCTGAAGATTATTCGCATAACCGGCAGCTGCAAATTCGTCCCATAATTCCTGCTCCCAGGCCAGTTTCTCGCGTGAGTTCATCAAATTGGCAGACCGTACAGGCCGCGTCTGAATGGATACGGTTCCCGAATAGTTGACGTGCGTAGGTCCCGACTTGCCGCGTTTGGTCGTTACCACGATCACACCGCCGGCAGCCTGAGATCCGTAAATTGCGGCAGCGGCAGCGTCCTTCAACACGGAGATCGACTCGATGTCGTTAGGATTGATCCCACCGATGCCCGTAGCAAAAATATTCGAAAAGTCTCCGGAGCGAATCTGCGTGTTGGAAACAGGAGGTGTCGGGACCTCCTTCTGCATCGGTACGCCGTCAATGACCCACAGCGGTTCGGCATTGCCCGTGATGGTGCTCGTTCCGCGAATGCGGATCTTCACGGCTTCGCCCGGACGGCCGGATACGGATTGCACGCTCACTCCGGCCAGTTTGCCCTGCAACAGTTTGTCTACTCCCTCCAAAGGCGAAGTCTTGAGATCTTTTCCTTCAATCACGGCAACCGAACCGGTGCTTTTGCGAATCTCAGTTTTGGCAAAGCCTGTCACGACGACTTGTCCGATGTCCGTGGACTGCTCCTTGAGCGTTATATCATAACCGACCCGATCAGGCTTTATCTTGAGTTCCTGCGGTTCATAACCAATGTATGAGAATCGCAACGTAGCGCCGTCGGCAACTATGATCCGGAACGTACCCTTAATATCAGTATTCACACCGGAATGCGTTCCTACGACAACCACGGACACACCGACAAGCGGTACACCATTCGTATCCTTGACCGTACCCCACACCGGATGTTTGTTCCCCTCGCTCTCAGAAGCAGCGACGGCAGGAAGTATCGTTACAAGTAACAATGACGTAAATACGAATGGTAAAAAATTTCTTAAAGTTTGCTTCATACGCATTATCCATTAGTTGTGTTTGACTATATCGATCTCCTGCTGAGGCAACCCGAGAAGATGTTCCGTAAAATAATAGCGGATCAGATTTACATAATATGAGTTCCCGAGACCATGATCCGCTCCGGGAATGACCGTCATGTCGAAACGCTTGCGGGCCCGGATCAGCGCATCGGCCAGCCGGGCCGTAGATGCCGGATGCACATTGTTGTCCATGTCTCCGGTGATGAGCAGCAGCCGTCCGGCCAGCCGGTCGGCCAATTCGATGTTGGTCGGAATATGACATTCGAAATGCGGTTTCCCGTCTTTCCCCCAGGTCTGCTTTACTCCGTGGAAAGTTTCGCCCCACCACTGGGAGTAAATATTATTGTCATGGTTCCCCGAAGCAGCCACCCCGACCTTGTAAAATTCCGGATGGTTCAGCATGGCGGCGACCGTCATGAAACCGCCTCCGGAATGTCCGTAAATTCCGACTCTTTCAATATCGGCGCAAGGATAGCGGGCTGCAATCTGCCGGATCGCGGCCATGTCGTCGGCCAAAGCATAATCCCGCAGATTCCCGTAGCCGAACGTATGGAAATCGCGTCCGCGCCAGGGGCCGCTGCCGCGGTAGGCGAAATTTATGACGACGAATCCCAGCTGTGCGAGCGATTGATTGTAGTTGTCATCCAAGGTAAAGGCCTGCGGAACCAGATCGACATGGGGGCCGGGATAGACATTGCTGATGATCGGGTATTTCCGCCCGGGTTCCCGGTCGAAAGGAAGGTAGACGATGCCATAGAGCCGGGTCACGGAATCCGCAGCCAGCACTTCGACGACTTCCGGTTCGTGCCATCCGCGGGCATAGAGTTCCGAAAGGTCGCACGGCTCCAGTTCGATACGGCCGCGGCCTTTCATGTCGCAGACCTGATGCCGCGGGGCACGATCCATACGCGACCAAGTGTCCGTCAGGAAACGTCCGTCGGGAGAGAATGCCACCGAATGTTCGCCGTTTCCGGGAGTGAGCAAAACCGGCTCGCCGCCGTTGAATCCGGTTTTGTAATAAAAGCGGTAATGCGGATTGACACCCGGTTCCCGTCCGTAACCCTCGTAGACGATCGTCCGGGCGAGCGTATCGATACGTTCGATCTTTCCGGCGACGTATGCGCCCGAAGTGACGGCCCCTTGCAGGCGTCCGTTTCCATCGTACAGGTAATAATGACCGTATCCCGTTCGCTCCGACCACCAGAGGATATCGCGGCCTTCATTCAGGATATGGAAACAAAATTGCTGGTCATTCTGGGCCGGTTTGCACACCTCGCGGATAATCGGCTCGACACGGTGCGCCGCGAAATCGACCCGGCACAGTTCCACGCTGTCGCACGTCCGGCTGCGACTAACGAGCCAGGCATAACGGTCCGTATGAGCGATCATGCTGAACCGGGGAACTTCGACTTTCTGATCGGGCCAGCGGGCGATGTCGAGTTTCCGAATGCACATGCTGTCGGCATCGACCAGCCAGGCATCGTATTGAACGACATGCTCATCGCCAGGCATGGGAAATTTGTAGCTTTTAGCCTTGGGGCGCGGTCGGGCGAGGTTGTCCACCAGCGTGAGCTCCTCCACCTCGCGCTTGTCTTCGCGCACCAGCAGGTAATAATGGCTTTTCCCCATCCAGCGGCCGATGGCGGAGCTGCGCGCCTCCGGCCCGACGACGTTGTTCCCGCCGGTGGAGAACGAATGATAGCGCTCCCCGTCGTGGGTCAGCCGTACACTGTCGCTTCCATCTCCGCGAAAGAGCATGAGGTCATGACCGACAGCCGTAACATAATACGAGCTGTCGGCGGAGTAGCTGCGCCGATAGTCGCCCCGCGAGAAAAGATTCCCGCGGGAAGCATCCTGCCGGGGCTTTTCGCTCAGTTTGCCATTTCGGCCATCGTAGTGCAGCCGGTGCTTATTGAAATCGAACGTAAAACCGCGGGGATCGGAAGAATCGAATTCAAGGCCGTAGAGCCGTAACTCCTTCGGGGTCGGCATCCGTGATGAATCGGCGTATGCGGCCAACTGCCGCGTCATCGAGAAACTGTCGAACAGCGGGCGTTTCCGCCAGGTGCGGGTATCGACCAACCAATAACGGCGTGCATCGGCGTCATCCGACGTATAATGGAACCAACGGCACTCCTCGCCGATCCACTGAACCGAAACATATTGGTTACGGATCAATCCACCGAGCGAATCGGACGAAAAGCGGTCGGCCCGCGCCATATAGGATTCCTGAGCACAGAGCGGATAAAGACTCCATACCGTTAAAAATACAAGCAACCGTTTCATCGCTCTCCGAATTTGCTGATTTTCGACGCCTCTTTCATGGCCGCCTGCGCATTGAGAATCCCTCCACCGAGACAGACCTGACGCCCCTGGATCATGCGGGAAGTTTCGGATTTCCCGGGAACAGGCATCTCGTCCGCCGGAAAATGCGTAACGGTACGAATCAGAATTTCCCGTATCTCACGAGCCGAAAGATCGGGATAGAAACTCCGCAAGACCGCTGCGACACCGGAAACTATCGGCGCAGCGATACTCGTTCCCTGCGCCGTATCGTATCCGCCCTCGGGAGCGGTCGATCGTACATTTTCTCCGGGGGCGAGCAGATCCACATTTTCCGCTCCGTAGTTGCTGAAAGAAGCGACCCGTCCGTCGGGCGTCGAGGCCCCCACGACGATCTGGTTTTCCAGACGGCGTCCTTTCGTGTCCCGGCAAGTCGGAAATATCGGACGGACATCGACATTGACGCCGTCGTTGCCGGAGGCCATAACCAGCAATACGTCCTTGCTCCGGGCATATTTCATCGCAGCCAGTACTTCATCCCGGTGAGGCGATAGGTACTTGCCGAAACTCATATTCACCACCTCTGCGCCGTTATCCACCGCATAACGGATTGCCGCAGCTACATCGCGGTCGTATTCATCGCCTTCGGGAATGGCACGGACGGAGAGGATCTTTACCGGGCGCGGCAACTCCCCGGCCGTCGCCGCACACGCCGCAATCACTCCGGCAACCATCGTCCCATGATAGGGATCGTCGCCGATAAGATTGTTTCCGTAACGGAAATTCCGGAAATCGTCCGGGCGATTGCCCAATTTTATATGAGGATCGTCATTCAGGGAATCGAGGCTGGCCACACGTACGGCGGACAAACGATATTCGCTGTCGATCTTTTCCACCGCTTCGTGCCACGGCATGTCGGGTGTGAACATAACGGGTGTGGAAGCCGCAATCGACAGAGGCAGCGCAAGCCCGGTCGTGTCGGCCAATTCAAGACGCTGAAAATCGGCGACCGTTGTTTCTCGATCACCGTATTTCAGGCGCATCAATGAATCGCAAATGCGGAAAGCATCGGAACGAATACGCTGATATTCGGTAAATTTGATGTAGGTATCGAGCCGGGCGGCCCGTTCCATCTGCTTATAATAGGCATATTCGGCCTTTGCCGAAAGAGTAAGGCGGCTTGTATCAGCGTCCTTGAAGCGAGGCCGAAGCCGTTTGTATTCCCGGAAAGGTTCCGTGCCGGCCCTTCGAAGACTCTCTCCAACAGCATTGCCGAGGAAATTCCAGCCGTGAATGTCGTCTACATAGCCGTTTTTATCGTCATCACGGCCGTTAGCAGCCTGTTCGCGTGGATTGGTCCAGATGAAATCCGCAAGAGCCGTATGCGAAACATCGAACCCGCCGTCGATGACGGCGACGATTATTTCAGATTTTTTTCGGGAGGGGGGGGGGAATTTTACCTCTTGCCGCACAAATCTCTGTCAGACGGACTCCGCATAGCGAATCGGAAGCGGACAAAAACCAAGGGGCATCCGTTTGTGCAGATGACGGTACTGCCGCCAACAGATACACGGCAGAAAATAATACTTTTGAATTCATATTGCAATAGATATCTGACGCGACAAATATAGTGAAAATCTGAATTTATTACATTTTTTATATACCTTAATGTCAAATTCAGTAATACATTAACACTTCGTTCCAAAAAGATAAAATTGTCTGCGGGGAAAATGCGGGGAAAACCCGAAAATTAAAAATCGCTTAACCTGTCATAATCAACAAATTAAGCGATTTTACTTGTACCCGGAGCCGGGGTCGAACCGGCACGACATTGCTGTCATTGGTGTTTGAGACCAACGCGTCTACCGATTCCGCCATCCGGGCATTTCCGCGAGCGTTACGCGGCGAATCGGGTGGACAAAGATAGGTGATTTTCGTAACTTTTCAAAAAATACGGCTATTTTTCGAAAAAGGCCCTGATTTTTTTCGCCTTTGCCGCCCCGACCAGCGCCGAAAGTTCTTCGATGTTGGCCGCACGGACCTTTTCCACCGTGCGAAAATGGCGCAGCAGGGTCTGGACCGTCTTGTCCCCGACCCCCTCGATCTGCTCCAGTTCGCTGTGGATAAACGCCTTGCTGCGTTTCTGCCGGTGGAAGGAAACGGCGAAACGGTGCACCTCCTCCTGAATGTGCGCCAAAAAGTGGAACAGGGGCGAAGTGGGACGGATGCCGACCAGCACGGGCGGAAAGCCGCAGAGCAGTTCGGCGGTGCGGTGCCGGTCGTCCTTGGCCAGTCCGGCAATGGGGATGTCCAGCCCGAGCCGCTCCAGCACCTCGTGAATGACTCCCATCTGCCCCTTTCCGCCGTCGGCGATAATGAGGTCGGGCATTTCGGCCCCTTCGGCCATCAGCCGCGTATAACGCCGGAAGACGACTTCCCGCATCGAGGCGTAGTCGTCGGCCCCCGTCACGGTCTTGATGTTGAAATGGCGGTACTCCTTGCGGGAGGGTTTTCCATCCCGGAACACCACGCACGAAGCCACCGGATGAGCGCCCTGCAGGTTGGAGTTGTCGAAGCATTCGATGTGCCGCGGCTGTCTGTCGAGGCGCAGCTCCTTTTGAACGGCATTCATCAGCCGCTCGGTATACCGCTCGGGATTCTTGATTTCGAGGTTTTTCAACTGCTCGGCGCGGTAGATGCGGGCGCTCTTCCGCGAGAATTCCAGCAGTTCGAGTTTCTCCCCGCGCTTCGGGACCGTGAAAGTCACGCCTTCGAACAGCAGCGTCGTCGAGGGCAGCAGCGGCACGATCACCTCGCGGGAGAGTTCGCCTCCGGCGATGTTTTCGACGATGTGCTGGATGGCCAGCGTCAGCATGTCGCGCTCGTCGCCCCCGACGCCCGTCGAGAGTTTCACGGTCTGCACGCCCACGACCGAACCGTGGCGGATGCGCACGAAGTTGCACCAGGCCACGTCGTCGTCGGGCAGCAGCGAGAAAACGTCGACGTCGACGATCTTCGCGCTGACGATCACCGACCGTCCGGCATAGTTGTCCAGGGCGTCGAGCCGCTGTTTGTACCGCTGCGCCAGCTCGAATTTCAGCTCCCCGGCCGCACGCGCCATCTCCCCTTCGAGGTATTGGCGCACGGGACGCAGGTCGCCTTTCAGCACCGAAACGACCATGCCGACCAGCTGCGCATACTCCTCCTCGGACTGCCGCCCGACGCACGGGGCCTTGCAGTTGCCCAGGTGGTATTGCAGGCAGACCGTATATTTATCTTTGGCGATCAACTCCGGGGCGAGGTTGAGTTTGCAGGTCCGCAGGGGGATCACCTCGCGGATGAAGTCGAGCACGCTGCGCTGCATCATCACCGATCCGTAGGGGCCGAAATACTGCGACCCGTCGCGCGTCAGGATGCGCGTCGACTGCACGCGGGGAAAGTGCTCGCGCCGCACGACGATCCACGGATAGGTCTTGTCGTCCTTGAGCAGGATGTTGTAACGCGGCTGAAGGCTCTTGATCAGCGAGTTTTCCAGCAGCAGGGCGTCGGTCTCGCTCCCCACGACGATATGGCGGATCTCGACGATCTGCTTCACCAGCACACGCACCTTCGCGCTGTGCTCCTTCGACTGCACGAAGTACGAAGACACCCGCTTGCGCAGGCTCTTGGCCTTACCCACATAGATGATCGTCCCCGAGCGGTCCACGAACTGGTAGACGCCCGGCGACAGCGGCAGCAGGGCCACCTGCTCCTTGAGATCCGGTTTTTCCGTTTCAGCCATACGCCCTGCAAATTTAGCAAATATATTGCAAATCGGAAAGTCTATAAAAAGGTCGCATTTTTTGTTTAATTCGTCCGAAAATCATATCTTTGCACATCGCTATTTCACTACACGCCAAGCCTATAAGAAAACTTATCCTCCTGCTCCTGTCCGGCATGCTCTCCACCGCATGCGTGGACAAAGATTACGACCTGGGAAACATCGACACCGACAACATCGCCATCGGCGACGAAGGGTCGCAGTTCCGCATCCCGCTGGTCAAGGTGCTCGTCTCGAAGGACGAGATCAAAAACAACGGCGGCAACATCGAAGAGATCTTCCGCGAAGCCGACATCTGGTTTCCCTCCCAGCTGCCCGACGGCAAATTCGTCGACCTCGTCAAATTGCAGGACAAAGACGATCAGACGTACGTAAACACGCTGCTCCGAACGCTGCGCGAGGAGATGCAGGCCAGCGACGCCAAACTCGCATCGGTCGTCGATCTGGTTTGGGACAAATACGCCGCGGAATTTCTGTTGCTTCTCAACCTGACGGCTCCCGACGAGCAAACCTTCAAGACAGCATTCAAAACCGCCTACCGCAACGACGCATCGCTGCGCGAACGGCTCGCGGACGAAGTCAGCGCATTGGCCCGCACCTACCTGACCGGCTCGCTCGGAATAGACCAGCTCGAATACGAAGTCGGCCATATCGACATCAGCAGCGACATAGTGGACATGCTCGCCGACAACCTCGACCCCGAGGGCACGCCCAACGCCAGAAACACGCTGTTCCACTACGGCCAGATCACCAGCGGGCTGCCCCTTTCGCTGCTCCTCGATCCGAGTTTTTCGCCCACGGAGATCACGTTCCAGGTCGGAGTCGGCGCAGACAAGGCATCGAACGACATTCCCCAAACGCAGCTTTTCGCCGAAGACCTGCGGCAGATCGTCGAGGGCATCACGATCCGGATTCCCGTGACGCTCACGGAATACTATCCCGGCAAAGGATTCAGCGACGACCGGTACCAGATCGTCATCAGCCTGAGCCTGCTCAAGAACGGAGGACTGAAACTCGACATCTAAACCGCACTCCATTATGAAAAAAATATACACCCTCATCGCGGCGGCGCTTCTGGCGACCGGCGCCGCAGCCCAGAACCCCACGGCCTATTTCATGGAGGGTTCGACCTTCCGCAGCCAGTTCAACCCGGCTTTCGCGCCGCTGCGCGGCTACGTCAACATCCCGGCCATCGGCGGCGTGAACATCAACGTGGGCGGCAACATCGCCGTGGACAACATCCTCTTCTCCCGCGACGGCAAGCTGGTGACGCTGCTCGACAGCTCCGTGTCGGCCGCCGACGCACTCTCGGGCCTCAAGCAGAACAACCTGCTGGGCATGGACTTCCGCATGAACGTCATCGGATTCGGCGCCTTTACCAAAAACCACAAGAATTTCTGGTCGTTCGACCTCAACGTGCGGGTCAACGAAGACGCCAACCTGCCCTACTCGCTCTTCGAATTCATCAAACTCGGCAAGGAGGGCCAGATCCGCAACTTCGGCACCTCGACGGACTCCTACCTCGAGGCGGCTTTCAGCTACTCGTTCCCGCTGATGGACGACCGCCTCTACATCGGCATCCGCGGTAAGTTCCTCGCCGGACTCGCCCGTGCGCAGGTCACCTACGACCGCTTCGACATCTCGCTCCGCGAAGACCGCTGGGCCGTTCTCACCCAGGGCACGCTGGACCTCACGGCCGCCGGGGCCAAAGTCGAAACGGGCCCCGACAGCGAGACCTTCGAGATCGGCGATCTCGACTTCAAACCCACCAAACCCGCAGGATACGGCTTTGCCCTCGATCTGGGCGCCACGTACGACATCCTGCCCAACCTGCAAGCGTCGCTGGCCGTGACCGACCTGGGATTCATCTTCCGGATTTCGACCTCGAAATGCTGAAATTCAACCAGGTCGACGGGCGCAGCACGACCAAGATGCTCCGCGCGTCGGTCAACGCCGGACTCGAATACGAAGTGTGGCGCCACAAAATCGGCATCGGCCTGCTCTACACGGCCCGCGTCTGGGAATACAAGACCATGCACAACATCACCAGATCGGTCAATTTCCACCCCGTGCGCTGGTTCACGGTGTCGGGAAGCTATTCGGTGATCGACAACCGCGGCGGAGCCGTCGGCCTGGCGCTGAACCTCTGCCCCAACTGGATCAATTTCTATCTGGCAACCGACGTGCTGACTTCGAAGCACACACCGCAGTGGGTCCCCATCAAGCAGAGTTCGATGAACGTAACGCTCGGCCTGGGCATCCCCATCGGCAAGCGGAGCCACCGCATCGCGGCCTACGTCCGCGAAGGCGACAGACGCTGACCCCACCCCGCAAACAAGCAAATTCCCGGCTCGATGAGCCGGGAATTTGCTTTGCGAATGCGTCCCGCAGGCCGGACCGGGCACCCGGACAGGCGGCCGCAGCGCGAAAAAAAACGGATTTGCCACGCGAAAAAGGCCCGCCCCTTCGGAATTTTGGACGCACCCATATCACTTTCGGGCAAAGCGATTGCAAATCCGGAAACTTTCTCTATCTTTGCCCCGTAAGGAATCCGGAAATGTTTTCCGCCATCTCCTTCATCCCCGAATACATTGCGATGGCCCTAAAATCTGTGTGAAGTTGCGTCACTACTTTTGAATTCTTCAAAAACGGGCCGTCGCAATCTTTTCTTCGCTTTCAGCAAAAACCATACCGTTTTCACCGTCGGTTTCCAGCCGCTCCAGTGCCGCGCGCGTCGCCGCACGCCCCGCCTCGAGAATCTCCTCCGAACGGTAGAACTCGAACATGCCGTAGCTGTCGGCGGGCAGCCCGACCATGATGTCGGGTTTGTACAGACGGCACATCAGCTGCGTGATGCGCTGCTGCATGATCTGCGACGAAGCGATCAGCACCTTGTAATAATTCAGCGACGCATTGGCCCGGCGGACGGAATCGGCCCCGAACCGGGCGCTGACGTCCACGGCGACCAGCAGGTCGCCCTCCTCGCGCCGCACGCGGTTCAGCGGCAGCGGGTTGACCGTGCCGCCGTCGACCAGCACCCGGCCGTCGCGGTGCACGGGCCTGAAAACCGAAGGAATCGAGATCGAAGCCCTGATGGCGTCGTACAATCCCCCGCTGTCGAGCACCACTTCGTCGCCCGTCAGCAGGTCGGCCGCCACGGCGGCGAAAGGCACGGGCATCCGCTCGATCTGCACGTCGGGGACCAACTCCTTCATCGCCTCCATCACCCGGTCTCCCTTGACCAGCCCTTCGGTGCTCAACGCGAAATCGACCAGGCTGAAAACCTTGTATTTATCGAGTGCGCGCATCCACTCCTTGAACGGTTCGAGGTACCCCGAGGCATACACGCCCCCGACCAGCGCACCCATCGAGGTCCCCGCCACGGCGCTGATCTCGAATCCCTGCCTCTCCAACTCTTCGATGGCCCCGATATGGGCCACGCCCCGTGCGCCGCCGCCTGCCAGCACCAGCGCCACTCTTCTCTTTTTCATATATTCCCTCCATTAATGCGGACCCGGACCTTGTTCCACGCATGGGTCCCGAAAAGACAACTTGCACGCATCGTGCCGCACATCTCGCGCAAACGCGACATCGGCGCGACGAACCCCAGCTCCGAGGCGTCGACCCACGGACGCACCGAAGGGTCGAACAACGCCAGGAAGACGCTGCGTCCGCCCCGGCGGTTCTCCCGCACGGCCTGCGTCACGACGGCGCTGCATCCCGACCCGAAGGGCGCGCACACGGCATCGTCGGCATTGTTGTCGTAAACGGCCCACGACACCAGCCCCGACAATATGTCGGGCGTGGCGAAAAACAGCGCCCCGTCGGCCGTACCGAAAGCCTCCGCGGCCTGCGGCGTATCAATGCGCGCAAAATTGAGCCACGCACCGGAGGCCTCCGGCACGCCGAGCCGCCCGATGAACTCCAGCACCATTTCGGGTGTCTGCTTGTAGTGCTCCTTCTGCGACACGAAGGCCGGCACGAAGGGCGGCATCGGTGCAAAGCCGGTGTAGAACTTCCCGCCCCCGCAGCCGATATTGGCGGCATTGAGGCTCACCGCCGACCCCTCGCGGGCTTCGGCCAGCGCCTTGAAAAAACATCCTTCGACTTTGGGCACGGCACGCACCGGCCCGTCCGAATACCAGAACAGCAGCGGCAGTCCCGCGGCGGGTCCGAACGCCTCGCCATAGGCGGAGGCAAACTCTTTCGCATCCATCATTCAATCCGTTATTATGTAATCCATCGCCACGTCGTGCGGCTCCGCAGGCAGCTCCCCGACCAGTTGGTGGGCAAAGCACACGCCGACTTTCACGGCGTGCACGTCCGGCCGGGAGAGGTATTTGTCGTAGTAACCCCGGCCGCGGCCGCAACGGGCGCCCGCGGCGGTGAACGCCGTGCCGGGAACGATCACGAGGTCGATCTCCGACGGGTCGCACGTCTGCGCCTCGGGTCCCGGCTCGGCGATGCCGAAAGCCCCCGGACGCAGCGTCTGCGGGTCGTATTCGCAGAATCGCATCACATCCCCTTCGACGCGCGGAACCACGATGCGTTTCACGGCGCTCCACCGCGCCAGCGTCTCCGCCGTGTCCGGCTCGTCGGGAAGCGAGCAGAAAACACCCACCGTCCGGGCCGCGCCGAAAGCCTCCAGCCGCCCGGCCCGGCCGAATATCCGGCGCGAGGCTTCGGCGCGCTCCGCAGCGTCCATTCCGAGGTTCCGCCGGCGCATCGCGGCGCGCAGTTCTTTTTTGGTCATAAAACCCTCCTTTCAGGCATAAAATTCCCGTCCGTTTCTATTGTTATTCCGCAAACAATGGCTATCTTTGCGTGCGTAAAATAAAAGCGCCGGAACACAAATCATTAACAAATATAACAAATTAAAATCATTATGAGCTGTTTTCTATCTAATTCCTCGCTTGGCAAGAAGTTAGTAATGAGCGTGACGGGCATGTTCCTCGTGCTCTTCATCCTCTTCCACATGTCGATGAACATCACGGCGATCATCTCGCCCGAAGCGTACAACATGATTTGCGAACTGCTGGGCGCAAACTGGTACGCGCTGGCCGGAACGGCCGTTCTGGCGCTGGGCGTCTTCGTCCACTTCTTCTACGCCGTCATCCTCACGCTGAACAACTACAAGGCACGCGGTTCGCAGCGTTACGCCGTGACGGTGCAGGAGCCGGGCGTGGCATGGGCTTCGAAAAACATGCTCGTACTGGGCTTCATCATCCTGGGCGGACTCCTGATCCACCTGTTCAACTTCTGGTCGAAGATGCAGCTCGTGGAGATTCTGGGCGGACACGAGAACTCGCTGGGACTCGACCCCGCGGACGGAGCTTCGCTGATCGCCTACACCTTCTCGCAGTGGTACTACGTGGTGATCTACCTCGTATGGTTCGCCGCCCTGTGGTTCCACCTCACGCACGGCGTATGGTCGATGTTCCAGACCGTGGGCTGGGCCAACGACACGTGGTATCCCCGCCTGAAGTGCATCGCCAACATCGTGGCCACGATCATATTCCTCGGATTCGCCGCCGTGGTGCTCGTCTACTTCTTCTGCCCCTGCATCGCAGGCGCATGCTAATCACCCCCTTTGTAGAATAATAAACACACAAACGATATGGCTTTAAAATTAGATGCTAAAATTCCTGCCGGTGCTCTGGCCGAAAAGTGGAGCAACCATAAGACAGCTATCAAGGTCGTAAGCCCCGCCAACAAGCGCAAGCTCGACATCATCATCGTCGGTACGGGTCTGGGAGGCGCCTCCGCAGCCGCTTCGCTCGGCGAACTGGGCTACAACGTCAAGGTATTCTGCATTCAGGATTCGCCCCGCCGCGCCCACTCGATCGCGGCCCAGGGCGGTATCAACGCAGCGAAGAACTACCAGAACGACAACGACTCGGTATACCGCCTGTTCTACGACACGATCAAGGGCGGCGACTACCGCGCCCGCGAGGCCAACGTCTACCGTCTGGCCGAGGTCTCGAACCTGATCATCGACCAGTGCGTGGGCCAGGGCGTCCCCTTCGCCCGCGAGTACGGCGGCCTGCTGGCCAACCGTTCGTTCGGCGGCGCGCAGGTATCGCGTACGTTCTACGCCCGCGGCCAGACGGGCCAGCAGCTTCTGCTGGGCGCCTACGCGGCCCTCAACAAGGAGATTGCGGCCGGTTCGGTGAAGAGCTACCCGCGCCACGAGATGCTGGACATCGTCATCGAGGACGGCGAGGCAAAGGGCATCATCGCCCGCAACCTCGTGACGGGCGAGATCGAGCGCCACGGCGCCCACGCCGTCGTGATCGCCACGGGCGGCTACGGCAACGTCTTCTTCCTGTCGACCAACGCCATGGCGTCGAACGGCTCGGCCGCATTCCAGTGCTACCGCAAGGGCGCCGGCTTCGCCAACCCCTGCTTCACGCAGATCCACCCCACCTGCATCCCCGTTCACGGCGACCAGCAGTCGAAGCTGACGCTGATGTCCGAGTCGCTGCGTAACGACGGCCGTATCTGGGTTCCCAAGAAACTCGAGGACGTGAAGGCCATCCGCGCCGGCAAGCTCAAACCCTCGCAGATCGCCGAGGAGGACCGCGACTACTATCTGGAACGCCGCTACCCGGCCTTCGGCAACCTCGTGCCGCGCGACGTGGCTTCGCGCGCCGCCAAGGAGCGTTGCGACGCAGGCTACGGCGTGAACGAGACCGGTCTGGCCGTATACCTCGACTTCAAGACCGCCATCGAGCGTCTGGGCAAGGACATTATCAAGCAGCGTTACGGCAACCTCTTCGACATGTACGAGGAGATCACCGACGTCAGCCCCTACGAGCAGCCGATGCAGATTTTCCCCGCCGTGCACTACACGATGGGCGGCATCTGGGTCGACTACAACCTGATGACCACCATCCCGGGTCTCTACGCCATCGGCGAGGCCAACTTCTCGGACCACGGCGCCAACCGCCTCGGCGCATCGGCCCTGATGCAGGGTCTTGCCGACGGTTACTTCGTGCTGCCCTACACCATCGGCGACTACCTCTCGCACAAGATCCAGGCCCCGAAGGTGAAGACCGACACCAAGGCCTTCGACGAGGCCGAGAAGGGCGTCAAGGAGAAGATCGCGAAACTCCTCGCGATCAACGGCAAGCAGTCGGTGGACGACATCCACAAGAAACTGGGCCACATCATGTGGGAGAACGTCGGCATGGCCCGTACGAAAGAGTCCCTCGAAAAGGCCATCACCGAGATTCAGGCCCTGCGCAAGGAGTTCTGGAAGGACGTGAAGGTCGTAGGCAAGGAGAACGACTTCAACGTCGAACTTGAAAAGGCGCTGCGTCTGGCCGACTTCCTGGAGCTGGGCGAGCTGATGGCCCGCGACGCCCTCAACCGCGAGGAGTCGTGCGGCGGCCACTTCCGCACGGAACACCAGACCGAGGAGGGCGAAGCCAAGCGCGACGACGAGAACTTCGTATACGCCGCCGTATGGGAGTACAAGGGCATGGACCAGGCTCCGGAACTCACCAAGGAGCCGCTGAACTTCGAGTTCGTGCACCCCGCACAGCGCAACTACAAAGATTAAGGCCATTTGACGTTGAACTTTAATATCGAATCGAAACCATGAATTTTACATTAAAGATATGGCGTCAAAAGGACGCTAAATCCAAAGGCGCTTTCGAGAGCTACAAGGTGGAGAACATTTCGGCCGACACCTCGTTCCTCGAAATGCTCGACATCCTGAACAACAATCTCATCCACGAGGGCAAGGAGCCGGTGGCCTTCGACCACGACTGCCGCGAGGGTATCTGCGGCATGTGCTCGCTGCACATCGACGGACAGGCCCACGGTCCCAGCCAGGGCGCCACGACCTGCCAGATCTACATGCGCAAGTTCAAGGACGGCGCGACGATCACCATCGAGCCGTGGCGCTCGGCAGCGTTCCCCGTCATCAAGGACCTCGTGGTGAACCGTTCGGCTTACGACCAGATTCTGCAGGCCGGAGGCTTCATCTCGGTGCGCACGAACTCGGTGCCCGACGCCAACGCCATTCCGATCTCGCAGGCCGACGCCGAGGAGTCGATGGACGCCGCCGCCTGCATCGGCTGCGGAGCCTGCGCCGCGACGTGCAAGAACGGTTCGGCCATGCTCTTCGTCGCCGCCCGCGTGTCGTCGCTCGCCAAACTGCCCCAGGGCCGTGTCGAGGGTGCGCGCCGCGCCAAGGCGATGGTCGCCAAGATGGACGAACTGGGCTTCGGCAACTGCACCAACACGGGAGCCTGCCAGGCCGAGTGCCCCAAGCAGATTTCCATTGCGCATATCGCCCGTCTGAACCGCGAGTTCCTCTCGGCGAAGTTCGAGGACTAACGACTGTCGCAGCAGCGATAACGACCAGGGCCGGAGCGTTGCTCCGGCCCTTTTTATGCCGGGCGATATGCGCGTCGCGCATCCAGACAGACAATCCCTCCCGGCCTCCCTTTGAAAGGGGGGGGGAGAAGAGACCCCGCCGAACCGCGAGTTCCTCTCCGGCGCATACCCCCCCCCGAACCCCAAATTGCCGCCGTTCTAAATATAGGTATGAAAAATAATTTCAAAAAATGAGGTACTCTGTATTACATAATACTAAAATTCGTATTATATTTGCATTGTAATAATAGTAAAACCCGCAAAACATCAAACCGCGACAATACTTTTACGACCATGAAAGAGACTGTAAACGTAAACATCGGCTCCGTGGCATTCATCCTCGACGAGGACGCCTACCGGGTACTGGGCAGCTATTTCGACGACATCCGGCGGCGCCTGCCGGAGGGTGACGCCGAAACGATGGGCGACATCGAGGCCCGTGTGGCGGAGATATTCCGCGAGCGGGTCGCCTCGCCCATGCGGGTCATTACGCTCGACGTCGTCCGTGCGACGATGGCCCAGATGGGCAGTCCGGCCGATTTCGGCGAACCCCGCGGCGCGGAGCGGTCCGAGTCCGCCGAGGGAGGGACCGGAACCGAATCCGCCGAACAGCCGCCCCTGCGCAAACTCTACCGCTCGCGCACCGAGCGTTCGATCGCCGGCATCTGCGGGGGTCTCGCCGCGTACTTCGACTCCGACCCGACGCTGATCCGGCTGCTGATGCTCCTGCTGATCCTTTTCGGCGGACTTTCGATCTGGGCCTACATCATCCTCTGGATCGTCATTCCCGAGGAGCCGGCCCGAAAATTCAATATCAACAGCAAAAACCGATAAAATCATGGCAACGAACGAAAACAGACGGTTATTCCGTTCCCAAGACAGCATTATCGCAGGCGTCTGTGCCGGCCTGGCCGAATTCTTCGGACTCGATACATCACTGGTACGCATCGCAACCCTGCTCCTGATCTTCTTCGGAGGTCTCTCGCTCTGGGTTTACATCATCCTCTGGCTGATCGTTCCCAAAGCCCCCAAAAGGTTAAACGCATAGCACCATGGCTGAAGACAACGTAAAGGCGCAAATGCGCAAAGGAATTCTGGAGTACTGCATCCTCGCCATTCTCTCCCGCGAGGACTCGTATGCTCCGAAGATCATCGCCGAACTCAAGCAGGCCGAGATGATCGTAGTCGAGGGTACGCTCTACCCGATCCTCACCCGGCAGAAAAATGCCGGACTGCTGACCTACCGCTGGGAGGAATCCCCGCAGGGTCCGCCCCGCAAGTACTACACGCTCACGGACAAAGGCCGCGAATACCTCGCAACGCTCGACGAAGCCTGGGATGAACTCGTCGGACAGATCCAACTCATCCGCCACGGAAAAAACAATTAAGCCCCCCAAAAAAATAAAACCATGAAAAAACTCCTGCTGATAGCCGTCCTGATCGCAGCCTGCCTCTCCGCAACCGCTTATGTCGCCTGCGTCGCAGCGCCCCTGCTGGGCAAAAACATCAAGGGCAGCGGCAAGATCGTCGCCAAAACCGTTCCGGCGCCCGATTTCGACGGCATCGAAGCCTCGCGCGCCGTGAAAGTCGTCATCTCGGACAAGGTGTCGGACATCCGCATCGAAGCCGACGACAACCTGATCGACCTGGTGGTGGTCCGGGCCGTCAAGGGCAAACTCGAAGCCACCCTCGATCAAAAGGTGAACAACATCCAGAACGGCAACGTCACGATCACCGTCCCGGCCAACGGGAAAATCCGCTCGCTCGACGCTTCGAGCGCCTCGAAGATCATCGGCGAGACGACGCTCAAAGCCGGCAAATTCAGCATAGAGGCTTCGAGCGCCGCCAAGATCAAAGCCGCGGTGGAAGCCGTCTCCTGCACCATCGAAACATCGAGCGCCTCGAAGGTCGAGGCCTCGATTGAGGCCGAAAGCTGTTCGCTCGACGCATCGAGCGCATCGAAAATCATCCTCGAAGGTTCCGCCGGGACGTTCAGGGCCGACATGAGTTCGGCATCGAAACTCAACGCCGAAAAATTCTCGGCCGTCAACGCCACGATCGACACGTCGAGCGCCGCCAGCGCTTCGATCGATTGCAGCGGAAAACTCACCGCCAGCGCATCGAGCGGCTCGTCGGTCCGCTACTCGGGCGACTGCCGGACTTCGCTGGAAAAGTCGAGCGGCGGCAGCATCCGCAAACTCTGAATTCCGAAACGACGCGACAACCATGAAAGAGGTTAAAAAATGCAGCATCTCGGGCGTGGCGTTCACGATGGACGCCGACGCTTACGAGGCCCTCGAAACCTATCTCGAAAGCCTCAAGACAACCTATAAGGACACGGCCGACGGCGCGGAGATCGTCGCCGACATCGAAGCCCGCATCGCGGAACTGATCCTCTCGGCGCAGGATAACACCCGCATCGTGGAGAAACCGCTGATCCTGAACATCATCCGGCAGATGGGCTCGGCCGAGGACATCTCCCGGGAGAGCGTCGACCGCGACCTGCACTGCGACACGCCGCGCATCCCCCGCCGGCTCTACCGCGACACGGAAAACGCCAAGCTGGGCGGCGTCTGCGCCGGAATCGGCAAATATTTCGACATCGACCCCGTGTGGGTGCGCCTCGGGCTGTTTCTGCCCCTGCTGTTCACCTGCTTCGGGTGGATTCCCTTCCTGCACTGGTTCAGCCCGATGTTCGGCAACCTGTTCGGCATCTTCCTGATCTGCTATTTCATCATGTGGTTCGCCGTTCCGGCGGCCCGTTCGGCGCGGCAGAAACTCGAAATGAACGGCGAGAAAATCACCGCGCAATCCATCGGCGAGGTCACCGCGGCCACCGCCACGACCTGCGCCGAACCCGACGCCAAGGCCAAACCGATCGTCGCCGAAGTCGTATCGGTCTTCGGCAAGGTGGTGCTGATCCTGCTGAAAATCATCGCCGGGTTCATCGTCTTCGGACTCATCATGGCGGCCTGCGCCCTGATCATCGGCATGTTCGCCCTGATCGTCGGCGGAGAGGGTTTCTTCACGCCCGCCGTCTTCGGCAACACGGTGTCGATCTGGATCGCGAGCCTGGGCATCCTGGCCACGCTCATCCCCATCATCCTGCTGATCTACGTGCTGATGTGCCTGATCGCCTCGCGCAAACCCGGCGGCAAGACCGTGCTGGCCATCTTCCTGCTGTGGCTGGCCTCGATCATCGCCGTATCGTGCGTGGCCATCCGCGAGAACGTGGGCGACAAGTTCCGGACGAAACGCAGGGTCCTCGAACAGGTGTTCCAGAGCGAAATCGTCATCGACGGCGACACCACCACCCTCGAACGCCTGCTGGAAGATTACGACGACGAAAGCGTGATCGAGGAGGGCCGCAAGACGCTCCACATCTCCGTGCCCTCGAAATCCATCGACATCACCGTCGACAAGAAGCAGGGCGAACTGCGGGTCAACGCCGACGGCCGGAAGGTCTCGGTCAAAGCCTCCGAGACCGACGACGAAGCCTCGGTGACGATCCGCCGGGAAACCGACGCCGCCGACAGCGCAAAAACGGCCCGCGGCAGCGCCGCCCGGTCCCGGTAAGCGAAGCCGGAAATCATTCGCGTTAAAATAAAAAGTTCCCGGAAATACGGGCGGCATCCTTTTTGGGCCGCCCGTATTTTTGAAATTTTTGAAATATTTTCGTACCTTTGAACGGTTTTGTTTTTAACAAATGAGAGTATGGCCGGAATCAAGAGCATAGGCATTCTGACATCGGGCGGCGACGCGCCGGGCATGAATGCGGCAATCCGCGCGGTGACGCGCAGCGCAATCTACAACGGATTTACCGTAAAAGGAATCATGCGCGGATTCAAAGGTTTGGTATTCAACGAGATCGTTGAATTCAAATCGCAGAGCGTGAGCAACATCATCCAGCTGGGCGGCACGATTCTGAAAACCGCCCGCAGCGAGGAGTTCAAGACCGTGGAAGGCCGCAAGGCGGCTTACGACAACATGGTGGCCGCGGGCATCGACGCTCTGGTGGTGATCGGCGGCGACGGATCGCTGACCGGCGCGGGACTTTTCGCCGAGGAATACAACGTGCCGATCGTGGGGCTTCCCGGAACGATCGACAACGACCTCGGAGGCACGGACTCGACGATCGGCTACGACACGGCGCTGAATACGATCATGGAGTCGGTCGACAAACTGCGCGACACGGCGTCAAGCCACGAACGCCTCTTTTTCGTCGAGGTGATGGGCCACACGGCGGGTTACCTGGCGCTCAACAGCGCCATCGCGACGGGTTCCGAGGCGGCGATCATCCCGGAGATGGAGACCGAGGTCGACCAGCTGGCGGAACTGATCAACCACGGGTTCCGCAAGAGCAAGAACTCGGCGATCGTGATCGTCGCGGAGAATCCCAAGACGGGCGGCGCCACGGCGCTGGCCGAACGTGTGAAGAAGGAGTTCCCGCAGTACGACGCGCGGGTGACGATTCTGGGCCATATCCAGCGCGGCGGCTCGCCGACGGCCGTGGACCGCATCCTCGCCTCGCGCATGGGCGAAGCGGCCATCGAGGCGATCCTCGACGGACAGCGCAACGTGATGATCGGCACGATGAACGGCAAGATCGTCTACGTGCCCTTCGCCAAGGCCATCAAACACGACAAAGGCATCGACCGCGGAGCGCTGGAACTGGTGAAAATCCTGTCGATTTAGACAGCTCCGCCTGCCCGCCGCGAACGGCCGCAATGCAAACGAATTCAACAAAAACCCGAACATAAGCGAATGAAACGCGTAATTGGCATCGGCAACGCCCTGACCGACATGCTGGTCAACCTGAAAACCGACTCCGTGCTGGGGAGGTTCAAATTAGCCAAAGGCTCGATGAGCCTCGTGGACACCCGGCTCCAGACCGAAATTTCGAAATCGGTGGCCGGACTCCCCTATTCCCTCTCGCTCGGAGGATCGGCCGGCAACACCATCCGCGCCATGGCGCAGCTGGGTTGCAGCGTCGGGTTCATCGGCAAGGTGGGCCCCGACACCACGGGCGACTTCTTCGTGCAGGCGCTGGACAACCTCGGCATCGAGCCGATCATTTTCCGGGGCAGGGAGCGTTCGGGCAAATGCGTGTCGCTGATCTCCGCCGACGGCGAGCGCACGATGGTCACCCACCTCGGCGCGGCGCTCGAACTCTCGGCCGGAGAGATCGAGCCGTCGATTTTCGAGGGGTACGACTGCCTCTACGTCGAAGGCTATCTGGTGCAGAACCACGACCTGATCCTCAAGGCCGCCCGTACGGCCAAGAAGTGCGGCCTGAAGGTCGCCATCGACCTGGCCAGCTTCAACATCGTGGCCGAGAACCTCGAATTCCTGCGCGGGCTGGTGAGCGAGCACGTCGACATCGTTTTCGCCAACGAGGACGAGGCCAAGACCTTCACCTGCGAGGCCGAGCCGCTGAACGCCCTCCAGGCCATTTCGCAGATGTGCGAACTGGCCGTCGTGAAGATCGGCACGAAAGGCGCGCTGATCAAACAGGGCGAGGAGGTCGTACACGTGGGCATCATGGCCGCGGCCAAGCGCGTGGACACCACGGGAGCGGGCGATTTCTACGCCGCCGGATTCCTGGCGGGGCTTTGCGACGGACTTTCGCTGCGCCAGTGCGGCACGATCGGCGCCATCACCGCCGGCAAGGTGATCGAAGTCGTCGGCACGACCTTCGGCGAGGAGGCCTGGGCCGACATCCACCGGCTGGTGAACAAGGTCAAAAACGAAAAGTACCTGTTTTAAATACAAAGGGTTGAACAAATGTTCAGCCCTTTGTATTTAAAACAGCAGCGCATACCGGAATCACAACCAATTTTCTTCCGGAGAATTCGCTGTCGCCCAGCGTTCCGCCGTATTTACAATTCTGCCCCACCCCAAATCCCTCCCTCGGGAGGGGCTTATCGCATGCGACCAAAGTCTGCAACTCCTAATTTCTAATTTTCGTAAACAGCCCCCGGCTGATTTCCAGACGCATGCGCAGCAGCCACCGCGATTTGCGGGGCGGCATCGTGCAGCAGAACACGAGCGTCGCCGCCCATTTGGCGATCTCCAGCACGAAGGTCTTCGGCAGCCGGCGGTGGATTTCGGCCCGCAGCCGCTGGCTCACCCCGACGTTGTAGCTCAACCGCCGGAAATAAGCCCCGGTGAGTTTCGCCGGCGGAATGATGTGCCACATCACCGCCCCCGGCACATACCAGATCGTCTCGCCGCCGAGCAGGAGACGTTCGAAAAAGTCGTTCTCCTCGCCGCCGATCAACTCGCCGTTCACGCGCCCCAGCGTCGGATCGAACCCCCCGTAACTGGCCAGCCCCGCACGGCGGAAAGCCATATTGCCGCCCCCGGGAACGCGTCCCGCCGGGAACGGACGCACCCGCTCTCCGAAATCCATCGGATTGGCGATCGGCATTTCGACGTATTTCGACATCCACGCCGGACGTCCCGCGGGGTATTCGGCGACGATGCGCCCCCCGGCCACGACGGCCCCGGGACGGGTTTCGAAGAATTCGAGATAGGCGCGCAGAAACCCCTCGTTGACCCGTTCGTCGTCGTCGATGAAGGCCACCAGCGGCGCCTGCGCCTCCCGCAGTCCGCGGTTGCGGGCGTACGACACCCCCGGTCCCTCCTCCGCGACGAGCCGCAGGCCGCACCCGGGATGCGCCGCGGCAAAGGCCGCGAAACGCGCCTCGGTGTCGTCCGTGGAGTTGTTGCTCACCACCACGCACTCCCACTCGTCGCGCGGAAGATCCTGCCGCACGACGGATTCGAGCGCCGCAACGAGTTGTGCGGCACGGTTGTGGGTGGGAATGACGAGCGAGATTCGAATCATCGTGCGAATGTAGCAATTTATCCGTAAAAAACCCGTATATTTGTCCGAAATATAAAAAGCGACACGACTATGTACAAACTGATTCGCACCCTCCTGCCGGTCCTTGCCGCAATGATCGCCACGACCGTCTCGGCGCAGAGCGTCAGCTGGAAAAGCTCGGTGCAGCACCTCGACGGCCAGACCTACCGGATCGTGCTGGAAGCATCCATTCCGGCTCCCTGGCACATGTACGACATGGGACCCTACGAGGGCGGGCCCAACGCCACGACGATCACCTTCACCCCGGGCGAAGGCGCCGTCCTCGAAGGAGGCGTCGAGCAGCTGACCCGTCCCGAACGCCACTACGACAAAACGTTCGGAATGGAGATCGGAACCTTCGCCCGAAAGGCGCAGTTTGCCCAGAGCGTGAAACTCACGGCCCCGCAGGCGACCGTCAAAGCGGAACTCGCATGGATGATCTGCAACGATACGAGCTGCCTGCCGCCCGACGACACGGAACTGACGATCACCCTGCCCGCAGGTGCGACGCCCGCCGTGCAGCCCGCGGAAACTCCGGCCAAGGAGAGCGCCGCGGCACCGGAAACCGTCCCTGCGGCCGAAATCGCTCCCGCACAGAAGGACGCCGCAGGCGGCGGCTCGCTGTGGGGGCTGATCATCGAAGCCATTCTGTGGGGCTTCGCCGCCCTCCTGACCCCCTGCGTCTTCCCGATGGTCCCGATGACCGTCTCGTTCTTTATGAAAGGCTCCGGAAGCCCCGCGCTGGGCCGCATCCGCGCCGGCATGTACGGGTTCTTCATCGTGGCCCTCTACACGCTGCCCATCGCGGCGATCATCCTCATCACCCGCCTGGTGGGCGGCGACGCCGTGACGGCCGACATCTTCAACTGGCTGGCCACGCACTGGCTCCCGAACATCCTCTTCTTCCTGGTGTTCATGGTCTTTGCCGCATCGTTCTTCGGCGCGTTCGAGATCACGATGCCCTCGTGGATGGTCAATAAAACCGACTCCAAAGCCGACTCCAAAGACCTTGCCGGCATCTTCTTCATGGCCCTGACGCTCGTGCTGGTGTCGTTCTCGTGCACCGGACCCATCGTCGGCTCGGTGCTGATCAAATCCACCGCCGGGGAGTTCTGGAGTCCCATCGTGACGATGCTGGCCTTCTCCGTCGCCTTCGCGCTGCCGTTCACCCTCTTCGCCTTCTTCCCCTCGATGCTCAAGAAGCTGCCCAAGAGCGGCGGATGGCTCAATTCGGTGAAAGTCGTGCTGGGATTCATCGAAGTCGCGCTGGGCATGAAGTTCCTCTCGGTGGCCGACCAGACCTACCACTGGGGACTGCTCGACCGGGAGATCTACCTCGCCGTGTGGATCGTGACCTTCTCGCTGCTGGGTCTCTACCTGCTGGGTAAAATCAAGTTCGCCCACGACAGCGACATGCCCTACCTCGGCGTAGGACGCCTGGCGCTGGCCATCGTCACCTTCTCGCTGGTCGTCTACCTCGTCCCCGGCATGTGGGGCGCCCCGCTCAAAGGTCTTTCGGGCTACCTGCCGCCCCTGCACACGCAGGACTTCGTCATCGGACAGGACGGCTCCGGACCGGCCCCGGCAGGCGGCGAGGCGCGCATGCTGCTGACCGTCGACGGACAGAAGCCCAAACACAGCGACTTCCTCCACCTGCCGCACAACCTCGAAGGATTCTTCGATCTCAAGGAGGCCGAGGCATACGCCGCCAAGGTCGGCAAGCCGCTCTTCATCGACTTCACGGGCCACGGATGCGTCAACTGCCGCGAAATGGAGGCCCGCGTATGGTCCGACCCGCAGGTGCTGGACATCCTGCGCAACGACTACGTGATCGTGGCGCTCTACTCCGACGACAAGAAAGTGCTTCCCGAGAGCGAATGGGTGACCACCGATGCGGGCAAGGTGCTCAAGAGCCTCGGCAAAATCAACTCCTACTACGCGCTGAAGACCTTCGGGGTCAACGCCCAGCCCTACTACGTGTTGCAGGGGCGCGGCGGGAAGGAGTTGGTTCCGCCCCGCGGCTACGACCTCGACGTGCAGGGATTCGTCGATTTCCTCCGCAGCGGCGTCGAAGCCTACGACAGGCAGAAATAGGGATTCCCTCCCCGAAAAAAGCCTGCGGCCGAAACGGCCGCAGGCTTTTTCAGTATTCCGGACGGAGGATCAGTCCGAGAACTCGTCGAACATCGTCGTGCTCAAGTACTTCTCGGCCCGGTCGGGGAAAACCACGACGATATTGCCCCGCTCGATCTTCTGCGCCGTACGCACCGCCGCCAGCATCGCCGCGCCGCTCGACATGCCGGCGAAGATCGCCTCCCTGCGGATGATTTCCCGGGCCATGGAGATCGCCTCCTCGCTCTCGATCATCTCCTGCACGTCGATCTGCGACGGATCGTAGATGTCGGGCACGATGGCCTCCTCCATGTTCTTGAGCCCCTGAATGTAATGGCCGCGGATCGGCTGTGCGCAGACGACCTTGATGTCGGGCTTCATCACCTTGAGGAAACGCGAAAGACCCATCAGCGTCCCCGAAGTCCCGATCGCGCAGACAAGGTAGTCGATGTTGCCGCCGGTCTGCTGCCAGATCTCCAGCGCCGTCGACTGGTAGTGGGCCAGGTAGTTGCTGGCGTTGGCGAACTGGTCGGGCATGAAATACCTGCCGGGAGCGTCGGCGACTTTTTTCCGCGCCAGGCGGATCGCCCCGTCGGTCCCCTCCTCGGCGGGTGTCAGAATCACCTTCGCACCGTAGGAGCGGATGATCTTCCGCCGTTCGATCGACACCGCTTCGCTCATCACGATCTCCACGGGATAGCCCTTGACGATCCCCACGATGGCCAGCCCGATGCCCGTGTTGCCCGATGTGGGTTCGATGATCGTCTTGCCGGGCGTCAGCCGTCCGTCCCGCTCTGCGGCTTCGATCATCCGCAGCGCAATGCGGTCCTTGATGCTTCCCGTAGGATTGAAGCCTTCGAGTTTGGCGAATATTTTCACGTTCGGATTGGGGCACAGCCGGTTGATCCGCACCATCGGGGTCGTGCCGATGGTCCCCAGAATATTCTTTTTAACCATAAATCACCGCTCATTAAACCGCGTAAAGATAATCATTTTCCGGAAAAAAGATTAATTTTGTGAAATGTCACGTCCGTCTCGTGAAGACAAACGGGTCCCGGCCTCACGAAACGGCATCCCCGGACAAGGACCCACCCTACCCGAATGAACCCATCGAGATTCAGGCCGGCCGCCGGCATGGCGCTGCTGACCTTCGCCGGAATTCCTGCGGCACAGCACGCCGACGCACACCCGAAACGCCCCGGACAACAGCCGCCGAACATCGTGCTCATCCACCTCGACGACATGGGCTACGGCGACCTGACCGCAACGGGGGCCACCGGATACCGGACGCCCAACATCGACCGGCTCTGCGCCGAAGGCATGCGCTTCACCAATTATTACAGCGCCCAGGCTGTCAGCAGCGCTTCGCGCGCCGGGCTTCTGACGGGATGCTACCCCAACCGCATCGGATTCGCCGGGGCGCTCGGTCCGAAATCGAAAACAGGACTCAACCCCGACGAGGAGACCATGGCCGAAAACCTGAAGAAAGCCGGCTACGCAACCGCCATCGTCGGCAAATGGCACGTGGGATGCCGCCCGGGGCTTATGCCCCTCGACCACGGTTTCGACGAATACTTCGGGCTGCCCTACTCCAACGACATGTGGCCCCACCATCCGCAGACGTCGTCCTATCCGCCGCTGCCGCTGTACGAAGGGCGCAAGGTCGTCAACCCGTCGGTCTCGGCCGCAGACCAGGCGCAGCTCACCACCCGGTACACGGAACATGCCGTCGACTTCATCACACGCAGGTCCGAAGGCCCGTTCTTCCTCTACCTGGCCCACTCCATGCCGCACGTGCCGCTCTTCGTCTCGGACAAGTTCAAGGGCAAAAGCGAGCAGGGACTGTACGGCGACGTGATGATGGAGATCGACTGGAGCGTGGGCGAAGTGCTCAAGGCGCTGGAAAAGAGCGGCGCGGCCTCCAATACGATCGTCGTGCTCACTTCGGACAACGGGCCGTGGATCAACTACGGCGACCACGCCGGCTCGACGGGCGGTCTTCGCGAAGGCAAGGGAACCACCTTCGAAGGCGGGCAGCGCGTGCCGTGCATCGTGTGGTGGCCGGGGACGACACCCGCCGGAACGATCTGCAACCAGCTGGCCTCGTCCATCGACCTGCTGCCGACCTTCGCGGAGATCGCGGGCACGCCGCTCCCGGCGAAGCAAATCGACGGCGTAAGCATCCGCAGCCTGTTCGAGGGCGTGCCGGACGCCGCGCCGCGCACGTCGTTCCTGTTCTACTACCGGAAAAACAGCCTGGAAGCCGTGCGCGACGGACACTACAAACTCGTGTTCGCCCATCCGGGCCGCAGTTACGAGGCATTCCCGCCCGGCAACGGCGGACGCCCGGGCAAGGTGGCCGAAGGGCACGAATTCCCGCTGGCGCTCTACGACATGCGCCGCGACCCCGGCGAACGCTACGACGTTCAGAACCAGCATCCCGAAGTGGTCGAGGAGCTGATGCGGATTGCCGATGCAGCGCGCGAGGACCTGGGCGACGACCTGCGGGGAATGCCCGGCAGGAACAGGCGTCCGGCAGGCAGGGCCGAATAAACGACGAGGGGCAGGTCCGTCCGGACCTGCCCCTTGCCTTTGCGGCACGGGAAACGGACTATTTACGCTCCTTCCCGGTTTCGGCGAAAGCCGATTTCACTTCATGCTCTTTCTGCTGACGGGCTTTGGGCGTCGGAGCCTTGCCCTCTTTAACCAAACGATTGATGTTACGCTCGAAATTCTGCTCGCAAGGTTCGCAGGCGGTGTCTTTGTTCTCTTTCATGGCTTTGGAAATTTTATGGTATCGACTCCTGCTGCAAATAGCGCGCCGTTTGCCCGACCATCCATTCCGGCAAACAAAAAAACGGACAACTCCGTAGAATTGTCCGCTTTGGTAGCGGGAGGAGGACTCGAAATTACATCGTAATATAATTCATATCAACAACTTAAATACGAACATCACAGTGAGTATTCCAACTCTTAATCTTATTTTTTAATTTAGTTTTAGCATTTCCTCTGTTAGAATAATCCTTCTAATACTTCGTTTGTCATCAAATGGCACAACAAGATCCTTAGAAGACACATTCTCATCCAATGGCAAATAACCATCTGGTTTTTTAGCTGTTTTCAATAAATCTACATACGTCCCATAATCTAATGTATATATATTATAACGTACGCCCGGATTATCTTTGTCTGCATACCCTCTTTTTACAAAATGTATAACGCGAGCATCAAATAATCGCTGAATCACATCATTCCTCTCAAGTTCTCGACGAATTAAAAATGACCGAGCCTTACGATTACCAATTACCTCTGTCACAATTCTTTGTAAAACATAATTTAGAGAATCATCAATATTTGTAAATTTATCTTTTTCAAACCAATCTCTTGCTGCAGATAAAATAATTGGCTTATCTATCTTATTTTTATTTTGCTTTTGAGCATCAAAATAAGCTAAATTAAAAATATTAATCATATCTCGGGGCACACCCTCAGAAGCTCGCACCAATTCTTTAAACACAGCTCTATTAGAAAATAGATAATTTATTAATTGCTGTGTTGACGTAATCTTAATCTTATCCAAATACCCCTCAGGTAATTCACTTTTGATATGTTTAGATAAAATACCTGCAAAAATAGCAGTGATACTATCAGGATTTTTATCAAATACAAAATAATCATCCAAATCTAAATTAGACGAAATATCACTCCCTAACTCAAATCCAATATGCAGATTGTTTTGCATCACAATAGTAAAATTGGAACGATATTCTAATGCAGCAATTTTAAATATAAAATGAGGTATCGCGAAAAAACTCTTATTAATACAATCTGCAAGAAATGGCTGCACATCTAAAGGAATAGAAGACCATTCATCTAACAAAACATAGATATTCACCTTAAGATGTTGAACAAGCTCTCGCGCTTTATAATTTATGTCTGGGAAAACTAATTTTTCGTGCTCTTCCATGCGATATGACGTAGTCGTTTGAGCAGTACTCTCCTCTTCTACTTTGGAATCAAAATCTAGCGTCAACTGAGGTATTGAACATTTCATTCCCACATTATCCGTAATAGTCCGTCCTCTTACTTCAGTTTTGCGCGTATCTCTCTTTTTAGATTCCTTGATCGAAGTCGCTTTAATCATCTGCTCCAAAGCGTCCAATGCTAGTGCCGAGTTATTCGGCGCATTCAAAGCAATATATTGCTTTACAACATCTTCTATTTCACCTATTATATCTCTAAAAATAGCATGACTACGATATTTTCGCGATGGACAAGAATCTTCAAAACTGGATGCAGAACTCAATGTCCGACAATCAACATATACAACAATGTCATTGTCTTCCTTTAATTCAGACGCTAAATATTTAAAGACATGGGTTTTCCCCGTTCCTCTTCGACCATAAATAATTTGATTATTACGATTATTTAAGAGAGGAATAACCCCTATTTCTTCATAGGTAGACTGTATTTTAGCATCATCAATCATACGTTCAGCTCGCTGAACAATACTTGATACTGCTTTTAGAATTTCGGAATCCATAACATTTTAGTTTGTAGATATAAATATAATAAAAAGTGGATTATATACAAAAAAGTAACCCACTTTTATTTTATATCTTATTCCACAAACCAGCTGTACTCCTTCTCTCCCGCCATCGCCTTTGCCACTCCTTCCGTGAATACCGACGCATTCCGGCTTCTTGCGAGGAACGAATCTATGTAGCTGGACTTGTTGGCTCCAGTAAAGAGGTTGAATACCCTCCACAGATCAATCTCGCGCTGCTTGTCGCATGCAAACACCGTATCGTTGTAATAGGCCCTTGCAATGACGTTCAGCTGACAGTCCGTGAATTCGAATTCCGGGAGTTGCCTGCGCTGTGCTGGCGATAGGAACTGATACAACCGAGCCTTTCCCACCATCTGCGCGAACTGACTTTCCGACATGGAGGTATCGAGCAATGCCCGCATCCGCTCCAAGTGCCGCCTGGCATTGTAGCTTACGATCAACTCCGTAATCTTTGCTGTCAACTCCTGCGTGTTCGTCACCCGCATCTCCCCGGCCAGTCCGTCCGTGGCCACACACATATTGCAACAAACCATGTTCTTGAACCCGATAAAGACTTTGAATTTCTCGAAGCCTTTCTTACTGTACAGGTTCTCCTGGTTGTAGGCCCTTACACCTCCTACAGTCAGGTTGAGCCTGCATCCGTCGATAACCTCCGTTACGGCTGGTATCTCGATGCAGAACATCATCCGCTCGTAATAGATGGTCTTGTCCTCGTCGGTAAGGTCCTTTACGGCCTTGTGGATGGCTTCGGGAGTCCGTCCCTTGACGATATGGCTCACTCGTATCTCGGGCTCCTCTACCGTACAGCTTCGGAACATCCGTTGCGCACACTCCCACATGGTTTCGATGAACTGATTGTGCGAGATGGTCACCTCGTTGTCCTTGGAGAACACCGGGGTAATGCAATCGTTCTGGAGGTGGCTGAGTGTAACAGCCTTGGTATTGGCCTCGATGAAAGGCTTGCGGGGCTGTTCTTCGGGAGTTTCCCGGAACGGGGATTCTTCCAGCACTTCGAACGAGGGCGAGGGGATAATCAGCTGTGTTGCATCCCGTGCATCTTCACGGAGCGTAAAGGGCAGTACGTTATTGTGCGATTCTGCCCGCGGGATAGCTTGTTCCATAATTTGCGGAGGGTTGGGTTCGACATTGGTTGCACCAGTCGAGAATCTGCATCCCGACTTGTTCAGTCAGCGGAAACTCCGCCTTTCCGGCGAAAAGCTCCGTGCGGTCCTTGGAAGCCAGCGCATAATGTTTCATGTTGACATCGAATACGATGGTGAACTCGTAGTCTACATTATCCCGCTGTACGGCTTTAAGACCCACTTTCTCGGGGATCATCTTCCCGTTGCGCTCGTTGAGCACGTACTCCTGCTTGCTTCGCATCGTACAGATCACATGGCACGAGGAGTTGAGAATCCGCTGGATAAAGGCGTTCTGACGGGGCGTGACCTTGGCCCAGTTGGCAAAGGAGTTGCCTTGCAGATTGGCGTGGAAATCCAGCAGATAGTCCCAGCAATGCGAGATACTGTCGATGATGATTACCTCCATGCCTGCACTTTCGCAGATACCGATGGCGTCGATGTATTTCTCGGGATTGTAAGGCTCCGAGAGGGAGAGCACGTTGTAGGCTCCCAGGTGGGCATAGAGGTCCGCACTCCCGTTCTCGGTGTCAATGACAGCGATTTTGGACCAGTCGGAGGTCATGCCGTGGGCGATAAGAAGCGACGAATAGGTCTTTCCCGATCCCGAGGCTCCTTGCAGGGCCAAGCGCATCTTGGCTGCCCGGCGTTGTGAATGACGTAATTGCATGATGAAATGAATATTGGTTGAACTCGTAATAACATAATTAAAAGGCCGCTCCCCCGGAGTGGAGGAACAGCCTTTCGATGGAGAGAGGGACAAGGTTACAGCGTGGCAACCGTGGTGAACTGCGGGTTGTCCCCTGCATTGTGAAGCAGGAGAAACTGCTCGCCGCTCTCCTCGGAGATCACCTCCGAAACGACGGGATGATCGAGCGGTTCTGCGGGATACTTCGAGGTTATGGCGCCCGCCTTATCGCCATATCCGAAGAAATACTTGCCCGTCTGCTCGTTGCGGATGATACGGATTTGCAGAATACCTTTCCACTCCTTGAACTCGTCGAGGGTGAAAGTCCGCAGGAATTTGAGAGTGTTGGTCATAGCCATAAAAGTTTAGATTCGACAATACGCGGGAATAATATGATTATCCCCAAAGGATAGCCGGGGTCGCACCCCAATCCCGCAAAGCGGGGGGGGGTATTCGGGGAATATCCTGCGCTCGAACAATTTCGGGGAGTTGCAAAAAATTTTTGTGGTGAAAAATTTTAGCTTGACATATCCTAACCTTGTATTAGCCACGAACAACCCCTTATTGCTATTATCGTTATCTTCATCACGTAAATCCGCATTTTTCTCCCATTATGATAGGAAAGTTGAATTCGGGGCAGAATTTATGAAGAAATTGCGCGACTTTTTCACCCCAAAAAGGCAGGAATCGGGCCAATTATATTGCAATCAAGGAGCAGATATAGTTACTCCATATTTAATAGTTAATTCTACGAGGAACCGAATTTAGGTGATAATATGACCGGAGAAAATAATCTTACTTACTCACTTACTTTATTAATTTATATACAAGTAAATGAGTACGACTATTATAGTGACTGCTTTTCTACAAAGGTTAAGCGCCCATTTATTGTAGCATAAATATATATTGAATCTTGATTGAAATATTGGTAAAGCGAATCGAGTTTAAAATTCATTTTATTCTGCTTGTAATATTCTTTCAAAATATTGCCTCCTGTTGTCCACCCATTTGATAAGCCTATTGGAATAATCTTTTTAATATGGTCTGAATGCTTCGAAAAGACAGCTTTACAACAGTCTGAAATTCCGTCAAATTGATATAGGCTAATAGTTTGGTTCTCCGAGTTGATTATGGTACAATTATCAATAGCGTTGAATGGAAGATCATTCATCAGCTTCAAGCCATCTCTATCAAGTTTGTAAACCTCATAATGATTTCCACTCTGGTATTGCCCCCAATCGCTTATTAACAGTTCTTGTTTCCCGTCAAAATCCACGTCGAAGAATTGGAATGGAGAATAATAGCCAATGCTATTATACTTTTGCCAAGAATCATTGTAGCACGGTGATACGTATTCAAAATAATAAACATCTCCATCGTGATGTCCTTTGAAATCTTCTGAAAATACTACTTGATACAAATTAAAATTAGTGTATGCCTCAGTCGAGGTATATTGGAAAGACTTTTTACTGCTTGTATCGCAAAAATTTAGTACGATATAACCTGTTTCACTATGCCTATCAAATGGCATCCAACATCCGGTTACTTCGTGTCCACTCACATTTTGATGATATTTGAAATACACATAAAGTAGACTATCTCTTTCAAGTATCCTTGAATTTACAATCTTATTTAGAGGATTAATCCAAATAGAATCAGCGGTATTAATACTTTTACAAAATGTTGTATCATCTACGGAAGATAACTTACAAGCATCGACTGCTCCCAAGTTCGAGGGTTGTAAATAAGTACATCCAGCTATTGACAGCACAATAAGTATGGACAAATAACCTTTCATTGGATTCAATACGATTTATATTCGAAATAACCTCTATACAGTATCGTATCAATTACAAGCGAGGCTTGCTCGTAATCTTTATAAAGCGAGAATCCGTAGCCGCCATTAAAGCTATCTATACGAGGATAAGACTTTGAATACTTATGGACTGTAATATCCACCATTGTCGTATCACCGATCCTTGACTTGATATTATCCAAAAGCATCATCCATTCTCGCTGGTTCACGGAATCAAATTGGAGCTCTTGATCCTCTGAAATATCATGTGTAAATGATTCACGACGCCAAAGTGAATCTTCTTTATATGCGGGTAAATGAATGTCAAATAAACGCTCTATCTGGTCCTTGGTATAAGATGATGATGGCATGCTTATTCCAATAGTTAAGCATATACCTAATAATAACATCACACCAAATAGGATAGATATAACAGCTAATATGTATTTTATAAGTTTAGACAGCATTGGCACATAATATTATACTCATTTACTTCATATATCTATTACAAAGTAAGTGAGTAAATTGTATATGGGTATTATATCTCTTCATCTTCATTATTTAGCCAATTACCATCAAGGATTAAATAATACTCAGGGTATTCCCTATACCGTTCTTTAATCCTTAATACTATCCACTTATAAATCTGTCGTACATTCATAATTTCTTCATTACTCCTCCACATTTAGGACATACCGGATTATCTTCGCTCCACTCCTCGACGTTCTTTGACCCGCACCACATGCAGAAAGGTTCATCGGGGACATATTCCCAAGTCGGTTTCCATGTAGTCGTTAATATATTAGGCACACCTTTTAGATATGAATTATCACACAGTCTTTTACAATCCTTACAAGCAAAGGAGGTGAATTTGGCTAATGGTGTACCATCTTCCCAACGATGGCCTACACAGGAATCGGAGTAGCCGCAGGTGAGGCAGTAGAATTGAGGAGTTTTCATGATTATGGAATAATAGCTCTTTTCAAAAAGAACCACTAATAGATACCAATACTATGATTGTTACTATCATGATAATTGTAACAACTATGCCCATCAATAGTGTGTTATTATCCTCATCTTTATAAACGATTGATGATGGCTCAGATGTAGATTCTACCTCGTTATCTGTTTCTAACTCCGAGCTCGCTATTTTTGAATCTAATATGATGCTAAAATCCTCAGCTTCCAATGCAACTTTTTTTGACAACGAATTATCGGGGCTATTATGTAATACAAGCAACGCACAATCTTGACATATCGGAATCGTACTATCAACTTGTTTACCGCAATTTACACAGTACATAAGGCTATTTTGATTCCGACCATTCCATATTGACTTTCATGCAACTGATCCATATCCACGCAACTATCGGTAGGAAGAACGCGAATATGCCCCAGCCCACAGCACTACGATTTTTCTTTTGAGCCTGTTTAACGACAATAACACAAATAACGATACGTAGAATTAATAAAATGATTTGCATAATAATATCTTTTAAATGTTGATATGTAGTTCTTTCATAGCCTCTGCTTTCAACTCCTGCAATTTTTTCAAATCATGCTTATTTTGAGTAATTTGCTGAAATAAATTATCTGCTTTGGACATTAACTCTGGATTCGAAGAAAATCTATCCGGATGGCACACTTTTTTCAACTGATTATAAAGATCGCCTGCGTGGAATGAACTTACAATTATATTGTTAAAATCCACATCCTCTTTTTGGGCATTTGCTTTAAATTGTCGTTGAATCTCGGTGTACTTATTTTGAGACCCCAATAAAATTAAGAGCAACACGATTATACAAATTGCTTCAAATATGGAAATCCACATCCACAAATTGCTGTCAGACTGTGGCAACATTGTTTCCATTGAATATTTGACAGCATTCACAGAATCTTGTATTTGTAATATAATAGTCATCATAGCTATTCGGGTAATTCCAAAATAAATTTACGTAGTGGCCATTTAAGCCCCTTAAAACCTGTATCATCATGAACTTCTAACGTGTCCCAGCCCAAAGCAACTAATTGTCTGATGAGTACAGAATTGCTTAGTATAACATTTCCAATCGTAATCATTTCGTCACGCGACAATGCTCGGCCAGACATTGCTTTAATGCGGAATCCGGAATTCCATTTAGAGAAAGTGTGTTTATAGCTTGAATCTCCCTTGGTAATTCTTGCCTCCAAAAGAGTTGGGGCCGCACCCAATATAAATGCGTCGCGGGCCGATTTATTAAAATTTCGTACAATCCGATTGCGTTCCGACAAGTCGTTGAACCAATCGACTATCCTATACCAAAACATAAGTTATACTTTAATTATAATCGTAAAACACTACTTTACATCTTCATTTTCTCGGCTATAAGACGTTCCATTGTTTCTCTGATTTGACTAACCATCAGATGTTGGTCCATCCCTATTGGAAAGGAGAATAACCGTTGTACCTTTGTGCCTAAACCCAATACGAGTGTAGCTGCGACAACAGCAATAGACACCTCATCAAAGTTCTGTACAATATTGATCCAATATGACGGAGAGTCTATATACTCTCCATGTACAACCAAAGAGACGGCATCTTTCTTTTCGGCTGTGATTTGTCCTCCGATTAATAGATATTCATTAATTAAGGTAGCGTATACAACCCTCATCCCTCCCATAGAGGCGACTTTATCAGCTGTCTTGTTCTTATTACTCAATCCCCATACAAACCAGATGATAAGGACTGCAATGACTATTAATACGATTGCCATATTTAATTTATTAAATTGTTTATAAAGAGTTTTCAATAATCAGTTGAGCCGTTTGACAAGCATGTAACATATCAATATATTGGCTTGGTATATTATCGAAAGTAAATTGAGGCCGACCAATTTGTAGTTTTTTCATATACGGATTATGTGATAATTTGTATAATTGGTTAATTTGGAGTTCATACATCCCTTCATATTCAAGTTCATAATCAAAATCAGATTTATTACGATATAATAACAATGTTAATATTGTATCATAATAATAGTACCTTTCATATAAAATATATGCAAGTACACTTTGAACATCATTATAGCGAGATGTTTCATCTAATTGTCTACAATTCGATAAAATAATAGAGGTTTTAGCTCCAATATTTGCTAAATCAATGCATGTTTTCCTTAACGGATTAGATGCTTTTAGAATATCATCTAACCCGGTTGAGATATTAAATTGTTGCTGATAATGTAAAGCTATTAGTGTCAAAGCTACGATTTGACATTCAAAATAGTATTGTGCATGTAAATTAATAGTTTGTACATTTAACTTAGCACCAGATACAACATCTTTGAATCCATTATCAAATATGATCTCTGAACTTGTATTGAGAATACCGATAACCCGATCTTTCGGAGTAGAACGAAAGTTAAATAATCCCATAATTTACCTTTTATTGGTTCCCGCCCAACTCCTCTACGGGGATTACTAAATAAAGAAAGCGTGGAGTTGCCGACTTATTTTATATAACGGGCTCTGGTAAACCTTGCAGTAAAATAAGCAACAACCCACGCCATTAGATAGCGTGAAAGATGTCGGCTCATTCTCCTGCTTGAAATTTACCAGATTTCGTTATAAAGAATCAGTCAGACACTTTCTTTTAAGAAAGTCGTATGTATGTCTATACGCGTAGACCTTACAAATATAGTCATTTTATGCAGAATACTACTCCGTTCTTAAAAAAGTTGTTGCCGTTACAAATGTAGTCAAACGGCTGTTCCCACAGCGATTTCTGCAAGCCTTGCAGTTATTCTAATTCCCAAGTTACAAAAGCCCGGTCCAATGCAATCTTCTTGGTCTGCCCCCGTTCTCCTGTAATGAAATAGGGTTTCATCAGCGATTCATCAAAGTGCGTAATAAATGCTTCTCGGATACGCGAACATTTCTCGTTAATGGAATTCCGTTGCGGATTAGTAACCTGCTCTATGCTTTCAACAATATCCTGCATATTTTCCCGATTAGTTATCCGTTTATATATCTCAAGCAATTCTCCACGATATTGCGGGAGTTCTTTAAATAAAATACCCTCCGGATGTTTGAGGAAAAGTATGAATACAGCCTTAGGCAACGGAGTCATTGTTATTTCCGTATTATCATACTCTGTCAAAAAGATGCGAAAATCCTTTGTAATATGTAATCGACTTACTTGAGGAGATGCCAATATATGTTTAGGAATGATAGAATCCAATACAAGTTTCTTATACCCCAATAATTGTAATCTATTAATGCGTTCTACAATCTCATCCATCAACCGTTGAGCTTCTACATTAAAACATTCATCAGCGTAATCATCATTCCCGATATTTTCAATATTAAAACCTTGTTTACGATATCTTGTTCTGGGAAGATAGCATCCTTGAATATGCCATCGAAATGATAATTCTATATTCTCAAGATCAACAGGAACAATATATAGTTTTACGCAATCATCATATTTCCCACGCGCTTTTAGAATTGTTGCAGGGCCATTAACTTGGCTTGTACCGATAATTGATATAAGATGTTCATATAGTTTTTTAGTATAATCAGAAGAACTACCGGCTTTTATTGCATAATTATAAAAGGATATTTGTTTTACAACATCGCTAGTTATATCTTTTTTAGGCAGGTAAATAAAATTATAATTTACAGACCTAAATCCACGCTGCAAAGTCTCATAATGAGATATTATATATTGATTTACCGAAGCATTATATACGGGTTCAATGTATATAATTTCATCAAGCAGAAAATCATTATCATACTTTTTATCTAGAAAACATATTTTTTCACAATAGTGTGTCTTCCTATAGTTATCATATTCATTCAAGCGTTGCTTCTCTAATTCGGGTTGAGAGGGAGGCATGAATTTATCTCTAATATAATAATATGGCAAGAAAGGAAGAAATAGTAAAATTATTACAGCGTAAGTTGGGTATAGAATTATTAGACCCAATTTTTTCCATCCATCAAATTCTTGCCAACTGGATAATATCATATCATTTCGGATTAAATCCCGAAATGGTTTTGTCAAGAATAAGCATAACACACATATTATCAGATAACCAATGGCTATTATCAAGTAAATATTCATATAATGAGAAAGCTATTTTTATGCAATTTACATCTTTTTTTCATCAGAATAAATCATTTTAATAAACAAAAAGGCTTGTCAGAAATGACAAGCCTTTTACTCGCATACTCATTTACTTTATAGTATATATTACAAGTAAATGAGTATTAGTAGTCAAAGTATTTCCTTAAAGACATTCCCACATCTGACACTTCCGATAATGGTTCGAAATCTAATGCCGGTTTATGTGACTGAATCACATAATAAGAATTTTGAGGTCGTGTTGTAGTACAAAAATAATGGAGTTCCTGAACAGCCTGATAAGTTCCTCCCAATTTGGGAATATCTTCTCTTTCAAAAATAACATTGAGCCGTTCCAATATTTCCGTTTGAGTATATCTCTTATTAATCTCAAAACTGCCCTTGATAAGTTGTTTGAAAGCATGCTTTTCAGATAATGCAAGATATTTAGCACTCCGCATAAACCCTCTGTATGTCTTAGCATTCCCCTCTTGCAGTTTTGCCACCAAGATATCGAAAGGCACATACTTATAAAGTTCTGAGAATCGGTCAATAAACTTATAGTCCTCACGATGGCGATTCCGGCGTAAATGTGCGATTGATGCATCTGTTAATTTATTCTGCAACCGGAGTTCTTTCAATTTCTCTATAACCTCAGATATTGATGCAAGACGTTTGTTTTCGAATTGATCGTCTATGGCGTCCTCTATCTCCTTTTGTATATCTGTAAAAGCAGGGTCTCTCTCATCATAGAAAGTAATATTACATGACTTCAACAATTCATTATGAAGTATTTTAGGGTTGCTATACAAATGGCCTCTTAAAAATGCATATTCCGCAATAGCATCTACATTGAAATAGGCTGGAACAATCTCTTGATCTTTATTAACGCGAACGATCTCTATCGGACTGCTACCATAATAACTTTGTTTGGTACGATCTACAATATCATCTTTCAGACGAAGAAAATTCTCAGATAATAATTCCGGATGCTTTTCATGCAATTTATTGACAACATTAGAAAGGCTACAAATATCTTGGCTCAAATCAAGAGCTCTTTGAACCAAAAATTCACCATAATCCTTTGCATCTTTATTTGCTGAATTATAAATAATGGCTTCACTCAATAAACCAGCCTCATGGCGACATCTGCCCGAAATCTGATATAATTTGTCTATCGACAGAATCGTGTATATTTGCCGTACATCTGAAACCGATATTAAGTGAAAGCGTTCCTTTATATCTACTCCTACAAAATAAGAGCATGTGATAAAAGTAATTGGTTTCGCAAGATTACGTTGAAGAACTGTGAAGAATTCGCCCGCTTTTTCTTTACTGTCAGGACTGCAAGCAATATGGCATTCTTTCTGCAATTCTTTGGGTAATTGAGCAATAATTTTCTGAATAGACGTAATCGAATTATAGGCTACTACAATTTTATCTGTAAAAAAGTTTTCTCGCAAATGCCTTATGGCATTGCAGACCTCTATATGAATATTGGTCGTATTAATCAATTCAACATCTCGCCTATCCTTTTCTTCATAATTTAATTCTAAGACAGGTTCTTCCTGTAATTGCGGATTGGAGAATGGGCGAATCGTCGCAGACACAAGACATCGTTTGATCGGTGGAAATTCGAGATAATAGTCGATGACATTTTCCATTGCAGGACGAAATGCCCCATCAGATTGGTATGAGTCGATTTCATCCACCATAAGATACCAACAAAGACTATTATGAGAATATATATCTTCTGGCGTTATCTTCATAGGCGTATGAGTTTCTTCCCAATGTGTTTCGATAATCTTTGCAAGTTTTAACGGAGCAGATTTAAACTGCTTCATTACCCGCCCCAGACTATCTGCAACAACTATAATCTTCTTATAAGTGCCTGGGTCTACTTTTTGGGTAAGATACTCGTATATCTGTTCATCCGTCGGTTTGCGACATTCATTTATATCGCTCCCGACATAGAGATACCTATTCTTAGTCTTGTCATTATTGTAGCCCGTTACATATTTTGCATACGCCAATGCTCTTGTCGGAACAACTATTATCGTATGACTAAGTTGTTGTAATGCAAGTGTAGTAGCTCCAATACCAGGAATATTCTTTTTAATCACTCCATAAGGTAAATGATTGAAAATATCTCCCAATTTCTTTCTTTCATGAAATATCAGCCGCACACAGTTTATGCGCTTTTGCGTATCGTCGTGATAGACGATTTCATACCGGACTGGATTTTTCTTGTCGTTAAATGTGTCTATGGAAGCTCCGTTGTACATGTAGTTCCGGTAATAGCCTATACCATCGCAGTAACCGCTGATATTCGGATAGAAGATTTCATAGCGAGGGTCCTCTATCTTTACGGTATTAGCTGGGATTTTAGATAGAATAGCCCGTAGTTTGGGATCAATTTTATCGTCATTCATACATGAAATATTTTTAAAATCTGCCTACGCTCTCACCATAGGCAGTCATGTAAAGATACGAGATGTTATTGAGATTATCAAGTCCCTATTCACTAATCATTTATTCCCCTAACACCTTTTCCAGCCGCCCGATATGATTGCTGATGTTCTTATTCAAAACTTGCGCATAGGAGCGCTGGGTAACCGAAATATCGGAGTGTCCGAGCAGTTTGCTCACCACCTCGATAGGCACATCGTTATAGAGCAGGATAGTCGTGGCAAAGGTTTTCCGGGCCGTGTGATGCGTCAATTTCTTGTCGATACCCACCACATCCGCAATTTCCCGCAGATAGGAATTGACCTTTTGATTGGAAATCCGCGGCTGGATATAATCGTCCGTACTATTGAGTTCACGGAACCAGGCTATCAGTTTCTCAGCCTGCGGGAGCAATGGAACGGAAACCTCCCGGTCCGTCTTTTGACGGACAAGCGTTATCCAATTCCTGCCGTCAAATCCTTTCGTGATATGCTTCGGTTGCAACGCCTGCG
>OGEN01000419.1_pt1 | contig 51242 bp, 50 predicted proteins | sample 1570671 | NCBI WGS metagenome assembly OGEN01 (sample SAMEA2582128, study PRJEB24529) | metagenome | biome: Human gut stool | place: China | collected 2011 | reverse complement strand
GCCATCGTTTTTAAATCTGTTAAGAGAAAACTGCTATTTCCGCAGTACCGTTTCTTCCTCCAAAAAGACTCAAAAAGACATCAATCCTTCATTTTTTACCCTAAAAACTCCCTAAGGAGGTTCTTCGGGAAAGGGCTTTTTTTCACCCTCTACCCTTATTATATAAATAAGGTGAACATTTACAGAGAGTTAGTGATAATCATGGCAACTGCCTAATATTGAACAAACTGGTATTATATATTAATATGTATAGGATAAAAAGTTCACACCGGAGAATATGGGAAAGAATGATCTTCCTGTTACTGCTTAACTTCCTTCAGGGGATGGAAACGGATGCCCAGACTACGACCTATTATAAGGCTGAATCATTCCTTTTCTCTTTCCGCCAGGATAATGACCTGTTCCTTGCTGACTACGGAGACAACGCTTATCAATTGGAACGGATGGGCGGTTTACTCGACGTATCCCGTGACCAAATCCTAAAAGGTGATTGCCATTTGTTGATCGTCTCGCATGTGAATGCCTATGAATACGAAGATGAAGAGGTTGTGAACGAAGCCTCGCTGCGTGCGGGTCGTATCCGTGCCTACCTGAAAACCCGTTTCGATATTCCCCATGATTGTGTTGCCTTCTATATCGACCGTAGCGGAAACTACCGTGACCAGGTACATGTATATAAGGTTCATAAACCATTGCCCTGGTTCGCCAATATAGCCATTCATTACAGCGAAAGCCGTTACCCTAGTGCCATAAAGGCAGCCATTAGTCGGTATGGAGTTGTGCCCTATGTCGACCTGTACCGTCGTGGGGTAACGGGCCATAATGACCATGAAGTATATCGGATAGACGATCCTCTTTTCGACCCTTCGGAACTGGAAGATTACCGGCTGGCATCGGTGGTGGATACCTTGCAACAATATGAAGTGGCAGACGTTTCAGCCGTCCTTTTGGTTACGACGGAGACAACGAAGGAAACAGTGCCGGTAAAAAATGAACATAATTTAGCCGCCCGGCAGGAAGTAAAGGTGATACCGGCTATTGTAGAAAAAACGGAACGAAGAGCGGCATATCTTGCTGTAAAAACGAACCTGCTTCCCTGGTGTACATTGGTCCCTTCGGTGCGTTTGGGAACCGGTCAGACAGAGATAGAGACCGGTTCGTTCATGCCTAACTTAGAGATTGAATGGTATTTTGCCGGGCGTTGGTCGGTCGTTGCATCAGGAATGTACGCTGATTTCTCTTATGAAGATAAGATACGCGACCGCTGGTCGGTCTCTGAATTTTCAGTCGAACCTCGTGTGTGGCCGTTGCGTTCCGGTTGTTTTGCCGGGCTGAATACTGGATTATTCGGTGAGTATGGAGATTTTGATGTGTGTGGTAGTGAGATTGATCCCGACAGCGAGGTACTTTATGGCAGAACGGGTCGTTTTTGGACGTTAGGTGCTTCCATAGGCTGTCTGATACCTTTAGGAAAAGGCTTCTGTTGTGAGGTTAGTATGCGGACTGGTTATCGTTCGGTTTTCGACGGAAAGAAATATCGTTACGATAAAATAGATGACAAAAATTATTTGGAGACCCGTTTTTCGTCGACGGGTTTTATGATTGGTTTGAAGGTAAGTTTGGTATATCGTTTTCAAATCAGATAAAGAAAGAATAGAAATATGAAGAAGCAGGAAAAAAATAGAATTAGGGAGTGGGTGGTACTTCTTGTATGCGCTCTTGCTCTGCCGGCTTGTACTTATCATACGCCCGATGAAGATTGGGAAAGGAACGGAAAAGTACGTTTGCATCTTAATTGGCAGACACGGATCGATCATCCTTCGGTGATGACTTATTATTTTTATAAAGACGGGATCGGATTTCCGGTTATCCGGCAAGGATCTGCTTCAGGCTACGAGGGGACACTTCCGGCGGGACAATATAAGGTGGCAGTTTGCAATACCGATTGTGAGAACGTCGTGCTGGAAATGGATAACGGTTATGAACAGGCTTACGGTAAAGTACGGCAGATATCCGGATTAAAATCGTCCTCTGTGCATATTGAGCATCCTGGTAATTTATCTGGCACGGGTTGCCAGATAATCGATATAGGAGGGAAGCAGGCCGTAGTGGAAGAGCTGTATCCGATCAATCTGGTCAAGACATTGGAACTGAATATAAAAGTAAAAGGAGGGGAAGAAGTGCTTTCGTTAGAGGGATTGTCCGGTCGTTTGACAGGTGTCTCTGCGCGGATACACATACCGGACGGGCAACCGTTGTTTGATACGGTTGCTTTTATGGCATTCGAAGCGGTGGTTGCTGCTTCGGGTGTGTATACCGCTTCTCTAAACCTGTTCGGTTTATCGGGAGGAACGGAGAATAACGATCCGGTCGAACTTTATTTGACGCTCAGGACGAAAGACGGGAAGGAGATTACCTCATTGACCAACATAACCGGTGAAGTAATCGACGCATTGGAAAAAAGCATATCGGCCTATATCGTATTGGATATGGAGATTGTCTATGATAAAGTGGATGGATTTAAAATCATTCTTTCAGAGTGGAAAGAAGGGACGGGAGAGGTGAGCAATCGGGCTATGTGACAGTTATTAAGAATATTTGAAATGACAGATATGAAAATAAAAATTGAAAATAAACATGTTCAACGGTACACTTTACCGATACTGGTTTCCTTTCTGTGGGGAATGATGACGGCGTGTTCAGGTAATGACGTACAACTTTCCAACCAGAATGGACAGGAATTGGTACTTTATGCTTTTTTGAAGGAACTCTCAGGAGAGGCTTCTTTTTCCAACCCGGTGTTTTTTGCCAAGGGGAATGAATCGAGGAAGTATACGGAGATCTGGAAAGCCTCTGTAAAACCGGACGGAAGTACCGACCTGGCAGGACCGAAATATTATCCTTCCGACGACAGCCGTATATACCTGTGCGGTTTTGCCCCTGAAGGCAAGCAGGATAGCGCCGGGAAGAGAAAGTATTCGATTGATGGGCAGCAGGATATTCTGGTGTCGAATGAGCAAAGCGGCTCTCTGACGGATATGTTCTGGAGGGAAGAAAAGTCGTTTGAATTTCTTCATCTGCTGACCCAACTCCGTTTTCGCCTGTGTTGTGATGCAGTAGGCGAAGCACAAGGATGGAAATTACGTAGCCTGGTTGCGGAGGGAATGCAACAGGATGCTGTACTGTCGTTGGTGGATAAAAGATTGTTATTCAGTGGCGAAAGGGGAATGGTGGCGGTTGTGGACCGGATGAAGGAAGAAGAAAGGCTTTCTTTAACAACCACCTGGACGGATATCGGGAAAGTGACCATGATACAATCCGGCATAGCAGTCAACCTGACGATAACGATAGAAGACAAAGACGGCAATTTGGAGTGTTTCGAGCATCTGCCGGTCACATTCCATGAAGATGATAAGCTGTCGGTTGCAGGTACTTCTTACTTGTTGTCGGTCAGACTTCGCGTGAAGGATGAAGCTTCCCTTTCCGTTGCAATAGCACCCTGGAAAACCGGTGCTTCCGGAAACGGAACGATAACGGAAGAATAAAGAAAAAAGAATCAAGTATCATTTTATCAATAAACACTAGTATAATATGAAAACAAACAAGTTTCTGGTAATAAGTATGCTGTCGGCTACTTTTATCTGTAGTTGTAGCAGCGGGGAGGAGCCTCTTGAGAGTGGTTCCGGAGGGACGATCGAGATAAGTGCCGGTATCGGAGAGTCTACCCGTGCGGTGATAGATACCGATTATGCAGATAATCTGGATGTGTCGTTTGCCCGTTTCGATAATCCGGGCTCAACTGGTAACTGGACAGCGGTCAAAGCCGTCCGTGCCGGTGGTACTAATAATACGGCTATCACATTCGATGCCAGGCAAACCTATCTGAATACTAACGGACAGTCGGTCTTGATCGGCTTTCATCCCCAGGCTACTCTGACGACGGACAGCGATCCTGCAACTGTTGTATATGCCATTACCGGCGATGAAGATATAATGGCTACAGAATTACAAACCGGAGCATCCGATAATCATTTCACTCCGTTTACATTCCGCCATTTGCTGACTCAGTTGCAGTTCTTGTGTACAGGCTCTACCGAGGCGATAGCGAAATGGACCGCCATTTCTTCGATAAAGTTACAGAATGTAGCGACTTCGCTGACGCTTTCACTCGATAAGGTAAATGGTGCATCTGTGATAAACGGAACAGCAAACCAGGTACTTCCGGTAGTGAACTGTCCACAAGAAGTGGTGTCGTCTGCTGAAGTTGATCCTGCAATCGGTCACTTGATGGTTTTTCCCGTTGCAGATATGGGAACGGCTGCTTCTGCTATCAATCTGGAAGTTGTAGCCACTTATAATGGAACTGAAAAAATACTGGCTGTACCTATCGACAATATCAATGGTGGTGTCAAGGCCGGTGAGTCCCACCTGATCACGCTCAACTTTACGGTTGATGGCGAGATTAGTATAGAAGCCGGTATTGCTCCCTGGCAAACCGGTAACGGTGGTGGTTCAGAGATAACTCCTCCATAATCCCTTTACGCGTAGCAGGAGATGAAGAAAAGAATAGTGATAACGGCGTTCGTTTGCCTGAGTGGGGGAATGGCCTGTTCAGACGGAGGCAACAATGGGTTACAACCTGTCGAGACAACGGTTCGACTGGAAGGGTCGATCGGACTTTCTTCCCGCGCGGTGATCGGTTCCGGCTATGCGGATGCTTTGGCTGTCTGTTTTGCCCGTCAGGATGAAACTGTGCCTCGATCGGGAACGTATGGTGCATGGCACGTGTGCAAGGCTGTGCGTAACGGTGGAGATGGCAGGCAACCAATTTTGTTTACTATCCCGCAGTTTTATCCGGTCGATGGACGTACTATCCGTATGCAGGGCTATTTTCCGATGGAGGGTGAAACTGTAGAGGCAGATACGGCGGCGGGAATGGTCCAGTTTACGGTGGATGGAACAACCGATATTATGGCAACCGATTTCCTGAATGGAAATGCATATACACCGTTCAATACATGCATTTTCTACCATCTGTTGACGCAGATACAATTGGTTTGTTACAGCAGGGATGCCGATAAATGGGGAAGCGTCACTCAGATTGATGTGGAAAATGTGCATACCCGACAGCAACTAACTTTTTCGGTAGTTCCTCCTTTCCTTACAGATGTTTCTTCAGCTACCGACATAAAGATAGTATCTGTGCCGGATATGCCTGTATTTCCGATTCCCGAGATTGAGGAAGAAGAAGAATTACCCGATCCACAGGGTATTGTCTTGCTTCCGGTATCGGGTGGGTCGTATCGTCTGCAGATTGTTACGACCAAAGATGGAAGAGGTAATGAAACAGAGACGACATCGGAGGTGGCTATAGGGGTAGAGGGTGGTTTTCTGACAGGAAAAAGCCATGTAATCTCGCTACTTTTCACAGAGGAGAGCCAAATAAAAACAACCTTCGTTGGCGTGGCTGCCTGGACAGAACATGACGAGGTAGATATACCTATATAAATAGTATATAATTAAAAAAACGAATGAAAATGAAAAAGAGTATGACAATGGGGGCTCTCTTTATAGCCCTGCTGACAGCTACAAGCTGTTCGGAGACAGAAACTGAGATTGTTGACGGTACCGGTGATGACGATCTGGTTACTTTGGGCATCACACCTAATTTAAAGGTGGATGCTGGATCAAAGGCATCTACCAAATCGGTGGTAAGCGGTGATCTTATAACCTATAATGCAGCTGATTATGGCCAGGCTGATATTGCACCGGGTTTGGGTATTGTGATTACAGATAAGAATGCAACCGACTGGTATCAACCTGATGCCGGGGGATATACCGGTCACCATGTGTGGTATATGGGAGATGCAAGAGGAGCAAACTGGATTTCCATACAGACAAAAGGAGTCGATTTTGAAACAACGAGAGAAGTTCCTTATTTTCTGACCAAAAACATCGGGCAGGTCTATGCTTATTATCCTTATGATCCGACTCTAAACATAGCCAGTGCAACCGACCTGAAAATTCCGGTAACAATTCTGGCAAGCGGAAATATCGATGCATCGACCAATAATGCGAAGAAATATTGGAATGGTGGGGTATGGACGAGTACACCCAGAACAAATCTGATAAACCTCTCTTTGTCTACAGAGAAAGACTACCTGTACTTTGGTGCTGACGGCGGACGTTATGTCAATAACGGACGTACTGTCGGACAACAACCGGTCAAGCCGGAAGATGAACCGGATAATACGAATGATGTCAATCCCGGTTATAAGATCAATCTGGATATGAAGCATGCTATGGCGATGGTCACCTTCCGTGTGTATGACGGCGGTAAACTGAGTGATAATGATGTGAACTTTACAAAGTTCCGGATAAAGAATATGACCGGCGGGTCAGATCCTTTCAAGATGGGTACAGCCTATATGTCTTTGGTCGATGGTAGGATTACGCCCAATGCACTGGTGAATGGAGACATCAGCCGTACGATTGATAACTATATATTAATGAGACAAGTGGAAACCGGTGGAACGGAAGGGCAATATAGCTTTGTAACGAATGGTACTACCGTGAATGCAAAAGTTGTATCCAAAGCGGTCAGTAACATTGTGTATCCTACCACATTCGGTGATAATGATATAGAGGTGATCGTAACATTGAAAGAAGGTGTGGACGCTGCAGTGGATTACCCCGTTGTCCTGCCTGCGAATAGCTGGGATGCTAACAATAACTACATATATACGCTTTCAGCCGGACGTAATAAGTTGACTGTGATGGATGTAACTGTTGAAGCATGGATTGACAACGAGGAGGACGAAATACCTCTGTAATCAGTATCATTATAAACAAAGCCCATGAAACAGTTCATATATATGCTTTCGGTTGTTTTCTTTCTCTTGTTGTGTGTAGGTTGTACGCAAGCAGATATTGTTTTGCCTGAAGCTGGAGGCAAGGATGACATAGAACAAGGTGTTCCTTTATCCGTTAAGCATCTGGGCTTGTCGTTAGAGATCGAATCGAGAAGTGTCGTGACCGGCGGTCCGATGGATGGTGCTATAAATCCAAATCCGTTGACAACGGTCGGTCTTTGCGTTACGAAGCAAAGCAGTAGTGGTGTTGTGAGTTCCTATGCAAGTGGAAATAACACACAGGTGTTTATTTTCGATGTGTTGGCTGTTCCTGTAGCCTGGCAACTAGCGGATGGTGAAGAGAGACTTTTGCTGTTTTCGGAGGAAGGAGCGGCATATGGCTTTTCGCCTGCAGAAAGGAATGTGTCATTGTCGGGTACTCCGAGAGAACCCTTGATGAGTGGCGTTAAGGTGTTGGATAAGCAGAAATTTTATTTTAGCGACGGGGAAAATCCGGTAGACGCATCGACTGACATACAGTGGGAGACAGATCAGGATGATTATCTGTATTGTACGGTACCGGATAAAGTTGATCGTTGGCATCCGGAAGTTTCTTTAACCATGAATCATGCTTTGGCAAAAGTTAGTTTTCGGGTGTTGGAAATGGATGGAGGGGCAGTATTTGCTGACGCGAGTGTAAAAAAAGTAGTGTTGAAAAGTACTGATGGTTTTAAGAAATCTTCGAGTGCCAAGTTAAATCTGGCAACGGGTGACTTGAGTGGTACGATGACTGCTGTCGATGAGTTGTGGTTTACTGCCGATGGAAATATGCGTACGGTAGGGAGTAATGTTGTCGATGTATCCGATGTGGCGGTACAGGCTTTCGGGTTGGTTATCCCTGTGACAGGTGTGGTTGCGACATTGGAAATGACGCTTGACGATGATCGCATGTTTACGATGACTCCTCCCGGAGGCAGCGGTTCTGTCGGCTCATTTATGGTCAACTGGATAAAAGGGAATAATTATATCTACAATATTCGGTTGTCTCCGCAAGGTGTTGTAATTGACAATATAGAGGTTGCAGACTGGGGCGACGGCGGGTCGACCGAAGTACCGGTAGAATAGGCCGCAACGATTAGGACGGGTGGGGAGCGATACCCCCTCCGTTCACTATAGAGAATTGAAAATTAAAATGAATAAGATGGTAGGGAATCGAGTACAATTATTTCTATTGAGGCTACTGGCCGGTAGTCTGCTGGCGGGGTGTACGGCAGGCTCGGTGGAGGAGATCGTACCGGAAGAGAACCGGCCGGTAGTACTCAGTTTTGGAAAACCTGACCTGGGTGTACCTGAACTTTTGACTCGTGCGGGTGAAACCGTCATCCCGTCACCCACTCCTTTGCCTGCGGGAAGTACCGTTCGTATTGGAGCCTATTTTAGAAGCAAGACAGGTGAAATGTCGCCACCGATCTCTTTTTCTACGGTAGCTCCTTCATTTGAAGCAACCTATGTGGTAGGATCCGATGGTGATTTGACCCCTTGTTGTGTGGATGCGGATGGTAAACAGATACCGGGGGATGCTCAAAAGCTGGTCGTGCGGGGCGGTGTTTTCGATTTTTATGCTGTTTCACCGGCGCGTTCGTTGCTGAATGGGGCCGACGGAATGTATGGAATAACCGGTATTCTCCATAAAGAAGATGTGATGACCTCTTTCGTGCGTGACGTTACGGTTTCAGGAAATGTAGGCCAGATCACGTTGAACACTTTTTGTCGGAAATGTGCACAGGTAGTATTTAATGTGATGCCTTGGCCGGGGAATGCACTCCCTTTCGATCAGTTATATGGGACCGGGCTGGTGATAAAGAATATCTCTTCTTCAGGTGCCTCCCTAATTGCAGGTGAGGATACCGGTATTCTTCCTACGGGAGGAGGTACAGGTATAAACGCACAAGTGACATTTGTTGCGGACGAGTTTGAACTTGTGGAACCGGACTCTGATCCGGATGGTCTCGGTCTGAATAAAACAAAAGGCGTTATTTTACCAAAGGACAGCCAACCTTTTGATGTAGAAATAACAGTGGTTCGAAATCAGGAGACAGCGCTCCTGAGAGCTACTATAGACAGGAATATAACATTTGATGCGGGTAAACGATATATTTTCACACTTGAGGTGAAAAATAATGAAAGTTGTTTGCTTATGAGGGTACTGGCGTGGAATGCGATCTCTTTTAGAGATGATAATGTGGGAGCCCCTGACAGTCCTTATCCTGACCCGGATATCAATGAAGGGATAGGCACAACTGTAACAGTTGCCCGGTGGAGTGAAATACTTTGGAGCGGAAATGGTGATGTCGGTGGATAAGTCCTGAAAAGAACTGATAATACGAATCTTAATTAAAAAAAGAAATACAATGAAACGAGTAAATAAAGCGTGGTCGCTTGTGTTGTTGCTTCTGTTATTTGCCGGCAGTTGTACGCAGACCGATGTGGAAGAAAACGAAATTCCTCCGCATGCCTTGAAAGATGTGGATGCCGGATTCAATCTGAATGTACTGGCTAATCGGATTCCTGTAACACGTAGTATCACTTTCACTGCCGACGGTTCGATCGAATCGGATACGTTGACTGTCGGAGTAAGAGATTCGGTGCAGACCAAAGCTACTACCTCATTGTCGGAAGCGCAAGAAAGTCAGATAGCTAGCTTATGGGTAGGGCAGTATGATGTTACGACAGGCCTTCGTTTGTTTAATCAGTATCTTCCCTCTCTGACAGCAACAACTGTCAACCTGAAACTGAAACATAACCAGAATGGCAACAGGAGTCGTGTGTATTTTGTCTCGAATGCCGGTGACTTGGGTGCGATAGCAGATGAAACGATATTAAAGAAACATATATTGACTTATACACCCACAAATGCCGGCTTACCTGCTAATGATTTGTGTCAGATGGTGGGTATGTGGGAAGGCGAAGTGTTGGTCGGCGGTATAAGAAATATTACAGTAGAACTGACACGCCTGATAGCGAAGATCGAATTTACCTATTCGACAGGGGCTGAATTGAGTTTTACTCCGACTTCGGTAGTTTTAAAGAATGCTCCTGCTATATCGTTGGTGGAAGTTCCTACAGGACAGCTGGCGGATATAAGTTATGAAACTTATACCGGTACGGTTAGTCCGTTGGGTGCAACTGTTTATTGGTATCTGCCGGAGAATATGGCAGGAACTGTTGACGGTCCTGATGCTGTCGATTCCGAAAAGAAGAAAATCGGAACCGGTGTGACGAATGCAACCTGTATCGAACTGACGGGTGATGCCGTGCAGGGCGGAGTAAGATATTCCGATGTTACTTTTCGTTTTTTCCCGGGTAGTAATATGAATAACTATGACGTAATACGTAATGCTCATTATACCATGACTGTTACATTGTTGGGCATAGACATTTCCGATGAACGTATTACCGTAGGCGGAATACCTCCTATTGAGGTTGATCCGGGCGATATGCCTGCTAATAAAGGCGGAGAAAAAGAGATACAAATCACAGCCCGTCCGGGGCAACAATGGGTATTCGATATGCCTGCTTGGTTGTCTGCCCTTCTGAACGGTCAGCATATTCCATCGGGTGCAACCATAACATATCAAGGTCCTGCTAATGTTGTGTTCAAGGCTGAAGAAGCCAATCCGAGAGCGGAAAGCCGTAGTGTTTCCTTTAATATTAATATAAATGACACGAGTCAGTCCGTAACAATCACCCAAAGTGGTTCTACCTTGGCGAAAGGAAATGATATTTTGCTGAATGCGGAAGCCGGCTCTGGTGGTGCTTCTTCTTTTACTGCTACCGAAGGATTACAGTGGTTGGCAACTTTAAGCGGTGACGGCTGGCTGGATTGGGCGACTACAAATCCGGGTACGTCAGGTAGTGAGGCTCTGGCTGGTGTACAAACGTTAGAGGTAGAAGCGACTACATGCAATCCGCTAGCTCAGGAGCGTATCGGAAAAATAACGGTGAAGGCGGGGGCTTCGGTGGGCGATCCCGGTTATACGGATCTAAAACAGGAAATAACTGTCAGACAAGAAGGATCTACTGTGACCGGCTCAACAGTAAATATGAGTGCGGAAGCGGCAGTCGATCAGGCATCGGCATTCATTGCTACATCCGGTTTGAGTTGGATAGCTAATGTAACGAACGGAGATTGGATTACATTATCAGGAGCGACGTCAGGAAGTCTGACAACGGGGAGTGCCCAAAATATAACTTTTGAGGTATCGCTAAATCCGTTTTCAACTCTGCGAAGCGGTGAAATCACCGTTCGTGCAGGCGATCCGATTGATGGTCCGACAGGAACGATCGCTATAAACCAGGATCCTTCTTCTTTTAGTACTACCAATGCTACAACTGTAATCGATGCTGCTGCTACCAGAACATCTGCTGGTTTGATTACTGCTACTGCCGGTTTAGCGTGGACTATATCTCCGGAAACAAGTAATGGTATAACAGTTAGTCCTATCAGTGGTAGTGGAAATGATTCTTTGACTTTTACGGCATCCGTCAATACCGGTGCTGAACGTACGGGAATATTTACAGTGGCAGTTACGGAGGCTCCGACGCGTACAGTTACGGTTACGGCTAATCAGGAACCGGAAATTCCGGCTTATCTTGGTGCTATTCAGGTCTGTAAAACGGAAGTTGACGGTCGGGTTACTTTTAGTTATGCTAATTCTTATTGCAGTAATTTGGTAACGGAAGAGAGGAGTGATTGGCGTATACCTACATTGGATGAACTGAAAAGTATGTGGACAAATAGAAATGCGTTAGAGAGGATAAGTGGCTTCACTCCGTTTGTTCGTTATTACTATTGGTCTGTTTCAACAGGTGGTACCTACGGTCGCTGGGTCGTAAGTCTTGGCAATGGTGATGTCGGTAGTGACTACGATTATAACAGTAATTGTATTCGTTGTGTCCGTACCAGATAGGTCTACACATTTGACATTAAATCATGGTTTGTCGTTTTTGTCAAATGGTAGAGGTATTGAACGGAAGAGCGAAAAGCAGGGGAAAAGAATCGTGTCAAGTGTACGCAGAATATCGAAAAACGTATTTAAACAGGAGAGTAGCTTGTTGTAAATTAGTAATATATTTTTAAGTAGTGGCTTATGAATAAAGCAGAATTAGTAAACGAGTTGGCTGTGAAGATGAATATCACGCAAGAACAGTCACGTAAATTTGTCAATGTCTTTCAGGAAGTATTGACAGAAGCGTTCAAACAAAATGTACCTGTCATGTTACAGGGATTTGGAAGTTTCACCTCTTGGAAGCAAAACGAACGGGAGGGGCGAAATCCTCGCACAGGTATTTCCTGTATGATACCGGCACGTACAAGTGTCAAGTTCAAACCTGGAAAGTTTTTACTCGAAGAGTTGAATGTCTGAAAATGGATCGTATTTGGGGTGCAGATTTTTAATATAATGGATTGTGAATCTGCGTCCCAATACATCTGTTATTTGTTTTTCCTATTAATTATTCAACGCCTGTCAGAATATATCATGAAGAAACAAAACAAATTAGAAGCCTTATTCCTCAATGGAAAAGTGCCGGACGTAAGAGTCTTTAATCGGAACCTCGACAAAATGTCGAAAGAAGGCCGTATCCATTTCCTTGAAAAAATCTACAAAATAGCTTTCACCGTTTGGTCTACCTTACCTAAAAAGCACCAGAAATTTATCCGGGAAGTAATCATCCACGACCGCCAGTCATACGTCGATTTCATCCAGCAAAGAACCGTCATGTCCTGCCTCCGTTGTCCTCTCCGTTATCCTGTTTTGTTTATCCGAATGCTCCACCTAACCGAAATCGTAGAACGTACTGCGCAAACTTCTGTAAACCATATCGCAATGTCCGTCCTGACCAGCTTCCAGATTTGCGGTAAGATCGGCACGCTTGCCGGACATCTCGGTAAGGGGGAGATCGCTTATGATGAGGCGTTAGTGTTGGTGGGGAAGATGACGATTGTAGAGTTTTGCGGGTATTAATATCTGTATTAGCCGCATAATGTGCGGAGAATACAGAGGCTAATCTCCGTAAATAAACTATGATTGCCAAAATTACATTAGTAAAACCTATTCCATGTCTAGCCTGTTTTTAAGAAAAATGTTTATCATGGAAAAGTTCAGTTTTGTATTTTTGATTCGTAAAGACACTTGCTGGAATCAGTTGTTTTCACATGTGGATAATTTGAAAAAGTCATCTGACGAAGTTGGAAACTATCAAAGAAACTATATCACGCCTGTTGGAAGGGGACACAATTTTATTTATGTATAAATACGATGTCTCGTTATGGCATCCAGGAAGACATGTTACTTCCCCAGATAGCCATTGCCCATGAAGGCGGCCTTTTGAAAGTCGCAAAACTGGAATCAATAGGCTATCATCAGGTTGTTTTATAAAAACTCTTGCAATATATCGAAGAGTTTTGTTTTATCGATAGGCTTCATCAGGTATTCATTGCAACCAGCGGTCAAAGCAGCTTGGCGGTCTGCATCGAATGCGTGAGCTGTAAGGGCTATAATCGGAAGTTTGGTGTTGAACTGCCGGATCTTCTCTGTTGCTATCAATCCATTCATAATAGGCATTTTCATGTCTATCAATAGTAAATCGACAGGCTGACTTTTGATAATGTCCATAGCTTCCTGCCCGTTTTTAGCTCGGATCAAGTCATAATCTTTCTTTAAGATCGTCGAAACCAATAAGTAATTACTTTCGATATCCTCTGCTATCAGAATCGTTTTCCGTTCGTTTGAAATAGATGATTTGTTTGAAACCGGGACGGCTTTTTTCTCCGTTTGGAGCTGTTTTTCCTGGTGTATCTCCGTTTCGCAAGGCAGAAAGGCCCAAAACAAAGAACCCTGACCAAACGTTGATTCAAAGCCGACGTTACCACCCATCGCTTCGGCAATGGCTTTGCAGATGGATAGTCCTAATCCTGTGCCTTGAGCAAATTCGTCCAACTTTTCGAAACGCTGGAACAGTTTATTCTTCTTTTCATCGGGAATACCGATGCCACTGTCTCTCACATAGAGGCGAATACCATTCTCTACCACCTCGTATCCCATTTCGATAAATCCTTTTGGGGTATATTTGATCGCATTGGTGACGTAGTTGGTTATGATTTGGGTGACACGGTTCCGGTCCAGATTAACTTTGCAATCCGGGTAGGGATTATGAGAAAGCAATCGTACATATGAATTTGTTATCCGCTGCTTCATCGAGATGACCAGGTCCTCGAAGTAGGTTGAGATATCGAATTTGTCATACTTCAATTCAACAGTTCCGGATTCGATTTTCGATAAGTCCAGGATGTCGCTGATTAGTTTCAGCAACAGTTCGTTGTTGATATTGATGATTTTGATGTATTCGGCTTTCTCTTCCGGCTCGGTTGTCTCCATCAACAGATCGGAAAATCCGACGATAGCGTTCAATGGAGTCCGTATTTCGTGACTCATATTGGCAAGGAATGCAGACTTGAGTTTGTCCGACTGTTCTGCAAGGGTCTTGGCATGTTTCAGTTCCTGTATCATATTTTCCCGTTCGGTAACATCGTCCATGCGGATGACAATACCATCTGCTATCCCGTCTTCTTTGAAAACGGGGGTACAGAAAATTTCAAGGGTATGTCCGTTTTCAAACGTGTTCTGCATCTGTTCCGTTTGTCGGGAAAGGATTGCTTGTTGCATAACGCAATCCTCGCAAGGGGAAGTAAGCCCGTAAGACTCATAACAGTGGCTTCCTTTTTTGTAAGCTTCGTAGGTGAGACTGGCTGAACAGTTGGCGACGTTTTCCCATTGCACGATATAGTCCGTGGTGATATAGACCAGGCCGGAGTAGGTATTGTTGAGTATAAGCTCGTTTTGTTGGATGAGACCGTTCAGTTTCTTTTCGTTTTCCCGCATCATCGTCAATTCATTTTGCTTGTGCTTGTCGATGCTGATGGTCATACCGAACATAAATGTATAAGGACCTTCGTCGCGTTGGGTTGTTTCGACTAATCCTTGTGTCTGCCACCAGTTATAGGTGCCGTTATTATTCAGGTCGGCACGGTACTCTACGTTCCACTTTTCGTTTTCATGGGTTATTGCATGTCGGAAAGAGTCCAGGAAGAGTTTTCGGTCGTCGGGATGGACGAAGCTGATGAATTTTTTTAGAGAATCGTGCAATACGGGGTTAATTATGAGATTATCGGAACCTTCGCCAAAACTGAACTGATCTTTATCCGGCTCGTAGAACCAGGTATGGGCGTTCATTATTTCCATAGACAAGTCGAGCATCTTAGTCCGTCGTTTAAGGTCGTTTTGCAGACTCTGGTCCCAACGGACAGTAAGCAACATACGCTTGCCACTGTCGAATATAACACTTTTACGGACGAGTGTGTCGAAACTCCGGCCGTCCTTCAATTCGATATGTTCCAATCCGTTATAGGGGTTACCGGTGGCGAATACTTCCTTGTCGGTCTTTTCGATGCGGCTGACACGTTTAGCCTCCATCACATCGTAAATCGTTTTATCGACACTGATTCCGAACAACCGCTGACTCTCATCATTACAGAATACATAACGCGAATTATCTTCTATATCTTTGATTTGTATGCAAGCCGGAATGCTGTTGAGGATGTTGTCCTGTAATTGTTTTTTCTCTTCGAGTTGCCTGGTGGCACGTACTGTCTCGGTTACGTTCTGTACGATAAACAGATAATTTTCGAGTTGTCCGCGAGCGTCTGTAATGGGGCGGCCGATACATTCTATGTGAATGTTGCCATCCTGAGCCGTCGTATAGTAACTGGAATCTTTTACTGTTTCAAAACTGTATGGAAAGGAACAACGGATATCACCACCTTCCATCACTACTTTTTTTACTTTGTCGGGGAGGTTTGGATTGCCATTAATATTTACGCCGCTGATGTCAAAAGATTCTTTGGGGATACCGAATATCTTGAAATCTGTGTCGTTAAGGAATTGCATCTTACCGTCCGGTGAATATATCTCAACGCCTACTGGCAACGTATTCACGATAGTGGTCATCTGATTGTATAAGGATTCGTATTTTTGCTGGAGCAACCAGCTTTCGGCTGTATTTTCGAGTTTCCCGTATTCCTTTGTCTCTATCTGGTTTCGTTTGATTACGATATCGGTGATGTCGCGGATTTCGTTGAGTATCTGCCCGTCGGATAATTTGCTGATCGTCGATTCTAGGTAGTTGTCGAGGATTTTGAAATGGTATTTTACCGGAACTCCTGTCATGGAAACGGATTCGAATGCGTCGTTCAGCATTGAGCAAGCCTGATGGAATGGTGAAGTAGGATCGTTGGCATACATGAGAATATTCGTACCGAGGATATCGTCAACCGATTTGCCTGCCAGTATTTTTAGTGAGAGGTTGAAGATACCGATTATATTTTTGTCCTTATCCAGAAGTATCATTGATTGTGGCAAAGCCTTTACTATGGTTTTGTAAAATTTCAACTCTTCTTCTTGGGTGTAATCCTGAATGAATTTCATGGCTTATGTGTATTGTACATGGCAAAGGTAATATAATTCATCATCTTTCAACTAAAAAGTAACCGAAAAGTCATGATATACATTCGACATAGAGAAAACCAACTGAATACGGCTCTTACATTCTCCGGAAATGCTAAAGAAACGATAGTGGGGGATACCCTGTTTTGTTATAAGAAGAAAATGTTCTGCTCTCTTTATGTGACACGAACGGTTACTTATTTTCAAATGCAAAGTGAGTAATTTCTTTTTGTATTAGTAGTAATATATCCTCTTCAATATATCATAAAATGAGGAAAAATAATTATATTTGCATATTATATGATATATTGAGTGTATGACAAAGAGTACAATGGGTACAAAGCTACCTCGCAAGTTGGAACAGAAGATGCAAATCGTAGGCGAACAAATTAAGTTGGCTCGCTTACGTAGGAATTTAAGTGTGGCGCAAGTTGCTGAACGTGCCACTTGTTCACCTCTCACGGTATCACGTATAGAGAAGGGAGTTCCTACTGTGGCAATCGGTATCTACCTGCGTGTGTTATATGCTTTGCAACTGGATGAGGATATCTTATTGCTTGCCAAAGAAGATACGTTAGGCAGGGCTTTGCAGGATTTGAGTTTGAAGCAACGGGAACGTGCATCGAAAAAAGAGTAGGTTATGAAGAAAATATTTGTATTTGCTGATTTTGATTGGTTAAAAGAGATGGAACTTATTGGAGAACTCAGTTATGAATCACTTCGGGGTTCGGATAGCTACGGCTTTAAGTTCGACGATACCTGGTTGAAGAAGCATGGTGCTATTTTTCTGAGTGAAGATTTGAACAATTATCCCGGACAGCAATACACCCAACCAGGCAAAGATATTTTCGGTTGCTTTTCCGATGCATTACCCGATCGATGGGGACGCACATTACTTAACCGTAGGGAGCAGATATTGGCAGGGGAGGAGAAGCGCCCGGTTCGTCGTCTTTCTTCATTTGATTATTTGCTAGGGATTGATGATTATTCCCGAATGGGTGGTTTCCGTTTCAAGGAGAGTATGGATGGTGATTTCATTAATGTGAGTGATACGCTTCGCATACCACCGTTGACCGACATCAGGCAACTGATAGAGGCAAGCCGGGAGATTGAAAAAAGTGAAGAGGAGAATCAGCTGCCCGATAAGAAATGGATTATACAACTTGTTCATCCGGGTTCATCATTGGGGGGTGCCCGTCCCAAAGCAAGTATTATAGATGTGGATAAAGTGTTATATATCGCAAAATTCCCTTCACGCAAAGATGATTACGATACTGCATTATGGGAACATTTCTGTCATTTGTTGGCCATTCAGGTAGGTATCGATGCTGCTGTCACACAGGTTATTTCAACGAATGATAAATACCATACGTTGCTTTCCCGCCGTTTTGACCGGACGGAAGATGGAGAACGTATTCATTTTGCATCAGCCATGACTTTGTTGGGACTTGATGATGGCGATAATGCTGCGACAGGGCATGGTTATCTGGATATCGTTGATTTCATTTTGCAAAACTGTACGAATGTAGAAGAGAACCTAAAGGAACTCTACCGTCGTGTGGCATTCAATATTTGTATCGGTAATAGTGATGATCATTTCCGTAATCATGGTTTTTTGTTGACTGCCAAAGGGTGGACGTTTTCGCCTGCCTACGACATGAATCCTACATTGAGTGAATACCAAAGTTTACTTATCAATTCTTCTACCAATAAGGCGGATTTGAATATTCTGCTCGATGCTTGCGAGGAATATATGTTGAGCCGTAAAGTGGCAGAACTGATTATTTCGGAGGTAATTGAAGTTGTTAAAAATTGGCGAGTGTTAGCTACTAAACTTGGTATCTCTAAACGGGAGATGGAGATGTTTAGCTCTGTTTTCAACAGTCGTATTCTAAATAATACATAGTTGATTATCACTGCTAGAGTAGAGTTATATCTTTTGCTAATTGAATAAAATGAGCAATAAATCGTTATCTTTGCCCCGAAATTATAAATATTCACGTTTTGGGAGCAATTCTTAAATTTATACTGGCTTAATATTAGCCTTATAAACCGCAGGCTGATAATTCTTTCGTTTGAGTAGTCCTACTTGAACAGGTTTCTTATTTAATTTTTTTCATTCACAGCATTGAACTTTAAGGGCATAGGCCTTTGATGTGGTTGTTTATGGCGACTTCTGAGTTTGCTATAACTGTAATGCTGTGGATCATAATCAAATATTTCAAAGAATATCAAGCACAGTATAAAGAATGGAAACTGAATATATATGGGAGATAAAGCCTAAAAATACTCCTGCCTTAAAAAGAAAATGTAATCACTGTAATTGCGACCGGTTTTATTGTAGTAACAAATTCAGAATGAATGCGCAAAAAAGGAATATCGATGTCTGGTTGATTTATAGATGCATAGAATGTGATAGTACATATAACCTAACGATTTTGTCACGCACAAAACCTGAACAGATAAAGAAAGAGCTATTTCGTAAGTTTTCGGAAAACGATGAAGAACTTGCGTGGGAGTATGCTTTTTCTTCCGAAACAGGGCGAAAAAATAGTGTCGAGTTAGATTATAGCAGTGTCGAATATGAGATATTGCATGACGATATTTCGATAAATGATATCTTGAACGCGGATGATGAGTTTGTAACATTCAAGATTCAAACCCGTTTTGAGTTTGGGTTAAAGTTATCTTCTGTCATTCGAATTTGTTTAGGGTTGTCTGCAAATCAGTTAAATCGGCTGATAGAGGCAAAAGCGATATTCAGTCCTGAGGGTTATCCGCTAAAGAAACATAAAGTAAAGGATGGAGATGTTGTGCTGGTAAACAAACATATTGCGGGAATGTTTTAATTTTGTAGTGATATAGAAAAGTATTTTAATCAAATAAGTCAGCATTATGAATTTAGAAGAAGTCCTCAATTACCGCCGTTCGGTACGGGTGTATGATAAAGAAAAACCGATGGATCCGGAAAGGGTGAAGCATTGTCTGGAACTGGCGACATTGGCTCCCAACAGTTCGAATATGCAGTTGTGGGAGTTTTACCATATTACGGAGCCCGAATTGTTGGCGGAAGTTTCAAGAGCTTGTCTCGACCAGAAAGCGGCTTCGACTGCTTCGCAAATCGTTGTTTTCGTTGTACGGCGAGACTTGTACAAAAAACATGCTCGGTTCGTTCTCGATTTCGAACGGGAGAATATTCACCGGAACAGTCCGAAAGAACGTCAGGATAAACGTATCAAAGACCGGGAATTATACTACGGGAAATTGATGCCGTTTGTTTATGCCCGGTTCTTCGGGGTTTTGGGGTTGTTCAGGAAGCTGCTGGCTAATACCATCAGTATCTTTCGTCCGATGATGCTCGAAGTATCTGAGAATGATGTGCGTGTGGTTGCTCATAAATCGTGTGCACTTGCCGCCCAGACATTTATGATTGCGATGGCAAACGAAGGGTATGATACTTGTCCTTTAGAAGGGCTGGACAGCCGACGGCTGAAAAAGGCACTGAAGTTACCTCACGGGGCTGAAATAAATATGGCTATTCCCTGCGGAATACGAGACGGAAATAAAGGAATCTGGGGAGAACGGTGCAGGTTGCCGTTTGAGGATGTTTATCGGAGGGTTTGAGGTTACTCGTTTACTGATAAACCTTTTTATTTCTAAATAAATACTTGATGGAGACTGTCTTATTCGTTGAATGGATAGTCTTCGTCTTGTCATAACAAAAAACGCTTCATAAGATCTATTAATTCTTTATCTGATATAGTATCCTGATCGGCTTTATCGTAAATATAGAGTAAAGTGATTACTCCGTCTTCTACACTGACAATTGCTGTGTGGGTAATCACTCTGGCTCCATGGCTTTTACCTTTTCCTTTGGAGGCAATAGACATACGGACTTTGTGAAGTCCGTTTCCTAAGTCGGCACCGAGGGTGGGATTTTGCTCAAGCTCTTTTACTAGTGCTGCCAGATCGCTTTTTAGTGAATGGTATTTTTTACTCAAGCGTTTGAACTCTTTGTCAAACTCTATATATGTGTCTATCCTATATTTCATTGAGTAACTCATTTACATCTTTGAACATACCCTTAGTCTCTTTTCCATCCTTGCGAGCTTTAATGGCTAATAATCCATTTTTTATACTATCCAGCATCTCTTCCTTGGTTGGCTCCCGGTCTTCCTGGTCAACATTGGAGGCCGCTTGTTTCATACGGCGGATAGAAGTTAAAGCTTTTTTGACGAGTGCTTCATCATCGAGGATAGTGGCAATTTCCTGTAAGAGGGTAAGTCTTAATTCTACTGCTGTCATATATAACTCCTTTCTATTAAATAAATCTTCTCACAAAGATATACTTTTTTTAGGGATGATATATAGGTAAATACAATTAAATTATTTGAACTGCTCCTGATTTAGCGAGTAATATTTTCCTTTTAAGCGGAGAAGTTCTTCATGATTTCCCCGTTCTACGATCTGTCCGTGTTCGAGTACCAGGATCACGTCTGCGTTTCTGATGGTAGAGAGGCGGTGGGCGATGATCAGGCTGGTACGTCCCTGCATCAGTTGGTCGAGACCTTTCTGAATGAGTATCTCGCTACGGGTGTCAATATTGCTGGTTGCTTCGTCCAATAATAGGATAGGAGGGTCGGCAATAGCGGCACGGGCGATATTGAGCAACTGACGTTGTCCCTGGCTAAGGTTGGCACCGTCGTTTTCCAGCAAGGTATCGTATCCCTGGGGCAGACGTTTGATGAAAGAATGGGCGGCAGTCAGTTTGGCTGCTTGTATAACTTCTTCATCGGTCGCGTCCAGACGTCCGAAGCGGATATTTTCGCGGACAGTTCCTGTGAACAGGTGAGTGTCTTGTAAAACGATCGCCATGGATTGGCGCAGGCTGTTTCGTTTGATCAGTTGTATCGGGTGACCGTCTATGGCAATTTCGCCCGACTGGATATCGAAGAAACGGGGGAGCATGTTCAGGATGGTTGTTTTTCCGGCTCCGGTGGCACCGACTAATGCTATTTTACAACCGGCAGAGGCATGGAGCGAGATACCTTTCAGAATTGTTTTCTCCGGTTTGTATCCGAAATAAACGTCTTTCATGGAAACATCTCCCTGTACCTGCTGTAAAGCGATGGCTTCGGGGGAGTCCGGTGTTTCCGGCGCTTCGTCGATCACTTCGAAGATACGTTCGGCTCCGGCAATGGCGGCCTGGATACTGTTGTAAAGGCTGGCCAATTCATTGATCGGACGTCCGAACTGGCGGGAATATTGCAGGAAGGCTGCAAGACCGCCGACATCAAAACCACGAAAGATGGCGAGTAGGGCACCTACAATCGTGATAAAGACGTAATTCAATGTGTTCAGGTTCTGCATGACAGGCATCATCATACCGGAATAGAACTGAGCTTTCTCCGATTTACCTTTCAGGTCGTCGTTGAGCGTATCGAAGTCGGACTGTACTTTCTTTTCGTGTCCGAATACTTTGATCACCTTCTGGCCGCTTATCATTTCTTCGATATAACCGTTCAGGGTACCGATAGATTCCTGCTGGGCTTTGAAGTATTTGCGGCTTCGCTGAACGATCCCTTTGGCAAAGAGGAACATTAGTGGAACGGTGATCAGAGTTACCAGAGTAAGTATCGGACTGATATATAACATCAGGCAGAAGATACCGATCAGGGTGAGAGCACTCGACAACATATCCGACAGGCTGTCGGTCAGTGCATCGCTGATCTTGTCTATGTCATTCGTGTAACGACTCATCAGGTCGCCGTGCTGGTGTGTGTCGAAATATTTGACAGGCAGATGTTCCATCTTTTGGAAAAGGTCGGCACGCATACGGGTAACGGTGCGCTGACCTATTTTATTCAGCAGGATATATTGGATATAGACGGCGGCAACTCCTGTCAGGTAAATGGCGGCAAGGATAGCTAATACCCTGATCAGTCCGTGAAAGTCTCCGGGAAGGATATAATCATTGATAATCGGTCGTAACATGTATGACCCCAACAGATTCGCCACAATACTGACAATGATCAGAAAGCCGATCACGAACAATAGACGCTTGTCGCAGGACAGGTACGAAATCAGCCGGAAGAAAGTTTTCTTTCCTTCCCGGGGCTTTGCATTCTCTTTTAAATGATCTCCGTGTGCCATATCCTATAATAATACTTGTTGTGAATGATAGATTTCCTGATAAACGGTAGATGTTTCGATCAATTCATCCGGAGTTCCTATGGCGTTGATCTCACCGTCTTCGAGTACGATCACCCGGTCGGCCGATTGCATCGTATTGATCCGCTGGGTGATGATAAATACAGTCGTGTCGTGTAACAACGCATTCAGGTTGTTCCGTATTTTCAGTTCTGTTTCCGTATCGACAGCACTCGTACTGTCATCCAGGATCAGTATCTTAGGTTTACGAAGCAACGCACGGGCGATGCAGATACGCTGTTTCTGTCCGCCGGAAAGATTGATGCCTCCGCGTCCCAGCAACGTATTGTAACCGTCCGTGAAGGACTGGATAAAATCGTGTGCTTCGGCGGCACGGGTGGCTTCTTCTATCTCTTCCATCGATGCGTCGGGTTTTCCCCATTTGAGGTTCTCGACGATCGTTCCGGTGAATAGCTCGTTTTTTTGAAGGACCATCCCGATCCCCTGGTGAAGTTCATCCAGGTTATAGTCTTTTATCGGGATATTGTCGATCTGGATTTCTCCGGCAGTAACATCGTATAACCGTGGTATCAGTTGTACCAGGGAGCTTTTGGCAGAGCCGGTAGCACCGACCAGCGCAATCGTTTCGCCGGGTTCGGCCCGGAAGCTGATATGCTGTAGAATGTCATTTTCTCCACCGATGTAACGGAAACTGACATCATTAAATGTCACTTCTCCTTTCTCTACCCGGTGTTTGTTTTGAAGTCCTTCCCGGGTGTTTGTCAGGGAGGGTTCCGTATTGAGCACTTCCATGATCCGTTTAGAGGAAGCGGAAGCGCGGGAGTACGACATAATGACCATTGAGAGCATCATCAATGACATCAGTACCTGGAAAACGTAATTGACGAATGAGATCAGTTCGCCTACCTTCAGTTCGCCGTCCATCACCTTTTGTCCGCCCAGCCAGAGGATGGACAGTATGGATAAATTCATGACTAACTGCATGACCGGAAAGATGGAAACGACGATGTTGGAGGCACGGATCACCATATCGCGCAGTTCTTCGCTGCTTTTGACGAATTTATCCGTCTCAAAATCTTCCCTGACAAAAGATTTGACGACACGGATATTGATGAGGTTTTCCCTGACCACGCCATTCAGTTGGTCTACTTTCTGCTGGACTTTCAGGAAATAAGGAAATCCTTTACTCAGGATCAGGTATACACTTCCTCCGAGGATCGGGATAGCTGCTATCAGGACCAATGCCAGTTGTTTATTGATGCTGACGACAAAGAAAACGGCCATAACAAGCATCAGTGGAGAGCGTAATAAAAGTCTCATCGACATCAGTACGATCTGTTGTATGCGGGATATATCGCTAGTAAGCCTTGTGACAAGAGAAGCTGAACTGAATTTGTCGATATCGAAAAAGGATAGTTGTTGTATTTTATTGAAGAGTGTTCCACGTAGATCTGTACCGAAGCCGATTCCGATGCGGGAGGAAATGTAAGTATTCACAATACTGACTAATAATCCCCCGACGGATACCAACACCATATAGGTCCCGATCCGGGTAATAACCGACAGGTCACGTGGCATGACCCCGTTGTCAATGATTTCAGCCATGAACATCGGCTGAACCGTTTCGCACAGCACAGTGATCAGTACAAGAAGCGGGCTGATCAACAATCCCACTTTATATCGTTTAAGAATTTGCCAGTATTTTCCCATATCGTTGTTACAAAGATAGAACATAATTGGGAAATGATATGTTTTCGGGTTTCTGAAATACGGAGTTACAGGCTATTGTAACCCCGTATTCCTTTCCACCAGTATCTCTGCAAACGCTCTGTCGGTCAGTTTGCTTTCTATCCAGGAAAGGATATCGAATGTTTTAAGTAACTGTTTCTCGTATTTATCCTGCCTGATTTTCGTTATTTCTCTTTGGAATTGCATCCACAATTTATTCCGGGCTTTCTCATAAGATGGCAACGGATACCCCATGACAAAGCGGAACAAAAGTTTCTCTGTCTGGTACGTCTGCTTTTCATAACGCATATTTCGTTTGATGGAGTTGATCTCATTCTCAAAGAAACTGTAATCCCCGAGTTCCGCCTGTATAAGGAGGTTGATCAGACGCGCTGTTTTATAGGATGGTAACGCATAGAATTGTTTGCCAGCACTGAATATCTTCTTCATGCTTTTACGTGCTTTACCGGGATTTCCCAGACATAGATGAAGGATCGCAGTATTCAGATACAATTTAAGTTGTGTCTCCGGCCTGAGTAAACCGACCTTTTTGAATAAGCTGTCTTCGTTTTCTTCCGATAGGTGGAGTGCCTCTTCCAATTTTCCCGTATTTATCAGAGCAGTCTGTTCGTATTGATAGATGCAAGCACTTATTTCCAGAAGAAATTCGGTAGCGTAGTCGCCTTGTTGTATCTTTTTCAACCGTTCGATAAAGAAGGGCATTTCTTTATATAAACCTGCCGTATGGAGGCTGTCCAGTACACCCTTTATTGCACTTAGATAATAGATCGGAGGATTCAGGATCAGATGCTGGTTCGATTCAAAAAGAGCGATAAGTTCCTGATAAAAGCGGATCGCTGATTTATAATTACCTGTATTCAGATAGTAGGCTGCCTGGAACAGCAGGTGTAGTTTCTTGGCCTCAAAACCTTTATATGAACTATTGGCTATCAGATTGAGTTCGCTCAATACCAAATCGTTCAGGTTATCTTTCTGTTTGTCCGACCGGACATATCCTTTATAGGTGATGCGGTGCTTTAGAATATCATATAGTTGCAGATGAAGGTTCGTATTTCTTGAATACTTCATAATGTCGTTTATTTTCATCTGCTTACTGACTAACTCCCTTTCGGAAATCTCCTTAAAGCCAAGCGAACTGAGATATTTCAGTTCTGTCCTCCGGATGAGAAGGAGAAGAGGGTCGTTCTCATAAGTCACTGCCAGGCTTTTGGCTTTATCCAACTGGCTGAAAGCGGCATCGAAGAGTTCCCTTTCAAAAAGTATCTCGGCTTTGGTGATATGGTCGAAGATCGCTGTCTGTACATCTTCTTTCTTTCGTAGATGGGCCAGGCAATCCATGATCACCCGGTAAAGATGTTTTGCTGCCATCTCAAAGTTGCCTTTGCTCTGTTCCTGACAGTAAAGTTTACAGATATCCTCGGAGGAGGTCCCTTTATTGATCAGGTCGAACAGAAGGAGATAGTTCTTTTCACCGCTTTGCAAATTCGCGTACAGGCGGAAATATCTTTTTTCCGCTTTGGTAAGTGATTGGATAAGCAGGATCAGATGATCCGGATTTGTGTATTTCATATCTGTATCGGATTGTTCTTTCAGGATATTAGTTCCTGTTGCACGACGAAATTAAATAAACTTTTTCATATGAAGACTGTAAAAATGTTTTTTCTATTGTTGTTTTACTCTCGGTAAGATGGATATTTATAACTTGTTTTGTGAATTATATTCATTTGTTTATTAGTGATTTATTGTTCTGTAGTAGAAATAAATCTTAGATTTGGGTTTATCTGTATACTCGAATTATTCATAGAATAGTAGAGAATATAAAGTTATATTTGTATCGCTTCATTGCAGACTTTAAATTTTATAGATATGGACACTGAACAATTAGACCGGCATAATATCCTGGTGGTTGGTAGCAGCAATACGGATATGGTTATCAAAGCCGGACATCTTCCCCGTCCGGGGGAAACCATTGTGGGAGGGACATTCTTTATGAACCCCGGTGGTAAAGGGGCCAACCAGGCAGTCACTATTGCCCGTTTGGGAGCTTCCGTCACTTTTATATGTAAAACGGGCAGTGATATTTTCGGTCATCAGTCGCAACAACTTTTTGAGGAAGAAGGCATCAATACCTCGTATATCTTTTCTGATTCGGAGCATCCTTCCGGGGTCGCTTTGATTACCGTGGACGATCATGCCGAAAACTGTATCGTTGTTGCCTCGGGAGCAAATGCCAATTTATTACCGACCGACCTGGCAAAAGCGGAAGAGGCGATCGACCAGGCGGATATTGTCCTGATGCAGTTGGAGATTCCGATGGAAACAGTCGAGTATGTTGCGGAAATAGCTTATCGCAAGCATAAAAAAGTGATACTGAATCCTGCTCCGGCGCATCCATTATCTTCTTCATTACTGAAACATCTCTACATGATCACCCCAAATGAGACGGAAGCTGAAATGATTTCCGGTGTGAAGATAACCGACCGGGAATCGGCAGTTAAGGCAGCCCGTATACTTTCTGAAATGGGAGTGGAGAATGTTATCATTACGCTGGGTTCGAAAGGAGCATTGGTGTATGGTGTTGAGGAAGCGGATTTTGTACCGGCTCTGAAAGTGGAAGCCGTGGATACAACCGCTGCCGGTGATGTCTTTAACGGTGCACTGATTGTTGCTTTATCGGAAGGACGGAGTCAATTGGAGGCAGTCCGTTTTGCTTGTAAGGCTTCGGCAATCTCGGTAACCCGGGTCGGGGCACAATCTTCTGTCCCTTACCGGAGTGAAGTCGATATATTTGAGTAAACATTATAATCTGCTAATTATGAAAAATCTGATTGTACCTATTTTATCCGGCTGTTTATTCCTGTTGGGAACTGTAGCCTGTTCGGAACAACCGTCTGCCGGAAAGCAAATCGTCTTACCGTCGGAAATAGCCATCAGTAAGGAGAAGCTGATGGATAAAATCAAAGGAGGATGGGCCGGACAAACGATCGGTTGTACGTACGGAGGACCGACGGAGTTTCGTTATAACGGGACGATGATACAGGATTATGTCCCTATTGCCTGGCCGGACGGCTATATCAAATGGTGGTATGAGAACAATCCCGGTCTGTATGATGATGTCTATATGGACCTGACCTTTGTGGATGTCTTCGACCGTTTGGGATTGGATGCACCGGTCGATTCGTTTGCGATGGCATTTGCAAAAGCCGGATATATGCTGTGGCATGCCAACCAGGCTGCACGGTATAATATTTTGCAGGGTATCATGCCTCCGGCTTCCGGTCATTGGCTGAATAACCCGCATGCGGATGACCTGGATTACCAGATCGAGGCCGATTATGCCGGTCTGATGTCTCCTGGAATGCCGAATACCGCTTCTGAAATTTCGGAAAAGATCGGTCATATCATGAATTATGGTGACGGTTGGTATGGAGGTGTTTATGTAGGAGCCATGTATTCGCTGGCATTTGTTTCGGATGATATCGGGTTTATCGTTACCGAAGCCCTCAAAACTATACCAAAGGAGAGCCGTTACTATCAATGTATGAACGATGTGATCCGTTGGCATAAAGAATTTCCAGATGATTGGAAACGGACTTGGTTTGAATGCGAAAAGAAATGGAGTGAAGATGTTGGTTGTCCGGACGGTGTTTTTGTCCCGTTCAATATTGATGCGGTGATTAATAGTGCCTATATTGTGATCGGCCTGTTGTATGGCGAAGGTGACTTCTATAAAACAATGGATATTGCTACCCGTTGCGGTCAGGATTCCGATTGTAACCCGGCTTCTGCTGCAGGTATTTTAGGTACAGTGCTGGGATACAGTAAAATCCCTGACTATTGGCTGAAGAACCTGAAAGAAGTGGAGGATATGGATTTTGCCTATACAACGATTTCGCTTAATAAGGCCTATCGGATGAGTTTCGATCAGGCTTTGCAGGTCGTTGAACGGAATGGAGGAAAGATAGAAGGAGACCAGGTACTTATTTCCTGCCAGCAGCCTGTCCCTGTGAAATTAGAGAAAGCATTCGACGGCTTGTATCCTGTAGACCGTATCGGTGTCAATAAGCGTGTTGCCGATGTGGGAAATGTCGGATTTGAAGGAACCGGTATTGTCTTTAAAGGACATGTGCAGTCGAATAATAATGAATATGTGGCCCGTGTGGAAATGTATATAGACGGGGAGTTGGTCGAAACAGCCAACCTGCCTGCTTCGTATATTACGCGTCGCCATGAATTGTTCTGGAAATATCAGTTGCCGAAGAAACCGCATACAGTCTCTTTCAAGTGGCTGAATCCGCAACCGGATGCATCCGTTAATTTCGGAGAAGCTATCGTTTATTCCGATACCCCGTTGAAAATAAATCATCAATAATGTCTTATCATGAAACAATCCTTTTTGTTAATCTGTGTATTATCCCTGCTGGTCGCCTGTAACGGAACAGCGAAGAAAGCAACGCAGGAAGCTGCCGTACAACCAGTGAATCTGATTCTGGATACCGATTTGGGCCCTGATTACGACGACGTAGGGGCGATGGCTGTTATGCATGCACTAGCCGACAGCGGTTATGTGAATATACTCGCAACCTTGTCTTCTAACCACGATGAGTTGGTCATTCCTTGTATAGAGGTGTTGAATATATATTTCAACCGGCCTGATATTCCGTTGGGAGCACCTAAAAGCGAAGGTGGTGTAACAATGACTTCCGGTCATAAAATAAAATGGACGGAGATATTACCGGCTAAATATCCGCATAAGACCAAAAAGACATCGGACGCTCCGGATGCAGTCCAGGTATATCGTAAAATATTAAGTTCGCAACCGGATGGCAGCGTTGTCATTTGTACTGTCGGCTTTTTCACGAATCTGAAGGACCTGCTGCTTTCTGTCGGCGATGAATACAGCCCGTTATCAGGAAAGGAACTGGTTGCTAAAAAGGTAAAAAGAGTCGTGGCGATGGCTGGCTTGTTCCCGCAGGGACGTGAGTTTAATGTGCTTTGTGATACACCGGCATCGAAAGTAGTTGCTGAACAATGGCCTACAGAGATCGTTTTCAGTGGCTTTGAGATCGGTAATGTCATTTTTACCGGGAAGAAACTGGTGGCATCCGATATAGATAACAGTCCTGTCAAAGACACCTATGCACAGTGTTTTGCAGAAGGCGATCCGGACGGTCGGATGAGCTGGGACCTGACGGCGGTTCTGGTTGCGATCAAAGGTTATGAACCGTACTATAACGTAGAACGGGGAATCTTTAAGGTAATCGATGAAGAAGGCAGCAACACCTGGATCCCGGATGAGAACGGCCGGGACCTTCGGCTGATCGAAAAAGTTCCGGCCAGCCAGATGGCAGCTTTGCTGGATAATTATATGATGCATCAACCTGTATTAAAATAGAAAAGTTATGTTTATCGTACAAAGTTATACTTTAGCAATCGTTTTCTGTGTCGTTACCATGCTATGCTGGGGCTCCTGGGGAAACACACAGAAGTTGGCTTCCAGAACATGGAGGTATGAGTTCTTTTATTGGGATTATGTGATCGGAGTACTTTTATTCTCCATCCTTTCCGCTTTTACCCTGGGTAGTTTTGGTTCGGAAGGGCGCAGTTTTCTGCCCGACCTGATGCAGGCGGACTGGAACAATATAGGCAGTGCTTTTCTGGGAGGTATTATCTTCAATGCTTCCAATATTCTGCTTTCGGCGGCAATCGCTATATGCGGAATGTCCGTCGCTTTTCCAGTGGGAGTTGGGTTAGCCCTGGTGCTGGGCGTGCTGATCAATTATTTCGGTGCGGCAAAAGGAGAACCGTCTTATATCTTTGCAGGTGTAGCTTTGATCACGGTTGCCATTATATTGAACGGTCTGGCTTATAAAAAAGCCCTGGTCGGATCGAAGAAAGTATCCGGTAAAGGCATCTTTATTTCTGTTGCCGCCGGTGTGATTATGGCTTTCTTCTACCGTTTTGTAGCTGCTTCTATGGACCTGGATAATTTTGCCTCTCCGGCAGCCGGAAAACTGACACCTTATACGGCTGTATTCATTTTTGCTTTGGGTGTTTTTGCCAGTAATTTCCTGTTCAATACGATCGCGATGAAGAAGCCGGTGGAGGGTGCGCCTGTCTCCATAAGCGGTTATTTCAAAGGCAATATCCGAACTCATCTTGTCGGAGTATTGGGAGGCGTTATCTGGTGTATCGGGCAATCATTCAGTATGATCGCATCCGAAAAGGCAGGAGCGGCAATATCCTATGGTTTAGGGCAGGGAGCGACGTTAGTCTCCGCCTTATGGGGGATCCTGGTTTGGCATGAGTTCCGGGGAGCACCTAAATCTTCCGATTATTTGAATCTGGGTATGTTTATCTTTTTCGTCATAGGATTGGGTTTCCTTATCTACGCGGGTGCCTGATACTTTGTAATTGAAAGAAATCCGGGGATAGAGTGCTTTTTATGGGCCTTTATCCCCGTTTTTGTACGATAATACCAAAAATATCGGGAAAAAGCCTTACTTTTGTCTTAGTTTCTTGTTTATTGGGTATAGTATATAACTAAAAAAACAGGTCTATGAAAGAAGAAGGCGATGTATTCAAGAGGTTCCGTGACTCTTTTAGTAAGATGGACGGACATTTCCATATTTTAGAACAGCGTGTTCCGGTAGAACTTCAGATGGAATATTTCAAATATTCCGAACAGGTTCGTAAAGGCAAAGTGAAGCAAGATTTGGATGATATGGATTATACAGCCTTCCGCGAAAGTCTGTCTAATCCGGAGGCGACAACCGATTATAAGAAATATATTTTATCCATGTTGGCCACTTCAAAGGAAGTGAAGGCCTATCGGATGTTGGAAGATTATGTGCAGCATCCCGATGAAGATGTCAGCAATTGGGCATATATGGCTTTGATGGAAAGCCGTATCTCGTTGGAGTCGGAATTGTCGGATGAGAAACAAATATATATTTCTACAGGGCTGGGAGGCAAAGGTGAAAAATTGCGCTTTTACGTATTGATGTTGTCCAAGGACAGGAACCCTTTTCTGGACTATCAGCGTAAAGTGATCGAACGTGAATTCGCTTACTTTTTGCCGCAGGCAGACTGTGAGATAGAACGGTTGACGATCGGTGAACAATATGTGGAACTGGTATTTTTGATACCGGTGCGTGCAGACATCAAGTTAACTCTCGACAGGGTTATCAATGAATGTAATCAGTACGGTGATTTCCTTTCGGATATCTTTACGATAACGAACGTAAAAGAACTTACGCAGCAGGAGATTACTGATATTATAAATAAGAATGGAAACAGTAAAACAAGCCATTAAGTATGGCGTGGTAGGGGTGAGCAACACCTTGATAACAATGGCTGTTATCTGGGTGATGATGAAACTCTTCGGATGTCGGGAAGGTTTATCTAATTTAACGGGATATGTAGCAGGATTGCTGAATAGTTTCATCTGGAACAAGCAATGGACTTTCAAGGGAAGTTCTACCGGGTGGACGAAAGGTGCAATCCGCTTTGGTATTGCGTTTGCGGTATGTTATGTCCTGCAATACGGACTGGTACTTCTATTAAATTCCCAGTTAACGATCGATCATTACTACAACCATTTAATAGGAATGGTTTTCTATACAGCGATCAATTTTTTAATAAACAAGTTTTATACCTTTAAGGCTTAACGGAAATGAAGAAGCTCGCAGTCATAGTTCCCTGTTACAACGAAGAGTTAGTCATCGGTGAATCCTATCGCCGTACGAAAGCTGCTTTGCAGTCCATGCCCATCGATACCGAGATCATTTATATAAATGACGGAAGCCGGGATAAAACCCGGGAGTTGCTGGATGGCATTGCCGCCTCCGACCCGCATGTGAAGGTAATCCATTTTTCCAGAAATTTCGGACATCAGCCGGCGGTTACTGCCGGTATCAATAATTGTGATGCGGATTTAGCCGTTATACTCGATGCCGATATGCAGGATCCTCCGGAGTTGATCCCCGGCATACTGGAACTGCAGGAGAAGGAAAATGCCAATGTCGTGTATTGTGTGCGTAGGTCGAGAGAAGGCGAGAGTCTTTTCAAGAAGTTTACGGCAAAAGCCTTTTACCGTTTGCTCAATTATATGAGTGATGTCAGTTTCCCGTTGGATACGGGTGATTTCCGTATGGTCGACCGGAAGATCATGGATCAGTTCGATCGTTTCCAGGAACGGGGTAAATACATCAGAGGGCTGATAAGTTGGCTCGGCTATAAGCAAGTGCCGTTTTACTATGAACGGGAAGCACGTATTGCCGGCGAGACAAAATATCCTTTCAGCAAGATGTGGAAGTTCGCTTCGACAGCCATGTTGTATTTTTCCAAGAAACCGCTTCGTCTGGCTACCAGTTTAGGTTTTATAGCCGTCGTGGTCGGTATCGTTCTGGCTGCCTGGTTTACGCTCGGGAAGATATACGGTTTCAGTAATGCGGAAAGCGGCTGGACTTCCATTATGACATCGGTTATTTTCTTTGGCGGCGTTCAGTTGCTGACGGTGGGTGTCCTGGGGCAGTATGTCGGGATTCTCTTTGATGAGATCAAGGCGCGTCCCGAATATATTATCGACGAAAAGAAGAATTTCTGATAAATACATTCTTATAGTTCCTTTCGGATGAAAATTCAATTTCATCCGAAAGGAATTTTATTTTCTTCCGAAGGGAATGGAATCAGTCATGGAATATCTTTCGATAAATATGACAGTAAGGAGTTTCTCCTTTTTTGTCGTAATAATGCTGGTGATAATCTTCCCCGATCCAGAACTTTCCGGCAGGTTCTAATGCCGTAGCCACTTTAAATCCCATTCCGAATAATTTGCTGATATATTCTTCTGCGATCGCTTTCTGTTCTTCGCTGCAATAGAAGATAACCGAACGGTATTGACTGCCGATATCCGGTCCTTGTCCGCCAACCTGTGTAAAATCATGTGTTTCGAAGTAAAGACGTACTAATTGTTCGAAACTGGTTTGAGACGGATCAAAGATCACTTCCACTGTTTCCACATGGCCGGTAGTACCGGTCTTCACTTCGGGATAGGACGGATTATCAATAGTTCCACCCATATAGCCGACATGCGTACTGTCTACACCTTTTACTTTTTCGAGATGGTATTGTGTTCCCCAAAAACAGCCGGAAGCGAAATAAGCTGTTTCCTTATGAAAATTATTCTGTGTCATATTCTTTCTTAGCGTTTGGATTATTCTGATTATATTTGTGCAAATATAATCTTTTATTTCGCAATGGACAGCAAAAAATCACTGGGCCCTGCTCAAAAGACGGTAGTAGGCGTTCAATTTCTCTTTGTAGCCTTTGGTGCCACCGTCTTAGTCCCTCTACTGGTGGGTTTAGATCCTTCGACAGCCCTTTTCACTGCCGGATTAGGAACATTGATCTTTCATTTGGTAACAAAGGGGAAAGTGCCGATTTTTCTGGGAAGTAGCTTCGCTTTCGTGGCACCCATCATTAAAGCGACTGAATTATATGGTTTACCGGGGACAATGTCGGGACTGGTGGCTGTCGGTGCTGTCTACGGACTGATGAGCATGTTGGTGAAGTGGCGTGGCATCGGGTTCATCAAGCGGTTATTTCCGCCGGTTGTGATCGGGCCGGTCATCATATTGATCGGTCTGTCGTTGGCGGGTTCGGGTGTGAATATGGCGAAAGAGAACTGGCCGCTGGCTCTGATCGCTTTGTTTACTGCTGTTCTGGCATCGTTGTTGGGACGGGGGATGATCAAGCTGATTCCTATCTTCTGCGGGATTATCGTCGGATATATTGCTGCATGCTTTTTTAAGGTGATCGACTTCGAGCCGATCATTGCGGCCCCCTGGTTCGCTTTGCCTCAGTTCGTCAAGCCGGAGTTGTCGTGGGAAGCTGTGATCTTTATGATCCCGGTGACGATCGCCCCGATCATAGAACATATCGGAGATGTATATGCCATTAACGAAGTGACGGGCAAAGATTTTGTGAAAGATCCGGGATTGTACCGGACTATGCTGGGTGACGGTTTAGCTTGTGTGGCTGCCGGGCTGATCGGCGGACCTCCTGTAACCACTTATTCAGAGGTGACCGGAGCTATATCGCTGACGAAGATCACGGATCCGGCCGTTATCCGTATTGCAGCGGTGGCAGGGATTGTCTTTTCCGTTTTCGGCAAGGTCAGTGCTTTCCTTAAATCGATCCCGCCTGCCGTACTGGGCGGAATTATGCTGTTGTTGTTCGGAACGATCGCTGCTGTCGGTATAAATAGTCTGATACAGAACAGGACAAATCTGGGAGATACCCGTAATTTGATCATAGTCTCGTTGATTCTCACCTTTGGTATTGGCGGAGCCTCCCTGGAGTTTGGTGAATTTACGATGGCGGGGATCGGCCTGGCGGCTCTGCTGGGAGTGATCCTGAACCTGGTCTTGCCCAAGGGAAGCCAATAAAGTTGGATATTGTTCTTTATATATATCCATCTCTTAACGGTCCAAACCCTTTGTATGTCCCCTAAATTGTATACCTTTGTGCCGCTTTTTAAGAAAGCAAGCGATTATATGTTTAACTTGTAAGGAAAAGGGATAAATCTATGCAAAAGTCCGACTGCATTATTGGTGTGGAACATGTCTCCAAGTTCTTTGGCGACAAGGCCGTGCTGAATGATGTAAATTTGTTTGTCCGCAAGGGCGAGTTTGTTACTATTTTAGGACCTTCCGGTTGTGGAAAAACAACCTTGTTACGTCTGATAGCCGGATTTCAGACAGCTTCGGAAGGGGAGATCTCTATTGCAGGAAAAGAAATAACGCAAACGCCGCCGCACAAACGTCCGGTCAACACGGTGTTCCAGAAATATGCATTATTCCCTCACCTGAACGTTTTTAATAATATTGCTTTCGGTCTGAAACTGAAGAAGCTACCGTCTGCCGTGATCGAGAAAAAGGTCAAACAGGCGTTGAAGATGGTAGGTATGACCGACTACGAATACCGCGATGTGGATTCCCTTTCGGGCGGACAGCAACAGCGTGTGGCGATTGCCCGTGCCATCGTGAACGAACCGGAAGTGTTGCTGCTCGACGAACCGCTGGCTGCTCTCGACCTGAAGATGCGCAAGGATATGCAGATGGAGTTGAAGGAAATGCATAAATCGCTCGGTATCACTTTTGTTTACGTAACTCACGACCAGGAGGAGGCATTGACTCTGAGCGATACGATCGTCGTTATGAGTGAAGGCCGTATTCAGCAGATCGGAACTCCCATCGATATTTATAACGAACCGATCAATTCGTTCGTTGCCGACTTCATCGGTGAAAGTAACATCTTGAACGGATTGATGATCAAAGATAAACAAGTCTCTTTTGCCGGACATGACTTTGAGTGTGTCGATGAAGGCTTTGGAGAGCAGACACCGGTAGATGTCGTGATCCGTCCGGAAGATATCTATATTTTCGATCCGTCGGAAGCGGCGATGCTGACCGGTACGGTGACATCTTCTATCTTTAAAGGAGTCCATTATGAAATGATGGTACAGACTCCCGAAGGTTATGAATTTATGGTGCAGGACTATCATTGTTTCGATGCGGGACAGGAGGTTGGATTACTGGTGAAACCTTTCGATATACATGTCATGAAGAAAGAGCGCGTCTGCAATACGTTTGAAGGCAAAATGATCGATCCGACGCATGTCGAGTTCCTGGGAACAACCTTTGAATGTAAGGAAGTGACGGATGTGGAAGGCGATACTCCGGTAAAAGTCGAGGTCGATTTCCGTCATGTCATTCTGGAAGACAATGAGGAAGACGGTACACTGACGGGTGAAGTGAAGTTTATCCTTTATAAAGGAAACCATTATCATCTGACCGTATTTACAGACTGGGACGAAGATATTTTCGTCGATACGACAGATGTCTGGGATGACGGTGACCGTGTCGGTATCCGGGTTGCCCCTGAAAATATACGTATTATTCATAACTAAAAGGGAAGGAAGTGATAAATAAAGTTGCAGCTTTTTTCATGCGTCGCAGGAACTGGACAATTCCTTACGCACTATTTCTGGCAGTATTCGTAGTCATGCCGTTGCTCCTGATCGTCCTGTATGCGTTTACAGATACGGAAGGAGCCTTTACCTTTGCCAATTTCCGTAAGTTTATGATGCATCCCGAGGCGTTGAATACCTTCGTCTATTCGATCGGGATTGCTATTATAACCACGTTAGTATGCCTGATACTGGGATATCCCGCTGCTTATATATTGAGCCAGGCCCGGTTCAATACTTCCCGTACAATGGTCGTACTGTTTATCTTGCCGATGTGGGTGAACATCCTGATCCGTACGCTGGCAACGGTCGCCCTGTTCGACTTTCTGAACTTGCCGTTGGGCGAGGGAGCCTTGATCTTCGGTATGGTGTATAACTTCCTGCCGTTTATGATCTATCCGATCTACAATACGTTGCAGAAGATGGACCGTAACCTGATCGAGGCGGCACAGGACTTGGGGGCTAATCCCTTTCAGGTGTTTATGAAGACAATCTTTCCTTTGTCGATGCCTGGCGTGATGAGCGGTATCGTGATGGTCTTTATGCCGACCGTATCGACATTCGCCATTGCCGAGCTGTTGACAATGAACAATATCAAGCTGTTCGGTACGACCGTTCAGGAAAATATCAATAACGGAATGTGGAACTATGGAGCCGCCCTTTCTCTGATCATGTTGCTGCTGATCGGCATTACGATCTTGTTCACCAATGAGGAAGATAATGCTTCAAATGAAGGAGGAGGTGTGATATGATGACGAAAATAATGGCGAAAGCTTACCTGTGGCTGCTTCTTATCCTGCTCTATTCACCGATCCTGATCATCATGATCTTCTCTTTTACCGAGGCGAAGGTGCTCGGTAACTGGACCGGTTTCTCAACAAAACTGTATAGTTCGCTGTTTACCGGAGGTGTGCAACGCTCGCTGGTTGGGGCTTTGTGGAATACATTTGCGATCGCTATGCTGGCAGCATCGATCTCGACAATTCTGGGAAGTATTGCGGCTGTAGGTATCTTTAACCTGAGGTCCCGTCCGCGCCAGGTAATGAATTTTACGAATGCCATACCGATGATGAATGCCGATATCATCACCGGTGTTTCCCTGTTTTTGCTGTTTGTCAGCCTGGGAGTTTCCCAGGGATTCACGACTGTCGTGCTGGCGCATATCACCTTTTGTACGCCTTATGTGGTATTGAGCGTGATGCCGCGTCTGAAAAAGATGAACCAGAATGTGTATGAAGCGGCACTCGATCTGGGAGCAACCCCGTTCCAGGCACTCCGTAAAGTGATCCTGCCGGAGATTCGTCCGGGAATGATCAGTGGCTTTATCCTGGCTTTTACTCTTTCGATCGATGATTTTGCCGTTACGATCTTTACGATTGGTAACGAAGGGCTGGAGACACTTTCCACCTTTATCTATGCGGATGCCCGGAAGGGAGGGCTTACCCCTGAACTGCGTCCGTTGTCGACGATCATCTTTGTCACCGTACTGGTATTGCTGATCGTGATCAATAAGAGAGCCGATAAATCATCCGCTAAGTAGCGTCAAAAACAGGAATAGAAGAATGAATAGACTGATTAAAATAATATGTGTGCTGGTTGCTTGTCTGGGTGTTTTGTCTTCCTGTGCACGCACGGAGAAGGAACGCAGCAAAATATTGAAGATATACAACTGGGCAGATTATATCGATGAAGATATCCTGGATGAGTTCCCGGTCTGGTATAAAGAACAGACAGGCGAAGACATCCGCATCATCTACCAGGTTTTCGATATTAACGAGATCATGTTGACCAAGATCGAACGGGGTCATGAAGATTTCGATCTGATTTGTCCTTCCGAATATATTATCGAGCGAATGCTGAAAAAGGGCTTGTTGCTTCCTATCGACCGCAATTTCGGTAAGACTCCCGATTATCTGGATAACATATCTCCCTATATTCAGGAACAATTGAATAAACTGAGCCAGCCGGGCATGAAAACGACCGACTATGTGGTTCCTTATATGTGGGGAACGGCCGGTTTGTTATATAATAAAAAGTTTGTATCGAAGGATGAAGTAATGACCTGGGATTGTTTGTGGAATCCTAGGTATAAGAACAAGATCCTGATGAAAGACAGCTATCGCGATGCCTATGGTACGGCTATTATCTACGCCCATGCCAAAGAGTTGGCCGACGGAACCGTTACGGTAGAACAGCTGATGAACGACAACTCGCCGGAAGCCATCGCCATCGCAGAAGATTATCTGAAACGGATGAAACCTAATATCGCCGGATGGGAAGCCGACTTCGGTAAGGAGATGATGACCAAGAACAAAGCATGGCTGAACCTGACCTGGAGCGGTGATGCCGTTTGGGCTATGGAAGAGGCGGATGCTGTCGGTGTCGAACTGGGGTACGAAGTCCCTCTGGAAGGCAGTAATATCTGGTATGACGGCTGGGCGATCCCTAAATTTGCCCGTAATGTAAAAGCTGCCAGTTATTTTCTTGATTATCTTTGTCGTGCGGATATTGCTTTGCGTAATATGGATGCCAATGGGTATGTGAGTGCCGTGGCTACTCCCGAAATACTGGAAGCAAAGATAGACACGACGGTTGAAGAGTTCTCGAACCTCAGTTATTTCTTTGGTCCCGGAAACGATAGTATCCAAATCAATCCGGTGCAATATCCCGACCATAAGGTGGTGGAGCGGTGTGCCATGATCCGTGATTTCGGCGACGAGACCGAACTGGTACTGGAAATGTGGAGCCGCGTAAAAGGGGATAACCTGAATACGGGGATCGTTTTGTTGATCTTTGCCGTCTTCGGCCTGTTATTGGTCTGGGTACTTTACCGCAGAATACGTGAATATAAACAGAAAAAGCGTTATCACAGACGTCGCAGACGCTGGTGAATAGATTATTATGAAGTATGGATGGAATTAAAAACTTGATTATAGACTTTGGTGGGGTGATTATCAATCTGACCCGTAACCGTTGCGTGGAGGCCTTTGAAAGTTTCGGTGTACCCAATGTCCGCGATTGTATTTTGAACAGCAAGGACTTGTTCATGCAGATAGAAATAGGCACTATCACATCGACGGAGTTCAGGGATGGGATCCGCCACCTGACCCGTCAGCATCTGACCGATGAACAGATCGATGCTGCCTGGATCGCCATGCTCGACGATATTCCCGCTTATAAGCTGGAACTGTTGATGGAACTTCGTAAGAAATACAACACGATGCTGCTCAGCAACACGAACGAGATCCATTGGCAATGGGCGGAAAAGAACAGTTTTGCTTATCAGGGTCATCATGCCAGGGATTTTTTCAATAAGATCTACCTTTCTTACGAGCTGAATATGCTGAAACCCAATGCTGATATCTTTGAATATGTATTGAATGATGCTGTGATAAAACCCGAAGAGACCCTGTTCCTGGACGATTCCGTCCCTAACTGCCGTACTGCAGAATCTCTGGGTATCCGTACGTATACACCCCAGGCCAGAGAAGACTGGTCGCATCTGTTTAAATAAATCTTAGCCGCTACCGAAAAGTTAATAAGACCGATTCAGAGAACCAATCTGTTTGTATGCTGTTTCTATAAGCATAAATCTAAACAAACATTTGGTGATTATGAATAAGTTAGTTTTTTCTACATTGTTATTATCCCTGTTTTTGGGTAGCTGTTCAAAAGACGATGATTGTCATTGTGTGAACAATGACGATTTAATAAGTCCGGAACTGGCCGAAATGATGGTTTCGACCGGAACTTCTACAACTTCTTTTACCGGGGTCCTGATGGTTTATCCTTGTGTGGAGGATTCCAGTTTGTATTATGGTAATTATTCCGGCAATGGTTCTTTAGGGCCTTTTAATGCAACATACACTATAAAGGACGGCTCCATTTATAAAGCCTCTATCCCTGTCAGGTTGCCTCTGGGCGATTATAATTTTTTATATTGGGGACTGGCTAAAAACAGCCAGACTGATTCCGTATATGAAGAAGCTGCTATCAGAGAACCGGGTTTACGGTTGGGCGCAGACCTGTCGGAATTGTATATGACTTTGCGGAAGGATAATTATCAAGATACGACTTATATGCCGGTATATGATTTCCTGCATGCGGTCAATCCTATTAAGGTCGGAACAGAAAAGATGCAGGCGACTTTGAAACATGTTGTAGCAGGTCTGAAAATCACTTTGACAAATAAAGACGGTGATAAGATGAACCCGAGCATTGCTTCCGCCCGTATTTTGATCGGTAATATTGCTTCCCAGCTGGATTATTATACAGCCGAACCCAGTGATTTCACGAAGACGATCGAGTTCCCTCTGTCTATGTCTGCCGATAGCCTGTTTATGTCAGCCAATTCGACAGTAATGGTATTCCCTTCCGCCGACAATCCTCCGTTGACCATCCTTCTGACTCTGAAGAACGGGCAGGAGAAACATTTCAGTAAGCCGTTGACGAATGCTTTGGTAGCCGGGAACCGCTTAACGCTCAATATAACATTAGGTGAACTGTATTCCGAAGAGACCTCTTCCGATGGTTTTGAAGTGGAGAACTGGACGGAAACGACTGAAAATATAGATTTCTCTACTTCGGCATCCTGATTCAATTATAGAAAAAAGTGAAACAGTAATGGCAAAGTCACTTTGGCTTCACAAATCCTACCGGGTTGCGCGGCTTATCAGACAGTTTCTTTTGGACTTGCAATTCTGCCAGAGTTTTATTGATTAATTCCAGTTGTATCCGGGTATCTTCGTTTATGTCGTTGTAGTCAGTAAAAACTTCCTCAATGTATTCTTTGAGTTCTTTTACTTCTTGCTGAAGTTCTGCGGTTTTATCAACAGGAGGGTTAGTGATCATTTGCCGCACAGCAACAAAGGCACGCATTATGTTGATATTCACCTGTATTGCTGTATTTGAACGGAGTACACTGCTAAGCATAGCCACTCCCATTTCTGTAAAAACAAAAGGCATGTATTTAAGGTGCTTTCCTTGTTCCATTTTTAAGGTCACAATTTGTGATCTTAAAGATTCCTCTTTTGTTAACTGAAACATGAAGTCTTCTGGGAAACGGTCAATATTACGTTTTACTGCCTGATTTAAGGTTCTTGTTTCTACTCCGTACATTTCTGCCAAATCACGATCCAGCATAACTTTATGCCCTCGTATCTCATAGATCTTACTTTGAATTATTCGTATTTCATTCATAGTTGGTTTTTTAAGATAATTATTAATATCATTGGTCGCAAATGTAATGAATTAATTGAAATTATCCCACTCTTCCAAACATGCTTTTCGTAAAAACTCAAATCTGACAATATCCGAACCTGTTGTTCTCTTTATTAGCACATTTCAACCTTCTTTCTTATATATCCTTCACTTTTAGTATATTATAGGACGTTCCTATATCATACACATCGTTGCCGTCTACTTTCTTTATGTATTTCACAACGCGGACGGTTACCGGGAGGATTATCACTTCGTACAAAGATTTCAGGACTGCCTGTGTTCCGATCATGATCAGTAGTTCCTTAGCCGGTATCAGTCCGGCGAAAGCTATCGGAAAAAAGATCATCGAATCAGCACTTTCACCGACTAAGGTCGAGACGATTGCCCGTACGGAAAAGTGTTTCCCGTTCGACGCAATTTTCATTTTACTCATAACATATGCATTCAGGAAAGAACCGACCAGGAAAGCGATCAGGCTGGCAATGGCTATGCGCGGCGCCATCCCGAAGACGAAATTAAATCCTTCTTCGCCTTCCCAGAAAGGGGCGGCAGGCAACATAACAGCCAGTTGGGCAAATCCGATAACCAGGAAATTGGATGCGAACCCGCTCCAGATGATCAAACGTGCTTTCTTGAATCCCCATACTTCGGCTATACAGTCGTTGATAATATAGGAAATAGGGAATACGATCAGTCCGGCAGTGGCGGTGATGCCGAATACCTGTACGACTTTTGTCTCTAAAAGATTGGAAGCTACCAGGCATATATTAAAGAGAATACCCAGCAGCATGAACGGGATTGTGACAGTTGTTCTCTGCATAATTCTTGTTTTTTACGAGGTTTATCAAGCACTCGGGAAAGCACGGGCTTTCCGTATCATGTCTTTTTATTTATTCAGGTTGCAAAGATAGTTATTTTTTTAGAATCTGTGCGAATAGGTCAGCCCTATTGCATGTTTGTAGTTGACAGGATCATATACATTAAATATATGGTAACGATAATATAGCTGTAACGTATTTTGCTTATTGATCTTATAATCGCTTCCGGTAGAGAGGCGGATACGCTCTGTGTACATATTCCCTTGGTGGCCGGTGTTATTGAACAATTCTCCGTAAACGAAAGGGGAGAAGCCTGTTTTACCGATTTTGTATGAAACGGTCAACATAGTCCTGAGATAATTTTTAGGATGTTGGCCGCCCGTCTTAAAAGTACTTTGAAATCTTTCCCGTAAAGAGAAAGAAAGGTTGCCGATCGGATAAGATGCCGAAGCATACACATAATAACGATTGCGTAATTCTTCCGAAGCTTTATACTGGCAAAGCAGCATATAGGCCACTCCGGCTTTTACATACGGATTGAATGTATAGTTGACTTCCCCTGTAGTCAGAAACCATTCTGCTTGCTTGAAATTGGATTTAGGGCGGATGTCTTCTTCAAATAAAAAGGAAAACTTATGATAAATCTTTCCCGACAAACTGACCTTAAATGCCATACCGGCTCCGTCTATTGCATATAAGGAAGAATGAAACAGAAGTATCCAAAAAGCAGACAGAATAAAGAAACGATTTCTTCTGAAATAGTTTTTCATGAGAATATGACGTGTTTTTGATTTAGATTCTTTGCAAAGATAAAGATAAAAGCGTTACTTTTGTTTCTTCTGGAACTTAATAAAATCATATTATGAAGAACATTAAGAAATGTTTTATGCTGGCAGTATGTATATTCACTGCATCGTCTCTTTTCGGCCAGCAGAAAGATTGGGCACAGTTTGGCCGTTACGCAGAGGCTAACAAGACAGTGAAAACTCCCTCTAAAGTAGTTTTCATGGGAAACTCGATTACAGATGGCTGGTGGTCGACCGATTCGTTATTCTTTAAGACAAATGGATTTATAGGCAGAGGTATTAGCGGGCAGACAACGGCAGAAATGCTGGTCAGATTCCGTGCAGATGTAATCAACCTGAAACCTAAGGCTGTCGTGATCCTGGCCGGTACGAATGACATCGCGCAGAATAACGGATATATAGCAATGGAGAATATCCTCGGAAATATAATCTCTATGGTTGAGTTGGCAAAGGCTAATAATATAGATGCGATCCTTTGTTCCGTATTACCCGCATACGAATTCGGATGGCGTAAAGGCTTGGAACCTGCCGGTAAAATTATCGAACTGAATAAAATGATCAAGGCTTATGCCGACTGTAACAAGCTGACTTATATCGATTATCATTCCCGACTGGCTGATGAAAGGGGAGGATTGCCCGAGAAATATTCAAAGGACGGTGTACATCCCACTTTGGATGGATATAAAATAATGGAAGAAATACTTCTTCCGGCACTGAAACGTTATTGACCGGATTATTTTATTATATTTGCTCCCGAATTATAAAAACAGTTTTTTGAAAACACTACATTCTACATCTATAAGTGCGTAATAACAGCCTATAACTCTTTATAGGCTGGCCACTTTTCTTTTTCGGATATATATCTTTATCCGAACCTTCTTTTTATTTTCTTTTTTGTACGAATAAAGTGTTCCCATAAGGGAGCATAATAACCATTAATATAAATAATCATGAATTTGAATGACGTACATGTCAGGAAGGCTACTTCCGACGATTTCAGTGACGTAATGAACGTCGAACGGCTTGCTTTCGGCGAGGAAGACGAAGCTCGACTGGTGAAGGATCTGCTTGCAGATGCGAGTGCCGAACCTTTTGTTTCGCTACTTGCCTGTTACCAGGGGGAAGCCATAGGGCATATTCTTTTCACCAAGGCCTTACTGGAGGGATCCAATCCTTCTCCTTCTGTGTATATCCTGGCTCCATTGGCTGTAAAACCAGCATATCAGAAGCAAGGAATTGGCGGTTTATTGATCCGCGAAGGGCATCGGATATTGAAGGATATGGGTGTAGAGTTGGTATTTGTTCTGGGGCATAAAGAATATTATCCCCGCCACGGATTTAAAGGAAAGGCAGAAGAGGCCGGTTATCCGCCTCCTTATCCGATCGAAAGCATCTATGCAGACTGTTGGATGTATCAGTTCCTCATCCCGGAAACGAAAGATTTCCCCAAAGGGAAAGTAAAATGTGCCGAAGCGTTGGATAAGCCGGAGTATTGGCGGGAGTAGGTTTAAGTAGATATATCAAAACAAATAAACCGGACGCAGATATCTTAGAATTCTGCGTCCGGTAAATACCGTCTTTTGATACAATTTCTTCTTGTCTTTTATTTGATTTCCAACACCGCCGGGCAATGATCCGAGTGTATAGCATCGTTCAATATGTAGGCTTCTTTCAGTAACGGCTTTACCGGTTCGCTCACCATGCAGTAGTCGATACGCCAGCCTTTATTGTTTTTGCGCGCATTGAAGCGGTAGCTCCACCAGGTATATTGCTGCTTGTCGGGATTCAGGAAACGGAACGTGTCGATAAATCCGGCATCGAGAAACCGTGTCATCCATTCGCGTTCTTCAGGAAGGAAACCACTATTGGTCGCATTCCGTACAGGATCATGGATATCTATCGGTTCATGGCAGATATTATAGTCGCCGCAAAGGATCAGTTGCTTGCGTGTTTTCTGTAATTCCACTACATAGTTCCGGAAATCTTCCAGCCATTCCATCTTAAACGCCTGACGTTCATCGCCGCTGGTTCCTGAAGGATGGTAGACGCTTACGACAGAGATATCGCCGTAATCTGCACGGATAAAGCGTCCTTCATTATCGTATTTCTCTATTCCCATGCCGGTTTCCACATGATCGGGTTCCTGCTTGGTCAGGATGGCAACGCCGCTGTATCCTTTCTTTTGTGCACTGAATAAATAGGCTTTATAGCCCAGAGCCTCGAATGCTTCTGCCGGAAACTGGTCCGGTTGCAGTTTGGTTTCCTGCAGGCAAAGTACATCCGGTTGCTGCTCACCGAGCCATTCGGGCAATCCCTTTCCAACGGCTGCACGCAGACCGTTTACATTGTATGTGATGATCTTCATATGAACTGTTTGTTTGTCCGTTTTTATATGAATTCAAAGATACGATTTAACGTTTGGATCTGCTAATATTTGTTTGATAATTCTGTAAGATGCCTTATATCCACAGATAAATAATATCTATTTCCCGAGGAAGCGGGTATCCAGATATTGAGTGAATTTATCTTTATACTGGTTGCCGATAGGGATATAAGTGTCCTTTCCGAAAATGATACGGTTATTGGCTACTGCCGTTATCTTTGAGAGGTTTACCATATACGAACGATGCACACGCATGAATTTGCCCGAAGGTAATTTCTCTTCCAGTAATTTCATGCTGATAAGAGACATGACCGGCTTCTGGTCTTCGGTAAAGATGCGGACATATTCATTCTGGCTTTCGATATACAGGATCTTGCTCATATCTATCCGGATCATTTTGTAATCCGCTTTGATGTAAAGGTCTTTGCTTTCCGACGGGCTGTTTTCATCTTTTACTTCAGGGACTATGGCGGATGGTTTTAGTAATTCCATCTGTCGCAATGCTTTGTTTGCCGCTTTCAGGAAATCGCCGTATCCGAATGGCTTTAGCAGATAATCGAGCGCATCCACGCGGAAACCTTCTACGGCATATTCCGAATAAGCGGTTGTAAAGATAACAAGCGGTTTCTTTACCAGCGATTTAACGAAATCCATCCCGTTCAGGTCCGGCATATTGATGTCGGCAAAAATAAGGTCGACGGGTTGCGAAGCAATCACGTCGAGTGCTTCGAGTGCACTCGAACAACTTTTGACCAGTTGAAGAAAAGGAACTTTTTCTATATAACCGGTTATTTGTGTGAGCGCCAGCGGCTCATCATCAATGGCAATACATCTGATCATGATTGTATGGGTATTATCAGTAAAACACGATATTCATTATTCTCACTTTGGATATCCAGCGTATAATCATTGTCGTATAACAAACGGAGCCGCTTCTTCACATTTTCAAGTCCTATCCCTTTGTGTTGTTCGGTCGCATTGTTGAAACTGCTGTTGATCACGAGGCATTCTATTTCGTTCTCTTTAACCTCCATCGACAGGTGGATGAATGACTTCCGGCGGTAACTGATCCCATGCTTGAACGCATTTTCAAGAAAAGAAATGAAGAGCAGGGGCGGAATCTGTATGTTCGGTATCTCTTCCGGGAGAGATACCCCTATTTCAACCTGGTCCGTATAGCGGAGTTTCATCAATCCGATATAATTATCCAGAAAAGCGATCTCTTTAGCCAGTGGCAAGGTGGGCTGGGTGGCATCATATAAAACATAACGCATCATCTTGGATAACTCAAGAACGGTCTCTTTCGCTTTTTCCGTATCCAGGTCGATAAGCGCATGGATATTGTTGAGCGTATTCATAAAGAAATGCGGATTGATCTGATGTTTCAGGTATTCCAGTTCTGTTTGTAAGGTATGTTTCTCCAGTTCCTTCATCCGGTGCTCGTCACGGATCGATTTGAACAGGAGCTTAATGGCGACATTCAGGCCGAGTACCAGGATAGCTGTCAGGATGAAGTTTACCATAGGAGAGATCATCCCCGGCATCTGCCACATCGGTGGGCGCATAGCTTGCCTGGGCGGTTCTTTCTCCATCGGGAATTTAGGTCCCGGCATTTCCTCTTTCGGCGGCCGGTTCATCATAAATTCGCGTGGCGGATGTTTCTCCATTCCTCCGGGTCGTTTGAGTTTGACGAAAGGATTCAAGGCAAATATCAGGCAGACGGTCAGCAAGGAGAATAGCAGGTAAAGCCATGACTTTTTCCTTATCAGTAAAAAAGGAATAAGCACATAATTATTGATCAGGAAAAGGATAAAGAAAGGTGCGATCATTTTCCAGGCGCGGAAAATATCGTTCCAGTTGATCGTCTCTCCGTTATATTTATGTTCCAGAAGCGGGGACACCAGAATGACTACCCAGATAATCAGGTAGATCAGGTTTTCCAGTAGCTTCTGTCGTCGTTCCTGTTTCTCCATTGCTGTCAGAATTTATATGAATATCCCAATCCTATCATATGTTTACCGTTTCCTTCGTCATCGTCTTTGAAGTTGACGTAACGATAATAGAGTTGTAACGAATTACGCTTGTTCAGCTTATATTTGCTTCCTGCCGTGTATTTCAACTTGTTCATCTTGTTTCCCTGCGGATCGTTCAGTGTATTGTATAGCTCGACAGAGGCAAAAGGCTCGAATTTACAATTCCTTATATCGTATTCCACCTCCAGGCGGCTGCGAAGATACAGTTTCGGGTTTGCCCGTTTGCTTGTTTCCTTCACTCCGACACGGTAGGTACTCTGAAAACGCTCCCGTAAAGATACGGTAAAGCGGTTAATACGGTAAGAACCGGTGGCAAAAAAATAATACCGGTGGCGCACTTCCCAACCTTTCGTCTCATGGTTATAGTTGATCAGGTTGTAGGCACCGCCTAATTTCAGGAACTTCCAGGGCTTATAGCTTAGTTCGAGTGTAGTCGAAAAACGGTCGACCTCACTCAGGTTATCACGCAGCCGGAAGTCTTCTTCCAGCGACAGGTTCAACCCGGGGATGATCCTTTTAGTAATGTCGGCGCTAAGGGAGGAGCCCAGGTCGTCCTGTGCTGAAAGAGTATGGATAGTCAGCAGGGAAGCGGTAAAAAATAGTATTTTTAGCTGTTTCATGATCGATGTATTTAAATGTTTTTATTCTCCTTCCCGAGGGAAACGGGTTACTGTATCGACCGAATTGATCTCCCTCACTTCGGATTCATAATATACCTTGATGAATGCCGCATCGCGCAGGAAATCGATATGCCCGATCTCAATCTTTTGTATATTCAGTCCGGTACGGTGGCGGAGGTCTGCTATCAGCTCTTTGCGTTTTTCCGGAACGATCAGCTGGATTTTATCATACAGGATCAGTTTGCAGGATACATGTTTCAGCCAGCGTTCGCTTTCCAGCAGCCAGGTGACAAGGATAAAGATACAGTTTGTCGCAATCAGTTCGGCATAACTGATCTGTACAGACAAGGCATTGATAACGGATAGGGCGATAATGATGAAGAGATACGTCATTTCGCGGATAGGGACCGATTCTGTCCGGTAGCGGATGATCCCGAAGATGGCAAATATACCCAGGGCAAAACCGATCTTCAGCTTCACGCTTCCCATCAGGATGATCAGGAAAAAGACACTGACATTGATCAAAGAGAATGTGAAATAGTAATCCCTCCGCCGGCTCTTCGGGTAATAAAAGAAATGGATGATGATCCCGACAATCACGAAGTTGAAAAAGAACCGGATAAGCAGCTGGGTAATCGCTTCCGTATCCATTACGGGAGTGCCCATCAACTGCGTTTCCTCTACGATATCAAATAATGTATCCATAAGAATAGTTTGCTAGTTTATTTATTTGAGTGAGTTTCTTTTTAAAGCGGTTGCGTTTGGCTTCCGGGTTCGTCAGGAGCATACCCAGGCAATATTTACTGATACTTACCGGGTGGATATGTAATTGCGAAAGGTTTACTTTGGCGCGGGAGGGGATATTTCCGTCCTGCTTCAGTTCGATAATGACCAGTCCGGGTAACGATTGTTCTTTTCCGGAAGAGAGATGGCGGAAGCAGAGATCCGTATCGATGGTAAGCCGTTCTGTTTTCTCCCGGTTGACCAGGGTGATACGGTTGAACTGGTTTTCAACCTGTAACGTTAAGTCTTGCAACTGAAAGGAAGCATGTTCATAAAGAAACACTTCTGCTTCTGTGACCAGGTATGAGTTCATAGAGGAGAGGGGCATCCGTACTTTTCGTGTTCTTCCTTTATTGTTTTTATCTTTTATCTCAAGGAAAGTCCGGCAGGAATCTATATAGGAACGCATGCGTATTTTTTCGCGGGTTTTACGTCCGTTCTGGTGTGCCAGATACATGGATAGTCCCGGTGTATCCAGATAGACGGTGCGATAGGGGCTGACACGTTTACCGTTTATTTCCTGTATATAATAGTCCTTTTGCAACAGGCGAAGGAAACAGACCAACTGCTCCGACGTTGTCGTGTACTTGGTATCTATCCGGTTCATCAGCCGGACACCCTCCATCTCACTCAGGGAGATGGAGGGGAAGCTTTTTAGAATAGTGTCGATAACCTTTTCTTCCATATTACTTTTCAGACTAATAACGAAACCTTTTACTAAACCTCTACATTGTGGTTTCAAAAATAGAGATGCTTTTATTGATAGGAAAAAATAATCAGTGAAGTGGCGGTTTTATTCAATGAAAATATTTTTTGAGATATAGGTAGGAGAGAAAGATTCATTAGTAGAAAGAAATGAAACAAAAAATCAGCAAAGTTGTCCGAAGGCTGGATTACTTTGCTGATTGAACATAATATGAACAAATTACAATCGTTCTATTTCTTCAACAGGCAGACTGGTACATTTGGCAATTGTTTCAACATCTATGCCCTGTCTTTTCATATTTACAGCAATCAGACGTTGTTCTTCCGCTTTGCCTTTCTCAAGCCCTTTCTCCATCCCATCCTCGAAGCTGGTATCGAGGGCCGCGGAAAGGTCACGTTCGACAGAGATGCTTAATTCATATTCCAGACGTTGATCGGGCGTCATACTCGCTACTTCCACAATGCTTTTAAGCTTGCGGAAAATTTGGTTGTTGAGTTCTTTGGGTAATCGTTCCATGATCTCGATATTGTTTAATACATATAACCACTTCTTATAAAGAGTGTCGCATAAACGCAAAGGTAACACAAATTTCGGCATTTCAAGATAAATCTCGTTGAGCGTTTCGCTGAAGGGCACCTTCAGTTCGCGGTCCATACGCACGATATCCCAGCGGTATTTCTCCGGGAGGGAAGGGTCCATAATATAATTCAGTACGCAAATAACATACACTTTACTAATGTGATAATTCCATTGTTTACGAATTTTTTCATCAGAGTCCTTTGCCAGCTTTTCCTTTACGATCATGGATTGTTGCTGGATTGCAAAAGAAGCATAGTATAACACCCTGTCTGAAAAGTATTTCTGCCGACTTTTCTGCATCTCTACGATGAAGACTTCCCCCTTTTCATTCTCACAGAAGATGTCGAATACGGCACGCCGCTGGTCTTGTTTCAGCCCTAACATCTCTACATTCCTAAAAGTGATGTCTACGATTACTTCTTGTTGAATTACTTCATTCAAGAAGCTGATGATAAGATCTTTACTTACTTCACTGCCGAAAATACGTTTCCAGCCGTAATCCGAGAAGGGATTGATAAATTTGTTCATAGCTAATTGTTTTTAGTTACCTCCTAATGGAGTTTCAACAAATATAGCCAATCTTTTTTTATTCGTTTATATTAATTGATTTATTTCATGGTAAATAGTAATCTGACAGAGTTGATACTCTGATATGGAAATGCACAGACTCAAATCTGATAATTTCTGAATCGAAATTTTCGGAACTCCTACCAGGCATAATCAGATTGTAGGACCAAATGTTTTGATCCTAGTTCTATATTGTACAATTAAAGAAATTAAGTTATACGCTGAGTTATACGTTTCCTATACGCTGCATCGATTGAATTTCAGGTATCCAAAACAAGTTATAAAACACAGCTTATACACACGAACCGGTCTCTCTTTAAATATAGATAGAAGTATCTTTAATATAGAATTTATAATAG
>OGEN01000409.1_pt1 | contig 52726 bp, 44 predicted proteins | sample 1570671 | NCBI WGS metagenome assembly OGEN01 (sample SAMEA2582128, study PRJEB24529) | metagenome | biome: Human gut stool | place: China | collected 2011 | reverse complement strand
TGTTTGTTAAAATTTTTGTTTAATCCGAGTCAACCATTTTCAGGAAAGTACAATCGTACCATCCAGTCATTTATTTTCATCAGGGGACAGATATAAGGTTTTAATTTATCTTCCGTGGCATCTAAAAAGAATATTAAAGTATATTGATCCTGCCTATCCAAGTATTCCTGCGGGGGCATTCCCGAGTAAGTCTCACGAGAGAGGAGCAAATATTTCGTGAGAGGGATATCCAATATGCGTTGCCCCGTAGAACGATGAGTTAAAATCAAACGGGTATCATCATTTTCAAGCAGACGTAATGTATTTAATTCCGAATGCACGACCTGCACCCCAGACAAGTCGGCTACCGTCTGAAAAAAAGGCAAGTAACACGTTTCAACCGAATCAAGCGGCTGGCTTCGATGGTCAATCATCCCATTAAATGCCCTGATCTCCAACAGAAATTCATCATCTGCAAATGGTGTCGGGTTCTGGCCTTGCAAAACACACGTGAAACGATGGGTTAATTTTATCAACGGGACTTCACAAACCGTGTACTCTTCCGAAACCACCACTCCTTCCAAACGGCCATTAAACAAAGCGGGTAATTGTTTGGATGACGTTCCCGAAGTATCACATAACAATCTTACCCCCGAGGCAGAACATTCGTAACAAGAATCCGTCAACCCGGACCAAACTAAAAAATTATATTTGCCTGGGGATAAGGATTCCAACCTCACCTGACAATTATTTTGATGAAGAGTAAGACTGTCGATATGCTGGGTTTCAATATAATTTCCGGTCTCATCGAATATGAATATTGACGCATTTTTTAATTGGGTAAAAGCCGCATCCACGTTTAACATGTTATATTTATAAGACAATTTTAACCAAAAACCCGAAGGACAATCGGAGAGATCGTCATCTACCCATGAACAAGCAAAGCAAAGACAAGAAAATATTGCCAACCAGCATACGCCAATCTTACTCATCATTATTACAGCTAAAAATTATTGTATCATTCTATTCCAACTCACCTTCTTGGTAACGGATATTCCAAGGTAAAACAGAGAAATCAACACTTAGGTAAGCATCGGATTCAATATCTCCCGGATCCACGTCAGGGATTCCCGTTCCCAGATCATTCACATTCGTGATCAATATCCGGTAAATATTATTACGCACGATACCAAATTCCATCACTCCCATCATTGCCGAATGATTATCCACGTGGCGAATAAAATAGTTGTAATAACAGTGGAAACTACCTTCTTCACTCTTGTTAAATACCTTGATATTGTATTTTTTCTGGTCTTCAGGATTTAATGAAGAACCATCTGTTGGGACATTCGCCTTACCGATATCATGCACGGCTTTCAACGAGGTATAAAAATTATAGTTAAAATAATAGATCGTACTTTGCCCGTAAGGATCTACCGTATGCCCTTCTTCATCAAAAGTTCTCTCTTCCGGTATGGAAATACTTGCCTTAAACACGATTCCCGTGGCGTAGGCTTTATTCTGTGCCGGACGATACATACAGTTTTCTAAACAATACGTTGTCGTGTACGTGTTTTCTGCATTCAACACACTCGTGATATTATTACTTGCATTTTCACAATACGGTTGGGCATAGTAATTGTCTTGATTCGTGAAATTCTCTGCCCCAGCCACCGTTTTATTATAATAACAATCCATTCTTTTTTCATTCCTACGTTTCATTTAAATTGACTGGTTAATGCAAAACTTCGAATTATATTTCTGTTTCTCAGCTCTAACAACACCAAATAAGAATTCATTTTCAACTTGACCTTTTTGCCATGTACCAGCTTGTAGACATGTTTTACAGGAACATTATATTTCTTGGACAGTTCATAATAGATCGATTTATTCTCTGATTGCCATATTTTTAACAACACGATACTCATATGATAACTATTTTGAAAGATGCGAAACATTTAGAACAAACAAGCCGCAAAACAGACATGAAATCATAGATAATCATTCTGTTTTTATATCATTAAACCAACGTTTAATGATATCGTATTTTTAGCGATATGTTAAGCCTGAGAACAGAAAGTACAAATAAATAACTAACTGAATAATCGAATTTTAAATGAAATATGAATTTTGGAGAAATAAAAAATTAGAATTTATCAATAATCCTTCGATTTTAGACACACAAAAATATTTATTTTTAAAACAAAAAGCAAACAAAACTTATATATATTTTATATTACCTCGCAAATTGTAAGCGTAAATAACTTCTTATAGCCTTTTACCGATCACTTTACAATAGAATAATATGTCTTTTTGGTAAACAAAAAATTGAAAGATCCCGTTTATAACCTTTATATCATTTTTCCGTATATAATAATTATGCACACAAAATAAAAAAGACTATGAAAACAATACTACATAAAGCCGAGAGTCGCGGTTTCTTCGACCACGGATGGTTAAAAACCCACCACACCTTTAGTTTCGCAGATTACTACAATCCACAACGAATTCATTTCGGGGCATTGCGCGTACTTAATGACGACTGGATAGAAGGAGGAACGGGTTTTGACCTTCATCCCCACAAAAACATGGAGGTGATCTCCATTCCCTTGAAAGGCGATTTGGAACATCAAGACAGTTTGAAACACAAGGACACGATCAAAGAAGGTGAGATTCAAGTCATGAGTGCCGGAACCGGAATCATGCACAGCGAGTACAACCGGAATGACGATCGGCCTACCGAATTTCTGCAAATCTGGGTATTCCCGAACAAGCAAAACGTAGCGCCACGGTACGAAAACGCCGTGATTTCCGATCTGATTCGCAAGAACGAAATTTGTGAAATCGTATCTCCTTATCCCTGTAATGGTAAAGGATTATGGATTTATCAACAAGCTTGGTTCTCGATTGCCGACTTGGACAAGGATTCTTTACAACTCTACAAGATGAAATCAAAGGAGAGCCTAGGCGTGTATATCTTTATTATTGAAGGAAGTATCGAGCTAAAGGACCTAACCTTGAAACGCCGTGATGGAGTAGGAGTATATGATACCGATGAAGTCGAATTCAAGGCGACCGAAAAATCACGGGTATTACTGATTGAAGTTCCACCACATCAATAAATAAATTCAATAAAAACGAGACCGTCTCAAACATTTTTTGACACGGTCTTTCATTTATAAAACCATAACCCACGGTTCTGAAAATTCATAAAATCCATTAATCCTAGCGGGAGTCCTAGAGAGAAGTCAAAAATGAATAGCTGTTTTCTATTTTCATTTCCTCATCAATTTTAGCAATGTTCGTATCGACTCGGCCTTTTTACCGACCTTCATATATTCCTCAAATATTTCAGCGTTCATCTGTTTGAATTCCTCCAGTTCCATCCGAATATCCTCTTCCAAATAAATTTCAGCATCCTTCAGATAACGGAGATTTACTTTGGGTGAGTTTGCTATCAAATCACACAATGCCTTTTCGGGAGTTGCCATTACAAAAGCACAATCTTCTTTTTTCATACTAGTCAAGCCTACTGGAAACGCCTCTCTTGAGATATTCGTATATTCAAACCTCCCCAAAGGTGTATCAAAATCCCTAGAATGTTTCAGTGTCATTGATTGCTTCGTGTACACCGTTTCCGGTATCAAGCCGTAATAACGCAGGGCCGATGACATAGAAACATACGAAGGTGCATAAAGATGATTGGCAATCAATTCTGTTGATAAAATCTTACCTGTTATCTCCGGATTGCACACGTAAAGCCCTCTTTTGAGACGAATGATTTGCTTATCTCGCTCAAGTAACCTGACTTTTTGATTTCCTCTCTTGATATGAGGGAAAAGAGATTCCAATGCAGAAACCGTTACAGGTATATTCCCTAATCGTCGTAATGGATTATTCATAATGTAAAGATAGCTATTTTTCGAACACAAAAACATATTACACACGTTTTTCTGTACAAAATAATGCCATAAAAGCATCTATCCATACCGGAATCGCCTACATCATTGCAATCTTCAACCATTATGACGCCATCGTGAAAAGCGAAAATTTTAAAAGACGATTCCTTGAAATGGCAGCTATCAGTTTCGGTATCGGTTACACCTTGAGAGTATTCACCGGGACTAATTTATGACGCTTGGCCCGGATAAATAACAACCCAAGATAACAAAGGAATCCATTAAGTAGGAGTATCTCGAAACCGAATTTATACCCGAAAAGAAGTTGTTCCGAGTAACAATTGACCACGTAAGAAACCACCGGTGAAAGCAAACATACCCAAGGCAGATACTTTTCCCGTACCTGATACTTTGTAGTCAAACCAAACGTGAAAAGCCCCAAGAGAGGCCCATACGTATAACCTACCGCTTTAAAAAGAGACGATATTACACTCGAATTATTCAGTTCCCGGAAGAGCACAACCACGAAAATCATCAGTAACGAAAACATGATATGCACCCCGATTCGCTTTTTCTTCTCCTCCTTATTTCCCGGATCTATTTTCAGAAAATCAATACAGAAAGAGGTCGTCAAAGCAGTTAATGACGAATCAACCGAAGAATAGGCCGCAGCAGTTATTCCCAACAGGAAGAACAAACCGGCCGTAGCTCCGAAATAATTCAAGGAAAGGAAGGGAAACACGTCATCAGACTTACCGGGCAACACGACACCTTCTCTTTCGGCATATATATAAAGCAAAGCCCCCAGCATCAGGAACAACACGTTCGTCACCAAGAATAAAAAAGAAAACGAAAACATATTTGTCTTACAATCCCGCAAGGAACGACAAGTCAAATTTTTCTGCATCATATTCTGATCCAAGCCATTCAGGCAAACCGTGATCGCCACGCCTGCCAAAAACTGTTTCACCGTATTCTGTCCCGACCGCCAGTCAAAGTCAAACACCCTCGAAAGAGGACTCTCTTTTATAGCCGCAATAGCCGAAAAAAAATTGAAATCCAGAGCCTTATTTACCACCACGATTGTCAGCCCGACAGAGATCAGAATAAACACGGTTTGTAACGTATCGGTCCAAACGATCGTCTTGATTCCGCCCCGCACGGTATAAATCCACACGAAAACAATCGTGATAAACACGGTCAACCAGAAAGGCACACCAATGGCATCAAAGAAAGCCAGTTGTAACACACCGACGACCAAGAATAACCGGAAAGACGCCCCCACCAATTGCGACAAGATAAAAAAGAAAGAACCCGTCAACCGAGCCTTCTCCCCGAAACGAGTTCCCAACCAAGAATAAATAGAAACTAGGTTTTGCCTGTAAAACAAAGGTAAAAGCACGAGTGCAATCACGATATACCCCACGCAATTACCGAAAACCAAGGTCAAATAAGTCCAATGCGTATTACCGACTTCCCCGGGAATAGAGATAAAAGTCACCCCGGAAAGTGTTGTACCGATCATCCCAAAAGCCACCAAATACCAAGGGGAATTCCGGTTCGCTGTAAAAAACATCTCACTATTGACTTTCCTGGTTGTCACAAAGCCAACCAAGATCAACAATAAAAAATAAGCCAGCAAAACCGTTAAAACTAAACTCGTGGACACAGGCACTTTCTTTTAATTCCACGACAAATATAGTTTTTATTCCGAAACAATGGGATTAATCACGTAATAATAGGGTATCAAAAAATAAAAAAGTGAAATAACATTCTAAACAAACTCGTTTTATGCTGATGAATCGCTATATTTGTAGAAATATTACGAAACAAACAGATTAAAGTATGATTCGAGAACTTAGCATAGAAAATTTCATGTCAATACGAAAAAAACAAGTATTATCTTTTGAAGCCACCAAAGATAATACTTCTCGTGAACTGTTAACTATCGAAGTAAAATCTACGGTACGGCTAAATCGTATGCTTATACTCTACGGGGCTAATGCTTCTGGAAAAAGTAACATTCTCTATGCTTATGAAACAATATGGCGAATGTTAGTACTTCCTTGTACCCATAAATTACAAGCAATACCTTTTCATCCATTTGCATTGGATAAAGATAAAAATACTCGTTTGTCCGTCTCTTTTTTCATCGAGCAAGTGCGATATGATTATTCATTGGAATATAACAATCATCACATTATTTCTGAAAAAATGGAGTATGCTCCCAATGGAGTATTGTCTCTATTCTATAATCGAAAATTTGTTCATGAAGATGTCGTACCAGATATTGAATTTGGTCGAACAGTCGGTTTACATTTAAAAAGTAAAAAAACAATCATAGATAATACGCTGAATAATCACACGGTATTATCAACTTTTGCAAAAATATCCTTGAGTGAAGACGCAAAGATTTTCCGTGACACTTATAATTGGATTGTCCGTTATGTGCATGGAATGAAAGGAAATACTCTTTTGGACATCGCACAACAACTAATTAATGACAAAGAAAAAAAGGATTATTTTATATCAGCCATGCAAAAAGCTGATTTCAATATTTCTAATATAAGTATTGACAATGAAGCGAGAATGCAAAATGGTAAAGATGTATTTTTCACTCACCATACGATAGGTGGAGCTGATTTTACCTTATCTTCCATAGACCAATCATTAGGGACCTTACGCTATTTTCAATTACAAGAATGTATGTTTAATATGTTACGAGAAGACCATATATACTGTTTTGATGAAATAGAAAGCAATCTACACTATGATCTTTTACTACATTTCCTAACAACATTCATGATGAACACAACGAACTCGCAGATATTGTTCACGACGCAAGATCAACAACTGTTGGATGAAGAATTTATACGCCGAGATATGGTCTGGTTTACCGAGAAATCGAAGGAAGATGCTTCTACTGAACTTTATTGTGCTTCTGAATTTGGGTTACATAAAAATTTATCCCTTTACAAAGCATATAAAACAGGAAAACTTGGTGCTAAACCAGAATTAGGTTCTATCTTTTAAAGTAGTTAAATATGAGAACACGAGCAATAAGAACAACAATAGCCGTTATCGGTGAAGGACCTACTGAAAAATATTACTTAAAATCATTAGAAGGAATTATTCATGCACAAGTGAAACCGATGATTCCGAATCATGCAACCAGCATGCTTGAATTGGAACGTCGGATAGAACAATGCATTGATGATGGATATAATATGATATTTTGTTTGATTGACATGGATAACAAAAAAGAAGGACGAAATCGAGAGAATTATTTAAGGCTGAAAACAAAATATCATCAAAAAACGATTACAAGAAAGCGACAAGGTACAGAAAGTTTAGTGCGTTTTTTTGAAAACGAACGTTGCTTGGAAATATGGTTTTTGTTTCATTTCAAATATACAACTCAACCATTCAATAACTCTAATGAATTGACAAAAGAATTGGAGAGAATCTGTAATTATGAGAAAACTGAAGATTTTTTAAGCAGAAAATGTAAAGGATTACACCATTTTTTGCTTGCAAACGGAGGAAATTTCGACAAAGCGATCGATAATTCAGAGAAATCTTTATTATCCAAATTGAAAGAAGGACGTGAACACACTTATAGCGAAATGGCTGATTTCTTCCATGAGGTAATGAAGAATTAGGAGAGAATATAAATTAAACTATATCAATAGAACTAATATTCTATTTTCTTGAGAATGTAATTTAAACTGTGTCAGCAAAAAAATAAATGATTAATTTTGCTAACACAGTTTTTTTATGGAACAAGAATTTAATTTCGAAAGCATCAAAAACAAGGCCCTGGAACAATTAAAATCAGGTAAGTCCTTGTTAGGTAAAGACGGTGCGTTTGCCCCGTTATTGGAAAGTATACTAAACGCGGCACTCGAAGGTGAAATGGAAGCCCATCTCTCTGATGAAGAACGAGAAACGGGTAATCGTCGTAACGGTAAAATGCAAAAACAAGTACAAACTCCTTTAGGAGAAGTGACGGTATCCACGCCTAGAGATCGTAACTCAACTTTTGATCCCCAGTTCATTAAAAAACGAGAGACTATACTAGCCGAGGGTGTGGCCGATCGGATCATAGGTTTATACGCCCTTGGTAATAGCACCCGAGAAATAAGTGACTGGATGGAAGAGAATCTAGGAAACAGGGTATCGGCAGAAACGATCAGTTCTATAACAGATCGGGTTCTTCCCGAGATTAAAGCTTGGAAATCAAGGCTCCTTGATCCCGTGTACCCGATCGTTTGGTTGGACGCTATTCATTACAAGGTAACAGATGAAAGAGGTTACGCCGTGACTCGTGCCATTTACAACGTGCTGGGTATAACCAAGGAGGGGCATAAGGAGCTACTGGGAATGTATATCTCTAAAAACGAGGGAGCGAACTTTTGGCTGGGAGTTCTCACGGATTTGCAAAACCGTGGTGTGCAAGATATACTAATCGCTTGCGTGGACGGTCTAAAGGGCTTTCCCGAGGCGATCGTGAGTGTTTATCCCGACGCTATAGTCCAGTTATGCATCGTGCATCAAATACGCAATTCTATCAAGCACGTGGGTAGTAAACACCAAAAAGAATTCCTGCTTGACCTCAAGCGAGTTTATCAAGCTGTAAATAAAGAATCAGCTGAAGAAGAACTGGTTAAACTTGACGATAAATGGGGTGAACAATACCCTATTGTCATCAAATCATGGCAAGATAACTGGGAGAAACTAACTGAATATTTCCAGTTCACGGCAACTATCAGAAGACTGATATACACGACCAATACCGTGGAAGGGTATCATCGACAAATTCGAAAAGTAACAAAAAACAAGGGCGTGTTCCCGCACGACACCGCCCTTGAAAAACTAGTTTACCTGGCTTATCGCAATATCAGGAAAAAATGGACCATGCCAATCCCGAATTGGGCGGCTGTTGCTCAACAACTGGCTATTAAATTTGGAGAAAGGTTTAAATTATGGTAATTTTACGCTCGTCGGGAGTGCTGGTGCACCCCCTTGGCGCTTGGCCGATCCCCGACCGTTGAGTCAAAAATGAAGATGACACAGTTTAATTTACACCCCCATTTTCTTACTGACACAATTTAAATTACATTCTCAACTAATAATTCTTTCTATTCCGGAACATAAATAATTTCACCATTTTCAAGTTCATATGCAATCCCCACCTTCTTCCCTCGTTTCCCCGACTGGTTCTGATCTTCGGAAGGAGTGTACCGATTGATCTTTTCGCCTTCCTTAGTAATGATCTCCATGTTCTCCTTTCCCGGATTCTTCACCACCGTGAAATCCTCTGTCGAGAGCATCTCTGTCATATTATACCTTGTCACCAATGCCACCATCAGAGCCACGGCAAATACCATCGCCACATCAAAAAGATTCGACACCGCACTAATCGGATCATTATCCTCTTCTTTCTTTAACAGATTACGTTTCATCTCTTCTCATTCTTTTCATTCAACACTTCCACGAGACACTCCAAGTTAGTCATATCCTGCAAATACCAACGTTGTTTCACCTGCTGGGTCAAGAAGCCGATCGCACCAGCCACCAACCCGATCACCGTCGTGGCAAAAGCAACCTGCATATTATAAGCCATAGAAGCAATATCTCCCGTAGACAAACCGACTAAAGCAGGTCCCATCGGGATCAAGGTACCCATCAAACCTAAAATCGGTCCTAACTTGGTCAACGTTTTAGATATAGCCAAATCCTTATCCGCCGCAATCTCGAAATTAGCCAACAAACGTTGAACTTGTGCTTTATTCTGCTGCTCCGCCAAGATCCGTTTCATAAACATCACTACCAAAGAATTACTCTTTTCCGGTAATTTCTCTGCAAAATGATCCACGTTATTCACGTGCAACGTCTCCATCTGTTCCCGGATCAGCTTATCCGTCTTGCGAATAGAAACATATTGACCAAAGAAACTCCCTACCAGTAAAAGGGAACGAAAAAACAACAAAATCAACAACACGATAACAGGCACTAACAATCCCGTTGAAATCCAAAACATGATATCAGAAATAGCATTCATTATCTTCTCAATTTAAAAGTTAGTTTTCTTTTAATTACATACACCATCCACCCTGCAATAGCCCCCACTAAAAATAATACAACACAACCGGTCAATGCAGACCAATCCACATCGCCTACTCCCTCCACTGCCGTCCTCCCGTTTACCGTGGCAATAATTCCTAAGATAGCAACCAAAGCATTTGTCAGGAAAAACAATTCCAAACGCAAGTCTTCTTCCGGCAACAACCACTTGATCAACCATCTTCCCAAAGGAATGACCACGAAAACAAACAAACCAAACAACCAAGCAATCAATTTAAATGAAACCCCTGGAAAAGAGAATATAGCCTGTGTCAAACCAAAGAATAAAACCGGAATAATCAACACTCCCGGAAACCAATACAACAAGCGATAAGCCACCATCATACGATTCTTCACCGGAGAATAATTTGCCACATGAACTGCCAACAGGCAGAATGCCATCTGCACAACAATCTCCAAAGTCAACACAACGGAAGTATCCAACATCAATTGATTGTCTGACAACCAATCAGCAATTTGTGTTTTTGATTGTTCAATAGCATAAGGCCACAGCAGGATCACAAATATAGTGGCAATACCAGCAGCGGCTCCCACCGCTACTGGTTTCCAAAAGGTTTGTTTCAACAAAAAATTAAATGCTGTCAACAATATTAATATCAATACAATTGTATCCATTGTTACATTCTGTTTCTACGTCTTTTACGCATCAAAACTGCCAAACCACCCAAGATTACAACAACACCGACAACAATCCAAACGGTATTCACCTTATTCGTGTGTTTTTGTGTCTCGGAAGTAATTTCATCCTTCTTCATCACGACACCTTTAGACTGATCTGCCGCAACTTCCCGCACATTCTTTATGCTATTCTGATATTGCTTGGCAGCCTCAGGAGTCGCTTTAGATGCGATAAAATCACGTAATTTGGCATTATCGCATACAAATCCGGAACAAGCCGGTTTATATTTCTGAATCAAATCCGTATGTAAATTCGATAAATCGGCCAATTGCTGATCCGTTGCCTTCCACATCCCCTTACGTGCCGTCTCCATCATAACAGCCGTAATTTCCTGTAAGGCTGCCGGACTCTGTTTCTCAAAGAAATCTTGTACCCCCAGATTAAATTTATCCTTTACATACACATTGTAAATCTCACCCCACATCTCGTTATCGATCACCGAAGGTTTCATCACGTTCCAACCGTATGTATTACGGACAATTTCAGCAAAACCGGCTGCAGAAGTTGCCTCACCCTTCATTTTCTCCTTGATATAAGAAGGGTTGAAAATCGTGGTTCTCGACTCCACGCCGATAGCCTCTTTCACCTCCTGCATCTTGTTGTTATTCCGATTCCGATAATCACTGAGATAAGCATCCGGATCTTTCCCTGTCACGTTGCGAACCGTCAGGTTCAAGCCTCCCATAAACTCGTACACGTGATCCAAACTCAACGCCCCCCACGTGTTACTCTGTCGGGGTTGAACCACCACGTCCGTGCGGGTCAGAGCCGCCTCGAAAGCAAACTGCTGGAATTTTTCCCAGTTCTTCTCGCTACCGTAATAAGCACCCATGTTATTCAAATAGGTGGATGCAATTTCCGACTCATCTTCCCAGCGGTCTCCGGCATCAACCATCCCCTGTATTCCAGTTCCGTAACCACCATTCGCACCCCCGAAGACCCGGAAAGTTGAAATCTCACGAGCATCTTTCGGGGAAATACCTTTATCTATCAACGTCTTTTCCGCCTCCAACACCCCGGCCGCCACTTGATTCTCGTATTGGTCATTCTTGGCAGCAGCAGCCATCTCCACGGCCCGATTCACCAAGAAAAGACGGGATGCAGCAATATCCCGCAACTGTCCGGAAGTCTGTACAACCACGTCAATACGCGGACGCCCCAAATCAGCCGACGGGATTAATTTCAAATCACTCACTCGTCCGAAAGCATCCCGCACGGGTTCCACTCCAAGCATATACAACACTTGGGCAATCGTGGCCCCGCCCGTTTCAATAAACTCTCCGGACCAAAGCGTGTAACTGACCTTTTTCGGGAACTCCCCATTATGCCGTTTCTGATACATCTCGATTGTACTCTTTGCCAACTGTACCCCTTTTTCCCAAGCTGATTCCGTCGGCGTCTCCTCTGCATTTATAGCAAAAAGATTCCGTCCCGTCGGCAAAGTATTCGGATTCACGATAGGATCACCCCCGGGAGAAGGAGCCGTGTAACCGCCATTCAATGCGTTCATCAACGACTGCAACTCACCATCCGGACTTTCCTGTAATGCCCGCTTATAATTATTCACGTTTTTCAACGTCCGTTCCACTTCCATAATAGCCAGCGCCTTGTTCACTTCTTCTTTGGAATATTCCTTGGCCTTCTTTCCCATCATCGCCTTCATCATGGCACTCATATCCGGGTTTCCTCCAGTCCCCTTGTTCACCTGCATTCCTCCAGTCTTCGCATCCGGGCCTTTCTGTTTCATCATATTCTTCATCATCCCGGACATCGGATGTTCCCCCTCTTCCTTCTTCACAGGCATGACTTCCGGTTGTTTTGCCGCGGCAGCCATCATCATCGCCATCATCCCTTTAGGAGCATTCCGGTTTTGATCGATTTCACGAGCCTGTGCCAGCTCTTCTTTCGTGATACCCGCCACCTGACAAATAAAACCATCATCCACTTTCTCCTGACCATTCAACAGTCTCCCCACCAATCGCTTGGCCGGATCAAGATAACGTTCGGTAAAAATAGTTTTCCGTTTCAACACATCAGCGTCCGCCTTACCTCTCAACCGATCTAACCCGAACAACCCGTAAGCTATCGGATCGGTTGCCATCGAGCAAACAGACGATTCAATGCGGGCAGCCTCGTATGGAACTCCCATCGTGTACAATTGTCCGGTAACCTTCTCTGCCGCCAGCTCGTCTGCAAAATTCTCGATCTTCAATATTTCTTCTTCCGTGTAGGGAACGTTCAACACGCTATCCAACCCCAACTCCCGATGCATTCCCAAGGAAACAGCCAGTTCTTTCACCGACAAGGCAGCTTTCTCCACCTCCTTCGGATCAGCCGTACCTTTCTCCGGGTAGGCTTTCTGATTATATATCTTTATTCTTTCCGTCAGATTCCGATAAATGCCCCTCACGTTACTCTCCATAAACGGGGGAGTCAAATAAGATTGCAACACGCCATACCCGCGACGTTTGGCAATCATCCCCTCACCCACGTTACCGATAGAATAGATGTAAAGATGAGGCACGCTCCCCACCAATCGATCAGGCCAATCCAAATCACACAAAGCAGCCTGTTTTTTGGGTGTAAACTCCAAACTGCCATGTGTTCCGAAATGAATCATAGCATCCGCCTTGAACCCGTACTGCATCCACAAATAAGCGGCCACGTAGGAATGAGGAGGTGCGACATCCGTCCCGTGTACAATCTGGAAGGCATTATCCCCACCTCCGGCTACCGGCTGTGGCATAATGACCACGTTCCCAAACTGTATTCGAGATACCCCTAACTTACCATCGGCAGTACTCATGTATTCCCCGGGGAACTCCCCGAAAGCAGCTACCACCTCGGCATATTTTTCCGGTCGTAAAGCCTGTTTCACCCAACTTGCGTACTCCCCTTTTGAAATCAGCAGCGGGTGACTCTCTTTCAGGAAACGATCCATCACCCCGTTCGCGTAAGTACCGAACACGGCTCCTTCCGCCATGATCATCTTCTCCAACTCCTTGGAATTTGCCGGAAGATTCTCTACCCTATATCCCTCTTCCTTCATCTTTTTCAAAAGATTATACAACGAGGGGACCACTTCCATCCCGGCAGCATTCATGGCACTTTGCCCCGGACCTTTATAATAGTAAATAACAACTCGTTTCTCACTATTCGGCTTTTCCTTCAAAGCCAACGTCTTCTGAATATTCTCCACGTATGTCTTCAACCGTGAAGGAACTGCAAAAGAATGACGTAATCCCTCTTTATCCTCGTACTGGGCAAAGAGTACCGACGTCCGGATGGCCCCGTCAATTTCCGGGGTAACGATACTCTGTGACATAAATCCTCCGGACATCCCCATCGGATCTTGTTCCCATTCTTCTACCAGACTATTTACTGTCAACGGGGCAAACAATAGGATATTACGTTCCTCCAGATATTTCACGACCTCATCCCCCAACCTACCATGAGCCATATTGATAATAGCATCCGGGCTAATTTCACGCACAAAATCAAGCAGACGCCGTAAAGACAAAACCGGGTAAACATTATACCCCACTCGCTCCAATGTATCAATCAATCCCGTGGCATCTGCCATCTGCCCGGTCACCACAATCTTTTTCGCCCCCTCTTTATATAATTGTTTACTCCTCAAATACTTCTCGTACTCTTCCACGGAAACAAAATCAAGCTCATCTCCCGGCTTATCCACATCGACATGATACAACACATCCGAAGATCTCTCGATCGGGACTCCCGGCTCTTCCACGGAAATCAACTTCTTATCCATATTCTTCCGAATATAGTTCAGCATATTCTTGTAATTCCGTCTTCCACCACTCCCCAGATAACCCCGCAAAGCGACTTGGTCAACAGAATCAATCGTACATATATTATTCGCCGGATTCGTCGCCATTGTCGTGTACACGAGTACACCTTTATCTGCCGCTTTCTGTATCTGCTGCCGCTGTTCCTCCACGACACGCAGCCCCATGCCATTCACAAACACCATATCAAAACCGGACAACCGATCCAGTTCCTCCACGGGAACCTCTTGCAATTTAATAAATGAATTGTCATTCGCCTTCGCAATACCTCCCATCGTAATCGTCTGAAAATTCACGAAAGCAATCTTGGTAGTTCCGAACCAGACATTGTACGCCCAGATCCCCAACAAGACAATAATTAAAAGACACCCCAACGCAAGCCACTTTTTTCTCATCAGTATTCTCTTTAATGGATTATAATTTTAATAAATCTGCAATATTCACCGACAACGTTCCAATAAATCCGATCCCCCTCTGCGGGGTCACCGATTGATCAGCTGTCACATTTTTATCCTTGAAATCAAACAGATTATCAATACCTGCCATGAAACGGAAACCTCTTGGGAAACGAGCGCCAAAATTCAACGAACAGAAAGTCCGGCTCTCATATTCATTTTTCACGTAACCACCTGCACTATTCTTGTACCATGTCTCCACCGAAGACATCCACCGCCCGTTCAAAGCCACTGACAAACCAACCTTTCCGAACGTTTTGGAATAATTTGCCGTAAAAGTCAAACTATGCGGACGATCACTAGCCATATTATACCCATCCACTTCTGAATGTACATCAATATAAGCGTAAGCACCTTTTAGGGTCAAACCACTTTTAAAACGGAACTGCGCCATCACGTCAACCCCCGTCCTCGTTGCATCATCTGCATTATAATATTGCTGATCTTTCCCGTCCGAAGTTAAGCCCAAAGCGATCTCGTCAAAGAATCTCGTATAATAACCGGAGACGGAACCATTAAAAATTCCTTTCGTCACCTCGGCCGAAAACGTTCCCTGGTGACTGATCTCAGGCTCCAAATCTTCGTTACCGTATATCATGAAAAATCCCTGTCCGCCCATATCATATTCACTATGCAATTCTTTCAAAGATGGTATACGAAATCCCATCCCGTAGCCACCGCGTAGCGTCAAAACACCATATTTATACATCAACGAAATTTTCGGGCTGGCGTGAAAACCATATTTTGAATGACAATCCGAACGAACCCCAGCCAACACACTAAACGAATCACTTACCTTATAATCCTCCTGCAAATACAAAACATACGTCTGGGCATCAAACTTCTTCCCCGAACCGTTATCAAACCAATAATGTTGCAATTTCTGCGTATTCACTTCTATCCCGGCTGTCAAGGTATGTTTTTCATGGATATATCCAGTATAATTCAACCGAACGGTATTGGTTAAATCTCCAAAAACCTTTTTAGAAGGCAATGAAGTGGTATAAACGTAACGCTTTTCGTAATTCTCAAACACATACGAGAAATCCAGTATATGAGAATCATTAATAGCGTAATAAACCCGAGGATTTATACTGTAATTAGAAAAGCGATCCTGTTCTTTCTGCTCCACGTACTCCAACACGTCATTATTATAATATGTCCCATTCAATGAGATCCGAAAATTTTCGTTAAACGTGTAACTCAACTTCTGATTCGCCTGCCAAATCTCGAATCCATTTACACTAGACATTCCTTTCTCCGAAGTATCCGCAACCACGGAATCTCTCCCATATATATCCTTATAATACGAATACTCGATTTGCCCTTCTTTATCTTTTAAGGCATAAGCATCTCGCTTACGGTAGGAAAGAGATGTCAATGCAGAAAAACGTCCTTGTTTAGCCCCCAAAGACAAAGAATATTTACTCTCATCATTATTACCATAACGCACAGAAACGTTCCCCGTAAAAGGACGATTCGCATCTTTCGTAATAATATTTACCACTCCCCCCATCGCTTGAGAACCGTAAAGAGTAGACATTGGGCCCTTGACAATCTCAATACGTTCCACATTATCCATATCAATCAAATTATAATCAATATTATTACTGGACCCCTCTCCGGCAACACGTTCTCCATCAATCATAAATAACACGTATCCCCCGGCAGATCCTTGGAATTTCAATTCCGGCAATCCGGAACCGTGGGCCAGCCCGAACTGTAAGCCCGGCATTTCATATTCCAGTAAACTTTGCAAATCCAATGGATTCACCTGTGCTATATCTTCCGATGAAATCACGCGGGTAAGCACCGGAACATCCTTCAACGGTTTCAACGTACGGGTTCCCGTGATCACGACCTCATTCAACGCATTATTACTCGGTTCCAACACGAAATGATACAGACTGTCAACCCCGGGGGTCACTTCCCGCTCTTGCGGTTCATATCCCGTGAAACTCACCCGTAACACACACCTATTCTTCGATGACAACTTAAAAGAAAACTCCCCTTTAGCATTTGTCCCGGCCCCGATCACCGTTCCTTTTACCCACACGGATGCTCCCGGCAATCCCTCGCCCTTCTCATCGGTAACAATCCCCTGCACTTTAAAAGAAGGAGCCTCATTGGAATGCTCATCAGCCATCAATGCTGACGACAAAAGAATAAAAAACAGTATCAACAAATCATGCCTCATAAAACTCTTTTTTTACGGAAAAAACCGTAAGAGAAAGTCTGTTCCTCTTACGGTTGATAAATCATGAACAAAATTATTTTAGAGGAAACTCGTAGTCAAATGTAGCAGCCTCATTCTTACCCGTAGCATCAGACATATCCGTGAAACGCAATTTTGCATATTCACCGCTGGCAGTTTTCACAACAAACACTTTACCATTAATCTCATAAGAATACGGGGGCATTGATCCGGTAGGAGTTGCCGTTACCCATTTAGCCAACACTTCGTTAACCTTCGTGGGTTGATACCCAACAAAACCACTCATCATTCCTGACATATCCACCATGACTTCCCCGTCCACATCTGAAGTGAAACTTTCTCCGGTAACACTAGCAGAAGTAACACTTTCCAAATCCGTGGTCTGCAACATGATGGCAGCCCCGTCATTCGTCTTTATATCATACCGATGGAAAGCAATATCCCAATCGAAAGAAGTTTCATCACCATCCACACCATAAGTTTTTCCGGTAGATTCTCCGGCAAAAGTTCCTCCCATGTTCATTTGCATACCCCCATCTTCCATTGCCTTTACATTCATATACAAGGCAAGACTAAAGTCAGCATCTTTCGTCGTGCCGATTGTTCCATTTATCGACATATAATAATCCGTTGTAGTTTCATCTTCCTTTTCCATCGTAACAACAGACTTCTCACTTGAAATACGCCATACATCCCCCTCTTTTTTAGCAATGGCTTTTAAAGAGAAACTAGCACTTGTTGTTTCTGTTCCACTCATTCCACCAACTTCACAAGCAGGAAAGGAAATAACCACGGTATCACCGACGCCTTCATTAATCACCATCAATAAAGAGTCGGTATTCTTTATAAGAGTATTAGAATTCAAATCCCCGTAATACACACCAGTCACAGCCCCTTCCATACTCTTTACTTTCAACGTTTTCACCGTTTTCCCCTCTTTGAAACTAAAATATGACCAAGCATCATATGGATCACAATCTACAGTAACGGACTCTCCATCCCAAGAACCACCGTTATCATCATCATCCGTACAAGCCGCAAAACACGCACCGAACAACATGATAACCACAAGAAACCAATTCATCTTTTTCATTATATTAAAAAATTTAGTTTAACAACAATTTAGTGTTGCAAAAATAAAGTAGCCCACTCCCTCCCACAATCCCTTAAAATGGGTAAAAAACACCCTTTACATACTTGATTATAGGGATGAAATATCTATCAAGTAATGCCAGTAAATAAAAAATCCCCGCTCGTAAGCGGGGAAATATATCATTTAATCAGATTTTGCTTTACACTAATCGTCCTTAAATAGGCCTAAGTTCTATCGTCAATCCCATAGCAGAAGCTATTTTGTATAATGTTGCAACTGTAGGAACAGTAAGCCCTCGCTCGATTCGTGAGATATATCCTTTATTTGCCCCGATACGGTCTGCAAGTTCCTGCTGTGTTAACCCAGCATTTTTTCGTGCATCAAGCAATATTTGGGCATTGTATTCCTCCCATGCCCTCTCTCTGTTTTTTTCTCGTTCAGGAGTACCTTCCTTGCCAAGACTTTCATCAAGCCATGCATCAACATCGTAAATGTCTTTACTGATTTCCTTTAGTTTCATAATATTCCTCCTTTAATCTTATCGCTTTCCTAATTTCACTATCCGGTGTTTTCTGTGTCTTTTTTCTAAACGCATTAAATAAAACAACAATTACTTCTCCATCATATATAAAGAAAATTCGAAATTCATTATTCCCATAACTTACACGAAATTCATACAATCCATCACGAATGAACTTAATATAGTGTCTTGGCATTCGATCCTCCACCTTAAACAAATCCAACGCACGTTTTATTTTCCCGCGTTCTTCTTGTGACAAGGTTGAAATGAAGTCCGAAAAATACCTCTTATATGCGATTATCTTTTTCATTATACAAATATAGCAAATGTTATATAGTTATACAACATTTACATCAATTATTTCATGTTTTTCTCATCTCCAAACAAGAATATTCCCAATGAATTAGTGATTTTTATTACCTTTGCAATTCATTACGAGAACTAAAAAAGGATTAACATGGAATACAATTTCAAGGAAGTCGAAAAAAAGTGGCAAAGCTACTGGCAAGAAAACAAAACTTACCGGGTGGAAGTCGATCCTTCCAAGCCCAAATATTACGTGTTGGATATGTTTCCTTACCCATCCGGGGCAGGGTTGCACGTGGGACACCCGCTAGGCTACATCGCTTCCGACATCTATTCCCGTTACAAACACTTGAAAGGATTCAACGTCCTACATCCCATGGGATATGACGCGTACGGTCTGCCCGCGGAACAATATGCCATCCAGACCGGACAACACCCGGCCATCACCACGGAGAAAAACATCCGTCGCTACCGGGAACAAATGGATAAAATCGGGTTCTCTTTCGACTGGGACCGTGAAATCCGGACCTGCGACCCAGAATACTACAAATGGACACAATGGACTTTTATCCAGATGTTCAACAGTTTCTATTGCTACGACGAGCAAAAAGCCATGCCGATCACGGAACTGGTAAAAGCATTCGAGGCCGTCGGAACCCAAGGATTAAATGTCGCTTGCGGTGAGGAGATGAACTTTACCGCCGAGGAATGGAAAAGAAAGAGTACGAAAGAACAACAAGAAATATTGCTGAACTACCGTCTTGCCTATCTGGCTGATACCATGGTAAACTGGTGTCCCCAACTGGGAACCGTGCTGGCAAATGACGAAGTGAAGGAAGGATTATCTCTTCGCGGAGGTTATCCCGTGGTACAAAAGAAGATGCGTCAATGGTCATTGCGAGTTTCCGCATACGCCCAAAGATTGCTTGACGGGCTTGACAACATCGATTGGTCTGACTCCTTGAAAGACATCCAGCGTAACTGGATCGGTCGTTCACAAGGTGCAGACGTGAAATTCGACGTGAAAGACTCCGATCTGAAATTAGAGATTTTCACCACCCGTCCCGACACCATCTTCGGGGTTAGTTTTATGGTTCTAGCTCCCGAGTCAGACTACGTGAAACCGTTAACAACACCCGAACAGGCTGATGCCGTTGCCGAATACTTGGATTACGTGTCCAAACGTACAGAACGGGAACGCCAGACCGAAGTGAAAAAGGTTACGGGCGTCTTTACCGGATCATACGCCATCAACCCGTTCACCAACGAAGCCATCCCCATCTGGATCAGTGAATACGTTCTTTCCGGCTATGGAACCGGAGCCATTATGGCTGTTCCGGGACACGATAGCCGTGACTACGCCTTCGCCAAACACTTCAACCTGCCCATCGTACCCGTTATTGATGACGGAGAAGGACACGATATGTCGGAAAGCTCCTACGATGCGAAAGCAGGTAAAATGATCAATAGCGGCATTATCAATGGCATGGAAGTCAAAGAGGCCATCGCCTACATTGCCGGAGAGGTAGAAAAACGAGGCATTGGTAAAAGCAAAATCAACTACCGCCTGCGTGATGCTATCTTCAGCCGCCAACGTTACTGGGGAGAACCGTTCCCCGTGTATTACAAGGACGACCTTCCTTATATGCTGGATGAATCCAAACTTCCGCTGGAACTACCGGAAGTCGATAAATACCTGCCCACCGAGAGCGGGGAACCACCCCTTGGACGGGCTAAAAATTGGAAAACAGAAGATGGTTATCCATTAGAATTAAACACGATGCCCGGTTTCGCCGGTTCATCTGCTTATTTCTTACGCTACATGGATCCCCACAACAATAACGCGTTAGTTGATCACGAAATATGTAACTATTGGAAAAACGTCGATCTCTACCTCGGTGGTTCCGAACATGCCACGGGACACTTGATCTACGCCCGGTTTTGGAACATGTTCCTGTACGATCTCGGCGTGGCTTGCGAGGAAGAACCTTTCAAGAAACTGATCAACCAAGGAATGATACAAGGACGTTCAAATTTCGTGTACAGGATACAAGGCTCGAACACGTTTGTTTCCGTCGGACTGAAAGATCAATATAAAACCACGGAAATCCACGTGGATGTCAACATTGTCAAGAACGACGTGCTGGATCAAGACGCCTTCCGGGCTTGGATGCCGGAATACGCCAATGCCGAGTTCATCTTGGAGAACGGGAAATACATCTGCGGATGGGCTATTGAAAAGATGTCAAAATCCATGTTCAACGTGGTAAATCCCGACACGATCATCGAAGAATACGGGGCCGACACGTTACGCCTGTACGAGATGTTCCTCGGACCGTTAGAATTCAGTAAACCTTGGGACACGCAAGGTATTGACGGAGTATACAAATTCCTGCGCAAATTCTGGCGCCTATTCCAAGTCGGTGAAAATTTCAGTGTAAGCGACGAAACTCCTTCCAAAGAAGAGTTGAAAGTGCTACACAAAACCATCAAGAAAGTGGAATACGACATCGAGAACTTCTCGTTCAACACGTCTATTCCGGCATTCATGATTTGCACGAACGAATTGACTGCCTTGAAATGCAACAAACGGGCCATCCTTGAACCTCTCGTGATCACTATCGCACCCTTCGCCCCGCACATGGCAGAAGAATTATGGAGCCTGTTGGGTCACACCCAAAGTATCACGAAAGAAACTTTCCCCCAATGGGAAGAAAAATTCTTGACAGAAGACACTTTTGAATATCCGGTATCTTTCAACGGCAAAGTTCGTTTCAAGCTATCCATGCCTTTAACGGCAACCAACGCCGATATCGAAGCTGCCGTCAAAGCCGCTCCCGAATCAACGAAATGGCTTGAAGGAAAAGAGATCAAAAAAATGATCATCGTCCCGAAGAAAATCGTGAACGTGGTTATGGGTGCCACGTCCTAAATCATCCGGGATATAGTCAAGATCCCGTTATGAATCGGGAAATCGGCAAAGCCTAGCTTAAATTCTCACCCGAGCCCTCGAATCCGGGGGTTCGGTTTTCATTGATCCACCCTTGGGTCGGTTTGAACTTAACCACTTTCCGGATGTCCATTTGCCTCACTTCTTTTGAATACGGGTCAAATATGCCCTGGGTGGACTAATCCGCGCTGTATACATCCCGGACACAGCGGACAGTTGTCGTTGCGTTATTGTCCGAGTCAAGGAAGATATTCCCCCCGCTATACCCGTAACCGGTTCTATTGGTTTTGTCCTTGTATTTCCCATCGCTTAATTTCCCCATGGAAAAATAAGTACGTGTAAAAGGTATACCTGACCAAAAATCTCCGGTAATGTAATATCTCATCAAGGTCAGCTCGCGCTGATTGGGCAATCGGTATCCGTCGGGACAGTAAGGGTTGATCGTTTGAGCGGAGATCGCATCATTCATCGCTTGGAATTTAATTGAAGTAAAACTCTTGGCACTGCTCGACGGGGCCACCTCGAATTTTTTGTACACGCGGTTCTGTTCCGATTGCTCGTCATCAAAATCCAGTTCGCGAGAGGTGTAATAACGCATAACGGACTGGTTCAAGTAAATGTTATTAAACGTGTAACTTCCGTCCGCATTCGTTGTCATTTTCACGTAATCATCAGGGGTTTCTGACAAATCATAGCCCGAAGATTTGCTCTCGTTGGTTGTTCCGAGATTACGCACGCAACGCACGCTCCATTTATTAACTTTATAATTTGACCATCGGTATGAACCTCCCATGTTACCGGTAGAGGATCCCTCTTCTCCCCAAACGATGGTCGGATCGTTACTATTGCCCGAATACTTCGTGCTTGAAATGACGTGCTGGCGCCATACTCCTTCATCATCGCTATCCATCTGTATTGCCGTGCGATTGTATAATCGCCCGTCCTTGGAAACGACATCGGAGCCGATCCAGATACCGACGAGTTGTTTGATAGAAGCGAGGTACCATCGTACTTCGTCTTGATCGATAACTCCGTTACCGTTGTTATCCCGGTTGCGTGTCATGCAGGAATAACGCAAGAAGCGGTAGTCTTCCGATAATTCGGGTACTTCGTTTTCCACCTCCACGTCCATGTAGGTTTCCCATGATTTAGAGCTAAAAGTCGTGTTATTGGCTCCGACAAGTTCCCATTCCCTCATCGTGTTCAAGCGGCCGTTGTAAAGTTCGCTATTCCCCCTGTCTTGCGTGGGGGAAACTGTCCCGTTCCCATCAATCGTAATTCCTTTCCCGTAGATCCATATATCCGGATATTCATCCTTGTGCTCCATTCCCCAAGCCGTGGAGAAAGAGGTGTTACTTGTCCGGGTATCGAATATCGATTGTATGGATTTTTGTTGGATGGTGACCACGCTACCCGTGGAGCGGCTCTCCTGATCCTTGCTGACATTCGAGTTACAGAGGATATGCATCATGCGATCGGGTTGATTGACAAATTCTTTCCATAACGTGGAACGCTGTTCTCCCGTGATGGGATGGGCATCGTAGTAATACTCATCCACGTGGACCGTAACACTGATTTTGGGTCCCCCGTCCGCTTCGGAGGTATTGTCGAAATCGCTTGTTGAACTTAGTTGCGGGTCATCATAGAGTTTTTTTTGAGCTTTAATATATTTTACGAGAGTGATGATGTCCATCTCCCCGTCCGGACAGGTTATCGCGTTATAGGCTTCCGGGGTGTACTTTCGTCTTTTCTTTACGTAATAGTTTCCCTCCCCGTCTTTTTGGTTCAGGCGGAAATGACACCATTTGTAGTCCAATCCCGTGGGAACGTCCTCGCCCTCGATAATTTGCGGCTTCCCGTCGCAGAAAGGCGTTTTCACGTACCACGTGAGATCATCAGTGATGTACTTGGCGTGGAAGGTGAGAGTTTTGGAAACGTAATGCGCGTCGCAAAGGGCGATCTCTTCTTTGGCAATCGTAACGGAACCTGTCGCTCCCGGTTGGTTTTCAGTTGTTTCCGTATCCACTTCCACCCGGATGTTATTCACGCTGTTAACCGTGACGGTGTAGGTGTACGACGTGTTGCGGAGCGTGGAGAAGTCGGAAATGTTTCCTCCCGTTCCGAAGTCTCCGAGGTGAATGATGTATTGCACTTCTCCTCCCAGCGTTTGTCCGGCATCATCGTTTACCAGGTCCATCTCCACCCGTCCGGTGACGATAACATAAGTTGAGAGATTATTGGCGTATTCCCACTCGCCGTTCAACCCGCTTTCTAGTTTTACTTGGCGATCCCGATCCGGGAAAGTCGTCGCGGTCTTCTTGGGGGTCATCCGGTTTTCGAGCATGTAGAACGAGAATTCACTTTGCGTATCCGAGGGAAACTCTTCAAATTGCACCCAATTGCTCGTGAAGAAATCATCGGTGGTCGCGCCTGCATCCTGTCCGGTGGTTTCTGTTTTCCCGCGTTGGGCGTAAGACATAAGGTACGTCTTGCGCGGGATGTTTACCACTTTCCATTGCCCGGGCGTAAAGGTTTTAATCACCTGTCCGTTAGCGTCCGGAGTGGTGCCCGTTTTGAACACGAATCGGACTTTGGCGTCCATTCGGTATAGTAATAAATTCGCTTGATTTCCATCGGTTCCTCTGATAATTTTGTCATCACCTATTGTCACGTCGGAGACCACCCCGCTCATGGGAAAATACCCGTTTCGCGAAATAACATTCTGGTTCAGCGTGACAACGAAATTCAAGAGATCGGCCTCGTTGGCAATCTCTGCTCCCAAACGGTCGCTGCTGACATTTACCATGTCTGCATCCAGGTTGGAAATACCGTAAATCTTGTACGTGTCGGTGCTTGTGTTCACGGGAATTTTGATGGAACCTTTTGTCGTGATTGTTGAGGCATCACTGGTGTTAGATACACACCAGCAGGGGGCAGAAGAGGACTCCACGGCAGCGTAATCCGTTTTCAAATTACTATCATTGAAAAAGTGTGTATAGACTTTTTCTCCAGAACTGTTGAACACGGCAATATAAATGTTGTAGATCCGGTTCTCCGGATAGTCTCCCAACGTGCTACGCGACACGATCGAGACGTTGCTTTCGCTCCCGAAACTGATCATCATGGGTGCCGTTTTTTCTCCCGGGAGATCTATCGTGTCCCGGGAACAACTTGCCAACACGGCAAGCAGTAGAATACAATATATGGATAATCTTTTCATGGTCATCGTGTTTTAATCAAATGTAATATCAGCCGTTTTCTTTTCCCACGGAACTACTTCAAAATTAAACGTACCTTGACCTTCATTGTAGAAGACGTTTGCCGTCGTATGGAGATGTTCGTTACGGTAAATATATTTCAATGCCGCTGTCGCCCCGAAGGAATTGATGTAGTTGATGGGTGTGGTGACGGAAAAGTTTTTGACCGGGGTCAACGTGTTACCTCCGGCATCTTTCCATTCTTCGGTTTCGGTATATGGACGCAGGTACCAACGACTGTTGTTATCATTGGGAGTGTCACTAGTTCTATTAGTTGTATTGATGCCACCCCCATTTCGATTAATAAAATAGCGTCTTCCGGTTGTTCCAGATCGAAAATAAATGCCAGTAGAAGCTCCAAAATTGAAGTTTGAACCTGTCGTTCCGATATATAATTTGCTTCCTGAAATGGTAATATATCGGTCCGTCCCGACATTTTTCATCGTTCCGGAACTTGTTCCGGAGAATTGCCATTGGTAGTTTTTATCATTGATTAACTCGTTGTCATCGGCTGGTTGTTTGGCCGATAATGTAGAGCCGTTCGTGTAGAGGTAATAAGTGTTGTCCGAGTAACTGCGAATAACATAAACGTCATCCGGACTGTTAATTGATGTTTGATTGCTACCGATATTTTGGTTGATAACACATGTTGCCGGGTTGTCCGATTCTTCGAAAATCGCCCCTTCGATGGTCATTTCATAAGTCGAGGCAATGTTTTCGTAAAGATACTTATCAAAAACAGACGCGCTGCCGTGGCTAGCGATGGAGATGATATCGGTCAAAGGCGGGAATGAACGATAGGTGACTGCTCCCGGTATCGTGTTATTGTGGTTGAAAAGGTATCCGATGCTAGCGTTAAAATCGGATAGTTCCACGTTACTGATGCAAAGTTTTTTGTTATCTATATGGTTATAGACGGAAACGCTGAATCGTCCTACCACCCGTTCCAGTTCGGCTGAAATTTGATTCGCCCCGGGAGACAGGGCTACCTCTTTCACGAGGGTCAGGGGCATTCCGTCGGTATCATCGTAAGAGGGAGTATCGGTACCCGAGAGAGTTACCAGTAACCGATCTTTCAGCGTGCCGGGCAACGTGGCTCCAACCTCGTATGCCGCTGTCGACAGGTCCAAATCCCCCGGAGCGTTAGCAATGATGTAGAGCGTGTATTGACCTCGCAGGAGACCCGTGAAAGTCACCGTTTGCGAAACAGCATCCGGGGTGGATATATCACGACCTACAATTTCGGAATTGACATCCACGAGCAACACGACCAACTTTTTCATGCTATCCCCGTCTTTCGCCGCGCGGGACAGGTTTTCGCCGATCGCAAGCGTCAGCGAGGCGTCACGTCCCCTCCCTTCTTCTTGGGAGGGGAATGCCGTGTCCTGATCTTCGCAACCAACTCCGGCAAACAGTAGTATGACCGTACCCCATGTTAATATTTTGTTTCTCAGTTTATTCATGATATTAAAGTTATACTTGTATATCCACGTTTGAACTAATATTCTGCCATTCTTTTATACTGACGGCCACGCTAATCGATGAGCCGGATAGCGTGATCGTATAAGTGTACACTTTACCCGGTTCCCAAGTTATGGCCGGGATGTATGCGATATGATGGTTGTCGAGTCCCGACTCCGTGAAGAAATGAAACGCGGTACTCTTTGCCGTGATCTCTTGCGGGATGGCAAACACGATATTGTCGTTATCATAAACGGATATTTTGTTGGCATCGCCCACGCCGAATATTTTCGATCCTTCCCACAGATAGCGTTGCTCGGCATCGGAGTACGATTTACTCCAATTCATTTGGTAGTTGGAAGGGGAGCCATTGAATGTCAAGAGACCGACCACGCATAGGTTTTGCAAGTAGGCTTTGGTAATTTTGTCGGTAGTGCCTGGGGCAATACTGAGCGGATCGTATTTAATCTCGAAACGGAGAGCCGAGAGGGCGTGTTTGAATGGCATCGTGATGACCCCGTATCCCTCGGGGTCAACGGAGGGTTGCCGCTCGGCGTAAGCCACCATCAAGTCGAAGTTATCGCGGGCGATGTTGTATTCTAGCGTCAACAAGTCGGGATTCGAACTGCTGGACAGGATTTCCGCGACAGCGGGATAGTATGCTCGAAATTTGTATTTTGCCGAGTTAACCCATATCTTTTTCTCGGAGTAGGTCCACGCCCCGCTCGTGTACGTGACTGTTTGCGGCTGGTTATCGAAAGTCTGTGAAGATAGCCCGCCGAGGGAGTAGGTCGAGTAAACGACGAAAGCGTTACCCTCGTTTTTCAGCCCGCCGTTAGTGACGAGAGTTCCTCCCGTGCCTCTTGATTCCGGTGCATTTGTAGTGGCGGAATCCGCGCTGTCAGTAATTTGGGAACTGAAATTTAATTCCCGTATCGTTTCCTCCGATTGTTCCGGGCTTTTTGAACAACCGATGGCGAACAGGATTCCTCCGACGAGTATATACCAAAATTTACGTGTCATGGCTTTAATATGTCAGTTGTGAATACCAGTGTGTCCGGAGTTATTTTCAGCGTGTAGCTGCAATGTTTTCCGGTGCCCCACTCCAGAGTGGCATCGGTTTCCAGTTCTTGTCCGGCGAGCGTGTTGCCGTTCGTCACGATGTCGCATGTCGCTTTCACGGTTACCCGTGTTTGTTGTGGCATCATGAGTCGCATTCCTCCTGCCTGTTGTTCCGATTCGTCCAAGGGCAGATTCCCTTCGAAGAAGACCGCTTCCCCCGTGTCTCCCGTTGCGCTCCATGTCGCTTCCGGCAGGGATTGGAAGTTCCCGCTGAAAGCCACCCCTTCCAGGGCAATCTTTTTCAACCGGATGATCATATCCGATGGCACCGGGGTCTGCACCCGGAAGTCCACCATGCATAAGGCCCGCGTGAAGGGTATCTGTACCGTCCCTCCCGAGTTTTTCCAGTCCAGATCGACGATCGGTCCGGAGAACATCAAATCGGTTGAGTCCGCAGCCGTGTTGAAGTTTTTGAACTCGATTCCCCGTTCGGTCGAAAATGTGGCGGGGAATCGATAGGGAGAATAAGCGAAAAATGTAACTCTCCGGTCGGGAGGCCAGTTGTGTGTCGTGTCGGTAATCCATGTCTTCCCGTTCCAAATCACACGGCAATCTTCGAGGAACGTTTGCGCCCCGTCGGCGTGATTGTTCCACGTTTTGTTCACCGGTAACGAGAGAGCCCAAATACCGAAAGGGATGTCCGTCGGGTAGGTGCAGGTGTTTCCCGTCTCTCCCCGCGAGTTTAGCTCCAACAGAGCGCGAAACCGGAGTTCTCCCGTTTCCTCGTAAGCGCAACGGTTGTCGAAGCAACCGATGATTACTGTTGCCAGTCCCGCTATCAACCCGTGTGTGATCGCTTTATTCATCATCCTCTCTTTGATTCAACAAAATTACTCGATAGTTAAGTCCATGTTGCCGTATCCCACCCAATCCGTTACCGACGTGTCGAACTCGATATAGTTGGTTCCGAGACTGATAATCAGCGTATAGGTAATATCGTTGTTCGTGTACCACGCCGGGGTGACGTTTTTTATCAATATATCCTTTTCGATCAATTGCGTATCCGTTCCGCCGCCGGCGATGGTCGTGGTCAAGTTGTACTTGATTTTAAAATAAGCGTCTTGGGCGAGGGCCTGAGGCATCACGATCCGTTTTTGAGTACCGATTTCTATCACAGAATCCTTGTTCAGGAGCCGTCCTGATGCGTCGTTATAAACTTGGATGTTTTCCGGAGCTCCCTGTCCCGTCCAGTTATTATTGACGTAATTTCCCGTGGTTTTGATGTTGGTCAGTTCCACCGATGTCAAGTTTATGGTTTTATTTTCGTACATATCGTCCAGTTTCGCTTTGACGCTGACGCGTGCCAGTTTATGGCGGAACAGGGTGGGAACCCCGTTGTAGGCGTAATTGTCTTCATTCCCCCGTTTATTCTTGGCGATGTCTGCCACCATAAAATCAACGTTTGGATTCGCGTTGATATCCCAGCCGTTCAAGGTGATTCCCTCTTTGTCGTAAGAGAATCCCGCATGCGAGGCGATCGTTTTGGGCGAATAGGCGAAGAATGTCAACGAACCTTGCTTCGGCCAGTAGTAGGTGGTTGCGGCGTGCCAGTTCGCGTTCGTGGCATCATACGAGATCTCCACGTCGTTGATGTACACCTCCGCGGAAGCCTTGTCGGCATCCCACGTACTTCCTGCGGGAAGGAAGTAAGCGTATGCCCCGAAAGGAAGGTCTTTCGGATATTCCGTCTTGCCTGTCATATCCCCGCGGGCAGAGGGGGCTCGCACCACTTGGAAGGAAATCTCTTCCGGGAGAAGATTGTTGTCAACCTTTTCTTCCACGCATCCGGCAAGCGCGATGCTTACCCCTGTCAATAGTATGATTATCCTTTTCCTCATGTTTTCCTTTCTTGTTCCACCTCAATGCCGGTGGATTCGTTATTTTTTTTCGTGACCGCAGGGAGAACCAACTCCCCACGACCTTAGGTAGTAGCGTTTTTATACCCGAACGCAACGGGTGGTCTTTGAAGGATTAGATGTCGATACCGTTATCAACATTATCCCAATTTTCAATAGCCGGATCCCAATAGATGATTTGGCTTGATAAATCAATCGTAATCCCATACGTGATATTTTTATTCATCTCCCAAGCATTAGAAGTTCCCGAATGTAACTCATAAAGTTTTTTAGTTTCGGTAACTATTTCGGTTGAGTAGTTAGTCCCGTCTGTATAAGTCTTGATGGTATAAGTGATAGTTATATTCACATCAACATTATCACTAAATGTTTGTGGTAAAACAATAGTTTGTGCATCTGCATTTTTTGCTTCAGCGAGAGTAGTGGTTACTGCTTGATTTCCTGAAAAATGAGTATAATCAACAGTTCCGGTTTGTCCACTCCAACCTTCGGCAGGAAGCTGCGTGTAAATGCCTTGATTTGCAACGTTATTTATCGTAATTCCTGTTAATTCAATCACTTTATCTCCAGCGGCATAAGAACCCGACGAGTGTCCATTTGCATAATCACTTGCTGTTTTAATTTTAAAACCGATTTGAGTCAACTTGTGGCGGAAAAGTGTCGGAACACCGTTATATTCGTAGATGGTAGTATTCTGATTCTTATCGGCAACCATATCGGCAACCATAAAATCAACATTCTTGTTAGCATCAACATTATAATTTTCCGCTTTAATTCCTGTTGTCTTCTCACAAGTTACACTGATTGTTTTCGGGGTATAGGCAAAGAATGTCAGCGACCCTTGTTTTGGCCAATAGTGTACAGCTGTAGCATGCCATGTATTCGCATTAAATAGAGCGGAGGCTGAAGCATGATACTTAATTTCTTCATCGTTTATGTACAACGTAGTTGTTAGATCGTTAGCATTCGCTGCCCAAGTACCGTTTCCTGCAACAAAGTAAGCAAATGAACCAAAAGTAGAAGTTATAGGGAACTTAGTTTGGGTAGAACTTAACCCCCTTGACATCGTTCCTACCACTGTTTGATAAGAAATCGCATTACTTCCGTTTTCTTCGTCCGGAGTAACTTCGTTTTTCACGCAGCTCGCAAGTGTTACGCTAGCGATGACTGCTAATAAAATCATCTTTTTCATACATACTCTATTAACGTTAATACTCATTCTATTTATTATATATATTAGTTTATAATTCTATATCATGGCGTTCGTCTTCCCAGTCATCTACCGAGGGATCGAAACCGCCGCCACTGGAGGCGGGAGGGTCGATCTTGACGGTCTCTTCGAGTAGCAGCCAATGGTGCTTGAGGCATGCCTCGCTCGAGAAGAGGGAGGTGATGTCAAAATCCCGTTTCACCGTGCGCCCGTCCGTGGTCCGGATGTCGAAAGTCACGGACAGACCGTTCGTGATGTCTTCGATGCGTCCGAAGGTGTTGAATATCGTGGCGAGCACGTCGACTCCTTTATCATCGCTTTTTTGCAGCGTGAAGTAGAGGGAAACCGGGGTGGACGTGACGCGTTCGTTCAGTCCGAAACGGTTGGAACCGACCATTCCCGTCAGCACCGCCCGGGCACTAGACACGTACTGCAAGCCGTCAACCTTGATTTGCAGGTAGTAGGTCTCCACGATGGAGGTCGCATCGGTCTTTATCACGTGCACACCCTCGTGATAAGGAATCACTTCCCGTTCGTTGCCGGCCACCACCAAGTGATCCGGTTCGTAGACGATGGCGTCCTCTTCGCCGGCACGTCCCAGGAAACTTTGCCGGATGGAGGAAGCCACCTTGTTGGTGTATGCCTCGATGGTTTCGAACGTCCGGTCATCGCGAACCAGGGTGGATTCGGTGTCGAAATTGTAGATCAACATCTGGTAGGTTCCCGGGCGCACGCTGATGTCGCCTTGCAGGCAACGTATTCCCTCGTCGTCATACGTGATGTCGGAAATATACGCTTCCGACGCGATTTCTTTGCTTGTCGGGTCGTAGAACAGCACTCGCATCATCTCGGGTTCGATGGTCGGCACCGGTATTTTTTCGTTATATATGTCGCACGTGACGTTCATGATGGCTTTAATGTTCACGGCGATGCGCAATGTCGTGTTGTTGGCCGGGTCTTCCAGCGGACGGCGGTGACAACTGACGAACAGTAGCAATAGAAACGCAAGTAGTAGCATCGCCTGTTTCATCGTGTCTTCCCTCCCTTCTTTTGCGTGATGTTGATGGGGCAGACCAGCGAAATCTTGAGTTTTGTCAACCCGAAATAGTTTACTTGTCCCGTTTTATAGCGATCCCGGTAGAGATGCTCGTAGTCATCGCTCGGAACGTAGTGGCGGTAGTCACTCGATATGTATCCTGCCGAGGCAGAGAATTCCAGGTTGAAGCGGCGGCTGATCTTCCGGGCGTACCCGTAGGTGATTCCCGCCGACCAGTATTCGCCTTGGTAACAGGCCTTGGTGTTCCACTGGAAGTCGTATTTCGCGGACATCCCGTACACGCCCGCGAACTGTCCGGTCAGCACATCCCGCTCGTCCGTACGCCGGAACCACCAGCGCGGCTCGATGCCCATCTCCCACATCTGGAAACAGTATTTCCGATCGTGGGGACCCCAGCTCCACCACGGGAACACGTCTTCCACGGCGATCGAGAATTTCTTGCCGATCGGGATCTCTATTTCGAAATTGAGGGCGGTTATCAAGTCGTAAAGCAAGTTCGTTTTCAAGGCGATGATGGTTTTCCTGTTCGTGGCAGGCAGGAGAATCGGTGTTGTTCGTGCACCCGAGTCTCTGAACGCTATCCCCACAGGTGCGATCGCGCTGATTCGGCATGGTAATCCGGCACGAGTGATCAGCGGGTTGCGTTCGAACCACGTCGCCCGGATAAAGGAACGTCGCAAGTTGACAAAATACGTCTTTACGAAGTAATTGTACAAGCGACCGTTATCGATGGTTTTCAAACAAAGTTTCTTGATGTCGGGGTGTAGGTCGGAATCTATGATTTCCAACACGGCGTGGCGTGTCGCTTCGTCCAGCATTGTGTCGCTTGCCGCTTTTGCGCGGAACAAGTGCCATGATTCCCCGTCCGGGCGGACCGAAATCCTTGGAAAAAGGCTGTCGTATGTTTGAGCGAAGTAGTCTATCATCGCTTGTGCCCGTCGCTTCGATAGATTCAAGTTGTAGTCGAATCTTCCTTCGGGCGAGGAGTAGGAGATGACTTCCAAACTGTCGATGTTTGCCATCCCGATTTCCCGGATCAACGCCCTCAAGTTGGATAGCGTTTTGCCCGTTCCCATGTAGTCAAAGTCAATGACAGCCCTATTCCACCGGAAATCTACCGAGACTTCCGTTTTATGGATCTGATTTTTCTCTTGTGCCGCTATTTCTCGTACTACAGTTAGCAACAAGGTGACGATTATCGTAATTTTTATTATATGCGTCATTTACACGAATATCATTAAACGAACGATTAATGATATTCGTGTAAATGATCCATGTGTCAATTTTCGAAAATACGTAAGTGTGTAATTGTGAGAAATAAAAAAGTGTGGCGATATTATTTGGTGCAGATCAAAAATGTTGTATTTTTGTAAATTAATAATCGTTCGTTTTTTGAACTCTACAATATATTGCAAATCAATAAGTTACACTCCAACAAACTCAAAATTTTTACAAAAAACAAGAAGCTGTTTTGAATTTTGTCATTATACTTTTAGGCAATTATATACTATTTTACAGTACATATCTGTAATGCTTGTTTTGATGCTCAAACTCCTCCGTCACTTCGTACCACCTCCTCTATAAACGAGGGTGTACCCGAAGGGAGAGGGAGTTGGCTTGCAGTAAATTTTGTATATAAGTTCCAAACAACAAAGGCTTTCTGTCTAAAATTCAAAAAGAAAGCCTCGTTTCGTCACCCTTGCCTTATCTTCAACAAGAAGAGTTAAATTTGATTATTCTTTTCAATTCTGTGGATTCTGCGGAGTAGAATTCAAATAATACGTTCCGTCTTCTTCTATAATATATTCATTCGCTTTACCAAAACTATGGTTGGTAAAAAATACCTCCAAAGTCTCTTTAGAAAAAGTCGACGTCGAATTTAAAGTCACAGATTTGAAGCTTTCTCCCACTTTAATAACATCACTTTGCGACTCTCCAACCTGATAAGACTCCTTTTCCCAAACCGCATCTTCTTTCAACGCAACCGCCACATTATATCCGACCGTCGCAGGAAAAATGTTGGACAACCCCGATTTAATTTTCCGGTGTTTTTTTAACATTAGGCACGATGAACAACACGCTACACGTCCCGATCACCCCTAAACCCAAAAGCAGCAAACGCACATGCCAGTTCTCGAAAACCACGAAAGCCGAAATAGAAATCATCGTCCACATACACGCTATCGACACCGCTTTTGTCTTCCACCCGACACCTTTACGTTCCTGAAAACGCCTTAGGTAAGGCCCCAGCCATTTCGAACGGTGTAAAGCATCATGTAATCGTTTCGAACTATTGTAGAACAACCACGAACTCAACAACAAAAAGGGTGTAGTCGGTAACCCGGGAACAAAAATGCCAATAATCCCCAAAGCCACGGAAATACAACCGATGATGATATATATCGTTTTCTTCATTCGCGCTTACTCTTCCTCGTCACCCGGCATAAAAGCCTTTACCACCGCCTCGTTATACTGCGTCAACTTATTGCTCTTGTGAATTTTCTTTAAAACCTTCCGGTCTGTCGAAGGCATGAAATACTCCCAGAACGTTTTCATCTTCATCAACAACTGATGATCCCCCTGCAATCGCTCGGCATACCCCGCAAGTAATTCGGCATGAAACGCCTTGAACTTCCTCAATCGCTCCTCTCCCGCAAGCACCTTATCTTCCACGTACTCTTGTGCCAAAGCTGGGTTGGCCAACAAACCTCTCCCGATCATCACTCCCTCCAAACGAGGGAAACGCTCCGTAACAGTTTGAATATCCTCCAAGGTCAAAATGTCCCCGTTATAATACAACGGATGTTCACACCCCTTGTAGAACGCCTCGAAAGCCTCCTTATCCGTCTCCCCCTTGTATTCCTGCACACCAACCCGGGCATGGAGAAATATAGCTGCCAACGGGGCCGCGTTCAACAAAGGCAATAACTTCAGACATTCCCCCGGATCTTCCCATCCTAACCGCATCTTCACGGAACATTGTATCTCCGGAAAATCCTTCACCACCTCCAGCAAGGCCTCCACCCTCTCCGGGTGAGGTAACAATCCGGCACCCTTTCCCCGTCGGGAAATCATCGTGAACGGGCATCCCATGTTAATATCCACCTGCTTGTATCCCCGTCCTTCCAACATCTGCAAGCAAACATCCAACTCCGCAGGTTCTCCTCCTAACACTTGGGGAACTAGCAACTCCACGCTATTCAACTCCGGATCGCAATCCTTCATATCCCTTGAACGAAACGAATCCTCCTTCTCCACCCGAATAAACGGCGTGTAATAAGCATCCACTCCCCCGAAATACTTCGCATGCAGATTCCGGAACGTCCAATCAGTAAGCCCTTGTACCGGGGCAAAATGTATCTTATACTTTTTCATATCCTAACACTAATAATTTATTTCTTACCTGCCATTACTTCCCAATGACCATATCTAGTACTTCCTACCCGTCTCAAAATCCCAATCTCTTGTAAACGAGATAGATTATATTTTACACCATTTTCTGTTGCATTTGGTATACTATCTGTCAACTCTTTACGCGTTGCGTAGGGATGAGCTTGCAAATAATGGATAATCTCATCTTGAAGTTCTGTTCTTTTAAGAAACTTTTCTTGGGTAGTCTCTTGGGTAGTTTCTTGGGTAGTTTCTTGGGTAGTTTCTTGGGTAGTCTTTTTAAATTCAAAAATCGTCCATAACCCAGTACCATCATAACGAAACTCTGGTTCTTTACTTCCAGCCTCCCTACAAACTGATACAATTCGTTCTATTCCGCGTCCCCATGCCTCAATCTCTCCAGCCCGAAAAAACACATTGGCAACATCAGGATTGTATGGACGGCTACCATGCTTACTCAACAATGTCTCTATAGACCAATTCTCCGGCAATACACCACAATTCCATATCATCAATTTATCATCGTACACGCTAATCTGAATGGGTGTCGCTGAAACATAATCTTTATGGACAATGGCATTCAGAATCACCTCACGCAAAGCCCCACGAGGGATAGGCAACTCTTCTACACGTTGAATATCTTCATAACGAATCAATGCCTTCAAATATTTAGTGGTCAACAAATCCATCAACACACTAACTTGTTGAAATAAATTACCATGGACTTCATCTTGATAGATTAGATCAGCATCATTCCTAAAATAACCTATTTTGATAAAAGCTCCTGTAATATATTTTTCCGGATCCGGATGAAACAAAAGAACCGCAGCTCTCTTCAAATATTCTCCCTCAAATAAACGAAGTTTTTCTAGCAAATATTGATTATTATCTTGTAAAGCGCCCTCTTCCATGCGTCCACTTCTCTGTGCATACTTACGAAATAAATCTATCGTAACCTTATCCAAATCTTCTAATTTCAAAAAAGGTAATGATACACTATCCCAAGTTCGCCCTTGCCGACGGAGTAAAAATTGATCTAAAGCAACACCCTTCAATTCCTGTTTTGTACTACCACTTCGCACATGATATTGTCCCTTATAGCTAATCGGATACGGGTAAGCATCTGTTATAACCTCAAGATATTCTTTCCCTCCTTTTTCTTTCAAATTCACGTCCACTAGTATACCTAATGTATCACGCACTTTATTGGGAATATCTTCCATCAACTTTTTAGCATTCTCGACGCCACAAACTTCACCATTATCACACATTCCAATATAGAGCCTACCACCTTGTGCATTGGCGAATCCACATATCCATTTCAGATATTCATCCCGCCAACTTTCTTTAAATTCTATATTTTGAGATTCAAAAATCATTATAATTCATTAATACAGGCTAGGGACCATCCCCAAGATGTAACTATTTCCGCAAATCTAAGAAAAAACAAACAAATTCTCCCCTTTTCCCCGTACAACAATCAAGAATAATCATTAACTATGCCTCAAAATTCGTGATATGAAATTTTTACTCTGCCCCAAATGCGGAATACGCCGCTTTTACGTGAAAGACGAGAAGGGAAATAATTGTCTCGTACAAGTCACGACCGACTACGTTGTTGTCCCCGTTCACGAGGGAGATTCCCTAGAAGGATTCGACACGGAAACCCTTTATTGTCTCGGATGCTCGTGGAGCGGCAGTCCTAAAAGCTTGAAACGTTATTAATACAAATACATCATCCTATGAAACATCTGACATTTACACTATTACTGATCATGACCTGTTCGCTGGCAAAGGCCCAGCAAGACGACAGGGGGTATATCGTGAAAGTAGGCGAGAAAGCCCCGAACATCGAGTTATTGTTTCCCGACGGAACCAAGAAACAACTAAAAGACCTGAAAGGAAAAGTCATCATGATACAATTCACCGCCAGCTGGTGCGGGGTATGCCGCAAGGAAATGCCTTTCATCGAAAAGGACATTTGGCTAAAATACAAGAACAACCCGGCATTCGCACTCTTCGGTATCGACTTCAAGGAGAGCAAAGAAACCACCGAAAAGTTCGCCAAAGACATCAAGATCACCTATCCCCTACTCCTTGACCCGGAAGGCAAAGCATTCTACACCTACGCCGCGCAGGGAGCTGGAGTCACCCGTAACATCATCATCGACAAGAAAGGCAACATCGCCTTCCTCACCCGTCTCTACGACCCGAAAGAATTCGAGGAAATGGTGAAAGTCATCGATAAACTTTTAAAAGAGAAATAAAAACGGGGCCACCGTACAAGTCCTATCTAATGTTTAAAAACTACCCCCTCCAACTCCCCCTTACACAGGGGGAGAGCTGATTACCAAGCGGTTTCTCCTCCTGTGTAAGGGGGAGTTAGTGGGGGTAATTTTTTTTAATTGACTTTTTGGACATCCCCGTTTTCTTTACCGGTTTGCGTGTCGGTTTCTTTTTCTTCTTCTTGCCTCCACGGTGTTTTATCAAGAAATGTACAACGAGGAAGATCACAATCACAGCAATAACCGCTATAATCTGTTGATTCCTTGTCGGACGATACGAACCTCCCGATGCCTGTCCCCCATCCCGTGACACGTGCGAAAGCGTGTCCGCCTCCAACACCCGCTCCAAATCATCGGGTAATTGAGAAAAGAAATCAATCCCCGTCATCTTCTCCACCTTATCCACGGGAACGGCGAAGCTATTCAAGGGACGCCGACTCTCCTCGTTAGGCAACACGTAAGCGATCATCTGTTGCTTGGCAGGCGAATAAAACAACTTGTAGTAATACCCCGGAACCGTCACTTTCCCCTTGCCAATCGCACCTTTATTACTCTTGAAAATCGGGCCCGTCACCACGTACAGCTTCTCCTTCCGGGCCCGGTTACGCACGTGTTCCTCCAGCTCTTTCCAGATTCCCCGGTTAAACATCGGCACTTGGGGAGACATATTCGACATGTAGAACGTCTCGCTCATCGCCTTCGCGTTAAACGACATATCCGCCGCGGGACACAAATGCCCCCGGTCGTAACCACTCCGCTTGTAATCGTCAGGCGTGGCGCTCCAACGGCTGATCTTCGGGTCTACCCGGAAATCATTCTTCCGGCTCGCTTTCCCTGTCAAGTTCGCGGAACCTAACTCGTAATACACCCAGTTCGCCTGTTTATGCTCCTTGTTGAATCCCAAGCAATAATGCTTGTAATCCACCCGTATCCCGTCATCATACACCGGAATATAGCGCCCGTCGGCAAAACTACCTAAGGCAAGAAACAGAAACAGGAGGCCAAAAATCAGCCTCCCGTGTAATATACTCTTCATCAATTATTGTTTAATCGCTTCCTGCAACGTGTTATCAATCTGACCAAGAATCGGGTAGAATCCCTCATCATCTATCGTGTGACGAGCAATATACGCCTCGATCCGCGTACGTAAAACCTGGTAGGACTCCTTGATTCCCTTCTCGTCCCGTTTCAAACCGCGACGGGCAGCATAATTCGCCATCTCGTTCACCAGGTCAAATGATTTCAGGTAATTCTGAATCTGCTTGTAATCCTTCAAATTCGTCATTTCCGGACGATGCCGATCCATGAAATCAAACGTGTACTCGTACAAGAACTGGGTTCTCGTCACGTCGCTCAAATAACGGGAAACCCCGGTCGTGTCCGCCGGTACAAAAACATCCGGCATGATACCGCCACCACCATACACGGTACGCCCGCCCACGGTCTGGTATTTCAGATTCTCGTCAAAAACAATACTATCTTTTTGTGAGAACTCCCCGTGAACTAAACGATTGTAAATATCATTGTAATACTTCTCTTTCCCTTCATTATAAGGTTTCTGGATAGAACGCCCCGAAGGGGTATAATAACGGGCTACCGTCAAACGCAAGGCTGAACCGTCGGGCAACATCCGCTGCTCCTGAACCAATCCTTTACCAAACGAACGACGCCCAATAATCAACCCACGATCATTATCCTGTATCGCCCCAGCAAAAATTTCGCTGGCTGACGCACTAAACTCACTAATCAACACATCCACGCGCAAATCCTTGAATTGCCCTTTGCCGTTAGACTTATAATCCGTACGAGGTTGCGCCTGTCCCTGCGTGTAAAGAATCAAACGGTCGGCATCCAAGAACTCGTTAATCATCTGTATCGCTATCGGCAACACGCCGCCTTCATTCTCCCGCAAATCGATAATAATTTTCCTCATCCCCTCTGCCTTCAACTTCACCAACGCCTGCATGAACTCGGCATACGTGTGCATACCGAAAGTATTCGTTTTCAAATAACCCGTCGTGTCATTCAGCATATACGCCACGTCCACGCTCTTCACCGGGATACTTCCGCGAACCACCTCTTTCTTGATCAACTGCGGCTCCCCTCTTCTAGCGATCGTCAACTCCACCTTCGTACCTAGCTCACCCCTCATCAACTCCTGAATCTTATCTTGGCTCATTTTCACCCCGGCAACCAGAGAATCGTTTACCCGAACAATCCGGTCCCCATCCTTTATCCCAGCTTTCTCCGAAGGTCCACCCGGAACCACCTTCACGACGGTCACCGTGTCCAAATACTTGTAAAACTGGATTCCGACACCCCCGAAGTTTCCCACGATCCCCTCGTTCGCCCGTTGCATATCCTTCGCAGGAATATATACCGTGTGCGGGTCTAGATCCTTCAACAAGACCGGAATTGTATTCTCCACGATCTGCCTCGTGTCCACGGTATCCACGTACGAATTCTGTATCATACTGATAATCAAATCCAGCTTACTCCCCGTCACAGGCAAAAACATTTCCGAGGACGCTGACACTTGAGTCCGATCCGGTAGGAACCGGTTCAACATCATCCCGAACACGATGGCCAGAGCCAGCACGATCGGAGTCAACAAAGCCCTCAAATTACTCTTATTCATTATTTTCCTATTTAATCTTTATTTTCCTGATTCTCGCTTAACTCAATAAACGCCACGTCAATCCCGGCCTTCTGCAACAATTCGATCCCGTCGACACTCCGATAATTTTCAGAATACACCACCCGCCGGATTCCGGCTTGTATGATCAACTTGGCACACTCTATGCAAGGAGAGGATGTCACGTACAACGTTGCCCCCAAACTACTGTTATTCGACTTCGCTACCTTCGTGATCGCATTCGCCTCGGCGTGCAGCACGTAAGGTTTCGTTTTGTTATTCTCGTCCTCGCAGATATTTTCAAACCCGGAAGGAGTCCCGTTATACCCGTCGGATATAATGGCATCCCCCCGCACAATCAACGCACCAACCTGCCGACGTTCGCAATACGAATTCTCCGCCCATATCCGGGCCATTCTCAAATAACGCTCATCCAGTAACTGTTGCTTCGATTTACTCATTTATCCTTTTATTTTATTTTTTCCGATTCCCGATCGCATCCAACGTCTCGTAAAAATCGATCTTTCTTTCTTTCGGTACATCAATCTTATCTAAAATATCCCGGCTCATTTTCAAATATTTATCAATCGCCGCAAAAACGATCTCTTTAATCCCCAAACGATCGTATATCCGGGTCACCGCTTTAATCTTCTCCTCGTGGTCAAACTCTTTCCGCTCTATCCATCCCCACAACTCTTCTTTCGTCTCCGGATCGGCCAGTTCCAACGCCTTGATCAGCATATAAGTCTTTTTGTTGGCCACAATATCACCTCCGATATTCTTCCCGAATTCTGCCACATCGCCATACACGTCCAAATAATCATCCTGCAACTGGAATGCCAGCCCTAAGTATCCCCCGAATTCATACAAAGCGTTATACTCATGCTCCGGAGCATCCGCCAGCAAGGCTCCATGCCGCAAACTTCCGGCAAGCAACACCGAAGTCTTCAGATAAATCATCTTAATATATTCTTCCTCCGAAACATCATTCCGGGTCTCGAACAACATATCGTACTGCTGTCCCCGACACACATCCATCGCTACCTGGTTAAAAAAATCTATCGCTCGACGCAGATACTTGTCCTCGCAATGCTCGATACACTGGTAAGCCGTGATCGCTGCCGCATCACCACTCAAGATTGCCACGTTGCTATTCCACTTTTTATGAACGGTCGGCCGGCCTCTCCGCAACTCCGCATCATCCATCACATCATCATGCAAAAGCGTGTAATTGTGGAATATTTCTATCCCGATAGCGGATTTCAACACCTTCTCAATATCTTCCCGGTAAAGATTGTAAGCCATTAACGTTAAAAGAGGCCTCAAGCGTTTTCCCCCATCTTCCAAAATATACAGAATCGGCTCGAACAGGGAATACGGTTCCTGTATATACTCTTTCTTATCTAACTCTTCTTTTATAATCGCTCTAAGTTCATCTACAGTATACATATCCGTCACATTTTCAAATTAGTTCGGCTAAAGTATAAAAAAAGAGCCAACAACCCATCATCAATACTAAGAAATATCTTTCAAATAGAAAGATCCCGGCTTCCAACAAGGGAAGTCGGGATACAGAAACGATTTCGATAGCATTAATTTACCTTTAATGTATTTTGCCTTCCAATATCAGTAACTGCTGAGCGACAAACATGAGCATTCCCGCATCCATATCCACGAGTAAACTACGCAAAAATTTTACAGCACGAGCTTTTACAGCCTCATCTCCGGTAGTAAACAACTGAGCGTAATTATACATCATCGAAGCCTTGTATTCACGATTCAACTCGCCATACTCCTTCTCCAACAATGATAGAAAAGCGTTCAAATCCCCTTTTCCGTAACACTCGATCATACGAAACGCTTCGGTATAATAATTATCCTTATTTAACCCCAGATCCAAAACACCTTTTTTCAACGCATCATACTGTTGCTGATCAAAAGGCTCTTGTGCCGTAATATACTTTTGGATTTCCATTTTATACAACGTTGCGATCCGATCCTCAATCCGATCTTTGATCGCCGGGGTAAACTTATCCCGGTTTGCAATCATGTATTGTGCGATAGCATCCATCGGGCTCTCCGTGAAAGAAGCATAAATAAACAGATTTTCCTCTTTTAATCTCTCCCGGTCATTCAACCCGTTGAAATAATCCTGCACGATATTAAAAGCTTCATCTTTCTTCGACATATCCGGCCGACGATTTTGATACACTTGTTCCATTTTCATTCCCGCATAAGCAGACACCAGATCTGCCGACCGTTCACCACCCTCGTAACGTTGTTGCAAACGTTCGGGACTCTTGTCCGGATTAATCAACCGATCAATACTTCCGATAAACTCTCCCCCGTCAAAAGTTCCTCCCTCCTTTGTCATCAACACTTCCTCGTCGGGATCAATCGCCACAAAAGTCGGATACGCTTTCACCTTGTACCGTTTAGCCAGTTCCGGCCCCTCGCCTTTCTCCGCGTCAATCTTCACACACACAAACCTGGCATTCAGATAATCACCCACCTCCTTCAATGGAAATACATTCTTCATCATCATCTTGCACGGCCCGCACCAAGACGTGTAAAAATCTATAAACACCTGTTTCTTCTCCGCTTTAGCGGCAGCGATAGCCTCCTTGTAAGTAACATCACGAAAATTCGTCTGTGCCAAAGCCGGATAAAACAAGGCCAAGCCCAGTAATATCAAAAATATCTTTTTCATAAAAATCGTTCATTAATACGTTAATCATCTATCATTTGCACTACACCTTTCAGCCCCAAGCTCTAATATGGAAAATCCGGTCCCATCCCAAACATTGAAGCATAATCCGTAAATGCATAATAATTAGGTATCATCGCCCATGTTATAGACTGGGAAACATAACGAACTTGCTTTATCTTTCCATTTCCTTTTACAACATGAACCGGTTCTCCATAAGGTTGCCCTCCCTGTATCTCATACATATACAACGCATAATTATCACCCGCTTGAGTTCCTATCACGATATAATCAAAGCTCTTTCCAAAATAAATATCCGATAAATAAGTAATCTGCCCTTCTATTGAACCCGGAAGAGATAATAAAACCTCCGAAGCATCCTCACTCAAACTATAACGATATAATTGATTATTATGTACCGAATATATAGAATAAGATGACAAGCCGTTCCCAGCAATAATATCAGCGTTGGCAATATGCAAAGAAGACGATAAACGGCGTACTTCAACCACCTCAAATTTAGGGTTAATTAAAACCAAATAACGCTGGCCATTCTGACTTTCAAACATATACCACATTGTATTCTCTCCGGCCAAATGATTCCACCCCGTAGCAATCGCCCTCACATCATCCCAAATAATCTCTCCCCCCATATACTCGATTTCTTCAACTTCATCTCCCGCAAAATAACATAAACGATGTTGTTGCTCGTTCCAAAACATCAAGCCTCTACCATCACATGCCTGCACGAAAGAACTTGCTCCGTTTCCTTTTGGATAACCCAATCTCCCCGTCGTATATTCGGAACCAAACATACCCGCATAATCTCCTCGAATCCCTTTACTCGAAAAAAAGAAGTTATGAGCACCAGCCGACGCCATACAATAAGGAACTTCTTCCTCGCTCATCTCGCCATACAACAAAGTCGAACGATCAAATATTTTCACCAAATCTTCCGTGCGAAAACAAGCCATATCACGTTCACCTGCCCCCACAAACACCGTAGTCGTATACCCGCTCGCTGCCGTTTCCGGATCAACATGAGCTTTCTCGTAAATAACACTCAAATTTCTCGGCTTTCCTCGCATCGCATCCCCTTGCGTCCCGTCCAGGACATTCGTCATTAATTGCTTATTTCTCTCGTTATATATATCTAAATCAGTATTCCCGTCAGAAGTTTCTTTCAATATATAAAACCCTCTTGAAAAAGCCGTCGAAACAGTTAATTTCACCTCCTCCATAACGGCATAGCCACTTTCTTTATTAGTAACCTCGAACACCAACGTGTAATCTCCCTTTTTCACATCTACCGCCCAAGACAAATTTTTCACGGAATCAATCTGAACCGTCCGGTATCCTTTGTCCGTCTGCTTTTCAAACTCCCCCCCGTAAATATACCAGGCATAGGATAACTCTTCTTCCGAATAACCGCTAACTTCCGGAATCAGATCCAAAACCGTACTACATGATATCGCCGATGTATCTTTCAGTCCATCTATCACAATATCGTTAAGCAACTTCGTGGCCACATGACTATCGTCATCATAACAAGATACGACCCCCAACAAGCTACAGACTAGAATTATTATATATTTTTTCATGATCATCATTTTAAATTACTAATCCAATGGTGTAAAATCCACAGCATCATTATTCTCCTCCCGATAAACATCCCCGATTTGCGGATCTGCTAATCGTTCGGCATTCTCCTTTAATAACCTCTCGGCAAACCACGAAGCCAAATAATTCACGTACTCACGATCTTTAGGAAACCATGCCACGGTTCCACTGCTATATTGATATTCATAAAAAAGAGATTCGATATAAGCATCATCCCACGCTTGTTTCGTCCATGCTATCATCAGCTCGTGTTTCATGGCACCATAAGCCCCGAAATAACTATCCAGATGACAGGTTGCCCACATAGTCGGTTTTGTCAACTGGTCCGAAATAACAATCGTGTAAACCGAAAATTCAGGATATCCCAACTTAAAATAACCGTTTTCTTTAAATGTAAACTTCAACACGACATCACCACTCGTTTCCAATGACGGGTCACGCTTTACAACAATCGGGACTAAAGCTTCTGCCTGCCCGGCCGGAATAGAATACCAATTTTGCATCTCCACATCATTAAACGCCACGTAATGCTTTCCCGCCACGGCATCCTTCTCTCCCGTCATAACCTGCTCGAACTCAAAGGGCCGATCTTCTTTTGACAAATATCCCATTGTGGCAACTCTGACCCAAACCGTATCTATATTTACCCCAATTCCTGAATTCAATTTAAAAGAATGAGAACCTACCCGCATATCATCAGTAACCTCTTCGGTACTAATATCTGTAGTCCTGTACTTAAAATTTAACTGACAAACCGTCGTCTCATATTCCGGCAAATCCTTCTCACAAGCCACCAACCCGAAAATCAACGCTCCGGCAATAAGTATATTGTTTATATATTTCATAATCATTTGAATTTAAAATATTAAGCATTAAACTCGGTACTCACGCATTTCCACAACACATAATCCTGTTCTGTCAGCCCCTTTGTATACCAAAGTACATCTTTGATATTTAAACGTTTGTACATATAAAATGTCTGTCCTTCCGCAAAAAATTCCCGTCTATATTCATCCACGATTATCCCCTGCACGTCATCTAACGAACCGAAAGCGTTTTCATTTAAAACGACATCACGATCCCGCATATAATCCGCGTACAATTGATTCGCTTCCACTAAATTCTTCGTTGTCTCGATAGCAATTAAATACACTTCAGACATCCGCAACATCGGGATTATTTGATAATACAACATCTGGTTACTCGCATTATCCGCAAAATAATATTTCAAAATCGCTGCACAAGACTTATTAGCTGCATCCTTGACATTACGATTCCAAACATAACGATAACGATTATGAGAATCAGTTTCCTGTCCTTTGAACAAATCAGCCAACTGGGTTGCCGTTATGTACAGACGAGTCGAATTAGCCCGAACATCATTTCCCCCGATCAATATATTGGCCACAGACTTGATATCATATTTACTCAAATAGAGCAAACACTCGTTCGGGCAAGCCTTATACCCCTGCCCTACAATATCGGAAGCACCGCTTAACGTCATAACCGGATTCCCGTCCGAATCCTTTGCCGAGATAACAGCCATAGCCGCACCATAAGCCAACTCCTTTTCACCTAAATAAAGATATGTCCGCGCCTGTAACGCCTTCACGGCCCAATAATTAAAACGAGCTTGACGATAATACAGATAACTATCATCCAATAAATTAGATGTCGGGAAATTCAACTGTGAAAACGTATATTCAAAAATCGGATCATTATCTTTCAATAAAGACTCCGCCTGATTTAAATCATATTTCAACTTGGAAACATAATCTTCAAAAGCATAATACGCCGGTTTCTCATCAAAAGCCGTTGTCTCCGAGTAAGGCAAACGAACCTGTATAGTCGCCTTTTGAGGAACTTGCCCGAACAAACGCAACACATCCAACTGACAATAAGCTCGAATAGCGTAAGCCTCTCCCAAAATCACTGAACGAGCGGCCTCACTATCAAATACATCCTTATTCTCCTCTACATGCTTAATAATCACATTAGCCTGCACGATCACATTAAACAACTTCGACCAAACAGACTGCATGGCCTCCCTGGCGGCATCACTCTCGTAATCATGCAATGACAGATAATAATCGGCAGAACGCTCCGTTCCCGGATCCGTTGTGAACGGATTCCACAGATTTGCCAACGACTCGATATTACTCATTGTCAACTTCTCCCCGTAAACAGCCTTATCTCCTAACGTCATGTAACATCCCGTCAACGCATCGCAAAATCCCTTGTACGTGGCAAACTGTTCCTCCTCCTTCTGCTCCGTTTCCTGACGCACATCCAGCCAATCATTACAACCAGACAAACAAAAGATCAACGCCATCCCGAACACTAAATATAATTTTCTCATATCCGTAACTTTTTAATCGTTCATCAAAATAAGAATTTCACACTACCCAGAATATTCCGGGCATACGGGTAACTCGTTCCCCGTTCCATCTTCACGGTTGAAAAATGGAAAAGGTCTGACATATTCACACTAAAAATAACCGAACTTATCGGGGTATGCTTATGCAACCAACCCTCGTCCCATTTATACTGAAGGGCAACAGACTGAAGCTCGAAAACATTATCATCCATCACGAAACGAGAAGTGGCCCGGGTTGCCGTGTTGTCAAACTTCTTGAAAGAAACCACGTCACCGGGTTTCTGCCAACGATCCTTGTATACACGTGCATCCACGTTCTGGCTCATCAACGTGGTTCTAGTAACCTCAACCCGGTCAATCAAAGTCTGGTTGTAAACCTTACCGCCCCAATAAAAACCAAATGACATATTAAGAGTAAATCCCTTCCACATAAACATCGTGTTAAAATTCCCCCGGAACTTCGGATCCTTCGAACCCAAATAAACTTTATCAGAAGCATTCCAAATATCCGTCTCCTTGCCATTCTTATCCAAGAAAACCTCCTTACCCGTACTCGGGTCAATCCCGAAAGAACGCACGGCATAAATAGCATTCTGCGGGCGTCCCTCGTAAAACAAATTAGCAACATCCACGTCCTCTTTCAAATAAGCCTCATTCTGGGCTTTCACCGCCTCCGAAAGTTTAGAAATATAATTTTTATTATACACCAACTGCCCGCCAATCATCCAATTAATCTCTCGTTCCGTATCACGAATCAAATAACCGGTTGCCGAAGCTTCCCATCCCCTGTTTTTCACCTCTCCCACGTTAGACACGTAAGAAGAGAATCCCATCGAATGAGGTAAATCCATATTGGATAACAAATTACCGGTTCGCTTCGTGTAAAAATTAAATTCTCCCTTCACGCGACCTTGCAACAATCCGACCTCCGTACCGATATTAAATTCATTCGTTTTCTGCCAAGTCAGATAAGGATTTCCCCAACCTTGCAAAACAGCCCCGGTCCAATGCATGTAACGGTTATCCGTAATATACTTGTAAATCGTAGAAGCCCCGCTGGAAGAACCTTGCTGCGTTCCGGTTTCCCCGTAAGAAGCCTTCAAACGTAAGGTATTCACCACGTCATTCGAAAAAAACTTCTCGTTATGAATATTCCAACCGATACCGGAACTCCAAAACTGGGCGTATTTCTTTTTACTACCGAAAGTCGAGCTACCGTCCATACGGTAAGACAAATCCACGTAATAACGATTATCAAAAATATAGTTCGCATTTCCCGTCAAACCCATCCGCCGAGTCTTCATCTTGCTTCCACCAGGCCCCTCGTCTTTCGCATATTGACGAGCGCTCCCCAGAAAATTTATATCTTCATTTGTAAAACCCTCTGCAACGATTCTATAACTATAACTCCGCGACTCGGATAAAGAGTAATCCAACCCGACATACACTTGATGTTTATCATGAAACACCTTATTATAAGCCAACGTCAGATTTCCGTCATAACTGCTAGTCCGTCCCGGGCTATACGTGTAAATTCCTCTACGCAAGAACCCTTCATCCGTTGAATAATACTCGTCCTCGGTAAAAGTGGAATGTTCCGCGGGTAAAAATGCATCATTCGTCGTATTTTTCCCGGAAATCCCCACTTGTCCTCTCAATGTCAACTCTTCCGTCGGCTTCCATTCCACCGAGAAATTATTCGTCAATGCTTGATAACCACTTTTATCAAAACTATTCAATGTAGCGTCATACAACGGATTTTGCGACTTACCAGTAGCTTTGTGAAATCCATCAAAATAACGCACCAATTTACCATTTTGATCATAAGCTGCATTATAAGGTTGTTGCTTCACGTAATCACTAAAATTACCATACTTACTCTCCTTCCCCTCGTTCGTCGTGTAAGAACTATAATTCCTGAAAATAAGCTTCTTCATCTGGTACATCAAAGTAACCGACCCGTTAAAATTACGCCGGGAGGATTCCTTCATCGCACCCTGAATATCCTTGTAAGCCGCTGAAACACCCCAGCGGAACTGTTCGCTACCGCCTTCCATCCGCAAATTATAATGCGTCCCGACACCCGTGTGCAACGGTTTACTCAACCAATCCGTATCCGTGCCTGAAAGCACATCTCGCAATCTCTTATAATAAGCCTTTTTATACCACACGTCATTACTCGGGGCCACCGTGTTATCATACAACCCCAGACTTCTCTCCAATTCCAACTTCTGCGCGGCATTCAACAAATCGTAAGAACTCAAATCCGGAATCTCCAAATCCATACCGACCTCCACGTTCACCCGCAACTTCCCGGCCTCCGGTTGTTTCGTGATCACCACGATCACACCATTCGAACCGCGTGAACCGTAAATCGCCGTGGCTGCCGCATCCTTCAATATATTAATCGACTCGATCTCGTCATCATTATAATCCATCAACTGTTCAAGAGAAATCTCGAAACCATCCCGGATAATCAAGGGAGTATTAACAGCATTCGAAGCACTCTCGTTATACTCCTGCACGCTTATCGGCAAAGAAGAATTTCCCCGGATATTAATCTGCGGAACGGCATTCGGGTTACTTCCCACCGCATTATTCACCGTGAAATTCAACGAAGCATCAATATTTTTCAACGTCTGCAACACGTTTTGCCCCTTGTACATCTTCAATTGCTCGGCATTAATACTGGATACCGCCCCCGTGTAACTCTCCTTCGCCTTCTTGAAAATACCGGTAACCACCACGTCTTCCAGCACGGTATTATCTTCTTCCATTACAACACGCACTTCGGTTTTGTCTTTGATGGAAACTAGTTGTGTCTTCATCCCGACAACCCCGATTTCAAGTGTCATCACGTTTTCCGGAACACGCAAGGTAAAATTCCCGTCAATATCCGTGGCTGTTCCGATTGTAGCATTCACCACCCGAACCGTTGCCCCGATAACAGTTTCTCCTTTACTATCCACGACTTTTCCCTTGATCTCTTTCGTGGTTTCAGACTTTTTCTTGGGTTGGTAGACGACCGATATATATTTCCCATTCGCCACATCCGAGAAAACAAAAGGTTTACCATCAAGTACTTTTTGCAAAGCCTCGGTGATAGTCGCATCCTTTAACGAAACGGTCACTTTATAGGACTGCACGTCGTCGTATGTAAAGAGGATCTTGTAGGTAGAAAGTTTTTCCAGTTGTTTTAACACGTTGGATAAAGGTGTATCCTTGAATTCCGCCGTGATTTTCTTTTCTTGCGCCTGTGTCAGCCCTGCCGACAACAAGCAACATATCAAGAAAACAACCCGGAATAACCCGTTCAGTCGAAAACTGCCCGGCTTGAATTGGAGTTTCTGGTGTTTCATAAATTTGTTCATTTAATTTATTTTTACATGACTCAAATACGTATTCTTTATTCAGATTTCGTTTTGAGATGTAAATCGGGTACCAGAAACGATAAAAATTTTTTATTTTACCGAAATTTTATTGTTTTCGTAAGTCGCTTGTACTTTACCAAGCATGTTCAATAATTGTAGTACTTCTTCTATTTTCTGATCGCGTTCGGCAAGGAAATGCAAGCGGTAATTCATCGCTTGCGGGTTCTCGAATTCTACCCGTATATTATACCACCGCCCTAATTCACGCATGATCTCGACCACGGTTTCATTATCAAAATAAAAATACCCTTCCGTCCATAAATAGTAATTGTCCGTGTCGACTTCTCGCACGTCAAAAGTCCCGTCTCCTTGTAAATGGGCATCCTCCCCGGGACATATTACCACTTCCGAGGACGAACTAACATTTTTCACTTTCACACTCCCTTTTAACAAGGTTACGTGTGAATCATTGGACACGTAGGTTCTGACATTGAACTCGGTTCCCAAGACTTCCGTAGTGATATTACCGGATTTTACAATAAAAGGTCTTTTTGAATCGGGCGTTACTTTGAAATAACCTTCCCCCTCTAACTCAACCACTCGCTGTTCTCCGGTGAAGCGACTGGGATATTTCAAACGACTCTCGGCATTTAACCATACTTGAGTTCCATCTGCCAAACGAAGTTGATAAGCCCCACACCTAGGAGTTGTCAATGTATGTATCTCTGTTTCCCGGATCGTTTGCTGGTAATCCAACTCCTCGTCTCCCCTGGTAATACCTGTTTCTCGTAGCAAACTATCTGCTTGAGGTGCGGATAAAGACACCATACACCCGTCACCCGTGGACAAAAGAACTTCTTGAGATTGAGTACTGGCGGTAAAAGCCACGATAGGTTGGTTAACCGGAACCAAGGAGGTCCGATTGAACATCTGCCAACTGAAAAATAAAAGCACAGAGGCCGCCACACCTATCGAGATGCCGATCCACAATTGTTTTCCTTTATTTTTACCGGAAATTCTACTTTGCCGGAAGTTATTCCATTCTTTATTCACATCAGGTTTCAAGGACGCATGACGACGTGCAAACGCTTGCCTGTAATCCCCTAGCAAGCGAGCATCTTCCAGCTCTTTCGGATCATCCAGAATTGCATCAAGCTCCTCCTGACTCAACGAGCCGGGATCATCCAAAGCATCCAGCAAATCCTTTTTATTTTTCATATCCTGATCATCCATGTTTATTAACGACCTAATTTATATTAATACGTTTAGACCTCATTTTCGGGCACCCCCTCCGAGCCATTATTTATATGAAATTCTTCCCGCAATAAACGCAAGGCTTTCATAACGTGCTTTTTTACCGCACTAGGACTGATGTTTAGCATCTCCGCAACCTCTGCGTATTTTTTCCGATTAAAATAACATTCTTCCATGATATGCCTCGTCTGCGGGGTTAAACTATCTAATACTTTATATATCCGTTCGATCTTCTCGTTTTCCTCGTCCGGCCCCGCATCCTCTTCCGAAAGCATCCGAGAATACAATGCCACGTAATTCTCTTCCACTTTATTATGCCGGAAGGTGTCTATGCTTTTATTCCGTACACTTTGAAAAAGAATCGCCACCACGTTCACCTTCCGAAAGTTTTCGTAGTTTTTCCACACGTACTCGAACGCATCATTCACCACATCCCGACTGACCTCCGCATCATTCAAAAACTGATAAGCATAGTAGTACAAACGGGAATAGTTCCCCGTGTACAGTTCTTCGAACTCTTTTCCATACCTCAAGCTTTTCAGCATATTCAATCCTGTTTATCCGCCTGCTAAGTTAATAGAAATTCATGGAACACGTACTTTTGATTCGCATATTCTTTAACTTTATAGCTATATAGTGATGATTCATATCTATTTTTACTACATTTGTCCTACTAAAATAATATAATCGTGATGGACTTGCAAATCATTCAAGATAAGATTTACGAGATTCGAGGACAAAGGATCATGCTTGATTTTGACCTAGCCGAACTATATGGTACAGAAACAAAATATTTGAAACGTTCCGTGAAGAATAATTTGAAACGATTTCCCCCGGACTTTATGTTTGAGCTGACAAAAGAAGAATGGCATTTTTTAAGGTGCAATTTTAGCACCTTAAACAGAGGAAGAGGACAACATCCTAAATATTTACCGACCAAAACGATATAAACGAGGATACCCGAATGCAACTCGAACTAATCAATCAAATACTAGCCGAATTACAAGTAAAAAATCGGCTCACGTGAAAAATTAGGTGGATCAGAGCTCAATGTGTTATCTTCGCGTGT
>OGEN01000402.1_pt1 | contig 53849 bp, 43 predicted proteins | sample 1570671 | NCBI WGS metagenome assembly OGEN01 (sample SAMEA2582128, study PRJEB24529) | metagenome | biome: Human gut stool | place: China | collected 2011 | reverse complement strand
CCCGCGACCCCATGCGTGACAGGCATGTATTCTAACCAGCTGAACTACCGAACCTCTTTTTATTATCAATCTCTCTCGATTGCGGTGCAAAGGTAAGTATTAATTTCAATTCTGCAATACTTCGTGCAAAGAAAATATGCGTTTTTTTTAATCATGGCTGATATGCAGGAGATTAAGAAATGAAATTTTTTTTGCCTATTTCGGATGTACCGGAGTTCTTTGTCGGGCAATTTAAAACAGGTTTGTCACATTTCTACACTGTTTCGCAACTTTTCATAAACCAAAGGGGAATATGTTATGATAATTTGTTACTTTTGCAACTCAATATAAAAAAAGAAAACGGAGAAAGAAAATGGACGTCGCCATTATTAAGTATAATGCCGGAAATATCTACTCAGTGAGTTACGCCTTGAAAAGATTAGGGGTAAGTCCAGTGATTACAGCCGACCCGGAACTATTAAATAAAGCAGATAAGGTAATTTTCCCGGGTGTAGGGGAAGCACAAACTACCATGGACTATCTGAAAGAACATAAAATGGATGCTGTTATTAAGGATCTGAAACAGCCCGTACTGGGTATTTGTCTGGGTATGCAATTAATGTGTCGTCATTCTGAAGAAGGAGATGCAGAGTGCCTGGGGATTTTTGATGCGGAAGTAAAGAAGTTTATTCCACACCGTCATGAGGATAAAGTACCTCACATGGGGTGGAATACGATCACTCAAGTTAAAGACGGTTTATTTACCGCACAATTGGAGAATAAATTTGTTTACTTCGTACATAGTTATTATGTACCCGTAAATGAATATACGGCTGCAACCACTAATTATATTCAACCGTTCAGTGCTTCGCTGCATAAGGACAATTTCTATGCAACGCAGTTCCATCCGGAGAAAAGCGGTTCAGTCGGTGAAGTCATTCTGAGGAACTTTCTAAAATTGTAAGATAATATGATCGAGCTTATCCCTGCTATAGATTTGATAGATGGCAAATGTGTCCGCCTTACGCAAGGCGACTATGATACGAAGAAAGTGTATAATGAAGATCCGCTGGAAGTAGCAAAGATGTTCGAAGCACATGGTATCCGTCGTTTACATGTGGTTGACCTCGATGGCGCCCGTCAGGGCAGGATCATCAACTATCGTGTGTTGGAAAGACTGGCAACGCGTACTTCTTTGGTGATCGACTTCGGTGGAGGATTGAAGCAGGAGGACGATCTGGAAATCGCATTCGAAAGCGGTGCCCGGATGGTGACAGGAGGAAGTATTGCCGTTAAGAATCCGGAGGTTTTTACTTCCTGGATCACGAAGTTCGGAAGCGAAAAGATTATATTGGGAGCTGATGCGAAAGATAATAAAATTGCCATCAGCGGGTGGGAAGAGACTACAGATAAAGAACTGATCCCTTTTATCCAGGGATATTACGGCAAGGGGATCACGAAGGTGATCTGTACGGATATCAGCCGGGATGGAATGTTGCAGGGACCGGCTATCGGATTGTATAAGGAAATACGGGAAGCAATCCCTTTTATATATATCATAGCCAGCGGCGGTGTCAGTTCGATTGAAGATATAGAAAAACTGGCTGAAGCGGGAATACCGGCGGTAATTTTCGGCAAGGCCATTTACGAAGGGAAGATCGATTTAAAGGATCTGCTTCGTTTTACCTGAAATTTGGAGGAGAGATCAACGTATGCTAGCCAAGAGAATAGTGCCCTGTCTGGATATCAAAGATGGAAAAACAGTAAAAGGAATTAATTTTGTGAACTTCCGCGACGCAGGAGATCCTGTCGAGTTGGGGGCACAATATAGCCGGGAGGGAGCCGACGAGCTTGTCTACCTGGATATAACCGCTTCGCATGAAGGACGTAAGACCTTCACCGAACTGGTCAAAAAAGTAGCAGCTAATATCAGTATCCCTTTTACGGTGGGAGGTGGTATTAACGAATTAAAAGACGTAGACCGTCTGTTGAGTGCCGGTGCAGATAAAGTATCGGTCAATTCGGCAGCACTACGCAACCCTTCGCTGATCGAAGAGATTGCGAAGAATTTCGGAAGCCAGGTTTGTGTAGTCGCTATCGATGCGAATTACGAGGACGGGGACTGGATTTGCTATCTGAACGGGGGACGTATCCCGACAGAAAAGCATCTTTTCCAGTGGGCAGCCGAAGCCGAAAACCTCGGAGCCGGAGAGATCCTGTTCACCAGTATGACCCACGACGGGGTAAAGGATGGATATGCCAATGATGCCTTGTCGACATTAGCCGACAACCTGCATATCCCGGTTATTGCATCGGGTGGTGCCGGAAAGATGGAGCATTTTCGCGATACCTTTGCCCGGGGAAAGGCCGATGCCGCACTGGCAGCCAGTGTGTTCCATTTCGGTGAAATAGGCATAGCCGACCTGAAGCTGTATTTGAATAAGGAAGGAATCAATGTAAGAATATAATTACAAGAATAAGATGAAATTAGATTTTGAAAAAATGGGCGGACTTATCCCGGCAATCGTTCAGGATAACAATACCAACAAAGTATTGATGCTGGGTTTTATGAATGAAGAAGCCTATGAAGAAACAAGGGAAACCGGTAAGGTTACATTCTTCAGCCGTACGAAGAACCGTTTGTGGATGAAAGGGGAAACCAGCGGCAACACCCTGCAGGTGGTGAGTATGATGGTGGATTGCGATAACGACACGATCCTTATCAAGGCAGTTCCGGCTGGTCCGGTTTGCCATACAGGTGCTGATACTTGTTTCGGTGAAAAGAATGTGGAAGATATCATGTTCCTGAAATATCTGCAGGACTTTATCGAACAGCGCCGTCAGGAAATGCCTGAAGGTTCCTATACCACTTCCCTGTTTTTGAAAGGGGTGAACCGTATGGCTCAGAAAGTGGGTGAAGAAGCTGTTGAAACCGTGATCGAGGCAACTAACGGAACAGAAGAAGGCTTTATTTATGAAGCATCCGACCTGATCTATCATCTGATCGTATTATTGACCAGCAAAGGTCTCCGTCTGGAAGATCTGGCACGTGAATTAAAGAAAAGACATAAAGGATAAATTGCTATGGAAGATACAACACTGCTCAGACTGGATGGCGTAGAGATCTGCCGCGACGAAAATGTCATACTACACAATGCTTCTTTTAGCTTGCGTAGCGGAGAGTTTGTGTACGTCATTGGAAAAGTAGGCTCCGGAAAGAGCAGTCTGTTGAAATCCTTGTATTGCGAAATTCCGATCAGTCAGGGCGAAGCCTGGCTGATGGATTACAATCTCTGTAAGATGAAGCGGAAGGACATCCCTTATCTTCGCCGGAAGCTGGGGATTGTTTTTCAGGATTTTCAGCTGCTTACCGACCGTTCGGTGATTAAAAACCTGGAGTTCGTCCTGCGGGCAACCGGGTGGAAGAAAAAGAGCGAGATAAAGGAACGCATCGAAGAGGTGCTTCACCAGGTAGGCATGCAGACCAAAGGATATAAAATGCCGCACGAACTGTCGGGTGGCGAACAACAGCGTATCGTCATAGCAAGAGCACTCCTGAATGACCCTGAACTTATATTGGCCGATGAGCCTACCGGTAATCTGGACCCGGAAACAAGCGGGCAGATCGTACAGCTTCTGCATGATATTTGCCAGAAGGGTACAGCCGTGATAATGACCACACATAACTATACACTGGTACATAATTATCCGGCCCGTATAGTTAAATGTGAGAATGCATGCCTCGGTGATGTCGGAGAATGATTTTTTATGTAACTTTGCACACGCAAAATAGCAAGGAACAAACAATTTAATTATAGGAAAAGAAAATGAAAATTTTAAAGTTTGGCGGTACTTCTGTGGGATCTGCACAGAGAATGAAAGATGTAGCAAAATTGATTTGCTCAGGCGACCGTAATATTGTCGTATTGTCTGCCATGTCAGGTACAACCAACTCGTTGGTTGAAATATCCGACTACCTGTACAAGAAAAATCCGGATGGTGCAAACGAAATCATCAATAAGCTTGCACAGAAATATTACGGACATATCGAAGAACTGTACAGTACCGACGAATATAAACAGAAAGCCAAAGAACTTGTAAAATCTCATTTCGATTATATCCGTACTTTTACGAAAGACCTGTTCACTTTGTTTGAAGAAAAGGTTGTATTGGCTCAGGGAGAATTGATCTCTACCGGGATGATGAACCTATATCTGAATGAAACAGGTGTGAAATCCGTCCTGCTTCCTGCGCTGGAATATATGCGTACGGACAAGAATGCAGAACCGGATCCTGTTTATATTAAGGAACGTCTGGTTAAATTACTGAACGAGCATAAAGATGCTGAATTATATATCACCCAGGGATATATCTGCCGTAATGCCTACGGTGAGGTGGATAACCTGCAGCGTGGTGGCAGCGACTATAGCGCATCTCTGATCGGTGCAGCCCTGAATGCGGATGAAATCCAGATATGGACGGATATCGACGGCATGCACAACAACGATCCGCGTATCGTAGATAAAACGTCGCCGGTTCGTAACCTGCATTTCGAAGAAGCGGCAGAGCTGGCTTACTTCGGTGCGAAGATCCTGCATCCGACCTGTATCCTGCCTGCCAAGCTGAACAATATCCCGGTTCGCCTGCTGAATACCATGCAGCCTGAAGCTCCGGGTACATTGATCTCTAACGAAACGGAAAAAGGAAAGATCAAAGCTGTTGCAGCAAAAGATAATATCATCTCTATTAAGATAAAGAGCGGTCGTATGTTGCTGGCTACCGGTTTCCTGCGCAAGGTATTCGAAATCTTCGAAAACTACCAGACGCCGATCGACATGGTTACAACTTCCGAAGTAGGTGTATCGGTAACGATCGACAACCGCAAGCATCTGGAAGAAATCGTAGACGACCTGAAGAAATACGGTACGGTTACTGTCGATCAGGATATGGTAATCGTTTGTGTTGTGGGCGACCTGGAATGGGATAACGTCGGCTTCGAAGCACGCATCGTTCATGCGATGAAGGATGTGCCGGTACGTATGATCTCCTACGGAGGCAGCAACTATAACGTATCGCTGCTGATCAAGTCGGCAGACAAGAAGAAGGCGCTGCAGGCGTTAAGCGATCATTTATTTAACAACTAAGTAATATGAGGGCAGCCTATTCGAGACTGCCCTTTTTTTTAATTTATATATAATAAAATAATATGCTCAAAGGAACATTCCCGATAGACAAACTGAAGGCACTTCCTACGCCTTTTTATTATTATGATGTAAAGTTATTGCAGGATACATTGGATATGGTGAAGAACGAGGCCGGTAAATACGGTTATCATGCGCACTATGCCGTCAAGGCGAATGCCAATCCGCGTATCCTTTCTATTATAGCAGCGAACGGGTTGGGAGCCGATTGTGTGAGTGGCGGTGAAGTACAGGCTGCTCTGAATGCCGGATTCCCTGCCGGTAAGATTGTTTTTGCAGGTGTAGGTAAAGCCGATTGGGAAATCAACCTGGGGCTGGATAACGATATTTTCTGTTTTAATGTGGAATCGGCTGTCGAGCTGGATATCATTGACGAGCTGGCTGCTGCTAAAAACAAAGTAGCTTCGGTGGCCCTTCGTATCAATCCGGAGGTAGATGCCCATACCCATGCAAAGATCACGACCGGAATGAAAGAAAACAAGTTCGGTATCAACCTGAGTCAGTTGGGAGAGGTGCTGGACAATCTGGCGAAGCTGAAACATGTGAAACTAATCGGTATCCATTGCCATATCGGTTCGCAGATCACGGATATGTCGGCATTCCGTAACCTGGTTATCCGGGTGAACGAAATACAGGAAGAGTTGGAGGCACGTGGCGTCCGGATCGAAAATCTGAATTTTGGCGGCGGTTTGGGTATCGATTATTATCACCCGAATCATTTGCCTATCCCGGCATTCGATAATTACTTTGCAGTATTCAATAAATTGCTGAAAGTTCGCCCCGGTCAACAGGTTCATTTCGAACCGGGCCGTTCGGTTGTCGCCCAATGCGGAACACTGATCTCCAAGGTGCTGTATGTTAAAGTCGGTGAAACGAAGAAGTTTGCGATCCTGGATGCCGGTTTTACCGAATTGATCCGTCCGGCAATGTACGATGCTTATCACCGGATCGAGAATATATCCAGTGACGAAGAGGTTGAATTGTATGATGTAGTTGGTCCGATCTGTGAGTCGTCCGACGTGTTCGGCAAAGACGTCGAGTTGAACAAAGCACATCGTGGCGACCTGATCGCATTGCGTTCAGCCGGTGCTTACGGAGAGGTGATGGCATCCCAGTATAACTGCCGCCAGCTTCCGAAAGCCTATTATTCCGATACGATTTAATTGTTAATTAATAATATAACGAAAGCCGGGTTTCTTTGTTTTTGCAAAGGTTCCCGGTTTTCTTGTTTGTAGTGTTTCCTTTTTTACTACCTTTGTACGATCCCGTCATGTGGGGTGTGGTAAAACTTGAATGTTTATAAAGATTGAAAGTGATGAAAAATAAAGAGTTATATAGCATACTCATTGTTTGCTTGATGATGTTGTCCTCTTGTCTGGGAGATACGAATACACGGATTACTGTAGGTGAGCAGGAGGCTGTCTATCAGGTACGTCCGACTAAAGGTTTTTATGTTAAAGACGGCCGTTTCCTATATGACTCTAATCTGAGTGTGAGCGGTGATGGCGGCGATTGTTTCCTGATAGAATATTCATTCGATTCATCGGCTCCTGAATTGCAAGGATCGGACAGTTTGTCTATCGAACTGATCGGTAATCCTATAAGTGTTCCTTTATGGCCTTTGGACAGTCAATGGACGGATACGACAAAAGTATTGAAAAACGAAGTTTTGACGGAATCATTGCTGAAACGGAATGCCTATATCAGAGGACGTTTGTTCTTATGGTCCAATCATACGGAAACAGAATCTCAGCAGGATAGTTTCATGATGAGTTATGATCCTGAAAAGATGTATACAGCAGAGAACGGCAAGCGTATTTATAATCTTTATCTTAGAGCAATAAAAAAAGTAACAGAGAAAGAAGAAGGATCTGAAGGAGAGGAAGGTACTGAACCGACAGAAGAAGAAAAGACTGTAAAAGTATTGATTACAAATGCTTTCAATATCGAAGAGTTCTATAACAAAGCGAAGGCGTTTGAAGAGGAGAATGGAGAAAAAGAAGTTGCTATAGCTATAAATTATGCATCTGCCTACAATAAAGATACGACAGCATGTTTATGGAGCGTGACGGATACGATAAAGATTTCATTCAACGGAAGAACTGAATAAGGGGAAGATAAGGGGGTATTAAATAGAAAAACAGAGAGATGTATAAGGAGATAATTAAATGGGTTATAGCCATTATATCCCAACCGGGGAAGGCCTGGGATATGTTGTCGAGGAAAGAAGAGAAGGGCGACGAGTTCTTGTCGCGATTCATATATCCGTTAATCGGGCTGGTTACAGTAGCTGCTTTTCTGGGTGTATTGTTTACGCGAAAGGAGTTTGATGTTGAATTGGCTTTGAAATCGTCTATCAAAACGTTGGTAGCCTCTTTCGGAGGATTCTATCTTGCTGCCTACTTCCTGAACGAACTCTGGCAGGGATTCTTTAAGAGAGAGAAAGACCTGAAACTTTGTCAACGTTTCGTAGGTTATTCATCCTCATTGATGTTCGCATTGAATATCGTACTGATGCTGTTGCCGGAGTTTTTCTTCCTGCGTATCTTTATACTTTATACTTTTTATATTGTATGGGAAGGAGCCGGACCTTACATGCAGGTGGAAGAAAATGAACGCCTGAAATTTGCCGGTATAACGACCGTTATTATTTTACTGACTCCGGCTGTGATTGAATTTGTTTTGTTCATGTTGATGCCAGGGTTACGTTTTTGACAGTTAGAAAAAGATGAAAGAAAAGATTAGTAACAACATTCAGATAAAGAATAAGCGGGCAACCTTCGATTATGAATTGCTCGACACTTTTACTACCGGGATCGTGCTGACCGGGACGGAGATCAAATCTATCCGTCTGGGCAAAGCCAGCCTGGTCGATACGTTTTGTATCATGGAAAAAGGTGAGTTGTGGGTTAAGAACATGTATATCGCCGAGTATTTTTATGGTACTTACAACAATCATGTCGCACGCCGCGACCGTAAATTGCTGCTTACCAAAAAGGAATTGCGAAAGATTGACAGTGCAGCCCGTAACAGCGGCTTTACCATTATCCCGACCCGTATGTTCATCAACGAGAAAGGATTGGCAAAAGTGGTCGTTGCCATCGCCAAAGGTAAGAAGGAATATGATAAACGCGATTCTATCAAGGCCCGTGACGATAAGCGGGAGATGGACAGAGCTTTTAAACGGTAAGAGATACTCCTGCCGTTTCTTTTTTCAAAAAGAAAAAACATATCTATGAATAAAGAATTATTTATACGGTCCCTGCAGGAACGTATCCTGATTTTGGATGGTGGTATGGGTACCATGATCCAGGGATTCAAGCTGAATGAACAGGATTACAGAGGCGACCGTTTCGCCGATTTTCCCGGACAACTGAAAGGAAACAACGACCTGTTGTGTATAACCCGTCCGGACGTCATCAAGTCTATCCACCGCCAGTATCTGGATGCCGGAGCAGATATTTTTGCAACAAATACATTTAATGCGAACGCTATTTCGATGGAAGATTACGCCATGCAGGAGTATGTGCGTGAAATTAACCTGGCAGCAGGAATGTTGGGACGCGAAGTCGCCGATGAGTTCATGGCGGAGCATCCGGACCGCACCATCTTTGTAGCCGGTTCTGTCGGACCGACCAATAAGACGGCCTCCATGAGCCCCGACGTGAGCAATCCCGCTTATCGCGCCGTTACTTATAAAGATGTATATAAGGCATATAAAGAGCAGGTGGAAGCTCTGGTCGACGGAGGTGTGGATATTATTCTTTTTGAAACGACTTTCGATACCCTGAACGTAAAAGCCGGATTGGAAGCAGCCGAAACTGTTTTGAAAGAAAAAGGCAAGGATTTACCTATCATGTTGTCTCTGACACTTTCAGCTCAGGGAGGACGGACGCTTTCCGGCCAGACTTTAGGAGCCTGTCTGGCTTCGGTTCAACACATTAACCTGGTAAGTATCGGTTTGAACTGTTCTTTCGGGGCGGCGGATATGAAACCTTTCCTTGCCGAACTAGCCAAACATGCTCCCTATTATATAAGTGCTTATCCGAATGCGGGATTACCCAATACTTTCGGAACTTATGACGAGACACCGGAAAAGATGGCCGGTCATGTCAAACCATTTATCGAAGAAGGTCTGGTAAATATACTGGGAGGTTGTTGTGGTACGACTCCCGCCCATATCGCCCAGTATCCGGCGTTGATAAAAGGAGCGAAGCCGCATATCCCTGCTCAGAAACCGGATTGCCTGTGGCTGTCCGGCCTCGAATTGCTGGAAGTAAAGAAAGAGAATAACTTTATCAATATAGGCGAACGTTGTAACGTCGCCGGTTCCCGTAAATTCCTCCGCCTGATCAAAGAGGGAAGTTACGAGGAAGCACTTACGATTGCCCGTAAACAGGTAGAAGACGGAGCACAGGTGATCGACATCAATATGGATGACGGGATGTTGGATGCTGTCAAGGAAATGACGACCTTCCTGAACCTGGTCGCTTCCGAACCGGATATAGCCCGTGTGCCTGTCATGATCGACTCTTCCAAATGGGAGGTGATCGAAGAAGGTCTGATGTGTGTGCAGGGAAAAAGTATTGTCAATTCGATCTCATTGAAAGAAGGTGAAGAAGCGTTCCTGGCCCATGCCGCCCGTATCAAACAACTGGGGGCTGCTGTCGTCGTGATGGCTTTCGATGAGAAAGGACAGGCCGATACGTTTGAACGAAAGGCGGAAGTCTGCGGACGTGCCTACCGTTTGCTTCGGGAGAAAATCGATTTCGATCCGAATGGTATTATTTTCGACCCGAACGTACTGGCAATCGCAACCGGTATGGAAGAACATAACGGATATGGTCTGGACTTTATCCGTGCCGTCGAATGGATCAAACAGAATCTGCCGGGAGCAAAAGTGAGCGGAGGTATCAGTAACCTCTCTTTCTCATTCCGCGGAAATAATTATGTACGTGAGGCAATGCACTCCGTATTCCTGTACCACGCCATCAGCAAAGGACTGGATATGGGTATCGTGAATCCTTCCTCTGCCGTATTATATGACGATATCGAGCCGGAGTTCCGGAATCTGCTGGAAGATGTTATTCTGGCACGCCGTCCGGAAGCAGCCGAAGAACTGATCACATATGCCCAGAACCTGCATGTGGAGAAGCAGGGTGGTCCTGAAGAAAAGCATGAAGCCTGGCGGGAGCAACCGCTGAAAGAACGGTTGGAGTATGCGTTGATAAAGGGTATCGGCGACCATCTGGAAGAAGACCTCCAGGAGGCGTTGAAAGAATATCCGCGTGCCGTGAATATTATCGACGGTCCGCTGATGGGCGGCATGAATAAGGTAGGCGAACTGTTTGGTGCCGGTAAAATGTTTTTACCGCAGGTCGTAAAGACGGCCCGTACCATGAAAAAGGCAGTCGCTATCCTGCAACCGGCCATTGAAGCCGATAAGACGGCATCCGGCTCGGCTAAAGCCGGAAAGGTTGTCTTTGCGACCGTGAAAGGTGACGTGCATGATATCGGTAAAAATATCGTCTCGATCGTTCTGGCCTGCAACAACTACGAAGTGATCGACCTGGGTGTGATGGTTCCTGCCGAGGTGATCGTGAAGACAGCGATCGACGAGCAGCCCGATCTGGTCTGCCTGTCAGGATTGATCACTCCTTCTTTGGAGGAGATGGTACATGTGACGGACGAAATGCAGAAAGCCGGACTGACCATACCTGTGATGGTTGGCGGTGCTACAACCTCTAAATTGCATACTGCTATAAAGATAGCTCCCCATTATGATTATCCGGTAATCCATGTACTCGATGCCTCGCAGAATCCGCTGATCGCGGCTAAGTTGCTGAACCCGAAAACCCGTGATAGTTATATCGAGGAACTCAATAAAGAATATGAGGTCTTGCGTGCTTCTATGGAAAAAAGGAAAGAGGTACTGGTTTCATTGAGCGAAGCCCGTGCCAATCCTCCGAAAATAGACTGGTCGGCCTATACTCCGGTTGTTCCTGATCGGATGGGGGTACATGTACTTCCTTATATTCCGTTGGAAGAAATCATACCTTATATAAACTGGATTTTCTTCTTTAGTGCCTGGAAACTGAGCGGCCGCTTTGCTTCCATAACGAAGATACACGGATGTGACGGATGTCGTGCTGCGTGGTTGGCTGATTTTTCGGAAGATGAACGTCCGAAGGCTGCCGAGGCCATGCAGTTATACAAGGATGCCGTTAAACTGCTGGATCGTCTGGTCGATATGAAAGTGGAATACTGCAAGGCCATTTACGGATTTTTCCCGGCTAACAGCGATGGGGATAATATCCGGGTAGGAGACCTTGTGATCCCTGTGTTGCGTCAACAGGCAAAAAAGGAAGAGGGTGTTTATAAATCGCTAGCCGACTACATCATACCGGCTTCGGAAGACCGTACGGATTATGTCGGAGCCTTTGTCGTGACAGCCGGTGTAGGTGCCGAATCTTTGAAGAACCAGTTTGAAGAAGAAGGCGATACCTATAATTCGATGCTGCTTCAAACCTTGACAGACCGTCTGGCGGAAGCACTTGCCGAATATCTCCATGAAAAGGTCCGCAAAGAATACTGGGGTTATGCTCCGGACGAGTCTTTATCCATCCCGGATCTGTATAAAGTGAAATATCAGGGAATCCGTCCGGCGGTAGGTTACCCGTCGCTGCCCGACCAGTTACTGAATTACACCTTGGACAAGCTGCTGGATATGTCGCAGATCGGTGTGAAACTGACGGAAAACGGTGCTATGTATCCGACGGCAACGGTAAGCGGTATTTATATAGCTCACCCTGATTCTCAGTATTTTATGATTGGTTCGATCGATGAAGAGCAAATGAAGGATTATGCGGCCCGTCGTAACTTGTCGGAAGCGGAAGCGAAGAAGTTATTGAACAAGAATTTTGCCTGAATAACTGAAAGTATATAATAATCTTATATATATTGAAATAATAGTTTTGAAGTAAAAAAGGTTGATAGAAAAGAACTATTTTTGGCTTCGATTGTAACGCATTTATGGGAAATATATATATAAGACTAGTATTAGTTGTAGCGGGGATCTTCCTGGGGCTTGTGCGCAGTCAGGCAGAAACGGTGGCAGATTCCCAATATGTTTCTGTTCGCGACAGCCTTTTGTCCTTACTGAATGAAACTTCAGATACAGGGATTAAACTGGAAGCCTTGACTAAATTGGCCCGGCTGAACTGGAATACATCGGAAGGCTGTGAAAATCTGAAGCAAATGGCTTCCATTGCCGGGGAGACTGATTCGATCAAAGAGTATTATTGGGCAGCCATGCAGTTGGGACGTTACTATTGTAACAAAAGAAAGCTGGATAGCCTGCAGCTTTGGGCGCATCTGGTCGATTCCGTTGCTACTGCACGTCAGGAGGTCCCGGATGCTGTATTTGAGTTTCTGAACTGTTACTGCCGTTATTATCTGATAGGGGAGAATTATGAACTGGCGATGAATGAAGCCGTGCGACTTCAGCTTTTATCGGAAGAAACGGGTAACCAGAAAGGACTTATTTCCAGTAATGAATACATGGGATTGATCTATCTGTTGATCGGACGTGACAGCGATGCTGTCGTGGCTTTCGAGAAAGGAATCGATTTACTGAAACAGAAAGGCGATTCACCGGATTATCAGCTTCAGATCATTCCCTATTTATTGATATCTTATCAACGGTTGGGTAAATTAGAACAGTTGAATGAAACGCTCGATTATGCAATAGCCCTGCTGAAGGATATGGAAAAGCAGGACTCTCTCCGTTGGATGAATTATCCTTTCAAAAGTAAATACTGTGTGCTGTACGCAAATTACCTGAATCTGTATGTCGCCAGAAACGACATGGACCGTGCCCGCGAAGCATTGGATAAAGCTGCCTATTATTTTGTTGAAAATTGTGGTAATGATGTGGAGTCTGTTTATTTTCTGGCACGTGCCCGTTATTATTTCCATATAAAAGAGTATCCGAAGGCGCTTGAAGAGATCGACCGCACGCTGGAAACGGATTATTCGGTGGAGGTCTTGAAATTGAAAATCGAAATACAGGAAGCGACCGGAATGAGAGATGCTGCGTTGAAGACCCATGACGAGTTGCTGACATTTATGGAACAGAGCATTATCTCGGCATATACGCGACAGATCAGCCAACTTCGTTCCATCCACGATCTGAATGAAAAGAATATACAGAAGAAAGAACTGGAATACCAGAAAAAGAGTCTGGAACACAAGCAGGATCAGTTAAAAGTATTGGTGATCTTATTATTGGTCCTGGTCTTTTTGCTGTATTTGCTGTTTTGCTATGCCTACCGTACGTCCCGTTTGAAGAATGTACTCCAAAAAGAACGTGAGGCACTGATCGAAACCACCAGGAAACTACGTGTAGCCAAGGAAGAGGCAGAAGAATCGAGCCGGATGAAAGCCGCTTTTGTAGCCAATATCAGCCATGAGATACGGACACCGTTGAATGCCATAGTCGGTTTTTCCGGATTACTGGAAGACGCAGACGAAGAGGAACGGAAAGAGTTTATCCATATCATTAATAACAGTTCCGATCTGCTGCTCAACCTGGTGAGTGACGTACTCGATCTGTCACGGCTCGACTCGACTAATTTTAAACTGACCCTTGCTGATTGTAATATATATGATTGTTGCCGGAAGGTGCAGGAAAGCATACAGCCCAGGATACAATCGGGCGTAGACCTGACCCTGACATTTTCGGATAAAGACTTCGTTATGAAGACGGACGGTTTACGGGTGCAGCAATTGCTGCTGAACTTACTTAGCAATGCGGCTAAGTTTACGGAACAGGGGGAAATAAATCTGGATTATAGAGTAGATCGGGAAGGAAAACGGGTTGTCTTTTCTGTTACGGATACGGGATCCGGCATTCCTCCGGAAAAGCAGGAAAGTATTTTCAACCGGTTTGAAAAGATCGATGAATTCAAGCAGGGTACCGGTTTAGGGTTACCGATCTGCCGTGTGATTGCCGATCGTCTGAACGGAACCCTTACCCTCGATGCTACTTATACCCGGGGAGCACGTTTTATATTTGTGCATCCCTTTGTCGAATAACTGCTATTTTCTATCTTTGTCTGTATGATAAAAGGAATAGATTGGATTAAAAAGATACGTATACGCTGGGTAGTCCTGGTTGTTTGTCTGGCTTTTGTCTGGACTGTGATGGCTTTACCGGTATGGGGCGAATGGTATGCCCGTAGAATTTATCCGTTCTTTTCGATCGTATTATCACGTGTTTCTTCCTTTTTCCCTTTTTCTGTCGGTGATTGTTTTATTTACGGGAGCATTGCCGGGCTGGTCGTTTATCTGATATATGCGATCGTAAAACGCCGTTCGTGGAAAAAAACGGCCGGGCGTATGGCGGAATACCTGCTGTGGGTATATGTCTGGTTCTATATGGCCTGGGGACTGAATTATTTCCGGGAGAACTTTTTTGTCAGGACGCAGATTCCTTATGTCGATTATTCGGAAGATGATTTCCGCTCTTTTCTCTCGGCCTATACCGACTCGTTGAACGCTTCTTTTACACCGGTCGAGAAGATCGATCATGCCGTCGTTGCCGAAGAGGTGAAGAATGGCTATCAGGAAATAGCCGGGCGTTTCGGTCTGGTTCCTCCTGCCGCTTATCTTCATCCGAAACCGATGCTGATCCCGTCTTTGATGAGCGGTGTCGGCGTATTGGGATATATAGGGCCTTTCTTTACAGAATATAATCTGAATCCGGACCTGCTTCCGGTCCAGTATCCTTTCACATATGCACATGAAATGGCGCATGTGCTGGGAATCTCCAGTGAAGCCGAGGCGAACCTTTATGGCTTTTTGGTTTGTTCGCGTTCCGAAGTGCCGGAGATACGTTTTTCTGCCTATTTCGCTTTGTTGCCTTACGTACTGGGAAATGTGTATCAGTTATTACCGGAAGAAGAGTTTGAGCAGTGGAAAGAAACGATATCGCCTGAAATAAAAAAGGCATATAATGATAAGGTGGCTTATTGGCAGGGGCTGTATAGTCCGACGATCGGCGATATTCAGGATACGCTTTATAACTGGTTCCTGAAAAGCAATAACATCCCTTCCGGCCGTAAAAATTATTCGGAAGTGATAGCACTCCTGATGGCACTTAATACAAAATAATCCGCTACATTTGTAACCGATTCTTTTTCAAGAGAGATCAAGTATAAAGCTTTAAAACTAATAGGATGGAAAATCAAAGACTCGGTTATATGCTGGCCGGTATAGTTGTCCTGGGGCTGGCAGGTTGTACCCCCCGATCGATAACCATTGAAGGGAAAGTATCCAATCTTTCCGGTAATACGATCATCTATAATTCTACAATGGATGGCATTTATCAGTTTACCCAGAGAGATACTCTTTTTGTGGAGGCTGACAGTACGTATCATATAACGCTTCCTGGCAAGGAGAATGAAAAATTTTCTTTTTATGTATATGGGCAAAAGTATTTAGGAACGGTTTATGTTGAACCGGGTAAAAATGTGCTCGATATCGATGCCTCTCTGGAAAACAGCCTGGAGGTGGAGAACAAGCTGGCGAGGGAGAATGAGGTCGTGAAAGAACTTTCCCGCCTGCAGAAAGATGTCTTCAGTTTAAGGGCACGCGAAGGGGATGTATTCCAGGTGGCAAAAGACACCGTGGCCTCTTCCGTTTACAAGAAGCTGACGGACTATGGAGCTGGCATAGAGCAAAAAATAACGGGAGTCGACGATCTCTTTAAGAAAAGAGCCGTACAGGATATCCGTATGCAGATGTTGCTGGCTTTTATGAATCAATATTTCGGGATCAATTACCGGGGTACGGAAGAGACAAAGAAAGAGTGGGAGGCCGTTTATCCGGAAATGTTGGAGTATGCCGATATAAACCAACCGGAGAACGTCTTTTCCACCGCATTTTCCGATGTGATATCGAACATTGCCGGAATAGAACTTTATATGAAAACACAGCAGCAGCCGAAAGACCGGAATGAAGGCAAGCTGAAACTTTTCGACTGGTATAAAGCGAACCTGAAAGGGCGTGTACAGGAAGTCGCTATGGCGAATATTATCCTGGAAGATGCTGTTAATGAGAGTTATTCAACGGGTATGCCGGCTTTGTATGAACAGTTTAAAGCGTTGTATCCGGGCAGTATGCTTCAGTCTTCTCTGGAGGAAGCGATACGGAAAAACCTCTCGTTTAACAAACTGGAACTACCTGCGGATATTCATGTTCTGAACACGGATAGTGTGCGTTCTTTCAAAGAGATAACCGACCGTTATCTGGGTAAAGTCATTTTTATCGATATCTGGGCAACCTGGTGCGGCCCCTGCCGTCAGTCTTTTGCACATGTGGAACCCTTGCAGAAGTATGCTGAAGAGAATGATATCGTATTGCTTTATGTTTCTATCGATCGTCCGAGCGAAGCCGATTTATGGAAGAAAATGGCGGGATATTATAATCTGAAAGGGGAACATGTAATCATTAACGAGTTCTTTAAAATGGATATCTATAATACATTCGGAAATAACGGAGCATTATATATCCCTCATTGCGCTATAATCAACAAAAAGGGAGAATTGCAGTTCAAAGTCGCATCCAGTCCCGAAAATATGGATAAACTGGCGGAACAATTGCAGGAAGCAGGTAAATGATCGGTTAAGATATTAGATTGAATTTCAGCAAGCTTTATGAAATCAGGTTTCTGGGAAACAGTAACAAGATCAATGGTAAATAATCTTTCAGAGTGATTCGTAACTGTTTTAAGGCTTGCTGGATTCGGTAATTCACCGTTTGGGTGGAAACCTGCAGGATCTCGGCAATTTCCTTGTAGCTTTTATTTTGAAAACGATGCATCACAAATGCTTCCCGGTAGCTGGCCGGTAAGGCATGTATAGCCTGGCTGATCTGTTTTTTCAGTTCTTCCGCCTGATAGAAATCGATATCCTGCAACATCTCCAGCATATATTCATAATAACGTGTCTCTGCCCGTAGTTGCGACTGTTGGCGGGTGAGTTGGTTGAGACTTCTGTGATAGACTGTTTTGTACAGATATTGACTGAAGGAGGTATTGAATATTTGTATTTCCCGATTTTCCCATAACCATAACATGACGTCCTGCACGATCTCTTCCGCATCTTCCATACTGACAAACCGGTTTGCATATGTACATAACATCGGATAGTATCTTCTGAATAAGGTACCATAGGCTTTTTTATCTCCACGTTGCATGGCTGATAACAGAAGTGAGTCTTCTATCGCTTGTGAGGTGTTTTTCATACTATTTTCTCCTTGGTCACAAAGATAGTTTTTTTGTTGTAGAAAAAAAATATCAAAAAAAGTGAGTATCCGTTTAGTAATCTGTCGGAGTTCCCTTGTCTAATATATAAAAGGGATAAAAGTGCAGATGGAAACATTGAATATAGATCAGACAGAGGAGCTCCTTCCCCGGTATTGTTCCGGTGAGGCAACGATAGAGGAATGTCAGATGGTGGAAGAGTGGATCGGGCAGTCGGAAGATAATTATCGGATTGTCAAACAAATCTATGCCATCGACCAGGTAATGGGTACGGCACAGATGGAATCGAAGGTGAATACAGAGAAAGCCCTGGCTTCCGTAAACCGTAAAATGAGTAAGGAACGTCCGCAGGTGGCCTGGTTTACCTGGGTACAACGGGTGGCCGCTATTCTTTTTCTCCCTCTTCTTATCACCTGGGGGATCGATCATTTTACCCCCCGTACTGAAATAGCCCGTATGATCGAGGTGAAAACAAATCCGGGAATGACCACGACAGTCGATCTTCCCGACGGATCGAAAGTCTATCTTAATTCGGAATCTTCTTTGACCTATCCTTCTTTTTTTAGTCAGGACAAGAGATATGTACAGTTGAAAGGGGAAGCATTTTTCGAAGTTCAGAAGGATCCTGAACACCGTTTCATTGTTTCAACCCCCGCCCATACGCAGATTGAAGTACTGGGAACATCTTTTAATGTAGAAGCTTTCGAGAAGGATTCATTTATATCCACCACCCTGGTAGAAGGAAAAGTTCGCTTTGCCTACCAAAAGGAGCAGCAGCCTGTCACGATAGTAATGAAACCCGGACAGAAACTGATGTATAATACAACTTCTTCGCAGGTAAAACTAATCCAGACGAGAGGTGAAACCGAGACGGCTTGGAAGGACGGAAAGATTGTTTTCCTGGAAACACCGCTGCCGGAAGCATTGCGAATCTTGGAGAAGAGGTTTAATGTAAGTTTCGTATTATCGAATGACCGCCTTCGTAAAGAAGCATTTAATGGGGCTTTTACTCATCAGCGGCTGGAACGTATATTGGAAATCTTTGGAATATCATCGAATATAAAATGGCGTTACCTGGATCCCCAGAATACGACAAATGAGAAAACTCGAATAGAAATTTATTAACCTAATTGAAGAAATCATGAAAAGTAGACCACCCTAAAGAAAAACATCCGGTGAAATATTGGCGTATTTCACCGGGTGAAAAGAATTAATTTAAAACGCTTGTTTGGCGACAAGCATAGTAAATCATTTTTTATTAATTAGATCAGTACAAAGTTATGCAAAAACATTTTAATACCCAACAGTTTTGGGTAACAGAGTTTCTGCGGTTTATTTTAAGTAAAATACCGAGAGTTATGAAATTATCAGTCTTCTTACTATTATGTTCTATCGGTTTGGCGCAGGCAACAGGCAGTTATGCACAGAAGGCAACAGTGAATCTGGTAATGCGCGATCAAACGGTAAAAGAAGTGTTGGATGAGATCGAAGAACAGTCTGACTTCTCTTTCTTTTTCAATATCAAACATGTGGACTTACAACGGAAGGTTTCTGTTGTCGCTGAGAAAAGTGATATATTTAAAGTACTAGAGAATATTTTTAATGGAACGAATGTTCGTTATACGATAATAGACAATAAGATTATTCTTTCAACAGAAAATCAGGAAGTTCAACAGAAAAATAGAAAGAAAAAAATAGAAGGAATAGTCTGTGAACCTAATGGGGTACCTGTTATTGGTGCTAATATCGTGGAAAAAGGAACGACTAATGGGACAATAACGGATTTAGATGGAAAGTTTGTTTTGGAAGTAGATGATAATGCTTCTGTTTTGGTGAGCTTTATTGGATTTATGGACCAGGAAGTCTCTGTGAAAGGAAGAAATTCCTTACAATTAACTTTAGTAGAAGATTCACAAAATTTGGAGGAAGTTGTTGTTACGGCATTGGGTATCATGCGTTCGGAGAAAGGACTTGGATATTCTGTCCAAAAAGTGGATGGAGATAAATTGACGAGTGTGAAAAATATCGATGTTACTTCCAACTTGATCGGAAAAGTAGCGGGTATGAATGTAAAAAGTAGTACGGAATTCAATGAAGCACCGACATTGACATTGCGTGGAGAATCACCCCTATTGGTGATAGATGGTGTTCCTTATACAAATATATCTTTACGGGATGTTGCGGCTGATGATGTAGAATCAATGAGTGTACTGAAAGGTGCTACAGCTTCTGCCCTTTATGGTTCTCGGGGTGGTTCGGGAGCAATTATTATTACAACGAAAAAAGGAAATAAGAAAGGAGGTTTGCTGGTAAATGTCAGTAGTAATACAATGTTTGAAGCCGGTTATGTAGCATTCCCGGAAGTTCAGACATCTTACAGTTCCGGAGGTGCCGGACAATATCGTACTGGTGATTTTGTATGGGGAGCTCCGCTGGATGCTGGCTATATGGCAACTCAATATAATCCGTACACCTATGAATGGGAAGAAAAGGAATTGGTTTCAAAAGGGAAAGATAATTTTAAGAATTTTCTTGAAACAGGTTTGGTAACCAATAATAATATTAATCTCTCTTATCAGAGTGAGAAAGGTAGTTTCCGAACATCTCTGACGCATGTTTATAATAAGGGACAATACCCGAATACAAAATTGAATAAGTTTACTTATTCGGTCGGTGGTGATTTTAAAGTAGATAAATTTAGCTTCGAAGGGAATCTTACCTATAATAAACGCTTTTATCCAAATGATAAAGGAACTAAATATGGTTCCGGTGGATTTATCTATAATCTCGTAGTCTGGTCTGGTACTGAATATGATATCCGGGATTATAAGGATTATTGGCAAAGAGGTAAAGAAGGAGAAGCGCAGAACTGGATGGAAAATACTTGGTATGATAATCCATACTTTCTGGCAAATGAGGTACGACATAACGATGATTATGATGTGACAAATGGTTCTTTGTCGATGAAATACGATGTGTTACCCTGGTTAAGCATGACACTTCGTTCCGGTTTTGACTATTATCAGGATAAAGAAGAGTGGAAATATGCTAAAACTTATACTATGAATAAAAAAGGTTACTATTATGTCGATCAGGAGAATGCTTTCAGTATGAATAATGATTTCCTGATAACTGCAAATCATCACTTTGGAAAGTTCGGTATTGACGGACTGATCGGTGGTACTATCAATTATAAACAGGGAAGTAACGTATGGGGTGAAACCAATAATGGCCTTTCTATCCCTGGATTTTATTCTTTGAATGCTTCTGTAGATCCGGCAAAAACCGGGCAGGACGGATTCAAGAAACAGGTGAACAGTATTTTTGGAAAAGCGACTCTCTCATGGGGTAGCCTGTTGTTTATTGATGTTACTGCTCGTAATGACTGGTCGAGTACATTGCCCAGCTCTACACGTTCTTTCTTTTATCCGTCAGTGGCGGCCAGTCTGGTACTCTCGGAGCTGGTTAAAATGCCGGACTGGATCAGTTTACTGAAAGTAAGGGGATCGTGGACACAGAATAAAAATGATTTGGATATTTATGCCATAAACAATACTTATTCTATCACCACTAATATCTGGGATGGAAAAACGGCTGCCTATTATCCTCAATTGATCAGAGGTATCGATTTACGTCCGGAAAGTTCTCGTTCGTATGAGTTGGGTACAAATGTCAACTTTCTGAATAATAGGGTGTGGGTAGATTTAACCTATTATAATAAACGGAGAAAAGATTTTGCGGTGAAAGCTCCGTTGAGTATGAGTTCCGGATACAACCAGACTTATATTAATTCGGAAGAGGAACGGGAGAGAAGAGGTTTTGAATTGTCTATTGGAGCTACTCCGGTAAAAACGAAAGAGTTTGAGTGGAATACGCTATTCAACTGGTCGTTCGAACGTGATGTTTTTGTGAAGTTGGATCCGAAATATTCGACCAAAGCTCCATGGGTGAAAAAAGGAATGCGCTGTGATTATCTTACAACGACCCTTTGGGATACTGATCCGTATGGGAATATTGTGCATGGAGCGAGTGGATTACCGGAAAGTATACCTTATAGTGGCCTGATGGGATATTCGTCACCAGATTGGATTTGGGGATTTTCAAATACATTGCGTTACAAAGATTTCACCTTTCATTTTGCCTTTGACGGATGTGTAGGCGGAGTCGCTTACAATTGGACAGACCAGGTGATGTGGAATTCCGGTTCCCATATTAAATCTGACAATCAATGGCGGTATGATGAGGTTGTGAACAAAAATATCAGTTATGTCGGTCCTGGAGTGAAAGTTATTTCAGGAACGATCGAGCGGGATGAATACGGACAGGTTCTCAGCGATAATCGTGTATATGCTCCGAACGACACAAAAATATCGTATGAAAATTATATTCGTCATTATTCTAATGATTATTATGCAGGTAAACCACAGTCTTATTACAATCGTACATATTTTAAACTTCGCGAAATTGCATTAAACTATACAGTACCGAATGCATTGACGAAGAAAATAAAGATGACTGACTTAACGGTTGGTATTACTGGCAATAATTTATTGTTATGGACAAAGGAATTTAAATATTCGGATCCAGATAAAGGATCAGACAACTTGAATTCTCCTTCTATGAGATATATAGGGTTCAATTTAAAAACATCTTTTTAAAAATATATGATTATGAAATACTATAATATATTAGGAATTGTCTTATCTCTATCCATTCTGTTCTCTTGTTCGAATTTTGATGAGATTAATAATAATCCGAATGCTACCAATCAGGTAACACCTGGAATGTTGGCTACTGGGTTACTTATGGGTATGACCAAGCAAAATTATGAGTACGGATCATTTATCGATCATAATTTCATGAGTAAGCATGCTATTACAGCCGAACTGATTCGAAATGAATTGTATAACAAGATTTCACGTTCGGATTTCACTCCTTTTCTGGATATAACCAATGCAAACCAAATGGTTGCATCCGCGGTTCCCGAAATTAGAATGCCTTACGAGGCTTTGGCTTGTTTTATCAAGGCTTATAAAGGTTTTTATTTGTCGCTGATATTCGGGGATATTCCTTATTCGGAAGCAGTGAACCCGGAAACAATAGTTTATACTCCCCAATATGATACACAGAAGGAGGTAATGCTGGCTATTTTAAAAGATTTGGATAAAGCCGCTGAACTATTTGGGAAAAGTCAAAATTTCGAAGGGGATCCGATCTTAAACGGCGATCCCGCTAAATGGGTAAAAGTTGTGAATGGCTTTAAACTAAAGGTACTCATTAATTTATATATGCATGATACGGAAGCTGACCTGAATCTTCAATCGCAGTTCAGTGATTTGGTAAATAACAGGCCGCTGATGGAAAGTAACGATGATAATTTCCAGTTGGCCTATTCTAATAAGGGAGGACAGGTTTATCCTTTCAATGATCTGTGGGCACGTAGTAACGGGTATTGCGTCTTATCTTCCAATTTAGTCGATTCGTTGAAAGTGTTGAAAGATAACAGATTGTTCTATTTTGCAGAACCTTCGGAATATGCTTTAGGACAAGGGTTTGCGAATGGCGATTTCGATGCTTATATTTCTATTGATCCTAGTTTGCCGTTCAGTGATATCACTAAATTATATGGGGAGGGTAAATGTTGTAAGTTGAATTTACGCTACCGGGATATCAATAATCCGGTTGGCGAACCTATTATGAGAATAGGTTATGCTGAACAATGTTTTAATATTGCAGAAGGAATTGTTAGGGGATGGATGTCTGGAAATGCTAAGGAGTTTTATGAACGAGGTGTTCGTGCTGCAATGTCGTTCGTAAAAGACTATACTCCTGATGCCTATGTTGATGGAAGGCCCCAAATTACCGATGAGTATATAACTGAGTATCTATCGAATGGGCGAGCTGCATTTGCGTCGGATGTGAATACTCAGTTAAAACAGATTTTCCAGCAAAAGTATTTTATTTATTTTTTACAAAATCCATGGGATGGGTATTATGAATACCGTCGGGTTTTATATCCTGTTTTACCGATTAACCCGTCGACTAATATGAATGATGTCCCTAATCAGTTACCGAAACGTTGGATGTATCCGCAACGGGAATATGATGAAAATGGAGAGAATCTGAAAATCGCTTTGGATCGTCAGTATAATGGTAAGGATACAAACAACGATTTAATGTGGATATTAAAAAGATGAAGATGATAAAAATGAAGCTTTTCTTTTATGCCTCTTTCCTGGCCTGCCTTTTGGCAGGCTGCCGGGAAGGGCAGAACTTTCGCATGGCAGAGAGTATTACGGTACAGGATGGAAACGTATATTATTATATAAAAGGGTTGAAGATGCCGTTTAATGTATTATTTCTTTCCGATACTCACTTTACAATAGAGGATGAACGTGGAGAAGAGTATTATACCTATACCCGTCGAATGGGGGGAAGTGCTGTTGAGCCTGAGAATTATGGGAAAGGAAATGGCCGGGACATGGCTTTCCGTGCATCTCTTGATAAGGCTAAGAAGGCAGATTCGGAACTGGTGATTCTGGGTGGCGATATTATTAATTTTCCATCACTCGCTTCGGTTGAATATATCAAATCCATACTTGATAAATCCGGCTTGAACTGGGTGTATATTGCGGGTAATCACGATTGGCATTATGAGGGTGAACAGGGGGATACTTTTTCTCAACGAGATAAATGGATACACTCTAATTTAAAAGCTTTATATCAGAAACATAATCCAATGTTTCATTCTCAGATTATTCACAATATAAACTTTGTAATGATTGATAATTCTGCTTTCGAAATAACACAAGAGCAACTGGCATTTTTCCGGGAACAGGTCGGTAGGGGACTGCCTATTATTTTGTCAATGCATATTCCTGTTTATTTACCGGGACATAATATTGATTATGGGTGCGGACATCCTGACTGGAACAGGGATAACGATATTTATTACGAAATAGAAAGGCGAGAGCCCTGGCCAGAAAAAGGATTTACTGAAACGACCTATCAATTTCGGGATATGGTTCTGAATAGTCCTGAAGTGATTGGTATTTATGCAGGACATACGCATGAAGAGGCTATAGATTTTTTCAATGATAAACTTCAATATGTGACTGCTGCTAATTATAGTAATAAAGATATTTTGATACATTTTATACCGGCAGATTAGACGAAAATACTTCTACTTTTTTATTATCAGCGTTTTACAAATGAAGGAAATGAATAAACCCTCGTACTTCTATACCCTCCTTTCTCCACAAAAGATTTTTAATTCGGTTGCCGCCGTCAAGAATTTAACGGCAGAGTCGGCTCCTGGTGCTGTTCATTTAATCTGGGAAGAGCCGACGGAGGACAACTTCAGTTATGTTACAGTTTCTGTATTTACGAAATACAATACGTTTATTCACAGCGAATCCTTACCTAAAGGGAGTATTCATTGTTCGATAAACCGCTTAATCTCTTCACAATGCGAATATCTGTTCCAAATACAGTCTTTCGATTTAGAAAAAGAGGCCGGTGAAATAGTAAGAGGAAGCTAATGAGGCATTATTGATTTATCGGGTGGTGGACACATGAAAGAATGTATAACCGAAATTCTGTGAGATAACCTGAGACACTAAATATACAAATTAAAACAAAAGATCACCTAAGTACGAATTTATAAAGGTACTTAGGTGATCTTTTTGATAGAAATCAAAACCTTTACAATCATTTTGAATTATTGAGCCGGCAATTTTTTTATCTTTGCAGCCTAAGCAAGGTTGTTCAAAAATCCGCTGGTGCAACTCGTGACAATGTAACAAAAGATACTCAAACAGCCGCTTGGGGAGAGATTTGTTCCCTTTATCACGATAAAATTTAAAAACTTAACAAACAAAGATGAAAAGCAATCTATTTTTAGTTGTAAACTTACTGCTTGTATTATTTACATCATCTGTAGTATGCCGGGCCGAAGGTTTGGATAGTTTAAGTAAAAAGTCTTTCACCTATACGAATGAGGATGTTTGGACTATTTACGAGGGGTTTAACAACACGCTACTCGATACTGATAAATATATCTACAAGACAAATTCATCTTTCCTTTCAGCTAAAGACCGTTTCAACGGGGCAGCGGCCATCTGGTGCCAGCCGATTTATTGGGATATGGCGATGAATGCGTATAAGTTGGCTAAAAGATTAAAGAGTAAAGATAAGCAAGCAACTTACAAGAGATTATGCACAAAGATATTCGAGGGTAATAAAGCGCAATATGCCAATTTTAATTTTGATGACAACAATGAAAATACAGGTTGGTTTATTTATGATGATATCATGTGGTGGACCATTTCTTTGGCACGCGCCTATGAGTTATTTAAAGTTGACGAATATCTGACATTATCAGAATTGAGTTTCAGTAGAGTCTGGTATGGTTCCCCGAAAGTGGGGGATACTGGTTCTTATGATAAAGAAAATGGAGGAATGTTCTGGCAATGGCAGCCTATACAGAACCCGAAACCCAATAAACCTGGCGACGGTAAGATGGCTTGTATCAATTTTCCGACTGTAGTTGCTGCTTTAACTCTATATAATAATGTGCCGCGGAAAAGAAAAGAGTCGACAGATGAATATCCGAAATACCAGACAAGAGAACAATATCTGGCGAAAGGAAAAGAAATTTATGAATGGGGTGTCGAAAATTTGTTGGATAAGCAAACAGGGCAAATTGCTGATAGCCGCCATGGCAACGGACGTCCCGCATGGACTGCCCACGTTTACAATCAAGCTACCTTTATTGGTGCCTCCGTATTGCTTTATAAAGCGACCGGCGAGAAAAAGTATTTGAATAATGCCATTTTAGCTACGGATTATACTGTGAATGTCATGTCTGCAAAACATAATTTATTACCCTTTGAAAATGGAATCGAACAGGGTATTTATACAGCAATTTTTGCACAATATGTGGCTATGTTGATTTATGACTGTAAGCAAACGCAATACCTTCCTTTTCTGAAACGCACGATTGGTTACGGTTTGGAAAACAGGGATAAGTCACGCAATGTATGCAGTGGGGAATATGAAAAAGTTTTGCCAGCAGGTTCAACGATCGATAGTTACTCCGCATCCGGTATACCTGCTTTGATGCTGTTGTTTCCTGCAGATAAATAATGTATTTGGCTATCGTTTCACATAGTACTACATGTTGGAGATTGATTCCATAGGGATTATACTTGTGATGTAATCCGAAAATAATCCTTCATTCCTTCATTAGTGGATGTTTTTCATTCACCATCAATCCTTTACCGCTGAAGGAAATGAATAAACCCTCGTACTTCTATACCCTCCTTTCTCCAGTTTTCCTTCATCTATCAACTTCTTCAGGTCTTCCAGTGCACGATATTTGGAGCAACCTGTCAGTTCCCGGTAGTCACTACAAGTGATATAGTGATGTACGTTCAGATATTCTGTCAGCCTGCGTACCCGTTCATCGAAAGGAGGAAGAACGCCTTTCCCTTCCGGCATACGTTCCAGGTGCATCGACTTCAATTTACTTTTTAGATATTTGCCGCAGCGGAAATTTACATTACGGAAATGAATTGATTCGCTACGGAGCTCTTTTTTATTCATGACCGGACGTGAAGCGAGCGAAACACTGAAGAAGCCGATGCCGTCCAGTTCGATATTATATCCGTCGTCCAGACGTCTGGCCATCACATCGGCTATGACCTGTAAAGCCCCTTTGATGTCGGCTCCCGAAATTCCGGAACGGCCTTCTGCTTCTTCTATCAGATCATTGGTGTGGATTGTCCCGTAAGGTACAACACGCGGATGTAATGCTTGCTTTTTCTTGTCTCCTGTGGGGTTCGGATTGCGAACCATTCGATATCTTGCACACATATCAGTATTTGTTTAAGGTAAAACTATGCATCCGGTAATTCCGAAATGCCTTACTCTGTTTTGTTTGTTAATTGTCGTACGCTTGTTCGACAGCTGACAAACGCTTATTCGACAACAGTCTAACAAGCGTTTGTCAGTTGTCAAATAAGAAAGAATAACGGACTAAAGATATAAATAATAATTGATGAAAGCCTTGTTATACATGGCTTTTTTTCTTACTTTTAAGCAGAAAGTACACCTTAAATTACAAGCGAATGAATATCACACATTACAAAGACGGAAATAAATCCGTTAAACCCCTATCCCTTAATGAATTGATCGATACGATGAGGAACTCTGTATCCGGACATGCGGTAGAAGAGTTCCGGAAAAAGCTAGAGGAATATCCTCCGGGATACCCTTGTCCGGCAGCAACCAAACTTCCTCGGATCGTTTTCGGTGCAGAATTGAAAAAGAAAAATGAGACTTTGGAGATGAAAGCTTACAACGGTCTTGTTCTATTGGAAGTCGATAACCTGTCGGGCGATAGGGAGGCGGTAGAGATACGGCTGTACCGGCTACGCTCGAACAACCCTTGCAAGTGCCTGGTGAACCGACGTTCCGTGAGTTGAAACAGCAGGAGCCGATGCCTCTTCAACGGATGGAGGCGGGGCATGAACGCAGTTATTCCGTTTACCTGCTTTATCAGGTGGCCTTGAAAAAAGCAATTGAAGAAGTGGGGAAGGAGTCTGGCGATACGACGGCGGATGCTTTGCTGGTACGGTTGGCAGAGAATTGCCTTCGTGCAGGCATACCGGAAGAAGATGTGGTGAAATGGGCGTATGTGAATGTACATTTCCAACGGAACGAGACGGAACTGCGGGCGGTGGTACACAATACTTATCTGCTGGATAAATATTTTGGTGTCGGTCCGGTCATGCCGGTTTGCCAGAACCTCGTATTTCGGATGGATGAGTTTATGAAACGTCGCTATGAGTTCCGGAGGAACGAGTTGAAAGGTGAAGTGGAATATCGCGAACGACGTTCCTATTATTATAGTTTCTTTCCTGTTACCGATGAGGTTCTCAATACGATCTCCCTGCATGCGCAGGCGGAAGGACTCGATTTGTGGGATCGTGATGTGAAACGTTATATCTATTCCAATAAGATTCCGCTGTTTAATCCGCTGGATGATTATCTGGATAATCTGCCGGAATGGGACAGAAAAGACCATATACGTGCCTTGGCGGATACGGTACCGACATCATCGAAGTTGTGGCGCGAGCATTTTTATATCTGGTTCCTGGGGTTAGTCGCCCAATGGAAACAGATGGGTGGGGTGCATGCTAACAGCCTGTTACCCTTATTGGTGGGGGATCAGGGATGTGGAAAGTCTACCTGGTGCCGTAATTTAATGCCACCGGTTTTGCGTGAGTTTTATACCGACAGTATCGATTTTGGAAATCGTCGTGATGCTGAACTGATGCTGCACCGTTTTGCCCTTATAAATATCGACGAGTTCGACTCGATAGGAAACTCCCGTCAGTCTTTCCTGAAACATCTGCTTCAAAAGCCCGAGGTGAATGCTCGTAGTGCCTACAAATCGAGTGTGCGGGCTTTGAAACGGTATGCCGGATTTGTCGGAACTTGTAATAATATGGACTTGTTATCCGATCCGACCGGCAGTCGGCGTTTTCTGTGTGTGGAAATAAATGGTGAGATAGACCGCAGGCATTTTATCGATTATGACCAGCTGTATGCTCAGGCGATCCATGCGCTCCGTACAGGCGAACGGTATTGGCTGACGCGGGAGGAAGAAAAATCTATTACTCTTCAGAATGAAGTGTTCGAACAGGTTCCGGTGGAAGAGCAGCTTTTCCTGCAATATTTCAAGCCGTTGTCTGAAGAAGGTGGTGAAATTGGCGAATGGCTTCCCGCTGCCGAGATCATGCAACGTATCCGTAAGCGTAGCCGCCTGACTTTTAGCAACACCACTATAAATGCTTTCGGCCGCCTGTTGCGTCGTAACAATGTCCCAAGCCGGCATATTTTACGTGGAAATGTATATCATGTGAAGGAAATACGGTGATTTTTCTTCATTGGACAATGTGTCTGCAAAAAGGCTTCATCTGTAATTTCTTTATAATTAGAAGTATATAGCCTAATTGAAGGAATGAAGGTATATTTTTCCAAAAAAGCCATTCGACTCTCACGAGCCGGATGGCTTATAACTGCAATACAGTTTCAGAAAAAATTATTAGGTATTATCTCTTAGCTATCTCTTGATATAGTTCACAATGACCGCTCGGGTCAAAGATCCCTTTTCTTATTAATTCTTTTTCCAGTTTATTTAAAGATAAGTTCCCGAAGTTTCGTCGTTTCTTCAGTGCGGCAAGTCCGTTGGTTGAAATAAATTTCAGTAAGTCTTCCAATGTATATATTTCTACCGCTTTAAGAATAGTCAGGGTTCTTGTCTCTAAATCGAGGCTATGGGTTAATGGTTGGGATAGTAATTTCTTTTGTTTGACGTAAGGTATTTGGGATGACGTTCGCTTTGGGGCGGGATGTTTGATTTCATCCTTTGTTAACTGTGTTTTCAATGATTGTATGTTTGATTTTAATTTGTCGATTTCTATCTCTCTTCGAATACCGTTATTGATATGGGCTCTGACAAATCCTGATTGGATGCTTATATCTGTAATGGCATTCTGAAATATCTCTTTTACCTCCTGGGAGGAGAGGCCCAAATGTGTTGCAACTTTTTCCACGTTTAATCCGGTGGCTAATGCATGGAATACTATTTTTTTTAGATCGGAGTTTAGTAAGTTCCTCATTTCCGATACGATCAATAAATAATCGGGTGTCAGCCTTTTAAACGCTTCAATAATAAAATCACTTTCTTTATCCCTCTTCTCTTCCGGAGGCTGCTCATCAGCCGTCGGTATATTTACAGATGAAGATACGATACTGGCTTCTTCCCATGTTGTTTCTTTGTGATCTGTCAGTACATGGCCCGAAAAGCTTGGCTTCTGGTCGTTGGGGAGGAGAAGTTGTACATAATCACGTATTTTAGTTAACAAGTTTATCATAATACAAGTGTTTTATCTGATAGACATAATTGTGCTATACAAATAGATACTATCCTATTCTCGCGAACCGGACAGTGGCAGAGTCCCCTCTTCGCTATTCCTTTTTACTGATTGTATGATTGTTTAACATATTAATGTGTTGATGTAAAAAGTATAGCTTGAAAAAGGCATAAAAAAACGTGGCGCTATTGCTACATCTCAGCCCTTGTGGGTATCCCTCCCTTGCACACTGATAGTAAGCAACAGCCCACGTCATATCATATATAACTATGTATATACAAATAACATGGGCATTTTGTTGCTACTATCTCAGTTGTGCGTATGTTTGGATGTTTACAAGGGACCGAGATAATATTTTAAAATGCCTTATTCTAATATTTCTACAGAACAGAACCTAACGCTATAGTTTCTGCACTTTCTGTAGTACTGCAAAGATAGTATATACGATGGAATAAACAACCGTTTATAAGGAAAAAAAGCCTGTTAGGCTTAAAAATCATAAGTTCTGTTTTACTTGCGCTCTTTCATTTCGCTTTGAAGTAGTTCCGGATTACGTCTACAATCCCAAAGCATATGAATATATAGATATTTATCGTGGATGGTATAAATTATTTTAATATGACCGGAAACTAATGAGCGGTAGGTGAGTTGGTCGATTAATAAAATATAATTTGGTCAAAATCGTTCGAAGCGAGTGGATGCCATATTATCTCCATTATATAATATTTTTCATGTGCTGTTCCATTTCATCCCCGCTGATTCCTATTCCGGCAATAGCATCTTTGCCTGTGACGGATAATCGTTGGCGCACCTCTTCAAGCGTATATTCACAGGAACTTACCTCCTGTTTGTTACTTCGGATTTTACTTAGATATTTACGGAGTTTCCCGATGGTTTCGCTATTGTCGATATTTAATATTTCACGAACCAATTCTGCTTTGCTAGCTTCAAGTTCTATTATTGTCATAATGCAGGTCTTATTTTATAAGTTCTTAGCTGATTTCCTATTTACATCATAAAGGCTGCTATTTTCTTTATATTCTCATAAGCTTCCTTTATACGTCTTTTTTCATCGTCAGAAGCTGGCTTCACATCCTTGATGGATTGTTAAAACGCTTTGCTTCTTCTCCGAATAAGATCGGAGTCTCTTTGATAGGTTTGGCCATGGTAATAATTATTTATAGTTTATGAATCCGATACGAAGATACATATTATTCATGATCTTTTTCATTTTTATTCTAGGAAAGATCAATTATATACGAGCAAATTAAGACTATTAGGATTGTTGTTGCTGCAGTTCAATTATGATTTCGTCTGTAATATATGCATCGCTCATTGTTATTAAAGGATATTCTTTATTGAGTAAAAGAGCATATACTTTGCTGTTATAAAACAAGTGCAAAGCTTTGACCGGAGATATTTTCAGTTGTTCGGCCAGCATCATTACGATACGACTATATTTATTCCACACTAAAACATCAATCATAGATCGTTTATTATTTAAGTATTACACATTGTTGAAACGACAAGCATTCGTCTATAAGCTGTTGACTTAGTAAACAAATTTGGTTATTCGGTTGCTCATATTGTAAACGTCCTAATGCTGTTTCTTTTGTAATTTGTCCTTCGATATAATTTTCTATAGTATCAAATACCCGGTCGTTAGCAACGCCTCCCTCTATCAAGTCATATCCCAGCCAAGGTTTTTCTCCTCGCCGACAAGCGACGATAAAATCAAGCCAGTCGGTGCTATACCCTTTAAAGTGCAATGACTTATAATTAGAAGAAGATATTTTTTCAATATTTAATTCGTATATATTGATTGTAGCAACAGAACCAGGACGCCGTAACATCATAACAGAGGCCCATCGTTCTGCCTGATTATAAATATCTGTAACATAAAATCCCTTTCCGAAATCAAGATTGTCTCTCCCGATATTGGCTAAAGGATTTTGTATCTCTGATGTACTTCCATGAAAAACTTTCATGCTAGTTCTCCTTTTTCTTTATAATAGCTTTCCCAATTATTAAGGGCTTCTATCAGTGTGTCTGCAATGTAGTCTCTGCTTTGAGTATGAAGCATATCGTATCCCTCGATCAAATAGCGGGAGATAAGATTGACCTTTTCTAATCGATTATAAAGTGTTGGGGCAGGAATGCCTGTCTTTTGTGCAGCACTTTCGATGGCAAAGACCACAAACTCCATGATCTTGTGATCAATCGGTCGGGAAATATGTATTATTTCTTGTTGCATATTTCATTTTGCTATGTATCTGTATCACAAAGATACATATTATTCCTGATCTTCTCATAATCAGTTTTGAAAAGATCGATTATATGCAAGCAAATGTATATTTTTATAGCCTATAAATATTAAACTGCGAAACAATGAAGTATTTGAATAAAGAAACGAATGGCATTACCCTTTCCCGCATTGGCCTGGGGGCAATGAGGATGGCTGATATTCAGCAAGGGATCGATACCATACATGCAGCTTTGGACAGTGGGATTACTTATCTGAACACAGGTGATTTTTATGGTCATGGCGAAAGCGAACTGATTATCCGTGAAGCATTGAAAACACGTAAACGGGAAGATGTCTTTATTTCTGTCAAGTTTGGTGGAATGCTGACTCCTGATGATCGTTTTTATGGCATCGACGTACGTCCGCAGAGTGTTCAGAATTATTTGGCCTATACCTTGAAACGCCTGGGTACGGACTATGTCGACCTGTATCAACCTGCCCGTATCAATCCGCATATCCCGGTGGAAGAAACGATCGGAGCCGTTGCAGATATGGTAAAAGCCGGATATGTGCGTAATGTCGGAATTACCGAGATAGATGCCGGAACATTGCGCCGGGCCCATGCTGTTCACCCCATCAGCCTGGTGGAAGTGCGGTATTCGCTGCTCGACAGAGAGATAGAACAAAGCCTGATTCCTACAGCACGTGAACTGGGTATCGGAATTGTTACTTTTGCCAATCTGTTTCATGGCGTGATAGGAGGTAGTAACCCGGAGGAAAAACTGGCAACCTTGAGCCGGAGGATGCCTCCCCAGGCTGCAGAGAAGCTGAAACAGGCTGTGGCACGGCTGGATGTATTGAAGGAAATGGCCGCAGAGAAGAATGTTTCCGTGTCGCAACTTGCCATTGCATGGGTACTGGCACAGGGCGGCGATATGCTGGCGTTGGTCGGTTCGCGTACAGTCGGTCAGCTTCGGGATACCGTGAAAGCAATTGAGATCGATCTCAGTAAGGAAGATTTACAACGTATCGAGCAGGCTATCCCCAAAGAATATGCCTCCAACTCTGCTATGTTGCCTATCGATCTGGACGAAAACGGTTTGTTTAAATTCTGACTTCTTGTCGTTACAATTCGATTGTATTTTTCCATGCTCATTTCTTTATTGTCTAATTAGAATTAAATCACTAACTTTGCGGCATTTTTAGAAGATAGTTAAAAATAGCGCGATATGAGTAAGAAATTTACCGAATACTCTAAGTTCGATTTATCGAATGTCAATAAAGAGGTGTTGAAGAAATGGCAGGATGGCGACATCTTCCATAAGAGTCTTGAAATCCGTGAAGGATACCCCTCGTTTGTATTTTATGAAGGTCCGCCTTCTGCAAACGGAATGCCGGGTATTCACCATGTTATTGCTCGTTCGATTAAAGATATTTTCTGCCGTTACAAAACCATGAAAGGATATCTGGTGAACCGTAAGGCAGGATGGGATACTCACGGCCTGCCGGTTGAGCTGGGCGTTGAGAAATCTATGGGTATAACCAAGGAAGATATCGGTAAGAAGATTTCTGTCGCTGACTATAACGCAGCTTGCCGCAAAGATGTGATGAAGTTTACCAAGGAATGGGAAGACCTTACCAATAAAATGGGGTACTGGGTGGATATGGAAAATCCGTATATCACCTACGATAACCGTTACATCGAAACATTGTGGTATCTGCTGAAAGAATTGTATAAGAAAGGGTTACTGTATAAGGGGTATACCATTCAGCCGTATTCACCGGCTGCCGGAACGGGGCTTAGCTCGCACGAGTTGAACCAGCCGGGTTGTTACCGCGACGTGAAGGATACCACTTGTACGGCACAATTCCATATCCTCGATCCGAAACCGGAAATGGCTCAGTTCGGTGATGCATTCTTCCTGGCATGGACGACTACTCCGTGGACATTGCCTTCAAATACGGCGCTTTGTGTAGGTCCGAATATCACCTATGTGGCTGTTCAGACTTACAATCCGTATACTGGCATGCCGATGACGGCAGTTCTGGCTAAAGATCTGTTGAACGTATATTTCAATCCGAAAGCAGCCGATCTTGAATTGTCTGATTATAAGGCTGGAGATAAGCTGGTACCTTTTAAAGTCGTAGGTGAATGGAAGGGACCGGAACTGGCCGGTATGCACTATGAGCAGCTGATTCCGTGGGTGAACCCGGGTGAAGGTGCGTTCCGTGTAATCACAGGCGATTATGTAACGGTTGAAGACGGTACGGGTATCGTACATATCGCTCCGACATTCGGTGCGGACGACGACCGTGTGGCAAAAGCTAGTGGTGTGCCTCCGTTGATGATGATCGATAAGGATGGCAACAACCGTCCGATGGTCGATATGACGGGTAAGTTCTACCTGTTGGAAGATCTGGACCCTGAATTTGTACAGACTCGTATGAATGCAGCCGATTACGATCCGTTCCAGGGTAAGTTCGTGAAGAATGCTTACGATCCGGAAAAGACCGACAAAGATGAGACATTGGATATCGAGATATGTATGATGCTGAAGGTACAGAACCGTGTGTTCCGTATCGAAAAACAAGTGCACAATTATCCGCACTGCTGGCGTACCGACAAACCTGTATTATACTATCCGCTGGATAGCTGGTTTATCCGCACAACTGCCTGCCGTGACCGTATGATTGAACTGAACAATACGATCAACTGGAAGCCGCAGAGTACAGGTACGGGCCGTTTCGGTAAATGGCTGGAAAACCTGCAGGACTGGAACCTGAGCCGTAGCCGCTACTGGGGTACTCCGTTACCTATCTGGCGTACGGAAGACGGAACGGAAGAGATGTGTGTCGGTTCGGTAGAAGAACTGTACAATGAAATAGAGAAAGCCGTTAAGGCCGGATTCATGGAATCTAATCCTTATAAGGACAGAGGGTTCAATCCGGGCGAATATAATAAGGACAATTACGAAAAGATCGACCTGCACCGTCCGTATGTGGATGAGGTGATCCTTGTTTCCGAAAGCGGCAAGCCGATGAAGCGTGAGACCGACCTGATCGACGTTTGGTTCGATTCGGGTGCGATGCCTTATGCACAGATCCATTATCCGTTTGAGAATAAGGAAATACTGGATAACCGTACGGTTTATCCGGCAGACTTTATCGCAGAGGGGGTCGACCAGACTCGTGGCTGGTTCTTTACCCTGCATGCACTGGCTACGATGGTTTTCGACAGCGTGGCTTATAAAGCGGTTGTTTCCAATGGCCTGGTACTGGATAAGAACGGTAATAAGATGTCTAAACGTCTGGGTAATGCAATCGACCCGTTCTCGACGATCGAACAGTATGGTTCAGACCCGTTGCGTTGGTATATGATCACCAATGCGTCTCCGTGGGATAATATCAAGTTCGATATCGACGGTATGGATGAAGTGCGCCGAAAGTTCTTCGGTACATTATATAATACGTATTCATTCTTTGCTTTGTATGCAAACGTGGACGGCTTCGATTATTCGGAACCGGATGTTCCTCTGAACGAACGTCCCGAAATCGACCGCTGGATCCTTTCTTTGCTGAATACATTGGTGAAAGATGTTGACGGATTCTATGATACTTACGAACCGACCCGTGCGGGACGTGCTATCTCTGAGTTTGTGAACGATAACCTGAGTAACTGGTATGTACGCCTGAACCGTCGCCGTTTCTGGGGCGGGGGCATGACAACGGATAAGTTGTCTGCTTACCAGACTTTATATACTTGTCTGGAAACTGTAGCCAAGCTGATGTCTCCGATCGCTCCGTTCTATGGCGATCAGCTGTTCAGCGACCTGATTGCCGTTACCGGACGTGAAACGGTGGAATCCGTACACTTGTCGGATTTCCCGAAATATGATGAAGCATTGATCGACAAGGATCTGGAAGAACGTATGAAGATGGCACAGGATGTTTCTTCTATGGTACTGGCTCTGCGTCGTAAAGTGAATATTAAAGTTCGCCAGCCGCTGCAGACCATCATGGTGCCTGTTACGGATGCACACCAGCAGGAAAGCATTGAAGCGGTGAAGAATCTGATCCTGAACGAAGTGAATGTAAAGGAACTGAAATTCGTCGATAATGCCGCCGGTATCCTGGTTAAACGTATCAAGCCTGATTTCAAGAAGTTAGGCCCGCGTTACGGAAAGATCATGAAGAGCTTGGCTGCTGCTATCCAGGGTATGAGCCAGGAGGATATCCTTGCTTTCGAAGCTGCCGGTACATTTACTTTGAATGTGGAGGGACAGGAAGCAGCAGTCGAACTGGCTGATGTTGAAATCATCTCCGAAGATATACCGGGATGGCTGGTTGCCAACGAAGGCCGCCTGACGGTTGCCCTCGACATCACCGTGACGGAAAGCCTGCGCAAAGAAGGGCTGGCACGTGAATTGGTGAACCGTATCCAGAACCTGCGTAAGAGCAACGGATACGATATAACCGATAAGATCAACGTGACCGTTCTTTCTTCCGACGAAATGGACGACGCAATTAAGGAGTTTAATGAATATATTGCGAACCAGGTGCTGGCCGTATCTGTTGAAATTACAGAGCATGCGATAAGTGATGCGACTGTCCTTGATTTCGAGGATTTCAACCTGTCGGTGCGTATTGAGAAAGAGTGATTTTTTTCTTAAAAAAGAAAGGTGTCCCTTGCCGCATATAAATATTATCGTATATTTGGACTGCGACTTGGATCGCCTGATATATATTATGAATTGTGGAACCTAAAATTAAATGAACCATGGCAGAAAAGACAAGATATTCGGATGCTGAACTCGAGGAGTTCCGCGCCATTATTTTAGAGAAGTTGGAGGTAGCCAAAAAGGATTACGAGTTGTTGAGATCGGGTGTAACCAATTCTGATGGGAACGATGTGGCCGATACATCTCCAACATTCAAGGTGTTGGAAGAAGGTGCCGCAACTTTGTCGAAGGAAGAGGCCGGACGTCTGGCACAGCGCCAGATGAAGTTCATACAGAACTTACAGGCTGCTTTGATCCGTATTGAAAATAAGACTTATGGCATTTGTCGCGAAACGGGTAAGTTGATCCCGAAGGAGAGACTGCGTGCCGTACCTCATGCTACTTTGAGTATCGAAGCAAAACAAGGAGGTAAAAGATAAATGAAATTTTCTAAAGGTTGGGGAGCAGTGTTAATCGTAATGCTGCTCCTTATTCTTGACCAGGCTCTTAAAATCTGGATCAAGACGCACATGCAGTTGCACGAAAGTATAGAGATCACTCCGTGGTTTTATCTGTACTTTACCGAAAATCCGGGAATGGCTTTCGGTATAGAGGTGATAGGCAAATTGTTCTTATCCGTATTCCGCATTGTGGCGGTCGGTTTTATCGGATATTATCTGTATAAACTGGTTAAGGAGAAGTACAGTTTTGGCTTTATTGCGTGTGTCTCGTTGATCTTTGCGGGAGCCATCGGTAATATAATCGACTCTATATTTTATGGGGTCGTATTCGACCATAGTTTTGGTCAGGTCGCCTCTTTTATGCCTGCCGGCGGTGGTTATGCTACCTGGTTGCACGGGAAAGTGGTGGATATGTTTTATTTCCCGTTGATCCAGACGGTATTGCCGGGCTGGGTCCCGATCTGGGGAGGAGAGGAGTTCGTTTTCTTCCGTCCGATCTTCAACCTGGCAGATTCGGCTATCTGCGTAGGTGTGTTCTTGTTATTGATATTTTACCGGCACACTTTGTCGGCCAGTCTCTCAAAAGAAAAAGAAAGTAGTAAATAAATGCGGAGTAAATTGCGCAGATACGGTGTCGTATTATTGACGGCGGCTTTAGTGGTTTCCTGTAGTAAGGTGCCTGATGGTATTCTGTCCGAAAAGGAGATGAAGGCTGTCCTGATAGATATGCAACTGGCGGAAGCTATGATCAGTACCGACTATAAAAAATATATCGACGATGCTGAAAAGGAAGCGCTTTATCAGTCCGTATTTCGCAAACATAATATCGAACAGGCCGTTTACGACAGTTCGCTCGTCTGGTATGGAAGTAACCTGGATGTGTATATGCAGGTGTATGACCTGGTACTGGCGGAACTGAACGAACGGCAGAAAGCGTTGGGAGACGTGCAGGCTAGTGCAGCTCCGGTCTCCAAACAGGATTCCGTTGATATCTGGCCTCGTCTTACTTATCTTACCTTTGAACCGAAAGCTGTATTCAACGGCATAACGGTCGATATCAAACCGGAAACAAACTATCCTTCCGGTAGTACGTTCGTTCTGGGAATGCGTGTCTGGGGATTGAACGATGCTATGAAAAGTCATCCGGAGATCCGTTTGAGTGCCAACCAGGGGGATACGGTCATTACCGTAAACGACAAGATCCTTCAGGATGGTTATCATGAGACGATTTTACGTACGCTACCGACCAAGCAGGTGAAGAGTGTGTATGGTTTTATCCGCCTGGACGGAAAAGAGGATTCGACCTCTTATTTCAAAATCTATGTGGATAGCCTGAACCTGATGAGGTATAACTACGGACGGCTTTCTACTGATTCGATCAAGTGATTTGTTTATATGTCTATTATGAAAGATAAAGTGAAAATTCTGTTTCCTGCATTTAGAATTGTTGTTTGTCTCGTAGCACTTGTTTTTACGGTTGTATTTGTGGATGTAAGCGAATGGAATTGGAGAATATGGTGTTTGGCTTTTTTCTTGCTCTTGATATTGGTGTGGTCTGCTTGGGATGTTGTAGTCCTTTTAAAGAGAATTAAACGCTAATTTTCGTTTTAAGGAATTATGCGTAGAATAGCGTCACACTATATATACTGGAAGCAATGGTTCCGTATGCATTATATCGAATTGAATGCGGAAGGACAGCTGATCGGAGTCTTTCCGTTGGATCAGGAAATTGCAGGTACGGAGTTTTATGACGGTACACTTTTGTTGTTGCCGGTTAGTTCGGATTCTCCTTCCGATATCTTTATATCCCGAGCTAAATGGTTGAATAAGACTGAAGCTGTGTCAGCCGGGGATCAGGTGCTGATTTATCGTTTAACCTGTTTTACCCCCGCGACGCCTGAACTCGGCACAGACAACGGCCGTGGCGATTGCCACGTTCAGAGACTCTGACGTTTCTCTTTCCTGCGGGTAATTGGGGATATATAGCTTCTCGTTGACCAGTGCTTCGGTTTCTGGGCGGATGCCGTTTCCTTCATTTCCCATAATGATAATGCCTGTTTCCGATAGTTCTTTTGTGTATATGTTCTCTCCGTCGAGGAATGTTCCGTATAGCGGTACCTGGTGTTCCGCTTGTTTTTGCAGATAAGCGGGCAGGTCTGTGTAATGGACTTTTACGTGGACGAGTGCTCCCATGGTCGCCTGTACTGTCTTGGGACTGAATGCGTCGGCTGTGTCCTGGCTGCAAACGATATGTTCGATGCCGAACCAGTCGGCGAGCCGTATGATCGTTCCCAGGTTCCCAGGGTCTTGTATGCCGTCGAGAGCGAGGATGAGCTGCTGCTGAGGGTTTGCTTCTTCCAATGACCAGGCGGGGCGTTTGAAAACAGCCAGTACATCCTGCGGATTTTTCAGGAAGCTGGCTTTCCGTATGTCATCGTCATCGGCTTCCAACAGTTCTTTGGCGGGAATATCACCTTGCGTTGCCATCCACGACGGTTTGGCGATCAACAGGTCGCATTCGAACGCAGGCAGCATGTCTGCCACCAGCTTATTTCCTTCGGCTACAAACGTATTCGTCTCGTTACGAAACTTCTTCAATTCAAGTGAACGTATCTGTTTTACTTTTGACTTACTCAGCATCTTTACTCTTTTTACAAAGCAAAAGTACGGGATTTTATTTAATTTCAGCTACATTTGCGTGCGTAAAAGGTCGAATGATGAAGGGAATCCTCCATATATTATATTTCATATGCCTTGTTTGGATACTGGCCGCCTGCAGTACGACAAAATATGTCGGTGACGGTGAATATCTGCTTGATAAAGTAGAGATTGTCTCTGATAATAAAGCCTATAAAACGAATGATCTGAAGCCTTATCTCAGGCAGCAGCCTAACTTTAAGGTGTTCGGTCTGATGAAGTGGCAGCTTTTTGTCTACGACTGGTCGGGGCGGAATGAAAAACGCTGGCTCAGTAAGCAGCTTCGCCGTATCGGTGAGCCGCCTGTGATTCTGGACATTACGCTGGTCGATCAATCGGCGGATGAGTTGAGGCGCTTTTTTATCAATAAAGGATATGTAAACGCGGAAGTGACGGCGGAGGTGGATACTTCGCGCCAGAAGAAGGCTGTCGTTACTTACCGGATCAATTCGAATATCCCTTACCGGATACATAATTATACGATGAATCTGGATGATCCGAAGATCGACAGTATAGCTCATCTGACTGCTCCCAAACGTTCGGCCGTATCATCTGCTTTCCGTATTTATCCGGAAGATTATACTTCTCTGGTGAAAGACAGTGCTTTGTTCGACAGGGACATACTGGATAAAGAACGGCAGCGGATCACCTCTTTGCTTCGTAGACGGGGATATTATGCGTTCAACCGCGATTACCTGGCATATCTGGCAGACAGTTCTTATAACAGGAATATAGTCGATCTGGATATGATACTGAAGCCTTACCGTAAACTGAAGCCGGATGGCTCGGTGGTCGATACCGTTCATCGCCAGTATTATATAAAAGACGTGACGATCGTTACCGATTATGATCCGCTGAACCAGGCGCAGAGTGATTTGTCGGCTCTTTCAGGCGATACGGTAAAAGCCGGAGATCTGCAGATCCTCTATGGAAATAATGGAAGGAGTATCCGTCCGGGTGTTTTGCGAAGAAGTACTTATATTACTCCCGGCAGATTGTTTAATGAGCGGGCGGTTGAACAAACCTATTCTTCTTTTGCCGCTCTCCGGGCCTTGAGAAATGTGAATATCCGTTTTACGGAAGTGGAGGTTCAGGATACCATGATGCTGAATTGTACTATCCTGACTTCTCCGGCTAAATTGCAGGGATTCGGTGTTGACCTGGAAGGGACAAATTCGGCGGGCGATTTCGGATTTGCTTCCAGCTTGAATTATCAGCACAGGAATCTGTTCAAAGGTTCAGAGGTTTTCTCTGCGAAGGTGCGTGGTGCTTATGAGGCTTTGTCCAAGAGTTCGGCAGGCGGTAATTATTGGGAGTTGGGGGCAGAGACATCTGTATTGTTTCCTCGTTTCCTGTTCCCTTTTGTCAGTGAAAATTTCAAACGGAAGGTACGGGCATCTACGGAACTGAAGGTTAGTTACAGTATTCAAACGCGTCCGGAATACAGGCGTGCCATTCTGTCCGGCGGTTGGAGTTATATTTGGCAGGAACGGTCGAATACGCAAGCCCGCCATGTGTTTAAGTTACTCGATATCGATTATGTACATTTGCCGAAGATCGATCATGACTTTGAAGAGAGTTTGCCGAATTCTACCCGGATTTACAATTTTACCGACCAGTTTGTCGTAGGTTCCGGTTATACATATTCATTTACGAATTACAATCCCCAGAACCGTCTCCGGAATACACATTCGCTGCGTGTCTCGTTTGAAATGGCAGGTAACCTGTTGTATGCATTCTCTAAAATGACTCAGGCGAAAAAAGATAAAGACGGATTATATAATTTGTTCGGTATCAATTATGCCCAGTTTGTGAAAGGGGATGTCGACTTTAGTAAGAGTATTGTGCTGGATAGCCGTAATAAAATCGCTTTTCATGTGGGCGTTGGGATTGGTTATCCGTATGGGAATGCGAAGATATTGCCTTTTGAACGGACTTATTTCTCGGGAGGGGCGAATAGTGTCCGTGGATGGTCTGTTAGAACCTTGGGGCCGGGCGGTATGCTGGCGGATTCTGTCAAATCGTTTGCCGACCAGGTAGGAGATATCCGGTTGGATCTGAATCTGGAATACCGGACAAAGATGTTCTGGAAGTTTGAACTGGCTGCTTATGTCGATGCCGGAAATGTCTGGACGATGAGACCGGATAAGGAACGTAAGGATGGAAATTTCGACTTCTCCCGTTTCTATAAAGAGATAGCTGTTTCTTATGGTTTGGGATTGCGTCTTGATTTCGACTTCTTCCTGATTCGTTTCGATACGGGTATGAAAGCATATAATCCGATGGAGCGAGGAAAGGACCGGTGGGCTATTTTGAAGCCTAACCTGAAGAATAACTTTGCCTGGCATTTTGCAGTAGGTTATCCCTTCTGATGAAAAAAAAGACTTTCCGGTTTGCATATTTAAAAAATAGTACTACCTTTGCACCGCAAATAAGGATGGTTCCGTAGCTCAGCTGGATAGAGCAACGCCCTTCTAAGGCGTGGGTCGAGCGTTCGAATCGCTCCGGAATCACTGCTTGTAAACCCCTCTGCAATTTACAAATTGCAGAGGGGTTTGTTTTTTTATGTAATCCAACTAATCTTTAAGGGTAATAAAAGGATTTGATGTTTAGTGCTTTAATCCGTGAATATTAAATAAAAGATTCCTTTATTAAGAAAATATTGAATCTTTGTGTATCTTTGAAGCCAGTGAAAACAATCAATGAATTTGGAGGATGGGCAGTAACAACGATGATATATTATTGCTAAAGCTAATAAAACAAGGTGATCAGATTGCTTTTAAGCATTTGTTTTATCAGTATATGGATTCATTGGAGCGTTTTATTACCTATTATATCCATGACCGGGAAAAATCGCAGGAGCTGGTATTGGATATTTTTACTTATATATGGGAAAACCGCGAACGCTTTGAGATAAAGTTAACATTGAAGGCCTATCTTTTTCAGTCAGCCCGTAATAAGGCTTTTACTTATATCCGTGATAAAAAAATACCTGTCTATCTGGAAGATGTCTCTGCCGGTGAAGTGGGGCAAGATTATAATTCGGATTTGGAGTTCCAGGAATTGTACCGTTTGATAGAAGAGGCCGTATGTCTTTTGCCGGAGAAATGCAGGGAGATATTTAAGAAAAGCCGCGAAGAGAATTTAACCAATAAAGAAATAGCCCAGCAACTTCATATTTCAGAGAAGACGGTGGAGGGACAAATAACGATAGCCCTTAAGAAGATTAGAGTCTATTTGGGCGATTCTTATTCATATTTGTGGTAAAAAAACTTTATATTTTAGGGGGTATCAAGCCTTTTTGAGTCTATTTTTGTAAAAGAAAATGTTTTACAATAATTCTCAATGCCATGAAAAAAATATTCTTGATGCTTTTTGTGTTCTTTTGGGTTGGAGTGACCTCTGTCTGTGGACAGCATATTTCTTTGGCTGATCCTACGATCTTTTATGAAAACGGAACTTATTACCTGTATGGTACAGGTGGAGATTCTAATTTCGGTTTTCAGGTATATACTTCTAAAGATTTGAAAATGTGGGAGGGACCGAATGGCGCTTCCGACGGATATGCTTTAAAGAAAGGCGATTCATTTGGATCGAAGGGGTTTTGGGCGCCTCAGGTTTTTCGTTATAAAGGGAAATATTATATGGCTTATACGGCTGACGAGTTTATAGCCATAGCTTCTGCCGACAGTCCTTTAGGACCTTTTCGTCAGGATAAAATAGCTAAACTACCTGCTGAAATCAAGCAGATCGATCCGTATGTGTTTTTTGATGAGGATGGCAAGGTTTATCTGTATCATGTCCGTCTAACAAAAGGAAACCGCCTGTTTGTTGCTGAACTGAATGAAGATCTTACCGCTATAAAAGAAAACACTCTTCGGGAATGCCTCTCTGCAACTGAAGACTGGGAAAATACAGCACATTCGGAATGGCCGGTTTCTGAAGGCCCTACTATCCTTAAGAAAGAGGGTGTTTATTACTTTTTCTATTCAGCTAATGATTTCCGGAATATAGATTATGCGGTAGGTTACGCAACCTCCTGTTCACCTTATGGTCCCTGGAAGAAGTATGAAGGGAATCCGGTTATTAGCCGTAAACTGCTGAAGCATAACGGGACCGGTCATGGAGATGTTTTTATTGATGAAAAAGGGGATATGCGTTATGTGTTCCATACCCATTATTCGAACTCCGTTGTATCTCCCAGGCAAACAGCTATTGTCTCTTTGCAGGAAAAGGCACAGGATGGCATCATTCGTTTTAGTATTTTGCCTGATACCTTTTTCTTTCCTCAATTAATGAATAAATGATTAAATAACCTCTCCGGAATTTTATCTCTCCGGAAATAAAATAATTGTATTATGAAGAAAAGTATATTGTTCCTCTCTTTGATTTGTGGTGCCTGTACAGCTCCACAAGATACCTTGCTGGAACAGGTCGATCGATTATCAACTTCTACGCAGAATGATTTTTATGTAAGTAACCGGGCTCCTTTACAGCCGCAGCAGTTTATAAAACTCCCGGCCGGTACTATTCAGCCGGAAGGATGGTTGAAGCAACAACTGGAGTTACAAAAAGAAGGTCTGAACGGACATCTGGGAGAGATCAGTGCCTGGTTGCAAAAGAAAGATAATGCCTGGTTGGAAACCGGAGGCCAGTGGGGATGGGAAGAAGTGCCTTACTGGTTGCGAGGGTATGCAAACCTGGCTTATATTGTTGAAGATAATCAGATGCTGAATGAAGCTAAATTCTGGATTGAGGGTATCTTGAAAAGTCAGCGGGAAGACGGTAACTTCGGTCCGATGCATCTGAATGACGGTAAACAGGATTTTTGGCCGAATATGATTGTCCTGTGGATCATGCAATCTTATTATGAATATTCGAATGATGAGCGGATAATCGATTTTATGACAAAGTATTGTAATTACCTGCTTACTGTCCCGGATGAAGATTTCTTATATAGCTATTGGGAAAATAGCCGTGGCGGAGATAATCTTTGGAGTGTCGTGTGGCTATATAATCACACGGGCGATAAGAACTTACTTACGTTGGGCGAAAAAATACATAAAAATACGGCCGACTGGACAAAGTCGACTCAATTGCCTAACTGGCATAATGTAAATGTAGCGCAGTGTTTCCGTGAGCCGGCTATTTATTATCTGTTTTCGGGGGACTCATCCATGCTGGCTGCCAGCTATAATGTGCAAAGCCTGGTGCGCAGGGCTTTCGGTCAAGTACCGGGGGGTATGTTCGGTGCGGACGAAAATGCACGTATCGGCTTCTTTGATCCCCGGCAAGGTACTGAAACCTGTGGTTTTGTGGAGCAGATGGCTTCAGATGAAATTATGCTGCAAATCAGTGGCGATCCTTATTGGGCTGAAAACTGTGAGGATGTGGCATTTAATAGTTATCCGGCGGCATTGATGCCGGATTATAAGGCCCTTCGTTATATAACCAGTCCGAATCATGTCGTGAGTGACTCTAAAAATCATCATCCGGGTATTGATAATAGCGGACCGTTTCTTTCCATGAATCCGTTCAGTAGTCGTTGTTGCCAGCATAATCATGGTTTCGGATGGCCGTATTATACTGAAAATCTAATTTATGCAACACCGGATAACGGAATAGCTGCTGTTTTATATAATGCTTGTCAGGCGAAAGTTAAAGTTGGAAACGGAACTGAAGTGACGATAAAAGAACAAACGAACTACCCTTTTGAGGAAACGATTCGTTTTACTTTGACGACACCTGAAAAGGTTTCATTCCCACTTTATTTGCGTATTCCGTCGTGGTGTAAAGATGCGTCGATTACCGTAAACGGTCAGAAGTTGGGTGTCGATTTGATTAGCGGTAAATATGCCAAGATCACACGTGAGTGGTCGGATGCAGACGAAATCGTTCTTACGGTTCCCATGACATTCAATTATCGCCAATGGCAGGTAAATAAAAATAGCGTTAGTGTCGATTATGGTCCTCTGAGCTTGTCTTTAAAGATAGACGAAGATTATCAACAGAAAGACAGTCGTCAAACAGCTATCGGCGATTCAAAATGGCAGGAGGGTGCCGATGCTTCTGCATGGCCTACTTATGAGATCTATCCGGCAAGTCCGTGGAACTATGCTTTGCAGCTCAACAGCCCGATCTCGGTTCAGCGTAAGGAATGGCCTTTTGATAATAATCCATTTACATTGACTAATGTCCCGTTGGAATTTAAGGCAAAAGGACGTCTTATTCCTGAATGGAAGATCGATGAATATGGTTTATGCGGTGTGCTTCCTTGTGAAGATGCCCCGAAAGCAGACGCATTGGACGAAATAACATTGGTTCCGATGGGAGCTGCCCGTTTGCGTATTGCATCGTTTCCGACAACGGAGTAGATGTTGTGACCGATCTCTTTAGCTATGAAATTGATCCTTTACGGATTATTTATGTATAGAAAGTATATGTAGATATTGGAATCTTCTGTTTATCTTTGCCTCGTACAGCAAAAGGAAAGCGTAACCGGCTGTACAATGTACGAGTAAAGCATAAGCGTTTAAGATATTATCCGATTCTGAAATCTGGACAATTTCACTATGACCGGATAAGGTACAACAAACGTTCATGCTCTTTTCTTGTTATATACCTAAGTTATTGCGTATACCAAGATAAAGAGCGTGGGCTGTTGTATATATTGGTCATAGGGGCAGTCCAGAGCCTCAGAATCGATATGTCAACAGTTTCCACGCTTCTTTTTTTATTATCCAATTCGGAAACTGGTGGATCTGGTAACCGTTTTGAATATGAGCAATTTATCTTTCCGTGATCTTCCCGGATCAAATTTTTTCAAAGAAAAATACAATCCTTTTAGGGGGTAGCTATTCTTTTTGAGTCTCACGATGTATAAGATGCAAAAAATGGATAGAAACATACCTTGGGATATTATAATAAAGGGATTTAAACATGAAATCTCGTTAGAAGAGCAACTTGATTTGGAACGGTGGCTTGCTGACGAGAAGAATCTCTCCGTATATAAAGATTTACAATCTCTTTGGTTAGCTATTATAGAAGAAGGTACAACTTTTGAATCGAATGTGGATGCTTTGTGGGCAAAGATGGAGCTTCGCATGAAGAAAGATGAACCTAGAATAATAAAATTCTCGCAGGCTTCTTTTCGCTGGTTCTCCGGGGTTGCATGTATTTTAATCCTCGCTTTATTGTCTTTAACCGGATATATCTCTCTTGAAACATATAAAGGAGGGCCGGTTTATACCTATTCTTCTCTGACAGGTAAATCGAAAGTAATACTTCCTGATGGTTCGCAGGTTTGGTTAAATACTGAATCTACGTTGGAATATTCAGCTTCAATCTGGAATAAAACAAGAAATGTCAAATTGAAGGGCGAAGCCTATTTTGATGTTAAGAAGGATCCGGATCGTCCTTTTATTGTCAAGAGTAATAATTTTGATGTCAGAGTACATGGTACTACTTTTAACGTGGCAGCACGTGATAATGAACCGAATATAAATGTTAGCCTGTTGTCCGGATCTGTAGTTGTCGGCAATGGCTCAGTTTCAAAAACGATAGTACCGGGTGAAACGGCTGTCTGTTCCAAAAAACAGGGCAGTATCCTAACAAAGAAAAATGATGTCTTTTTTGCTGCCATGTGGGCAAATGAGTCTATTCATTTTGAGCGTAAATCAATTAAGGAATTATCCAAATATTTATCTAAATGGTATGGTGTAAAGATCATACTGGACCCTCTTATTCCTGAAGATCAGGCTTATACTTTTTCTATCAGGCATGAGCCTCTGGAAGAGATTCTTCGGTTAATGGCCCGGACAAATCCAATCCAATATAGTTTTGATGAAAAGAATATCGTGAAAATTATGAATAAGTAAAATCTTTAAAATCAGATGCCTATGAAGTAACAGGAAAGAAAAAGTAATATTGTTTTAACCTTTTTATTAATTAATTTATTTCGATAATAATCTTAAAATAAGAGTTTATGAAGAAGCAAATGTTCTATGAGACCAGTGGGAAAATATGGAGAATACCCCTGTTTGTCGGTCTCTTTTTTCTTGCCTCAAGTTTGTATGGATATTCAAACGAGCAGGCAAAAGCTTTCTCAATTCAATTAGAAAATGTATTGTTAAGTGAGGCCATTAACCAGATCGAAAAGGCGAGTGGTTACTCCTTTTTTTATGATGAGAATAAAATAGATTTTTCTCATCGGGTCAGTGTAAATGCGAAGAACCAGACTGTTGCTAGTATTTTGGATAGTATTCTGAAATCGACGGGATTAGCTTATGAGATTTCGAATAATCAGATTGTTTTATTGCCGGATGAAAAGAGAGCAACCGGTAGAAATGGATTGGAGCCAATTGCAACAAAGGTACAACAGCAAAAAACTACGATAACAGGAACAGTTATCGATAATTTAGGAGAGCCTGTAATTGGAGCTAATGTTGTTGAAAAAGGAACAACTAATGGTACTATTACAGATATGAACGGAAACTTTTCTTTGAGTACATCTCCAAATGCAACTTTGGAAGTTTCGTTTATCGGGTATATAACTCAGCGTGCACCTGTTAAAGGTTCAACTGTAAATATAACATTAAGAGAAGATGCACAGGCTTTGGATGAAGTTGTTATTACCGGTTTCGGTATGTCACAAAAGAAAGAATCTCTGACGAGTGCAATTTCTTTAATTGACTCCAAAGATATAGCCCGTTCTTCTGCCTCTACATCTTCGGGTGCATTGGTTGGTAAGATCGCTGGTGTGAACTCCCGTCAGACGGATGGTCGTCCGGGTGCAAGTACCGGTCTTCAGATTCGTAATATGGGTACTCCGTTGTATGTAATAGATGGTATCCAGACGGATGAAGGGCAGTTTAATAATATTGACTTTAATGATATTGAAGCGATCTCTATATTGAAGGATGCTTCTGCTTCTATCTATGGTGTACGTGCTGCCAATGGTGTAGTAGTTGTAACAACGAAGAAAGGTCGCAGAAATACAAAGAATACGGTAACTATCAACGCACGTTATGGCTGGCAGTCTGCATCTGCATTCCCAAAACCCGCGGATGCTGCTACCTATGTTTCTAATTGGATACAATCGGAAACGTTACAAGGAGTGGAAGAACAGAACCGTAAGTACACGATGGAAGATTTGGGTAAGTGGCAACAAGGAACAGAGAAGGGTTATCAATCATTTGACTGGTATGATTTCATTTGGGAAACATCTCCTCAGTCTTATGTTTCAGCCAATGTATCCGGTGGATCTGATAAGGTAAATTATTATTTCTCTTTAGGGTATATCGACCAGGATGCTATGATCCGTAATTATGGCGGTTTTAAACGATATAATACGCAGATGAATATTGATGCTCAGATTACCGAACGTTTTAAAATGAGTGCATCTATGAACGGACGTATCGAATCGCGTGTCAATCCGGGTGTTCCGGGTGGTGACGACTATTGGTTGCCGGTATTCGGTACTTACCGAAATCTTCCGACAGTTCGTCCATTTGCAAACGATAATCCTAAATATCCGGCATTAACATCCGGTAATAAGGATGTGAATTTCGGTCTGTTGAATTATGATATTTCCGGTAAATATCAGGATGACTGGCGTGTAATGCAACTTACATTCAATGGTGAATATAAGATTATTGACGGATTGACGGCAAAAGCCCAGTTCGGCTTCTATTACGCTCAGCGTGAACAGAATAACCAGGAAAATGAATGGGACCTGTATCGTTATGATGAAGATAAGGATGAGTATATCGTTGTGGATGGTATGCATAACCCTTACCGGGACAGAACGATCAAAAGAGTCCAGGATATTACGACAAATATTCAGTTGAATTACAAGAAAAGTTTTGACGATCATCATATCGATGTAATGGCAGGTATGGAGTCCATTAAACGTGATCAGCCGGAACATTTTATCCATTCAACTCCAACATCCAATACGTTACATTTAATAGATGTAGATGAAATTGTTGAATTTAATGATTATGGTAATAGGACGGAAGCCCGCTTGGGTTATACTTTCAGAGCCAATTATGATTTTGCATCTAAATATCTGTTAGAATTCTCCGGACGTTATGACGGTTCCTGGAAATTCCCGCCTAATCACCGTTGGGGATTCTTCCCGTCAGGTTCTGCCGGATGGCGTATCTCAGAAGAAAATTTCTGGAAAGACAGTAAGTTGTCGAATATCGTAAATGATTTTAAGATCCGTGGTTCTTATGGTTTGTTAGGTGATGACAACCTGGGTGATTCTTATAAAGAGTTTGATTTTATGGGAGGATATAACTACAAAGATGGTGGTTCAACTATCGATGGCGCTTATGTTGTCGGCTCTGTTCCCCGTGGTCTGCCCGTTACAACTATCTCATGGATAAAAGCTAAAATACTGGACATCGGTTTTGACGTTTCGTTCCTCAATAATCGTTTGTCCGGTCAGTTTGACTATTTCCGTCGTACACGTGATGGTTTGCCTGATCGTCGTTATGATGTGTTGATCCCGGCTGAAGCAGGTTTTGATTTACCTTATGAAAATTTGAAATCAGACGTGCATACAGGTTATGACCTGTCTATCCGGTGGAATGATAATGTAGAAGATTTTTATTATTCGATCGGAGTGAATATGACTTATTCACGTTTCCTGGATTGGAATCAGTATAAACCTCGTTTCGGTAACTCATGGCATTATTATCGTAATTCTATTGATGAACGTTATGGTAACCTGAACTGGATGCTGGAATCTGACGGACAATTCCAGAGTTGGGAGGAAATTGCTGCCTGGCCGATTGATAATGACCGTCAGGGCAATAAAACAATTCGCCCGGGAGATATTAAATATGTCGATCAGAATGGTGATGGTGTAATTAATAGTATGGATGAACGTCCTTTAGGATATAGAGAAGGTGGTACTCCCATTGTAAACTTTGGTCTTAACTTCAGCTTCCAGTGGAAAGGTTTTGACTTGGCATTCGACTTGACAGGTGGTGGTTTGAACAGTAGATATCAGGATTATGAGCAACGTAATCCGTTCCATGACGGAGGTAATAATGCACAGTATTATATGGAAGATACTTGGCATTTAGCTGATATTACAGATTCGAACAGTGCTTTGATTCCGGGTAAATATCCGACTTTATTGATCGGGAATTCAGGACACAGTAACTATTGGAAGAGCGATTTCTGGATGCATAATGTACGTTATATGAAGCTCCGAAATCTTGAATTCGGTTACTCATTACCGAAATCGATACTGGCTAAAGCTTTTATTACTGATTTACGCTTGTATGTTTCAGGACAGAACTTACTGACTCTGACCAATACTCATGGTATAGACCCGGAAATTGAGAATTCGGCAGGTCTGGCTTATCCTACAACACGTATTATTAATTTAGGTCTTACTCTTAAATTCTAATTAGTATGAAAAAGAAATATATTTATTCTGCCTGTTTGGCTTTTACATTGGCATTTTGCGGATGTTCCGATTTTCTGGATCGGGATCCGGACCGTATCTTGTCTGATGAACAGGTGTTTAGTGATGAGAAAATGATTACCTCTGTTCTGGCTAACTTCTATGGTCGTATGGAGTGGGGGCAACGCATAACAGATGCCGGTTCTTATGTTTGTTTGGACGAGGCTTTACGTTCGAGCGGAGGTCCTGATTTATTCCGTACTTTTGGTGACGATCACTGGCGTATTTATGATTACGGATTGATACGCAATATCAACCAGTTTTTGGCCAGCTTGAATAATACAGATGTAATATCTGAAGAGAGAAAGAACCAGCTTCGCGGTGAAGTCCGTTTTATGCGTGCCTATACTTATTTCTGCATGTGCAGATGTATGGGAGGAATGCCGATTGTTGGCGACGAAGTGTTTTCGTATGAATCGGGAATGGATATCACTACTTTACAATATCCTCGTTCGACAGAAGCAGAGTTGTATGATTACGTTATTAAAGAATGTACCGAAATCGCAGCGGATGGAATGTTACCATCTGAAGCTTCCAAAAATTCAGCCCGTGCAACCAAATGGGCAGCGTTGGCATTAAAAGCTCGGGCTGCTGTTTATGCCGGTTCTATTGCCAATTATAATAACAAAATGGAGAATCCGGTTTCTACTCCGGGTGACGAAGTCGGTATTCCGGCATCTAAAGCCTCTGAATATTATAAGATAGCATATGATGCTGCGAAAGCTGTGATTGATGGAGGTGTGTATGTGTTACAGAATAATATATCTGATAAAGCAGATAATTTCTATGCTGCAACTACATTGAAAGATAATAATACCGAAGTTATTTGGGCACGTGATTATAAAGGTCCGTCCAATTATCAGGGATGGACTCGCGATAATGTTCCGTCATCGCATGCCGAAGATATCGATCAGGCGTATTTAGGCCCGGTACTAAATCTGGTGGAAGATTTCGAATACATCGGTAATCGTGATGGAAAACTGAATATAAAAAATTCTGACGGTAGCTATATCGCTTACGATAAGGCAATAGACCTGTTCAAGGATAAAGATCCTCGTTTGTTTGCAACTGTAATAGTACCGGGTTCTTCTTTCAGAGGTTCGGAAGTCGTATTACGCGCAGGTGTTAAACGTAATGAGAGCGGTGAATGGAAAAGCTATCATGGCAAACGTGGACAGGATGTGACTTCAAGAGGTTTGATCATTACTCCGGTAAATGGTCCGATGACTACCGGTGACGACCAATATGTAAACAAATCAGGTTTCTTTGTCAGAAAGTTTATGGATGAAACTGTCGGTGCAACCACCCGTGGCCGTGGTTCTGAAGTATGGTTCCCTCGTTTCCGTGTATCGGAAATGTATCTGATTGCTGCTGAAGCAGCCATGGAAATGAACGATCAGGATAATGCTCGCCGTTATTTGAATGCAGTTCGTGAACGTGCTGGTATCCAGCCGCTGAACGGAACTATCACACTGAATGATATTGTTCGTGAAAATCGTGTGGAGTTTGCTTTTGAAAACCATCGTTTCTATGATCTGAAACGTTGGAGATTGGCTGATAAGCTTTGGGATAACAATGAGAACACCTCGACGGCCATTCATCGTGTATTGTTCCCTTATCAGATTGATCAGGTGGGCGATCCGAATGACTTGAAATGGGTTTTTGATGCTACAACAACTTATATGTCTCCGTATCCTCGTTATTTTCAACCGAAGAATTATTATAACTTTATTAACCAGGATTGGGTGCGATACGTCGCTGTGTAAGTAATTGTTAAACTTAGATTTAACCCGTTGT
>OGEN01000399.1_pt1 | contig 53972 bp, 57 predicted proteins | sample 1570671 | NCBI WGS metagenome assembly OGEN01 (sample SAMEA2582128, study PRJEB24529) | metagenome | biome: Human gut stool | place: China | collected 2011 | reverse complement strand
CTTGTAAATCATATTACATTGCCTACGCTAACAAAAAAATTGAAGAACTGGACACTCGCCGCCAGACCATTTCAAAGGAGATTGCGGAAATGTCCATTGAAACAATGTCACCCCAAAAGGAGCAGGAACTCTCTTATTACCTCGACCATTGGGACAGCATTGAATTTGACGACAAAAGGAAAGCCGTTGACGGCCTGATTATTTCAATCAGCGCAACTAGCGACCACGTTCAAGTAGAGTGGAAAATCTAAGCTCTAACTTCTGGATTATCCCACTCTACTTACTTTCAAATCTATCTTTTCTTTTTAATCTTGTTTGTACCCCTTGTACACCGTTGCTTCCAAATCTGCTGATATTTTTCGTAATTACTATCTCAATCTTCCTCGAATCGCAATCTTCCAGCAGACGATTGAATTCTTTCCTTGATGAACCTGTCTTGCTGGTAGCAATATCCATATAAACACCTGCCAACACCCATTGCGGCATGGCAGCCGTCAGTCTTGTCAAATGAGATACTTGAGCAGTCAGCTTTGCAGTTGCTCCATACTGTTTGTGCTAACACGACAATAAATACCGACATGTTGCTCTCTCTTCGGTATCGGAGGTATAAAATGTACCTTTGAATTTCTCTGCATATTTTATTCTCCTCCCCTCTGACGCCTAATCAATATAAACCAATAATAACATATAGTAATTAGCCAATTCAATAATCCTATCAACTCAACCTATGCCAATGTTCATCTTGTCAACTCAACCATACCGAAAAATCGCAGTAGACCAGTTCTCTCAGACACAAAAAAGAGAGCATGGAGCAAACCTATAATATTTACTCCAAACTTTCGAAATCCCTTTATTTCAAGACTATTTGCAGTTCTTACTTCTGTACTTTTGACATCAAGACAACCGTCTCCACATGGCACGATACCTTCTGATTGATGTCAGGCTTTGTGCCCGTTTGCGGAAACTTATCCTATCAAAACGGAAACATGTCCACAACTTCTGAAACCGCACATTCACGGCTTCAAACCGATGCAATCTGTGGCAAATTTAACATCTATATCACGGTCTTGGCCATCGAAGTCCATGGGAACAAATCGGTATAAGCCCTTTACTACCTATATAATGCAAGGCAATTTTACACTGCTGCTCCCTGCCACTGTCTCGACAGTTGAGACAGTGAAGAACGCTCAACTCCTACACAATCCATCCGCTCTGACCTCTGATTGGCCATACACTCGCAGGGAGTTGAGTTGCCGGATTTCACCGTCCCGACCTGGAATCCGGTCATCATTTTATCTGTATCACATATGCTCTAGTTTCCATTAGATTTGAACTATCCGGAAATTCCGAATAGTTCATTTAAACTAATTTGCGAATTGGGTAAATACTGTTTTTCCAATTTCGTCCTGTGAATAACCACTACCAGCAGTTATCCAAAATTATCGGATAACTGACCACTCTGGTAATTATGAGTTATTCGAATTTTTCGAATAACTGAATCCTGTTGCAGATAAATGCTATAAATAAACCTTTCCTTATTTTTCAAGCAATTTTATCATTCGCTGAACAATACATTCAACTTGCCCGGATTCCACTCTCTGATCAAAAGCACCATTACAAAAATGATCTTCTCGTAATAGCATCGTTAACAAAGCTGAACATAAATCATAATCAGCATGTTCCAATCGCTTTAACTCTTCATTGCAATTTATAGGCTCTGTGATCATGTAATCCCAGTAGTTTGTTTTTAGGTCCCCAGTCTCTTCAAGCACCTCATAGCTATTGGTAACATTTATATTTGAGAGCAACTGCCTAAACTTCATTATCTTTTCTTCGTTTGTCATCCCTTGCTCCTCTCCGGTAAATCAAAGTGCGTTTCCGCAATGGTATTCAGTTGCTTAGCAATATCCGAAAATGGCAAATTCAAGTCCAATGTTCTGACGGTAATCTGGTTACCATGCATTTGATACACGTTGTCCGGTTGAATCTCTTCTTCCGTTTTTGCATACAGCAACATCCCGGAAACCTTGTGATCTTCATCTCCAAATTCATAATCGCGATTCTTCACGTACGTGAATATCTGGTACATATTATTTGAATGGAGCGTATGTTTGTCATACTGCGTTTGAGTTGTATGACTATAATGTTTCGCATCAATAATCAGTACGGTATTACCTTTTTGCAGATGAATATCACTCTGCATTACCGGCAGCATCGTTCTGATTCCGTCATCCACAGACCAAGGTATCTGAGAGGCACTGACTGACAGCTCAGGAAAATGCTTACTGTAATACTCAAGAATAAATTTCTCATACAGTCTACACATACGTTGCTCATCCACAAATGATGCAAGCCTATACTCTCCAGCATCTGTTGTGATAAGCATACCCTCAATTATCAGCTGGCAAATACTTATAAGCATCCTGTAAGTCTGATTATTTCGCTGAAATCTAATAAATGACCACCGTATGGAGGTTGGCTCAAGCGTATCAACGTCGGAAAAGAATAACATCTTCTTTTTCAAATCATCCTTGTACTCCGCCTTAACCTTTGCATTTCGCAGTAACAGCATAACCGTCGTCTTAATTATTTGATTGAAAAGATTATTCTCAGACAACTCATCATAATCACATGTCAGTAACTGCTTACGTGCCAGTCGATTCTTAATTGTTCCTGGCATGTTAATCTTTCCGCGCATTACCGGGAGTTCCTCCTGACGGTTTATATACTCCCGGTAGAGGCCTTGTTTCAGCTGAATTCCAATCCCCCTTGCAAGAATCGCAGCCAATAAATCATACATCTCGTCAAACGATTCAACTGCTACATCATCGTAGTTTTCCTGGTTCAACGTTTGAAAAGCATAGGACAGCATATAATATATATTTTTGATGAATATGCTCTTATCTTTTGTCATTGAAATACACCGTGCAAGATGTTCTCCCACCGCTGTAACTTTGAACTTTCATCAAACCAGTATTCACTGAGCATCGGTAAAATATCAAAATCAACAACGTCCTTCATCCATTCTTCTGTGCAGTCATCCGCATTACAGAAATAGCTATGCCCTATGCAGAAGCCTTTACCCAGAGACTTATCCTGAGCTATTTCCTTGTTGAGTTCCTTAATACGCTCAATGAGAGTGTTGAATGTTTCATTTGCAAAGCTATTCTGATAATTTATAAATCCCTCCGAATCAAAGCCTGGTTCCATATCGAAAAAGCTGAATCTACGTCTTAATGCATAATCAATCATTGCCAGACTTCGGTCTGCGGTATTCATCATTCCGATAATATGTAATCTCTTAGGAACCGAAAAGCTCAGGCCATTATATGCAAGCGTTGCTTTTTTATCTCGATAATCTGCCTCTATCAGCATCAGCAGTTCTCCGAAAATCTTACTCATGTTTCCACGGTTGATTTCATCTATGATGAAGAAATAATCTTTATCCGGATGGTTTGCAGCCTTTTGGCAAAAACGATAGAAAATACCATATTTTAGTTCGAATCCATTTTCCACAGGCTTATAGCCCATCATGAAATCTTCATAAGAATAATTCTGATGGAACTGAACAAATTCGATACGGTCATCATCTTTTTCACCCATCACAGAGTAGGCTAATCTTTTAGCTGCAAATGTCTTTCCAACTCCTGGTGCTCCTTGCAGAATAATGTTCTTTTTCTTTTTCAGAACCGCCGCAAGCCTATCGTATTGGGCTTCTGTCATATAGACTTCTCTTAAAAAATCTGTTTTCGTATATTCGGTATTGCCTTTCCCTGAGGGAGCCGGATTTTCCTCTCGGATCATGTCGATGATAAAATCATATTCTCCACGTGTAAGCTTAAACAAGCTGCCCTGTGTCATAGAGAAATATTCCATCTTCTCAAGCTCTGAGCATTCTTTCAACGTCGAAAAATCAATAGGAGAGGAAAGGCCTTCTACTTTCTCAAAATAGATTTTTTGTCCATCTTGCTCCGCACTAACGCGCAGAATTGCAACGATCTGCTTTACTGGTGTCGATTCATAACCAATTACCATGTCACCAGCCTTAGCATCTAAAAAGTTCTGAAAAATCCTGCGTTTATTTCCATTATCGTTATAAAGGGTATAGTCCTGAACCTCACCAATTGGCATACTGGACATACTCCATATTTTAGGATTTGCATTTAAAAACCAGTAGTGCAAACCTGATGCATCATTCTTCAGAAGTTCTTCTTTTGTAATGTCAAAATAAGGCTTTAAGATATAGTCTTCAAAGAGCTGCGTTTCACTTTTTGGAACAACAATGCAAGTTGAGTTTTCGTTTGGCGTCCACCACTTTTTATTACCAGAATAGGCACTTGTATCACGAGACTCCGTAATAACCGTATAACTTCTCTCATACCAGCCATCCTGCTTTTCTGGATTTTCAATTACTTCATCCGACTCAATGCGTCCCAAAAGACGTATGCTGTTTCCACGGCACAAATAGAAGAAATCGCCTTTCTTCATTGTAGCCATAAAGTCTTCGCCCTGAGATACTTTTGATTTACCCTTTGCAGCTGTATCTTTGTGTACCACAATTACTTGTCTTTTTTCAAATGCCGCTGCTTCTACATCAGAAATACAGTCATTACCATGGCTTATCTTCCAGAAATTAGGCTCTAAATTTGCATACAAATTAACCTTAGACAAATCAACTCGTCCAAGAGCTTCTGCAAGCTCATCTCTAAGCTTCCAAACATAAGATCCTTCTTCATCCTTCTTGGCAGCCTTGCCAACATAAAGAACTGACCACCATTTACTTTCATCGTTGTCCCGCAACATGATTGGGCAGTTTGTTTTATTTACAATCCTTCTGGCCAACGCTGATGATCCTGAATTATAGAAATTCTTACTTTCACCGTATTTTATTGCAAGCTGAGTGCAGGTAGCCTTCCCTCCATAATCAAGAATACGCTTCATTATTTCAAGGCTACTGTCTGTAAATATATCCGCATCATTAAGCAATACTTCCCAATCATCGACTGATAATGCAGGAGTATAATCTGTCGGCCACCATTCATCTGATGTCGGTGCTAATTCATCTTTATTTAGGTATCGACTTATAAAGAATCCAACATCAATCGTCAGTGTTTTTAATTCCGGATCCGGATAGCAAGTCCCCGTTATTTTTGATGCAAGCATATTTTTGAGTTCTTCATCTTGCTTCAACTCATCACAGATTTCGTTATAGAAAGCAAAAAAATTACGAATGTTATCTGCATACGCACCCTTTTTGAACGTATAATCGCTTTCCAGCTCATTGGAAACTGCCTTTATCTCTGTAAGTTTATAAATGTAATATTTATCCGGATAACGCAGCCACAAATAGGTGCATATCGCATTCTCATACTGATAATGCTGTGCCGCACCATTGCCATATCTTTCAAGAAGGCTATTTGATTTCTGCTTGAAAGAGTCAATACGTTCATACACATCTTTGCCTTCATCAAAGAGCTCGATGAACATTGCTCTGACTTCTTCCTGTGCTATCTCCGCAAACTTGATAATCATTTTGGCCGGAAAGTTATTTACTGAAGCCAGCAGATTGCCCGTCTGCGACAATGCCTTTGTAAGCATTGCCGCAAAATCATCCGCATTAACATCCCAGTTCACCTGAAAGCATTTTACAGCTTCCCACTTATATTTTTCATCCGGCCACTGTGTCTGTATAAATCGTTTCTTGTATTCAACAAGCGCTGACTTTAATCGCATTTTATTGAACATTGCAAATCACCACCTTATCATTTTGCATTCCGAAGACTCTTGTATATCTCAGCTGAGAAAATACCAAGAACCTGCCGCTTCATCTCATCATTGGAGAGAAGCATGGAGAAGAAGTCCTGATTCTGTGACAATCCCTCAATCAAAGCGTCATCAATATCATCAAAATAGGAAAACTCAAAATCCTGCTGCGTATTGTTGCGTGCACTTGTCTTCAACTTTTCTGACTTCATCAAGATATCACGAATTTGTAGCATCGCTCTAACCACTAAATCATTGTCATAATTCTTACCGGTGCGGCTGTTAATTTCATCGATGATCTCAGATAGTCTCTTTTCCTTGTCTTCTGTCAGCCCAAAGTGCTCTGCTGTCGGGAGCTTCATAACAGGATTGGCAACAAGATCAGCCGACTTATGTTCTTCGCCCTTCTTCTGTACGAAATTAGTAGCCTTAATCTTTCCATCCAGATTAAAACCACCGCCTGGATGTTTGATATTAATATAAGCCAGCAGATAAGACACAAAGTTATATTTCTTATGTAAATCTGTATCTTCAAAGCTGGACACCTGCAGCAGAAATTCATAGAAGCGAACAAAACTTCTCATATCAGCTACGCACTGGCGCTGCGTATTGTATTCATAATGTTCAATCAGCTTCTTGCTCTTCTGAAGGAAAAAGGTTAATCTCTGTTTCTGCTTACCATTCACTTTGTCGGCATACAGGATATCGTTAGCCGCTTCGATATCAGCCGGATCTAATATGCCATAAGCATCAATTTTAGCTTCCAGATCATATACCGCACTCGGTGTTACAGAATTGGCCAGTAATGTCGTTGTATAATATGGTGCGAAAGCAGATTTGATATCTTCATAGCTATTTACAAAATCCAGCACAAACGTCTTTTTATCATAAGGTGCACAGATACGATTTAACCGGGACAAAGTCTGTACCGCATTAACCCCTTTCAGCTTTTTCAGAACATACATAGCACAGAGTTTCGGCTGGTCAAATCCGGTTTGATATTTATTTGCTACCAGAAGTACCTGATATTTATCCGTATCAAATTCCTTTGTAAGACGATCCTCTGGAAAACCATTCAAAGAGCTTTCCGTATACTCCTGCTCATCATCCGGAAGCTTTACTTTTCCAGAGAAAGCCACCAATGCATGAATGCCCTCGTATCCTTTCTTCGCAATGTAATCTTCAAATGCCTGACGATACTTCACTGCACTCTGGCGAGAAGCGGTAATCACCATTGCCTTAGCCTGACCGCCTAATTCCTGCATAACCGTGGTGCGGAAATGTTCTACAATCACTTCCACACGCTGCGCAATATTGGTATCATGCAATTCTATGAAACGTGCGATCTGGCGTTTCGCATCATTGGTTTTACAGCGCGGATCATCCTCAATTTCTTTGTTAATCTGATAGAACGTTGAATACTCCGTATAGTTCTGCAGTACATCCAGGATAAATCCCTCTTCAATAGCCTGCTTCATGGAATATACATGAAATGCTTCCTTCTTGCCCTTTGTGTTCTGATGTCCAAAAAGCTGAATAGTGGTAGGCTTCGGTGTCGCTGTAAAAGCAAACATTGATACATTGGCCTGCTTACCATTCCGCTTGATTTCGCTGGAAATCATATCTTCCACATCCGCTTCCGTATCCTCTCCGGATCCAAGCGTCATCGTGATAGCAGCCATATCTTTACCGGCTGTCGAAGAATGCGCCTCGTCAATGATGACGGCAAACCGCTTGTTCTTCAAATTAGCTACACTATCAACGATATATGGAAATTTCTGAATCGTTGTTGCAATAATCTTTGTATTGCCATTCAACGCAATCGCCAGGTCCGCGGACACACACTTATCATCCATCACACGGATGAGTCCTGCCTTGTGTTCCATACCCATGATGGCTTTCTGCAGCTGCCTATCTACAACAACTCGGTCTGTAACAATCACAACATTGTCAAAGATAATCTTGTTGTTAGCATCATGCAGTGAAGTTAACCGGTGTGCCAGCCACGCAATAGAGTTGGTCTTTCCGGATCCTGCACTATGCTGAATCAGATAATTCTGTGCTGTACCATTCTCACGCACATCTGCCAGTATCTTACGTATAACATCTAGCTGGTGATAACGTGGAAAAATCAGATTTTCCGAGCGCTTCACTTTTCCGGTTTCTTCATCGACCTTTTCTTTTACTTCCACAAAGATAAACTTGCTGATCAGATCGAGAATCGTATCCTTGGTAAGAATATCCTCCCACATATAGGACACACTGTATTTATCTTTAAATACCGGATTTCCAGCTCCTGCAGTAACGCCGTGACCATTACCCATGTTAAAAGGCAAGAAGAATGTAGCCTGACCATCAAGTTTAGTGGTCATATATACTTCTTCTAAATCCATAGCAAAATTCACAAGAGTTCCCGCTTTGAACCGGAAAAGTCTTGTCTTTGGATTTCGATCAGTACGGAACTGATAGATGGCATCTTGATAAGACTGACCTGCCGCATTACATTTCAGCTCAAAAGCCATAATTGCCAAACCATTCAGGAAAATAACCACATCGATTCTTTCCTTGTCGCTGGCCCAGACCTCCTCCATCACAGAGAAAATGTTCTGGCTGTATTTCTTCGTCAATTCCGGATTAAAGGTAGTCGCAGGCTTCGTATACATGAGCTCAATCTTCTGATTCGAGAGCTCGATACCGTGCTTCAGAACTTCAATCAGACTGCCACGTGTCTTCGTAGTCTCCGCATTGATGAAGCTAACAATCGTCTCTTCCAGATCATCTTTGTAAATTTTACGCAGATAATTCATTGTATCAGGCTGTGTATCGTTCAAGAATTTAAAGAGCATCTCACGATCCACGGCATAATAGCGGTCAAAATTCGTAGCTTTACGGACTACAAAACCATTGTCCTTTTCCAATCGCTCTAACAAGAACTTCTGGTATTCCTTCTCAGAGAGGATGGATGCCTGATGGATCAATTTTTCATGATATATCTTAGCTCTCCGGACAGTATCTTCGGATTTGCTTTGTTCTAATATAATGTTATCTCTAGCATTATTTTCCATCCGTTTCTACCTCCCCTCTAATCCATTTTCCTGTCTTCAGATCAATAAATTGATCCAGTTTAATTTTCCCTTCAAAATCGGCGCCATACTCACCGGCACGAGTCTGATCATCAAACTTGAAGCTGTTGTTATAGTATCTACCGGTCTTGGTTTTCCGAATCAGGTCATTGTCCATCATAAACTGAATCACACGCTTATGATTCTCAATGTCATCACCATTCAAGTAAAAGCAAATCACTCCCGTCGGAGCTAGCTGCACTTCCATGTCGGTGCACTTACACTCATAGCATACGTGCTCCGCAATGGCCTTCTCACATATCTGCTGTGCAAAGGACTGATCTTCAAAAAAGTACATCCACTTGCCGCATTTGTGCTTTTCGAGCTTGGTCTCTTCACCGGAAAGATACCAGTACCATCCACCTTGTCTGATCATATAGATGGCACCTCCTTCTTTCCGGTAACGTATTCGTAGATCAGGGATTTTTTATATTCTGCAAGTATTTCTAACTGATTTTTCTTAATTTTCAATATTTCATCAATTTTTCTAACCTTTTCATCAAGGTATTCCGATATCTGTTTTTGCTCATCTAGTGGAATAATAAAAAGCGGAACCTGGGCAAAATTAGCATATCGCATTGCTTGTCCATCTCGAACAAGATTAGAAGTACTTTGAATGGCATTTATATATTTGCTTGACTTAAAAAACCAGCGATAAAATGGTGGATATACATATTCGTTATTTGGAATCAGCATTACATAGGCAGAACTAATGCTTCCTCTTCTTTCACTATACTCGAGACCTCCCTGAAAGCTCCTCATACTAATCACAAAATCGTTAGGTTCTACATGCTTTAATATACTGAAGTCCTTCATGACTGTCACAATTTTTGTACCAGTAAGCTCCATATACTCATCTTGATAAATAACCCCATATTCTTGGCTTGCTGTTAGCTGCTTATCTCCTGGGTAAGCTCTATCTAAGCGTTGAGTGAATAGTGCTTTAGGATTTGCATATTTCCAATGTATCGGAATTAGTGGGCACCACGGTGTTCCACTATCCTTCATCTCAACATCTGGATTCAGCCCCTTGGTTACCGATTCCGTAATGACGGAACGCTTATATTGCTCTAAGGTGTCAATCTGCGTTTGAATATCTGCTGTGAGCGCATCAATCTCAGCACACTTGGCATCGAGAAAATTCGAAATGCGAGCTTGCATTTCGACCGGTGGGATTATTACTGAAGCCTCATTGATAATTTTTTGCGTCACACTAAATACTTTAACTCCAGATGCTTTTGTGCGAATTTGTTCTCTCCAAGCATCCGTTTGAAATAAATACGCAAAATAGCGATTATCTTCTTTTTTGATCGAATGCAGAATCACAACATGATAACCACCGTACAATTCATCATCGGTTCTTTTATATACACAGTTACCACACCCTTCATAGTCTTCTGATGTATCTGCAAATGCAAAATCAAATTTTTCCAACTTTGATGATACATATTTTCTGTAATCATACGATACAAAACGGCGTAACTCATCAGCAACGATTACCCCGGTATTTATCTTGGAATGTATCTGTCCGTAGCTTATGACTGGCAAGCCCTCTTCTATAAGATTATCTTTTGTAACAGACAACCCTTTGGCAGTTTTGAATAAATATTTTATTCTATTCACTTCCCATCCATTTGGTATCTGTCCAATCCATTTCAAACCGCTGTCTTTCATCTCTCGCATACCATCACCGCCTTACCCGAACAGCTTTGACACGCGGTCAGAAACCGAAAGCTCTAAATCCATAAACTTCACTTCCAGTTCTTCGCTTGGTGTCGGCTGCTGATACTTGTAGAAGTAGCGTGTAAACGGAATCTCTGCGCCGGTCTTTATGACTGGTTTCTTTTTGCCCAGATCCTCTTCAAAGAACGCCTTAGCATCCGGAACATGCGGCAGTACTTCTCTTGCCATATAATCGTCGATGTTTTCTTCCCATTTCACCAGTTCTGTATCTTTGGTCTCCTTATCATAGAGAACATTGCCTTTTTTATCTTTCTGAATTTCAGCATCCTTATCTATGACAGACAAACCATCTGCAATCTTATCAAGCAGTTTCTTATCTGCTGTTGCATTGGCGAGGGCCTTTGTCAGCACCGGTATAAATGCTTTTGGTGAATCATAAACCAGCTCTGATACTGCCGCCTGCAGCGCCGCAATAATCGATTCATAAACTGGCTGGTTATTCTGGTAATTTTCCAGTTTCTTTAAGTCCTTACCGGACAGTTCTTCCATATTTTCCAGTTCATCTACTTTAGCCTGATCGTAAAGAGAAGAAAGCGAGCCCTTTGACAGCATTGCTTCAATTCTCTCTCCTATGATGGCATAGCTTCTCTGGAGTGGCTGCATCACGGTATACTCACGATAGATAAACTCTTCATTCTTATAAATCTTGCAATATTCATTCTCAGCAAAGTCTGCATAAAGCTTCGTAATCTCGGAGCGATTCTCCGTTGAAATTTCGTTTTTCTTATTTCCCAAAGATTTACGTAATTTGCTATAGAATCCCGATGCATCAATCAACTGAATCTTGCCTTTTCTCTCGCGTCTCTTATTCTTGGAAAGTACCCAGATGTATGTAGCGATACCTGTGTTGTAGAAAAGATCCGTGGGAAGTGCGATAATTGCTTCGATCAGATCGTTCTCCAGCATCCAACGACGAATCTGGCTTTCACCGGAAGCAGTTCCACCAGAGAACAGTGGACTACCATTTTCAATAATGGCAGCGCGGCCAAAATTATCGTCCATCTTATCTATAGCAGACTGTAAAAACAGCATCTGCATATCGCCAGAGCCAGGAAGACCCGCACCCCAGCGACCGTCGAAGCCTTTTGTATATTCATCATTAACTGCCTGTTCCACACCTTCCGCTGCATCTTTACCGCCCCAGGGTGTACCGAAAGGCGGGTTCTCAATGACAAAACGCATCTTGGTTCCCTTGAATCGGTCTGCTTTCATCGTGTCCTGATAGCAAATATTTTCTGCGTTCTGGCCTTTAATCATCATCTCAGCCAAACAGATCGCATATGATTCTGGATTAATTTCCTGACCAAACAGACGCACATCCGCAGATGGATTGTAGCGCTTGATGAAGTTGTAGCTAGTGGAAAGCATACCACCGGTTCCGCACGCCTGATCCAATACGGTGATTACCTTTCCATCGTCAAAGATATCATCACATCCTTCTGCCAGAAGAATATTGACCATCAGCTTGATGATGTCTCTTCCGGTATAGTGATCACCGGCCTCAGCATTTTCTGAAAATCTTCTGATCAAATCTTCAAAGATGTATCCCATCTTTACATTATCGATTGTCACCGGATTTAAATCCAATTCCGAGAAAGCCTTTACTACACTGAGTAGACGATTGTTCTTGTCCATTTTGTCAATCTGCTTATCAAAATCCAGGCTCTTAATAATGTCCTGAATATTTGCAGAAAAACCCTGAATATAGGATTTGAAGTTCGCTGCAAGATGGTCCGCATCATTTACCAACTCTGCAAGATCAAACTCACTGGTGTTATAGAACTGATATCCGGATACACGATACATCGCCTTTGCCGGATATGCCGGATTCGCCTTGAACTGGTCTACTACTTTCTGCTTTGTTGGTGCCAATGCGCACTCAAATCTGCGGATGATAACCATCGGAATGATGACATCCTTGTATTTGTCACTCTGGTAAGTACCGCGCAGCTTGTTTGCGATAGACCAGATAAAATTCACCTCTGTAGAAACGTCAACAGGGGAGTCATCCCACATTGCGTCAATTGTCTGCTTTTCAGCCATTGCTGTATCCTCCATTCATCGGGATCAGATATTCCTGTCTAAATCTATTTTAATTCTTACCTTGTCACATAATCAGGACTCAGTATTCATCATCATTTTGTAATGCTGTTCCTGCTGCATTGCCTCAAAAATCATCTTGAACACTTCTTTTATCTGCTCTGCATCAAATCCCGTCTCTATAATGTTGAAGCCGTCCGCAATCAGTGCCGGGCTGCTGTCAATGTAAGAGAGAAGTGCCGACGCCAGTTCATGTTTCGTATAATCCGGCTTACTACCACTGTTATCTACGAATTTGTCTTTATTGTCGTCAAGGACAATTTTCTGTAAATCAGCTCCGGCATATCCGCAAATTTGAATGAAGTAATATTCCAGAATATGATGCACAACATTCGTAAGTGTATTCACTGTTTTCAGTTCTTTGTATTCATCCCACAGTGCCGCATAGGAATTCTGAATCGGATTATAATTTTCTTTATCTGTCGGCATTGTGTGGCTCTGTCTTACACACAGCTTAATATGCGAAATATTATCTGTTTTGCGTATGAGATAGAACGATGTACTTCTGTATTTATTAACCTGACGTGGCGTTATCTCATTATGAAAATAGACATTGTGAGTCAGAATAAAGATCTGTTTAATAAAGTTACCTTCAATTTTCTGGTTCAAATAATCCGTGTTATTCAGACAGATTTCAACCATTTCGCGCACCAGTGCACTTACGATGAGAAGTGCACTGCTATCCATGCTGGAAACCGGATCATCAATCACTACAATCTTATCCTTCACTTCCTTGTCACTGAAGCTACCTCTTACAAGATGGTAAAAATATAAGAAAGCTATGAAATTACGCTCGCCCTCAGATAATTTCTCAGCAATCGTTCCGTCTGGGCGAATAACCTCGTATGTATTCTGCACGTCTTTCTTTGCACGAAGATTAAACCCCTGGAATCCAGAAGTCTTTAATATTCTGTTGATGCCCTCAATCGTGGCCTCGGTATTAACAACCTGCTTATTCAAATTGCTAATATCAGTTGTGATATTTCCATCCTTTGTTCTCAGATTATTCAGCTCTGTTTTAAGTGCATTTAATTCCTTATCCGCATTAACAAGCGTATCGTTGTATTCTTTTACAGCATCTTGAAGTACAAAAGCCAAATACTCCCACACTTCTTTGCTGCATTTTGATTGCTGATTCTTCTTATCACCCACCAGGGTATTATGAGCCTCTATCTGAACATTCATCTGATCGATGATGCTGCCGATTTCCAGCAGTAAAGAATCTGTATCCTCAAGCGATGCTACTGTAGTCGGTTCTTTGACCTTGGCCTCAATTCTCTGAGTATTGATGGTAATCGCATCTTTGAAATTCTTCACCTTGGTCTGATACTCAACTGTATTCAGTCCCGGTAGAACATCATCAAGATTGCTTTCAAAGGTGCGCACTAAACTGCTCATTTCAGATACATAAACTGACTGAAAATTACTGATTGCTGCAATATCCTCCTGATACTGAGCATCGAAACATTTGAGCAGATCATCCTCAAATGATACCGGTAATTTTTGCTGGCAGTATGGGCACTTGCCATCCGTTTGTCCAGCAAAATGCGTATGGCCTTGTCTTACCCAGTCGGTTGCATTTAATTTCTTGATAAAGTTTGCAAACGGTGTTTCACTGCTGCTAGCAACAACTTTTCCCATTAAATCAAATCCAGGCAGCGAAGCATAAGAAACTTTCCCCGCCTTAGTGAATTTGCCGTACTGCTTATCATCACCGCCCCAAAGAGTCTTTACTCTTTCTTCAAGTGCAATTCCATCATTATGAACCGGAGTAATCTTTAGAATTTCACCTGCAAACAGAGCTTTCGTCTTCTTACCCTTTATAGCTGCATCAAATGTTGGTCTAAGTGTTTTGCTTTGATTCCAGCAGGCTTCCTGAAATACTCCTAAGGCACCTTCTTTTTCCTTTCTCTTTGATTCAGCTGCTTCGAACTTCTTTTTATACTCTTCCGCAACCGCACTCTTATCAGCTTGAAGGGCCTCTATCTTTTTTTGCACTTCTATATTTGTTTCGCAAACGGTAAATACACCGGCCAGATTGCCATAGTTGGCGAAATTGGCATCAATAAATTCTGTATTGTATGTAAGCACATCATAGTCTGATGCTGACTTGCCATTTTTCCATTCTATTCCTGTATTGTCACGAAGAGATCTGGCTATTGTGGATTTTCCCGCACCATTCTTTCCGTAGAAAAAGTTTACGAAAGTCGGCTCAATTACTTCTCCAGTAAAAGTCGCATCGTTTAAGGTTATTCTTTCAATTGCTGATTGCATCTTTGGCTTCATAGAATACACCGCACCTCTTTTCCTTTATTCCTTAATTTTCCCTGTTCTAACCCACTCATCAACTTCGGAAATTTTAAACTTATATCTCTTACCTGCTTTGTAAAAAGGCAGCTTTCCTTCTTTTATCCATGTTCTGACGGTATCCTGGCTGAGACTCAGATGTACTGCTACATCCTCAAGGTTTACCCATTTTTCTACGTTCATTTCTTCGTATTCCTTGCTCATTTTCTACCTCCATTCATTGCTGTCTGCGAGCTGTATTACATAGAGAAAACTTGAATTCCATTTTCTCTTAAAACTTCTACCATATTGATTCTTTTGATTGCCCAATGCATTCGATTAAGCTCATTAAAATTTGAATTTCCCTGCAGACCTAATTCAAATAAAAGCTCATTTAGTTTCTGTTGTGGAATCGAATTCAAAAACTGATAGTATATCTTTATTCCATTATCTTGAACTTTTATATCGGTGATCATTCCATAGTGAGCATAATGCGCTTCATCGGTTTTTCCATAACTATGGTTTTCAGTGGCTATGATTGTTGGAAACGTTTTTATTTCAGCTATAGCCTCCGGTGTCAGTGCAGCATACCGCTTTTTCAATTCGTCTGACGTACTCTCTGTGATAGCTCTCTCTTTATCAACCATCACATGATTTGTTCCATCAAGGACATCTCCAGCGACGACTATCAAATTATAGAAATCGAGATTTAGTGTTACTGCTATCGCGTAACCTTGCTGCATCCCCGGCATAGGATTCGTGATCAGAATTGTAGACCTATATTCGTTTTTCACATTGTCCGCATGAGCAATAAGCGTATTATGATCGCCCGGAAGGTTAATTTCCGTCGGAGTGTTATTTTGTTGAAGCATGGTAGGCTTATTTAACTGAGGCTTATTTTCCATCCTTCTTTCCTCCATAGTAATTATTTACCGTATCAACATGGTTGTAGAAGCTATTGTTATTGCCGATAACGTTAAAAGTGAAATTCATTTGTGGAGCTTCTTTTGTACCTTGTCCCTCTACATCCGACTGCTGTTCTTCATATGTCTGTTCCTGATCCGCCTCTATTATTTCGACAATTTCCGGATCTTTGCGTTCTGCTTCAATTTCTTCTGCATAAGTTAGTTTCACTTCTTTTTTCCAATCCTCACCCATAGTTCCCTCGTATGTTCTGGGTGCTCTGTTTTTAGGCGGACACCAGGCATCAAAGGTTTCTTTTCCAATCGTTGCAGGATCAGTACGCATAACACAAAAGTGCAGAATTCCCAGCAAAAATGTCTGAAAGCAAAAACTCTGGCTTTTGATAATATCTGCTTTCGACATGCCCATGCCATCCTGTAAAGCGTAGAATATCTGGTTTGATTCTATTGAATCATCTTTATCTATCGTATCGATGAGGGCCTTGACCAGCCTCTCGCCTTTTTTTGTACTATCTTTTACATGAAGAAACTCATCACAAAATTCAATCATTCGATTCAATGCAACTTGATAATTTTCTTTCACACATTTGTCAAACTCTGTCAAAGCAGCTCTATTGCTAAACGGGAAATAAGTGCCTCCTTTGTTTTTGCAGCTCTTGTATTCCGACGTATTCCCTTTAATGGTTGTCATCATACTTTCTAGCGGCTCCTGAAAATCAGGCACCAAAACCTTAGATAATCCTATCAATACTTCTGGTTCAGACAGCCCATCCTTCTCTCCCGCGTAATGTTCTCTTACTCCAGCCCGTGGCTTTCTATCCTCAAGCAGTAAGGTGAAGAACGTGCCGCCACAGAGTCTTATATTCTCTCTATTCGTCATTGATTGTCCCTCTTTTTCAAAACGCCAACTCTATTAACTCTGCCAACTATGACACGTTAACTCAAGCAACTATTGGATGTCCTTGTGAGCAAATCACAGGGACTTTTTTATTTTGATGCAGGATTTTCTCTGGTATGCAAATCAGATCAAACCCCAATAAACCTTAATAAAGTATATCACAATCCACACTTCTTTTCAATTGCACGCAACGTTTTGTGATGATAGGAAGATGCGAATTTCGTGATAGCCAAATGCCCCTGCGATTGCTCAACAAAGCCAATCACAGGAGGAAAATTTATGTCAAATCATGAAAATCTTAGTACACCATTCATCTATCTTCGCTCTACTGGAGAGAAAATCTCCGTCACAAAGGAACAGCGTGATGCTTTCTATAAGGAAGCCGACCGCATCCGTCATAAAGAGCAGCATCATCATCGTTGTATGTGTAGCAAAAAACATCTCTGGGAATGCGATGGAGACTGTATCGGATGCAAATATCATGCAGCTGGAGATACGCTTTCACTCGATATTCCTACTGAAGACGGTGAAGCCAATATGTACGATTGCATTCCTGATTCATCACCATCAATGGAAAATGTAATTGCAGATAGGATCCTTCTCGAACAGCTTTTTAGTAGGTTGAGAGAACTTGATCCGGATGCTGATACCATCATTCAGTGCTGGCTTGATGATTACAAAATCTCAGATCGTGCAATCGCCGAGAAACTCGGCCGCAAGCAGCGTACCTTCGCTGATCAGATGAAGAAGATCCGCACGGAACTCCGTAAGGTCCGTGACCATTAATTCTACATATCATATGTAGAAATTCATCCCTCTTGGCATCCATCAACCGATGCCCGGAGGGATTTTATATTTTTTTAACTTCTCTCCGCTCAAATCCGCCACTCATCTCCAGTGGAAGGTGTAAGGCACGAAACAACAAGCCTTAACCATCACAGAAACGGAGGTGAAGCACATGAAGAAGTCCTACTTCGATTCAGGCGGTAACGACACAGAGCTGATTGCAGTACTGAATGCAATCTCCCACGTATCCGCAAGAATGGCGAGAAACATGACAATCCTCGCACAGCAAAGACAATCAGAGAAAGGAGAACGCCGCTATGAGCAAAATGAGCGATATGGCTATGACCATCGAAGAGCTGCGCAATGCAGTCGCTGCTATTAACGAGGCAGCCAACTGGTTAGCAACACAGTTTGGCAGCACTGCTAATGAAGCATCTGCTGCCAAGGAAGAAACGAAACCGGAGCTGAAGCTTGAGGATGTACGAGCTGTCTTAGCAGAAAAGTCCCGTGCCGGGCATACCGCTGCTATCCGTACATTACTTCAGAAGTATGGCGCTTCCAAGCTATCTGCTGTTGATCCGAAGCACTATGAAGCCTTGTTAAAGGATGCGGAGGTACTTGACGATGCCACCTAAAGGACATGCTATCTTATCTGCTTCCTCTTCGGACCGCTGGCTCCACTGCCCGCCTTCCGCAAGGCTCTGCGAGACCTACGAGGATAAAGGCAGCGATTATGCTGCGGAAGGCACTGATGCTCACGAGCTTTGTGAGTACAAGCTAAAGAAGGCCCTGGGGATGGATGCCAGTGATCCGACGGAGAATCTCACCTGGCACAACGAGGAAATGGAGGACTGTGCCAATGGCTATGCCGCCTACATCCTTGAAATGGTAGAGGCCGCCAAGGAAAGCTGCGCTGATCCGAAGGTTCTGATTGAACAGCGTGTAGATTTTTCTCGCTGGGTGGAACAGGGCTTCGGAACCGCTGACTGCATCATCATTGCAGATGGCACCTTGAGAATATGCGATTACAAGCACGGTCTTGGAGTCCTCGTAGATGCGACCGATAATCCGCAAATGAAGTGCTACGCGCTTGGAGCCCTGGAGCTCTTTGATGACATCTACGACATTGATAATGTCAGCATGACCATCTACCAGCCAAGGCGTCAGAATATTTCCACCTTTGAAATTTCCAAGGATGCGCTGTACAAGTGGGCGGATGAAGTGCTGAAGCCGACCGCAGATCTTGCCTTTGCCGGGGATGGGAACTTCCTCTGTGGCGAATGGTGTGGTTTCTGCAAGGCCAAGCACGAATGCCGTGCCAGAGCCGAGTCCAATCTTACGCTGGCTCAGTACGATTTCAAGTTTCCACCTCTTTTAGAGGATTCGGAGATTGAATACATCCTCTCCCGCGCAGATGAGCTGGTTGCCTGGGCATCCGATATCAAGGAATATGCTCTGCAGCAGGCCATCAGCGGTAAGGAATGGGCTGGCTGGAAGCTGGTCGAAGGTAGATCCAACCGCAAGTATTCCAATGAGGAGGCAGTCATCCAGGTAGTTACAGATGCCGGGTTTGATCCATATGAAAAGAAGCTCCTTGGTATCACTGCCATGCAGAAGCGTCTTGGCAAATCCAGATTCGATGAGCTGCTTACCGCCTATATTGAAAAGCCTCAAGGTAAACCGACGCTCGTACCGGAGAGCGATAAACGTCCGGCAATGAACAATGCAAAAACTGATTTTATGGAGGAAAATCAAATGAACAAGAATGTAAAAATCAACAATCCTATGAAGGTAATCACTGGTCCTGACACTCGTTGGTCTTATGCCAACGTCTGGGAGCCGAAATCCATCAATGGAGGTACTCCGAAGTACAGCGTATCTCTGATCATCCCGAAGTCTGATACCAAGACCATCGCCAAAATTGAAGCTGCCATCGAGGCCGCTTACAAGGAGGGCGAGGCCAAGCTCAAGGGCAATGGCAAGTCCGTACCTGCCCTCTCTGTCATCAAGACGCCTCTTCGTGATGGTGATATGGAGCGTCCGGACGATCCGGCCTATGCCAATTCCTATTTCGTAAATGCCAATGCAACCTCTGCTCCTGGTATCGTGGATGCAGACCGCAATCCAATCCTTACTCGTTCCGAAGTCTACTCCGGTGTATATGGTCGCGCCAGCATCAGCTTCTATGCCTTCAACAGCTCTGGCAATAAGGGTATCGCCTGCGGCCTTAACAATCTGCAGAAGATTCGTGACGGTGAGCCTCTTGGTGGCAAGGCATCTGCTGAGTCTGATTTCGCATCTGATGAAGATGACGATTTTCTTGACTAATGGAGGTGCCGAGTATGACTGAGTATCAGAACTTTATGCTTCAGGTATGCTTCGGCTGCACCGTCGGATTCCTGATTGGAATCTGGGGATGCAACATTGCCTTCTTCATCAAGGACCGCAAGGAAAAGCGTGCCCAGAAGAAGCGTGAAGCAGAGCGTCAGAAGGAAGCATCCAAGGAACAGGAATAATCTATCAACCCGATGGCGGTGGCCCCACTGCCGCCATCGACATTTTTCGACAAAAGGAGACCATCTATGAATGAATTTGCAGAAATCTTAAATCTATTTATTGCTAACGTCATCGCATACACCTTTTTTGTAGCGGTATATGGCTTCATCATTTATAACGTAGGGAAAAACATTCTCTATCTTATCCGCTATGCGCTGTACTACATCCGTCGTGATACCAAGAAGTACAAATCCAATAAAGATAAACAGTAACACGGCAGGCGGCAGGGATTTCTCTGCTGCCTGTTTTGTAGAAAGGACAATCTCATGAAAACACTCAGTATTGATATTGAGACCTACAGCGATGAGCCTCTTCAGAAGACCGGTGTCTATCGTTATGTAGAGTCTCCCAATTTTGAAATCTTACTCTTTGCCAGGGATTTCGCTTTTAAGAAAAAATCCCCCATTTTGCCAATAATTTATGAGACAAAACGGGGAATCAAAATACGGAATAAAAATTACAGTTTTTTTATGTATAAACAATCAAAAAGGACACCTTTTCGTGTATAATTATGTTACCACAACACAAAACGAAAGAAGGTGTCCTTAATGAAAAATTAGCATTAAAAAAACTGTTAACTTATATGACAAGTGTATATAAAATTCCGCAAAAAATCAAGTGTTTATCTGATCAAAGAGAAAGAAAATCAATTCCGTTGTTTAACATCGTTATGCCGGTGCTACTTTTTCTGATGTTACAGTATGAAAGTTTTCACACTGTTTTTTCTGCACCAGAAAGTATGTCCAAACGGTTGCGGAACTGTATTACTGGAAAAATTCCAAAGGTGGATGCAGTCAGGGATCTTTTGTCCAGAATCAGTCCGGAAGAAATCCAAAAGATCCACGAGGGGACGATTGATATATTAAAAAAGAACCGCGTATTCCGGGAAGGAACCATCGGTAGATATGTTGTGACCGGAATTGATGGGGTAGAATTATTCAGCAGTACAAAAAATCCTGTCCGGACTGTCTTACCCGGAAAAACCGCGCAGGGGAAACGGAATATTTCCACCGGAGTGTAGTCTGTATGACGGTTGGAAAAGCACCGCATGTAATTCTGGGTCAGGAAATGTTAAAACCAAGGGACGGAGCAGAAAAAGATGAAGGGGAACTGACAGGAGGAAAACGCCTGATCAAACGGCTGAGGCAAAGACATGTCCACTTTGCAGATGTGATCGTGGCAGACGCATTGTACCTGAATGCACCATTCATCAATACTGTAAAGGAAAATGGACTGGATGCAGTTATCCGTTTAAAAGATGAAAAACGGTTAATCTTTCAGGATGCAGAGGGGCTTTTTAACCAGGGAAAAGGGAAAAAGAAATCATTCCAACATGGGAAAAAGACGATCGAGGTATGGGATCTATCAAAGTTTGAGATGGAAAACTGTCCATACAGACTTCGGGTAGTGAGATACCATGAAAGCTGGCAGGAAAATGGGAAGGAAGCAGAACGATGGATATGGCTGGTAACAACACTAGAAGAGACAGCTCCGCCGGTTTTATGGGAGATGATGAATTGCAGGTGGGATATCGAGGAAAATGGATTCCATCAGTTAAAGACGTACTACCATGCAAAGCATTGTTATTGTCATGCGGCAGTAGAAACCATATTTAATTTGATGATCATAGGATTCAACATGAGGGAACTGTACTTGTATCGTCGGATTCAGAGGTTTGAAAGAAGTGGAATTACCCGAAAGAGTGTAAGCCGAATCTTCAGAGATGATCTGCTGACAGAGAAAGTAAAACAGATCCTATACCAAAAAGGTGGATAGGATCTATATAAAAGGAATCAAAAACAGCATAAGAAAAAAGGCAGAAAGAAAGCATAGGGGGAACTTTGTGCGCATTGGGATCCAAAGGAGTAACAGTTGTGAGTAGAACGACCTGGCAACAGATTTTATATAAAATGCATAAACCTCAAAAGCTAAAAGCGAAACCCCTGACTCTTTGCCTACAGTATAGACAGCCAACCCGTGCAGGTTATCGACCTCGCCTGTGGAGAACAGATTCCGAAAGAGGTCCTTCTTGCCTTGGAAGACGAAACTGTCATCAAGTGGGCCTTCAACGCTACCTTTGAACGTATCTGCCTCTCTCGCTTCTTAGATTATCCGACTAGAGAATATCTAGATCCGGAAAGCTGGCGTTGCTCCATGGTATGGGCTGCCACGATGGGACTCCCCTTATCCCTTGAAGGAGTCGGAGCGGTTCTTGGACTTGAAAAGCAAAAGCTCACAGAAGGAAAAGACCTCATCAAATACTTCTGCCAGCCTTGTGTTCCCACAAAAAACAATGGGCAGCGTACAAGGAATCGTCCCTTCCACGCTCCGGACAAATGGGCCATGTTCAAAAAATATAATATCCATGATGTAGAGACCGAAATGGGAATCCATCAGAGACTTGCAAAGTTCCCGGTGCCAGCTCAGGTCTGGGAGGAATACCACATGGACCAAGAAATCAACGACCGTGGTGTACGTTTGGACATGGAGCTTGTTGCTGCTGCCATCGAAATGGATACTCGCTCCAGAACGAAGCTGACCAAAACCATGAAGAAAATCACAGAACTTGACAATTCTAACTCCGTCCAGCAGATGAAGGCTTGGCTTTCTGACAATGGTTTGGAAACAGATACCCTTGGCAAGAAAGCTGTGGCAGAGTTCCTAAAGTCTGCTCCTCCAAAGCTCTCACAGGTTCTCAACTTAAGACAGCAGCTTGCCAAGTCCTCTGTCCGCAAATATGATGGGATGTAGATCATGCTGTCACAGAAGCCGTAAAATATAAGCACACGACTACCGAATACGGTCTTACCTTCTCCTGCCGAAGCGGCATGCTTTTTATCACACTGCCTTCCGGCAGAAACCTGGCCTATGTGAAGCCAAAGCTCGGTACAAACAAGTTCGGCGGCACCTGCATCACCTACGGAGGCATCGGCCCAATCGGGATGGTGAACGATATGTACGCAGAAAGCAGCAATGATGAGTACAAAGGCTATGCGCAGATCGCTACGCAGAAGGATTTCGATGCATTTTAACAAAATGCATCTCATACAATGACAATGTATTGACATCGCCCGAATTTCCGTATATACTATGCTTGAATGGAGGTGTTCTGTATGGCAACAACTAATTTAAATATTCGTACAGACAAGGCAATCAAGGATCAGGCGGAGGAAATCTTCAATGAGCTTGGTCTGAATATGACAACTGCTGTAAATATGTTCCTGAGAACCGCTATCCGTGAGCATGGTATTCCTTTCGAATTAAAACTGGAAGTACCGAATGATACTACAGCCGCTGCCATTGAGGATGGGAGAAAAATGATGAAGGATCCTTCTGCTCCGCGTTATTCCAGTATGGATGCGCTGAAAGCGGCACTTGAAGTATGAAATATGATGTGCAATTTACCAATCAGTTTAAAAAGGATTTGAAGCTTGCCAAAAAGCAAAATAAAAATCTTGATAAGCTGTTTGAGGTAATCGATATTCTGGCGAATGGCGGTACGCTGGAAGCAAAAATACAGAGATCATGATCTTACAGGCAACTATAAAGGCACGCGTGAGTGTCACATTGAACCAGACTGGTTGCTCATTTATGAGATTCGTGGAGATGTGCTTGTTTTAATGCTCTACCGACTTGGTTCACATTCTGAGCTGTTTAAGAGATAATCCCAAAATCGGAATTAAATGAACTCAACACAGTGAAGACTCAGGAGGTTTTTATGAATTACGAATGCAAAATAACGGTATTGGAGACAAAGGTATTTCCGGAATTGCAGGAAAAGTATTTGGCTGATCCGAAATCAGGTCCGTGTCCCTGCTTCAAGGCTGGAGATACATTCCTCCTGAAAAGAACGCCGGAGCAGGATGACTTTTACCATCTAATGAACGGCAAATTCTGCGGCGAGGCATGGGATGCCATCAGCCGATATGTCTATGCGGCGCTGCAAGGTGGCTCCATTATGCGTAAGTGGACAAATGACGACAGGATGATGATCGCCTGTTGCAATGACGGCACGCGCCCTGTTATCTTCAAAATAGAGCGGATTGATATTCCGGAAAACGAAGAAGAGAAGCAATGGTTGGAAAAGCAGAATTTTAAGAACACGGCAGATGATGCTTATACAGGTTGACAGCTTCCAGTTTGTAAATCTCAATAGAAATAGCAGTTTATTAGCATCGGTCAGAGAAATCTGATCGGTGCTTTCTTTATGCTCGGCAGCAATGCCGGGCAATTTTTATGCCCATTTTGCAGAGAGGAGGTGCGCTATGGCGGGAAGTAGAATCAAGGGTATCACGGTCGAAATCGGCGGCAATACTACCAAGCTTCAGAGTGCCTTAAAGGGTGTCAATGCAGAAATCAAGAATACGCAGAGTCAGCTCAAGGATGTCGAAAAGCTCTTAAAACTGGATCCAGGCAACACCGAGCTGCTTGCGCAGAAGCAGAAGCTCCTCTCCAGCGCCGTCAGTGAAACAAAGGAAAAGCTCGCTACTCTCAAGACTTCTGCAGAGCAGGCAAATCAGGCACTTGCGAATGGCGACATTTCCAAAGAACAGTACGATGCCCTGCAGAGGGAAATTATCGAAACCGAGCAAGATCTCAAAAAGCTGGAGACACAGGCAAATCAGTCTGCCACTGCTATGCAGAAGATTGCTACTGCTGGTGAAGGCCTGAAGTCTGCAGGCGATAAGGTTTCCTCCGCCGGTGAAAAGCTCCTTCCTGCCTCTGCTGCAGTTACAGCTCTTGGCGTTGCTGCTGTAAAAACAGCCTCCGCTTTTGATTCTTCTATGAGCCAGGTGGCCTCCGTGTCTGGTGCAACCGGAGAGGACTTCGACAAGCTCCGCGCAAAGGCTCGTGAGATGGGTGCGAAAACAAAGTTTTCAGCATCCGAGGCTGCAGATGCCATGAACTATATGGCGATGGCTGGATGGAAAATCTCCGACATGCTGGATGTTATCGAAGGTATCATGAACCTTGCGGCGGCAAGCTCTAACGCAAATACAAATGTGTTCAGGACTTTGGCAGAGTATCAAGAACCTTTCTGGTACCGTATCTACGCCGATGATGGTATTTCCGGCACCAACACCAAAAAGCGTGAGGACTTTAACCGTATGATTGACGACTGCGAGGCCGGAAACATCGACATGATTATCACCAAGTCCATCAGCCGATTTGCCAGAAACACGCTGGACTGCCTGAAATACATCCGCCAGCTGAAGGATAAGAACATTCCCGTCTTCTTCGAAAAGGAAGCCATCAATACAATGGATGCCAAGGGTGAGGTCCTGATTACGATTATGGCTTCCCTGGCGCAGCAGGAATCACAATCCCTCAGCCAGAATGTAAAGCTGGGACTCCAGTTCCGCTACCAGAATGGCCAGGTACAGGTAAATCACAATCACTTCCTCGGCTATAAACTGCTTTTTATTCTTATCCACTTCTCTGATTTTCATATCCATCACTCCGTCAAACAGGAAATGTACAGCATCATTTTCCTTGAGCAAATTGATATGCTTGCTCAATCCAATCAAATAGTTCTTCGTCCAAATCGGACGGACTGCTGATAACAAAATGCGTTGTCCACCGTCCCGGATACGGCTCGGTTTTTGCCGCTACCCGGTTTGATTCCAGCGGAGCGGACAGCCCCAGTGTCAGCACAAAATAGTCATTCGGCAGTTCAGCTTTCCTTTTCACCTTCAAGACGGATATACAGGCGTAAAGATGCCGATTGTAGTATGAGATTTGAGATTTTTGTACTTTGATTCGGCTTTCGGGTAATCTGGCAAGCAGTTTTTTCTGAAAGCACTCATACAGCGGATAAACAGCCTGATGCCGATCAAAGAAAAACAGAGTGTCCTGTGTTGTTGTGTCCATTCTGTTCACCTCCGCAACTTTCGATTTTACGCTTTCTTAATCGGATGTCTAATTACAGTTTTCCATTTCTCTGAAGCAACCTTTCTTGCATCAGACATATAAATCTCGTGGTGCAATCTATCTTTGTTAATATCATTGACATACCCATTTTGTTCTATATAAGTATCCATAAGAGCAACGGTTGCTGGCTCATTATCAAAAGAACCTATGTGCATAATTTGAACGCATAATCCTTCATCAATCGTAAGATACTCTGCTGACGAACAATCAATTTTCTTCTTTTTCGTTGCTGTTTCTATCGCCCAGTCAAAATCAGCTTTAGAAATGAAATCAGGCAAACGAATAACAGAAATCCAGTTAAAAGCAGATTTATTTGTATAATCTACACCCACGACATCATCCTGCCACCAAAAACCTTCCAATGGCGGAACAACATATTCAAAAAAGCCTTTAATTTTATAATCGGTCTTGTAACTCATTTTTAATGTGTATGCAACAGCATATAGAATACTGATTGCATGTTGATATGCCCCGCCTTCTTCATTTGGATTGCCTTTTCCTCTAACTGCAATATAATTTGCCTTAGGTACATTTACAATCTCTGGTTTATTCTTAGGCATATAAAATTCTTTAAATTCTTTCTTAAAATCAAAAGCCATAATAACCTCCAAAATTCCGACTTACCGAATTTCCCTTCACATCTATTCCACTGCCTACAAACTCCCCAAATGGTCGAGTTACCGGATTGGTTGTCAGCCCTTTCCGTTTTTCAAAAATCAGCCCGAAATACCTGACATCTAATCCACTGCCTCAAATCGTGGCATCTAATCCGAGGTTACAACCTGACACAGATTTCGCGATAGATATGTTTCCATATAAAATAACCGAGCTTTTTCAGAAGTATGGCTTCAAATCCAAACCTCCGAAAAAGCCCGGAAATACGCCGCTTTCTGGCACTTATTTATCTTTCCTTGACATCAAGACTACCGTCTCCACATGCGGTATCATTATTTCAGACCTCAACATCCCGCGCCCCCGCATAAACACTTGCTTTTTACACCCTTTGTTATTTTGCCATGTTTAATCAATGCTACTGTCTAAATTTGGCGTACAGACCGTTTGACTTGACTGACGTGTGACGGGTGCGCCGATATTTTCTAGCACCATTATAATGCAAAAACAGTGCAAATACTGCTGTCGGATTTGGTAATATATCGGTCCGCAGATTTGTTTTGGGCAGTTTTATGAAGGGAGTTAACACCCTCAATGTCCGCTTTTGCAGTTTCAATGTCCACTTTACGTTTCAATAACATTCTAAAAATTCTTCCAACAACGCTCTTTTAAGAATGCGCCAATGACCTCTAGTGGCTCACCTTCATAATATTGCACCAATAACTTCTTAAATTCCGGTACATCCTTTTCCGGTATAACTAAAAATCCCATACCTTGTGCAATCAGATAATGATTGGCAAAAATAACCGATGCTCGCTTATTTCCATCTTTGAACACCTGCGTTTTCATACAGTACATACATAACTCAATCGCTATCTCTATTGGCTCTTTATCCTGACTTCTAATTTCATCTATTCGCTCGATAACCACTGTTTCAATAGGTAATGGTGGTACATAGCTTGTTCCGCCTATCTGCACAGGAATACCACGAATACGACCTCCATCATAAAAGAAACCTTCATTAACCAACTTTGCAATATGACAAAGCATATGATAATTACTTTCACTCTGAATCACATCTCTATCTAAGATAAATTCCCAGGCGTGTTTCAAATTAAGAATCTTCTGCACATCCGTAGCCGATACCCCATGGACTTGTCCATTCTCGATAATATCCTCCGTTTGCGGAAATGTCGTTGCGACACCTTCTAACACTGCCTGATCATAAATGTTCGCTTTCAAATTTGCTCTGGCAAAATCCAAATTTTGTAATACTCTCGCTGAAAGTTCTTTATCTTCGTAACCAAGTGCCGCTAAATCTTTATTGATTTTACGAATGGCTTTATTTAAATCTTTGCGTTCCTTGGCATTACGCAAAAGCAACTGATATAGTTCATCTGAATATACGTCTACATAAGTAGAGGTCAATTTACCTGCTACTCGCTTACGCATATACAAGTATTTTGAACCATTTGATTCCTTAATTTCCGGATTTCCATCATATGGCATCAGACTAAGCCTCGCCTGTATATCCGCTTTTTTCTGTAATAATTCTTGAATTTCTGAATAATTTGCTCCCATTCATTTCACCTCTCTCTTTTTAGGGAACTTTTATGCTATATATCATATTAAAAAGTCCCCTAATTATCAAGAATTATTTAGGGAACTTTTTGACATGTTGTTTGTTACAAAAGTTCCCTATTATTAAATTTAGTGCACCAAAAGGATTGCTATACAAATAAACATAACAAAAAATTTAACCTTAGTATACTAATTTTTCAGTCCTATTATTGATGACTCTAAGGGCATGCTTGATATAATTTTCATATTCGCCTTCGTCCATATTAATCAAACTAATTACCGCTGATTTACTATGGTATGCTCCGTCAATTATTGCATCAACTCCACACATTGCAGATTCTGCGGAATATGCATTCTAATCATGTATTCCAATAATTCAATATGTATATATCAATTCAGAGTTCCAATATCATCAATTTTAATCCAATCTAATATAGCAGGTGCCGCATCCCAACTCCCCGAATATTTCATGTCTGAATTATGTACACATTTGCCTATTTTCTCTTTTAATTCATCAATATTATCTACGCTGAATAATAACTGCATTTTCTTACAATATCTGCGAGATTTCATTTTTTCCCATTCTAACTGCCCTTTCTTTGCATAGACATAACAAGTTGGGAACCAGTACGTATCATGCCAACGGTTTCCATCGTCTGCTAAGTCATATGCATTACACACTTGATACAGGAACAAATCGGCCTCCGCTATTGATTCCGATGTATACACAGGGAGCTTCTCTCTTTGATTACAAATTGTATCTCCCATTAAAGTAAATTTATTTTTCATCTCTGTCCCAGGTTTATATACTTCTTCAACAATAGTGCTGTGATATCTGAATGCAGTATAATTATTTTGTCTAATCGCTCCTCCAAACGCATTCGTTTCTAAAAAATAAGTATATGTCAATAACACGTTTATTGCTGCATAATCTTTAATATGTCTCATATATACGATAGCACAAATAAACAATTCCCATAGAAGATTTTTATATATATCGAAATCACCAGAAGAAGCCGAGTTTGCAGATGTATTAAACGTTTTTATACATGTCAACTTATTATACATATATTCAAAATTTTCCGCTAAAATTTCCGCATAATTTTCATCTGTCTCCGCTATTGCCTCAATAAAATCTAAATATATATCACGAATTGGTTTTGAATTTACAAAATTATTATATGCCTCTTCTGGTTTCGCATTACATATATAATATTCTTTCAACGCATCAATGTATATTTCCTGAAACCTTGATATACAACTCTTTCTTTTTTTCTCTATATTACTTCCCTGGATCTGACGAATCAGATCCTTCAATGGGAAAAAATTTGTTTTTTCCTCATCCAACCATTCTGGTATTTTACCTAACTTGGGTTTTACAAATTGGGGTTTTTCATATATATTTCTAAGTAGTTTCTCATATTCAGCTTCATATTTTTCAGAATCTGAAAGGTCAATGTATATCCTCGTTTTTATATAAGTTGGCACATATTCTTTCCCTTCTTCATCCCTTTCAGCAATAATAGGAATAAACTTTTCTTGTTTTGCATTTCCATATATCTCACTGGAAATAATTACCGTTTCATCCCCCACGCCACCGGTTCGATCATTTGCTTTTTGTGCATATGCTTTATCACAAACTATAAGCACTTTTGTAATCTCCTGATCATTAACACATCTTTCCATAAATGCATATTTATCATGCCCTTCTTTTAAATCCCACTTGTCAAGAACAACTTCTACACCATGAGAAACTAATCTCTGTGCAAGTTCAAGTACAAGGGCATCACTACTCCATGAATAGGAAATAAATACTTTTGGTATTTTATCATTCTGCAATGCTAATTCCTCCTCTGCATCACAATGTTTCTTCTAACATTTTCATTTCAAAAATAGTTTCTTCCACCACTTTGACGCATTCATCCGTATTCTTTTTTATATCATCTCCCCAGAATCGAATTACCGTCCATCCCATAAACAGTAGCTTTTTATTAATCTCATCATCTCGCTCACGGTTTCTTGATATTTTGCTAATCCAAAAATTACTATTAGTTCCCTTCTCTAATCGTGGCTTCAGAACTTCCCAGTCCTTTCCATGAAAAAATTCACCATCACAGAAAATTGCAATTTTATATTTTGTCAATACAATATCTGGTTTTCCAGGCAACTCCTTGTAATTTTTCCTATACCTATATCCTCTTTTCCACAGTGCTTTTCTAAGTATAACTTCGATTTTAGTATTTTTTGAACATATATGCTGCATATTTTTTCGCCGCTGTTCTGGTGTAAGCACATCGCCCATAAGCATGTTCTCCTTTATATTTTCAGCTTATAGTTCCAATAATCCAAAATCCATCTTTCTTCCTGCCAAATAATATTCATAAGCCGTCTTTGCTGGAATAAATCTTACTTTTATATTCTGCAGTCCTAGTGCTTCCAGCATTTTCAGAGAAGCCTCGCCCTTTTTTATAATTTTACCTTCTTCAGTTGGCATCAGAAAACAATTTCGTACTTTGACGAATCCATGTTCTTTTATAAATTTCTGATATGCCAGTTGATACAGATACTGTTTTGTAATAGATTCTATTCCTGGCTGACCTTTGGGCGCAACATTTACTTCTAAACGTGCATTGTAATATTTTGCATCAAAAATGATAAAATCATAGCCCGTGCTACTTTTGGCTATTGAAATCAAATCCGGTATTAATGTATCCTTTGCTGTCTTTCCTGTTATTGACCATAACGGTCTTTCAATCAAATCAATCAGCCTGTCCTTTTTATTATATTCTTTTCCAAGTGGTACTGGAAGATTTAATGCTCCCAGTTTTTCATTCAGCTGGTTGTCCATAATATCGGAACATACCTTTTCCCATACCAAATTGAAACTGGTTGTCCCAAACATCGATAAACAATCCGTATTATACAGACTTACATTCTGCTGAATATAAGCATACATGGTTTTAAGAAGAAGTTGTTTGCGGGTGTTAAACTGCCTGTTTACTTCCTTTTCTATTCGGTATAAAATATAATCCACTTCTCCAAAATCAGAGATTTTCTCATCACTCAATTCTATTTCCGTTATCTCAAACAAATCAAGCAAATCTGCATCTTCCAGTTCTTTTGAAGCCTCAGTAAGTATACACTCATGTAAACGCTTAAAATAATCATAATTATCACTTGCTCTTTTTCGCGTCTGCAACTCGATATAATATGGTCTGTTATCTGACAACAGCGTAAACGTTTCATTTATCGTCTTATCCCAAAGTATTTCTCCTACCCCATTAGTTTCCACAATCTCCTGCATATTATCATACACACCGTTTTCATAATAATCATACATAAAAAACAGTAAAACAGCCAACAAATTGAATGAATATCCGTCAGTATTTTCACTAATGATCTGTACTATCTGTTCTTTAGAGTTATACTTTTCAAGAACTTTTAAAATCTGGATAAGCTCATCTTTTGGATTTTTTGTTTTGCTAAGGTATTTAGGATAACATTTAAGTACCATACCTTCTATTATGACAATTCCCACAAACGTAAAGACATAGAAATACTCGTCTCGCCCAATTTCAACATCACTTACTGCTATATCTTCTTCCAGTAATTCATCCATATCTTTCTGGCTGTCTGATGCTTTCACAACACCAAATTCTTTTAGCCGCTTTAATAAATGAACAGTCTTCTCCTCTGAGCATGCAAATAATTCACACAATTTTTTCTTAGTATATCGTTTTTGTTCCTTAACGAATAAAGACACCATAACATCTGTGCTCCTTATTTTTATTCAGATTTTTGTGGAATATCTTCGGGTTCAGAATCAATCTGGATGTCATGATTAAAAATACCGATTCCTTTTTCATCAAATTCTTTACAAATTTCAGAATATCTGGTGCTATTTTCAAAGCATCCTTCAAAAAGACTTGATCTTTTTTGCCTGGCCGCATCTTCAAATAAATACATAATTACTTTGCTCTTAAATGTCCTGATGAATTTTTCCCTGTCGATCATATCGCCTTCTTTTGGAATCACAACATTTCTTGAGATAAAATAGGGACCAAGCTGCTTATCTTCATTAGCTCTTTGTTTAGCGAGAAAAGTATTAATTGCTTTTCGTAATTTGTTCCATTCAACTTTCTGCTTATTTTCACTTCCCAAAATCACATATTTTCCAATCAATTCTTCCTCACTATCATCTATTCCAAGATATGTAAAATCCCATCTTCTTTTAAAAGCAGTGTCCATTGGAAATACACCCTGATCCGCACTATTCATTGTCGCCCATATAAACATATTATCTGGAATACGAATCTGCTCAAAATCATCAGGCAGGCCTCCTAATTCAGTTGCAAGATATTCTTTCATATCCTCACTGGCCTGAATAGGATATTCGCTAACTCCTTTTTCATCCATGTCTAGCAACTGAAAGATATCCCCAAAGACTGCCGCAACATTCGCACGGTTTATTTCTTCTATAATCAGAAGATACGGCTTTACATTCTCTGTTCTTCCACTAAGCACTGCTTTAACATAAATTCGCATAAAAGGTCCTGGCACATACTTGTAAGTTATCACATTATGTCCATCCTCATCTTTATCTGGAACAGGTTTATAAGTTCCTACAAAATTGGCATACGAATAATCTGGATGAAATGTAACCCTTTCATAATTCCGCGTATTGTCACCGCCTAGCAGAATATCCTTTTCCTTATTTAACGTATAACTTTTCCCTGTTCCCGGTGCTCCAAATAAAATTCTATTTTTTTCATATCCAGAAGTATATCCTGTGTAAAACCTAATCGTATTTCCACCAGTAATCCCCATTATTTCATCCGGACTCAAAAGGGGATTATGTGGCTCTGGTTCTTCCATCATTTTCTGGTATTCAATTTCCTTCTCCTCATCCATATGTTTCAATGTACCATATGTATGCGTATCCTCACCCACATATGCAATATTTTTCTTCCCATTTACATATAACCATTCAATGTATCCAAGATTTGCATAGATTGTTTCTACCTGATTCCGACTTGATCCAGACCCCCCAAATACTATTTCAACATTCGCTGCCGGACGGTAATACATTTCCTTCCAGACTCTTTCCAGTCTCTCGAAGGACCAGGTTCTCCTTTTTCCCTGAACATCTAAAACAATATAATCTTTTTCATAATCAATTTCTGATATTCTAAAAGAAGAAGCAGTGCCAGAAATACCATGTAGTTCTTTTCCTATCAAGTTATCCTGAATATCATTTAATACATCCTGAAGTGTTTTTTTCATTAGTAGTCATTCTCCATATAATCAAAAATTGTTTTAGCTATTCCACTGGCAAGAACATATGGAACGCCATTTCCAATAGTTTTAAATTTATCTGTCAGTGTCATTTCCTCTGGCAGCTCAAATTCTTTTGGCAGCGATTGTAATGACATTGCTTCCGCCGCTGAAAGTCTTCTTTCTTTATAAGGATGCAGATGCACCTCATTGTTTCCATACGCCACGGTGGGTGAATATCTCCAACGATGTAGTCTTTTATATGATTTTTTACTCACATCGCCCTCGCTAATTGTCTGCATCCGTGCCAGTCCACCACGCGGAATGAAGTGATCTTTTCCATTGGGATGATGTTCTACATCATTCTTTTCAAACCAATATTCAACGGTTAATTCCCGTGGTATACCTTCCGGGCAGTTTGTTCTACTATCTTTAAAAAACGGCTCTACATCTGGCCAGGGGAAACTTTTTACTTCTTCAAGAGTAAATTTTTGATATCTTTCCCATGGAAATTCTTCAATATTATTTTGTTTTAAAACAGATTTTTGAACACCAAAAAGGAGAATCCTGTCCCTATCCTGAGGTGCCCCATATTCAAGAGCATTAGTAAGCCGATCTGTCATCACATAATCTGCACATGAAATATTCTGTTTCAATTCTTCATAAAAAGCTCTATGGCGTGCTGTTCTCCATAATCCTTTTACATTTTCAAACAAGAAAAAATCCGGTTTCATATTGATTATCAGATTCGTATACGAAAGCGACAATTTTCCATTATCACCATCTCTTCCCTTATTTTTACCAGCAATAGAAAAATCTGGACACGGCGGTCCTCCGATAAAGCCAACCAGACTTCCATCTTTCCTTGCATCCTGCATCCACTGGTACAATTCATTCTTTCTATTCAATAAAAACTCGTTTATATCTCCATTAAAATAACCATATTCAGGTTCCTTTATTTTCATTTTTTTTCTTGAATACTTATATGCTTTCATAAAAGCAGGATGAAATTCATTCACAAACACAATTTCAAATCCATTTTTTTCAAATCCCAGATCCAAAAAACCACTTCCTGAAAAAAAAGAAAATATTTTTAATTTACGTTTTGTCATAAATCCGTGTCTCCTTTTATATACTTTCCGGTTTTTATTCTAGCGTCACTTGGCTTATCCGCATTTTCCGGAATAGCCCATTGACGGCCAAATTTTACTACTCCATCAATTCGTCCTTCTGTACATAAAACCTGTATTCGTCTTCTTGAAATCCCCCATTTTTCAGAAGCCTCTGAGATAGTCATATAATCCATTGTTCATCCTCATGTAAATACAATGTTTAATAGTTACAGAATAATTTTATACTTTTGAACGAATATCGTCAATGATTTTATTCGTTTAAAAGTATAAAATCTCTAATTACACACTATTTACGGTTCCTCGTCTGCCATCGGTCATGGCTTTTAATACTCCGCACAGCCTAACGCAGCGTATTACTGCGGCCATGCTGATGATACGGATGTGAAACCTTATATTTATGAAAAATAATGCAGGATCCAGGCAGGGGATATTCCGGATTATGTATGTACCACACATGCCCTGTATTCCGGGACATGATGGTCGCATCCCGGTCATTCATACATATAATCTCAAAATACCTTGGATCCAGACATTCAAGATCTTTCTTATCAAACACTTGCTGCCTCCTTTCCCAGATACGCTTCCAGTGCCTTCTCCATAATCTCCTGCACCTCTCCGGTGTCCATCTGTGCAAAATATCTCTCATACAGTTCCGCTGGCAGCTTCACTGACACACTCTGTGGTTTCTTCCGCTCCTTGCCTGTCAGTACATTCTCCACAGCCTCCCTGGTAATCTCCTTTCCAAATTTTCGCAGTTCCCCTGTCTGCTTTGGCTTCAATTTTTTTTCTGCCTCAGCTACCTGATGAATCATCTTCTGCATCTTTACATTTAGATAGGACAAATCCACTACGGCTACCATTGCCAATGTTCCCTTATCCACAGCATCCTTAAACTCCGGAATCAGCCGATCCAGCCGCATGTATCTGGCAATATTCCTCCAGTCATTCCATATTCCTCACCAAGCCATTACGGCTTTTCTGTGACTTGTGGACACCATGTCCACAGGTTCTCTTTCTGGACTTGTGGACATCGTGTCCACAGGTTTCTTTCAGAGTCTCAATCTCCTGCTGGATATCATTTCGTTTCCCCTGACTGCTTATCTTCTCATAACGTGCCACCAGCACTGCCGCCTTCTCCGATGGAAGCAGTTCCGCAAAAAATCTCTGCAACAGGTTCGTCTCGATCACATATACATAAGCATCCTCATCAGACAGATCCGTCTTCACTATCGCAGGTACCTCTGTCAATCCTGCTATCTTTGCCGCATTGGTTCTGTTATGTCCTGCAAGCATCTCATAGCCCCTTGCAGCCTTCCTCACAATCAGCAGATTCAGCACTCCATGCTCCCTGATGCTCTGTACCATATCTTCCAGGCGTTCTCCCTCATACAGCCGGAACGGATGGTCATGAAAAGGATGTATTTCCTCAACAGGAATAGAAACAATTCCATTCACAGCCACTGGCGTATTCTTCACCGAATCCTCAGCAAGAAGATCCTGTGCGTCCTGAAATACTTTTCTTTTTGGTGCATTAGCTTTCATCCCCATCCACCTCCTCCGCCAGATTCTGGTATGCTTTACAAGCCTTATTCTCCGGAGCATATTCCAGAAGCGGCTCACTGTAATAAATTGATTCTCCCACCTTTACTGTGTTTGGTATGATGCTCTTAAAAATCCGAATCTGTCCATCAAAAGTATCCGTCAGCTGTTCTGTGATTACCTTATAGAGATTTGTTCTGACATCACACATAGTCAGCAGGATCCCTGCAATCTGCAAGCGATCATTCAGTCTACTTCTGACTTTCTTCACTGTTCGGATAAAATCCTGCAATCCCATCATTGCCAAAAGCTGCGGATTGACGGCAATAATCACCTCATCAGCCGCCGTCAATGCGTTAATTGTCAATGTTCCGAGCGATGGACAGGTGTCTACAATAATATAGTCATACAGCCCTCTCAGCGGCTCCAGAATATCGGTCAGCATCTTCCCTGAACCCATCTCCATCCGCAGCTTACTGTCCACTACTGAAAGCATCATGGATGCTTGATTTGTAACATATACAACTCCAATAAATCATAAAGCCTATGATTAGCGCCTATTAGGAAAACACACTGTCAAAGGGGTTCGTAGCGGGGGTTAGCCCGCTACTGCGGTATCTTCCGTAGTGTTGATTTCAATGTACTCGGCAATCTTGCGGAGCTCGTCAGCAAATTTGAATTTCACGCTGATATTGCCGTTTTCATAGACCTTGATATAGTCCACAAGTTCAACCAAGATTTCACGGTTGAGGGCTTCAATGTTCTGATACTTCATAAAGGCTACCAGTGCAGGATGCTCGTTGTCCACACCGTTTGCCAGTTCTGCGCGTTCAGCGTTCAGCCGGGTAAGCACCGCGGAAATATCAGAAGTCTGCCGTTCGTAGTCAGCCTTCATATCCCGGTATTCCTGCTGGGTGATTTCACCGTCTTTCCAGTCCTGATAAAGAGATTGCTTGTAGCGTGTTATCTTTGTCAGTTCCCGCTCTTTTGCAGCTATCAGATCGTCCAGTCGGTAAGACTGGCTTTTTTTGATTGGAGCGGAATTGATCTGCGTGACGATTTCCGAGTAGGAAACAGCCAAATGTACCTGATGCTGTACAGCGAACAAAACAGCAGCCTCCAGCCGTTCATGCTTGATTGAGTGCATGGTGCAGGCTGTCCGGGAACGGTTCTTGTAGGTTGAGCAAGAATAATATACATTGTTGTTCTTGCCAACGCATCGGGTAATGGCCCGCCCGCAATCGGCACATTTCAGAAAGCCGCTGAATAAATGTACCTCACGGCCTTTCGGGGAAGTACGGGTATCACGCTGTAAGAGAGCCTGTACCTTATCGAAAGTTTCATAGTCGATAATGGCCTCATGTGTTCCAGCCACTTCCACCCATTCCTCGCGTGGAACAGCTTCAATCTGGTGTACCTTGTAGCTTTTCACCCGGCTTCGGCCTTGGGCTAAATCCCCGGTGTAGGTCGGATTGGTAAGAATGGAGTGGATCATGCGGACTCCCCACATAGGATCGTCATACCCTCTTGTCGAAACAGGCAAGCCCTTTTGTACCTTGTAAGCCGAGGGGCTCGGTACGCCGTGTTCGTTCAGGTACAGCGCGATAGCACGTTTTGATGACCCTTGAATAAGCATTGTGAAAATGAGTTTGACATTTTCAGCAGCATCGGGATCAACAATCAGCCTGTGCTTGTCCTTTGGGTGCTTTACATAGCCGTAAGGAGCAAATGCTCCGATATACTGGCCGTTGCGCCGTTTGTAATCAAATACCTGCCGGATCTTTTTGGAAGTCTGATAGCAGTAATTATCGTTCATCACGTTTGTAATGGGAACGATGATATTTGAAACGCTGTCGGGGTTCTTGTAGCTGTCCACATTCTCAGCAAGGCTGATAAAGCGAACACCCATTTGAACAAACAGGTTATCGATCAAACTTCCGGCATCGCTATAATTTCGTGCGAAGCGGGACAGGTCTTTTACTACCACGCAGTTAATTTTTCCGCTCATTACATCGGAAAGGAGCCGCTGGAAGTTCTCCCGGTTGGCGTCCGTTCCTGTGTGTCCATCGTCTACATATTCGGAAACACTTTCAAATTCTCCGATATGCTTCTGGTAAAAGTCATTGAGCAGATCACGCTGGTTGATGACGCTGTTGCTGTCGTCCTTTCCCTTTTTCAAGTCCTCCTTGGAGAGCCGGATGTATGCGCCCAGCCGCCAGCGGCGGACGGTATAAGAGGGAGAGAAACTCTGTTGCAATCCTCTGTTTTTTGTTCGTGCCATTGTTCCTCCTTCCCTATCACATTACATCTATATTATACCTCTGCTCGGGCGGGACAACAAGGATGCCTCCGCCTCGGGACACTTTGTCTCGAAGTAGAAACGGGCCATAACCGAAGTTACAGCCCGCTTTTTTGCCGGAGAAGGAAGTCCGTCAGCGTGTCCTGCAAGGACGGCCCGCTTTCCGCAAATTCAATTTTTACACCGATCCCGCCGATGCAAAAGCAGTATGGATTTTCTACCGCCTGCAAAAACAGAGCGATCCGCTCCTCCCGGGGGAGAGAGGTGTCAAAGGCCATACCGCTCACATCCGGCAGGGACTCGGGAGCCACTGCGCCGATGTCAACGCTTTTCATTTGTTCCAGTTCCTTTGCCGTTAATCTCACGGTAAAACCTCCTTATCAAAAATAGGATACGCCTCCCGCATATCATGGGGAAACGCAAGAGGGCAGCACCCAAACGATGCTGCCCTCTTGCCTCACTCCATGTAAGTATAAAATAGAGAACGCCGCTCCCATCTTCTTGCCCTGTCCAAAGACAACCATGCTCAGAGCGGCGTTCCCTCGCAGATAAGAGGGCGGCCCGGAGTGACAGGCGGCCAGCCTGTCCTATGCCGGATCGTGGCCGTGGGGTGGCCCGGCCCAGTTGCGGCGTTGGTGTTGTTCGCTCGTTCTTCCGAAGAAAAAGTCACAGCGTACCCGCCGCCCAGCTCCCCGGACTATGCCCGGGGCCGCCGCTGTTTATCTGCGAAAAGAAGAATATCCCCTTTCATAAACCGAGACATTTTTTCATCATTTCCAAGTGGGGAAAATGAAAAAATCAAAAAGTTTTTTTCATACGCTCAAGGCCACGCTTGATCGACTGGCGGACAGACTCCTCATGTACGCCCTCGGCCTCGGCAATTTCCTTGATGCTCTTTCCGAGAATGATGTGGGCATCAATCCTGCGGCCCTGGATCTCCGGCAAAGAGTTGAGTGCGTTCCACAGACGGATGAACAGCTCCATGCGCTCCAGAAGCTCCTGGGGCGTTGGCTCATGCAGGCAGGCGGAATATTCGATCCCGTCATCGCAGTCCAGAGAATACTGCGCCTTATGCCGGGAGAGCCGCCGCTGGTAGGCCATTTCGTGCCGGGCATCGGACACAAATACTTCGGCTACCTCGTCAGAAACCTCGATAAACTGATCCTGTGTGTACCAATAATAAAAATTCTTCAGATTGATTGTAGTCATAAATAAACCTCCGTTTCGGTGTTGGGTGGATGAGTGACCGAAACGGGGCTCGGTGGGGAGCGGCATCCCGGGGAGCCGCCCCGCACCTCGGGACAATTTGTCTCGAAGTACAAAAAAGCGCCCGCACAGCAAGACGCTATGCAGACGCATGAAATTACATTATCATAATTGTACTGATATATTGTACCTTCATAGTCAGACTGTCCCGGAGGGGGAGCTACGCTTTTTTTAGCTGGTGAAGGTCATGGGAATTGTGAGAAAGTAAGATGGACACGGCGACACCCTCCTATGGGCCGCCGTGGGGTTACTGAATATCCAAAGAGAAACGGCGGCTCTGAAAATTGAGCCGCCGTTTCAAATAGGCGTATTGATAGGCTGCTGTACGACGGCTTTTTTTCTTTTGCCGTCGTGCGGCAGTTAAATGCTTTGTTTAGTTATGGCTTGCATTACCTATGGATTGGTTTCCAGATATTCCGGCCTGTGTATGCTCGTCAAACTCCTCTTGACTGTATTTCTCGATGCCAGTTAATGTTCCGTGATGTTCGCTGTTCAAGTGGCCGTAATCACGAACGGTATAAATGTCTATTGTACCAACACCACTTCCAAGCGTTCTCATTTCGCCTCGGAATTTTCCGCTGGTGAGACTTTCACCATTAGAAGTGAGAACATCCCGGAAATAGCGGACTTCCTCACCATTGAAATACCACTGATCTTTTTCGGCATCATAGGTTACTCCAAATGCCTCATACTCTGCAACGAGCTTTGCAGTTTCGCTATCTTCAAGCGGCGTTCCTGCCATAGCAACGGATGTGCTGTTTTTCAACGCCTCAATATCCCGTGCGTCAAATTCCTGCTGGGTAAACTCTTTTAAGCCAATCAGCTTACCCGCCGGATCAACGGAGCCGTCAGCCGCTTTTGAAAAGCTCTCTAAATCCCGTACAGCATACACATCTACTGTGCCGTTTTCATTTAGAAAATCAATACCGGCGGTTTCATTGTTACCGATGGGATAATAGTCCTCAAACCATCGAACCAAATTCCCGTTATAGGTAAGTTCATCTTTGACCGCATCATAGGTCATCCCATATTGTTCATAAGGTGCAAACATTTTTTCTTTGTCTGCGGCGGAAAGTGCCGAGCTATCCTCGCTGTTTCCAAGCGCCTCAGAGCTGCCAAGAGGTTGACTGATTTCTTCCTTGATAACGGGATTACCTTGTTCCTGGCTGTTCTGTGGTGTCGTGCTGCATCCAGCCAAACAGCCTAATAAGAGCATAGACGCAGCGCATAATGCCATTCTTCTCATAGTGTTTACCAATCCTTTCTTTGAATGTACCCCAAGTATAGCAAAGCATTTTGGGATACCTTTGGGATTAGTTTGTGATTTATGTGTAGTTAAAAAAAGCGGCAGGTTGTTCACCTGCCGTTGATTGTCCGCTAAATCGTGAAGAAGAATTTAACACCGTTTTCTGTGTTGCAAGCCTCACAATAGCTGTTATGTTGTTGTAAAATTCTTTGAACCATATAAAGCCCTAAGCCGCTACCGCCTGTTCTTCTACTGCGGGATTGCTCCATACGATAAAAAGCGTCAAACAATTTGGGAATATCATCTTCTGGTATATGTGTACCTGTGTTCTCTACGGAGAACAAAAAGCGTCCGTTGGTATTTTGCAAAATAATATCAACGCTTGCTCCATGCGGCGAATACTTTACAGCATTTGAAATCAAATTGGAGAACACCTTTTCAATCAGCAATTTGTTCCCGTTTATAAAAGCGGGAGACTGTATAGCAAGATGTATTTGCAGTTCTTTTGTTGCCACTAAATCATCAATCTCCCTCAAATAGCCATGTATCATGGGAGCGCAATCAAAATGCTCCATTTTGAAATCAACATTGGTTTCCAGCCTTGAAATCGTTAATATTTCCTGCACCATCGTTTCAAGCGTAGCCGCAACTTCCAAGGATCGGGCAAGATACTTTTCGTGGTCTTTATATGCCCCTATACCCAATAGCATCCCCTCTAATTGACCCTTGATAATGGTGATAGGGGTTTTCAGTTCATGGGAAGCGGAAGAAAAGAAATCCTGTTGTGCCCGTTCCAGCGCCTTTTGATGTTCAATATCCTTTTGGAGCTGGAGATTTGCACTTTGCAACTCCTCCAAGGTAGCAGATAGTTTCCGGGACAGCGTATTCAAGCTATTCTCCAGTACACCCAGCTCGTCAGAACGGCGTTCCTCAAGTTGCCATTCCAGCCGCATATCAGACATTTCTTTAGAAATCCGACTGATTTTTAATACCGGGTTTGTAATGATACGAGAATACCCCCAAGCAGTTGCCAATGATACAAGGAGAATAACGCAAAACAAAATCGGTAATACACTTACAAATGATTGCCGCAGTTCTGCGATTTGAGAGGCTTCTCCATAAACTGTTAAAATATATTGGCTATTATCATCTGCAAATGAGAAGTAATAGCTGTTGGATATAATTGGCACACTTTCATAAGATGTTCCGCCAAGAGCCTCCCCGGTGATCCCATCGTTAAAGTCATTTTGGTTAGACGGTGTTTCCATTAGAACACCATCAGCAGTATAAAGCTCCACCATGCTAATCGTTGTGTTTTGAAGAAACTGGTCAAAAAGTCCGCCGCTATCCTGCATACGGATATGTTCTAATTCATAAATAAAGTCGCTGGCCTGTTCATCTAATGCCGCATTGAGATTGTTAGAATAGGTTTGAGGCATATACCAAGCCAAAACGCCATAGACAAGAAAGCTCACGCAGAGCAAAACTGCCACAGTCAGAATAAAGACTTTAGCAAACAGACTGCCTTTAATTCTCTTTATCAACTTTATATCCCACCCCTCTGATTGTTTGAATGAAATCTATTCCCAATTTTTTTCGTAGATTTTTGATATGGGTATCAACAACACGCTCGTCCCCATAAAAATCATATCGCCACAGCTTATCCAACAAGTTCTGCCGGGTCAATATCCGGCCCTGATGGGTCAGCAGTTCCCGCAGTATTTCAAATTCCTTTTGTGTCAGTTCAAAATTAGTTCCGTCCACTGTGGCGGTGTAGCCGTCACAGTTCAAACGCAAATTGCCATAAGTAATGATTTGATACTTTTCATCTGTTCCCCGGTTACTGCGCCGAAGTACAGCCGCAATTTTGCGGAGCAGGACAGGCATAGAAAACGGTTTTGTAATGTAGTCATCCACCTGCAAATCCAATCCTTTAATCTGATCTTCTTCTCCGCTTAATGCGGTTAGCATGATGATAGGAACATCAGATTGTTTGCGTATCAATTCACAGACACCGTAACCGTCAATTTTGGGGAGCATAATGTCCAACACAATCAAGTCATATCGTTCTCCCGCAAATAAAGATAGTGCCTCGACACCATCATTTGCAACAGCTACTTCATATCCTGCTTCTTGTAAAAAATTCTGTAAAAGTTCTTGAATATCAAAATCGTCCTCAACGACTAAAATCCTTTGCATAATAACACCTCCAAAGATAGCGTATCATAGATTTTTGTGATTAAAGTGTAGTTTTCAAATTTTCTTTCTGTTATTATACCTTGTCCGTGTAACATCGGCAACCTTGCCGACGGGCAATAAAATACTACTAAAACATAAAATCGTGTTTCGTTCTCATAGTCAAACCCGAAATGTAAAATAATATAGGGGTGATATGAGAATGTACCAAGACACCAGACGGCTTGACTTCCACGCATTAGGTCGGGAGATCAAGCGCAAGAGAGAGGCGAAAGGCTGGACACAGGAATACCTTGCACAGCTCGTAGACCGTACCCCTCGTTCCATCATGTATTTTGAGAACCGGGGCCAGCATCCGAGCCTGAACACCTTTTACCAAATCGTCACCCTGTTGGACATTTCCGTAGACCAGTTCTTTTATCCTGACAGGCAGAACGGCGAAAGCGACTGCCGCCAGCATATTGACAGGCTGCTCAATACAATGGACGAAAAGGAATTGACGGTCATGGAGGCTACAGCAGAGGGACTACAAAAAGCCAGAGAAACGGAGGTCAAGTAAAGAGGGCCTTCGTTTTTCTCGTTTTTAGGGGGCTTTTCGGGGGTGCCGCTAAATGGCAAGCAATTCGGGTGTGGCCACACTCCGAAATTTTTGCAGGGCGCAGGGCCCGCAAAAATGCTTGTTGGGGAGCTCCCCAAACCCGCTGTACTTCGGGACAAATTGTCCCAAAGTCCCGGTGCGCTGCACCGTAGTCTGCGGCCCGTCACTATCGTTCCTGGGCCTTATTTTCACGCTCGTCTGTTATGCCGAGCAGATGATCAATGTTCGCTTTTATTGCCACGGCCTCCCGCATTTGCCGCTGGGCATCCCGGTATTCTGCATAAAGCTCTTTCTTTTGTCCCGCCAGCTCACGGCGGGATTTTTTTAGTGCTTCAATCTTAGGGAGCTTTGCGCCGTTCAGTATGGTGTTCATGGTATCCTTTGCCGCCCGATAAGTGGCAAGCTCTGCTTCATGCTGGGCCAGATACTTTTTGCTGTACCGCGCAGCCTTGTACCCATCGAACACCGGGCGGGTCTTGGCATAGTCCACCGTGGCAGCCATCAGCTCCGAGGTTTTGGAAAGAGCCTCCTCCGCTGTACGGAGCTCGTCAGACATCTTGTGAAAGTGATCCACCGCAGCCTCGGTGCTGGCCGTCAGCGCCGCATAGTCTGTCAGATGATGCTCATGCAAATACTGGAGTGCAGCCGCCATCTGCTTTAAGTTGTAGACCTTGGCCCATCGTTCATAGGCTGGGCCCTTGCCCTGGGCCATACGCTCTTGAATGTCGATGATGAGATTAACTCGCCGTGGCGGAACCGTGGGCTCCTCTGGCAGCTCAGGGAGCGGACGTTCCCCGGCAATTACCGCCTTGATGTCCTCCGGGTCAAATCCGACTCCAAGTGTGGAAGCCCGGAGCCGGGTCGGTTTTTCCTGCCCGGGCGCAAGGAATGAGATGACACCGCCGCGTCCCTGTTTCACCGAAAAGCCGGACTCCTCCATGAGACGAAGAAAGTCGGCAAAGTCTGTGGGCTTTTTCTCCAAAGCCGCGAGAATAGCCAGCCGTACCCGCTGCTTGGCAGAGGGCGGCTTTTCCCCAATCCACTGGCCATAGTGAAGAAAGCAGCCCTTGCTGTGCTGGCGCGGATTTTGGATAACAGACAGTTCATGTTCGATGCACACGCGGTCAGAGAGCCGCCGCAGGGCAAAAGATGAACCGATGAAATTATGAAATTTCCGGGAGCGATCAAAGGCCGTCGCATTGAAATAAATGTGATTGTGGATATGGGCCTTGTCGGTATGCGTACAGACGAAGAACTGATACTTTCCCTTTGTCCAGCGCATCGCCGTTTCATAACCGATACGGTTTGCTTCTTCCGCCGTAACCTCCCCGGGCAGGAACGCCTGCCGGATCTGAAAGAACAGGGCCCCGTGAGATACGGCCCGGCCTGTCTCTGCAAGGTATTGACTTTTTACCAGAAGAAACTCGGCGGGAGCCGTGTTCGGATCGCAAAGATAGGAAGATACGGCTCCCAGCTTTTCCGGGTTCAGGCCATAGGTGAAACGATCCTCCATCGTTTGAATTGCACTTTTTCCCGCCGCTGTTTTATAAGGGCGGATGTAAGTGGTCGCCGTAGAAATCCCTCCTTCCGGCAAATAGTATTTTTACTTTGGGACACTTTGTCCCGAAGTAGAAAAAACCGGGGAGCGGTATCAACCACTCCCCGGACGGGTCAGAGCTCTACCAGCGCGGAGAGCTGTTTCAAGAGATCAGACAGCGGCCCCCACAACGCGGCATAGTCCCGCTGTAAGGCTGCGAGTTCTTCGGGATAAATCGCGCCGTAGGTGTTGGCTTGAATTGCCACTTGGTTCAGATTGTTGGAGCAGCGCCGCTGGAGCGAAACCAGCTCACGAACAGGCGAAAGGTCAACATGAAGCACATACCCACTCAGGGCCATTTTCCGCATATAGGCTCCCATATTACGGATGCCAGCCTCCGCCATACGTTCTTGAATCAGGGCCTGTTCCGCCTCCGACACCATCACATGAAGATGAATCGGACGGCGGCGGTTCTTTGTCATCGTTCCTCACGCTCCCGGCTGCGGCAGGCGCGGGGCGGCTCCTTTACCTTATCCAGCGGCTTTTCCTGTTCGTCTGCCGGAATGGGGCGCGGCAAATGAAATTCACGGTGCAGGCGCAGCGCCTCCAGTACAGACAAATCCTGTTCACGTTTCTTTTCCATATACGCACCTCCTTATCTATCGTCACGGTCAGGCTGCCTGCGCTGGGGAGCCGGAGCCTCCGAGCCGCGATCTGCCTCCGCCAACTTTGCCGCATTTTTCATCTGCTCGGCAATCGGACGGGGCCTGTCGGGATTATCAGGCGCAGGACGCAGCTCATAGTCGGATGCCTGTTTTTCCGTTAGCGGGCGGGTATAGGTAAGATAGCCCCAAGCCAAGAACGAGCCATTTTCCACCGGGATGCGCTGATCGTAATTGAAGATTTCATCCGGCTTGTTATAAGGCGGCTTCGGGAATGTCCCGATGTCCACAGGCCGCTGGGTCGAATAATACTTGTAAAGACCGGGAGCCTCGGTCTGCCTGATCCCCACGTTATAAATACGCTGATAGTCCTGCACCCGGTCTGTAAAATCCTGTTCCATCGCGGTGCGGTCATTTCCATAGTGACCCCATTCGTACTGCCGCAGGCCGTCTTTGTCATCATAGCAGGCCCATGTGACATAGCGGGATGGCGCGGTGGGATGTTCGCCCAATGCAAATCCACGTCCATTTTCCAGCATAACAGCCTTCAGAATCGAATAGCCTTGATTTTTGTCCATAGTACACCTCCCATCATCGAGACATTTCTTTGTTTTCTCTTTTCACAAACGGCTGGAGCTGATAGGGGCTTGTACCGTCCTCGGGCCGCAGAAAGTCTATCCGGGCCGCAGCACGGATAGCGTTCTGGTTAAGCTGGCGCTGCCATGCCCCTTGGCTGGGAGCCCACTTAAAGCCGTTGCTTTTCAGTTCCTGCCGCTGATCGGCATCGGGCTTTTCCTCGAAAATAAGCTGCAAACGGTTTTCAGCCTCGTTGATTTTTGCCTCGCCTCCGGGGAATGTCCAGCCTGCAAACTCGGAGCGGTTGCTCAGTTCCTCAATTCGCTGGCGTACACGGCGGATGTTGGCGTTGTTGTTGGAAAGCAGATAGGCGGGATACGGCTTGCTTTTGTCCAAGTGCCATGACTGCGCCATATCTGCTTTGAGCTTTTCTGCCTGCTCCGGCGTAAGCTCCGGGCAGCCATCCAGCGTTTTGTGTTTCCGAAAATACGCATTGATTGCCTTCATGGTGGCCTGCTGGGACTCCAGCCCCTCCAGCTTTTTTGTCAGCTTTTCCACGGCCAGATCATCGTCTGCGCTGATCCCGCCCATACCAACAGAGCGGATTTTCTCAAGCAGCTTTGAAATCTCCGCATACTCTCCATAGTTGCGATCCCGGGCGGCGTTCTGCTTGTGCTTTTTTGCCACAGGGAAATTACCGCCCCCGGAGATCAGAATAGAGGGCACCCGGGCATCAATCACATTGCGTTCATTCAGATTTTCCGCAAGTTTCCGGGCATAGCGATCCACCAGAGCGTCAATCTTATCGTGGTACATGGGATCGACACGGGCTTTCTGGCGTTCCGCCGCTGCATACGCTTCATCGACCATTGCCTGGTAGCCCGCCGTAGCGGAGCCCGGCTGATAGTCGGAAAAGCTGTTCATATCTTTTGCCCGCTTTGCGGCTTCTTCGTTGATCGGATAATATTTCGGCATAGTACCTCCTTCCACAAAAGCCGGAACTTTGGGACAAATTGTCCCAAAGCTCCGGCAGCTAAAATGTTGACAGCATCTCACGGAAACAGGGGCGGACGTAGAAACATACGCCTCCCGCAGAAAAGGGCCTTAAAAAGCCTTGTCACAGGCGGGTTTGGGGTGTCCTAATTGTCAACACATCAGCCCCGCTTTTTTCGCATATATTCCCGCTGCTGTCTGCGGTGTGCCGCCTTTGCACAGGCCGCCGAACAATAGGTTTGCCGTCCATCAGGAACCACGGCTCTGCCGCATACCGGGCAAGCCTTGAAATCCGGCCTTGACCCCTCTGCCAGCAGCGCAGCCTCCAGCGCCGGATCAAGGGGCAGAACTGCCTCGCGGAAGTAGCGGCAATAAGCCCCTGTCCAGCATTTCCCAAACATATAGCACTCGCAATCCAGCGGCAGGCAGCCGCAGTCCCGGTCATAGTTGGCACACCATTTTGACACCAGCCTGCGGATTGCCGCTTTTTCTGTCCGGGTCAGTTCTCGGCCCACAGTATCACCTCCCGTTGCCCGGTGGTTTGAGCTGCTCCCGGTAGCAGAACACGCAGCCGATCCCGCGCCAGTAAGGGCAGCCGTCACAACGGGAGCCCTTCGGCGGCAGGCTGGGCGGCACACCCTTAAAGTAGCTTTTTTCTTTCATAAATCCCTCATAGGGGTTGTTGGTAAATCTCATTCATTATCCTCGCTTTCGGTATCGTCCTCGTCCCAAGGCGGCCCATCGTCCTCGGGATCGTCATAATCAGCCAGTTCCTCACTGTAATCCTCTTCGGGTACAGCAGCTTTTTCATGCTTCGGGCGGTAGATTTTGAAGTACCAGCCTGCACCGCCGCCCAGAACAGCCACTGCCAAGATCAGCAGAAGCGTCCCGGTATTACTTTTCTGCTGGGGCTCGGGTTCCGGCTCCTCCGCAGGTTCCGTCACCGGGGCGGGTTCGGGAGCTGTGCCAGCACACTCGGTCATGTTGACCGCGCAGACCTCGCAATCCGTATGGATGGCTCCGGGCGCACATTTTTCTGTGCAGGAGCAGGCCGGAAGCTCTCCGCCAGCGGCCTCCAGTGCCGCCAGCAGATCGGCTTCATCCACCATGTTCAGAAAGTAGGTGTGATACTGTTCGCCGTCCTCATCCACAGGCTTGTCATAGTCAATGACAATGTAAAAGGTGTTGCCGCCGCTGGTTTCCACCGTGATGAACTGTTTGTTGGTTGCGGCATCGTAGAGCAGATCGCGGGTCACAAGGTTTCCATCCTCCGAAAAGCCCTCGCCCGGGGTAATGGTAGGCGCTGGCTCCGGGGCCGGAGTTTCTTCCACAACAGGCGGTTCCTCATTCCCGCCGTCCGAATAGGCGTAGGCTGGGATCGCAAAGCCGCATAAAAGAACGGCGGAGCAAAGCCCCGCCGCCAACATACGAAAGTGTTTCATATTCAGTTTTCCTCCTTTTCTTCTTCGGACTTCGGGACACTTTGTCCCAAAGTACCTCCGTCCTTCAGCTTTTCAAACAGCAGCGGGAGCTCCGTAAGGGAAATGCTCATACCGCGCACAATGTCCACGATCTCGCTGTTTTCCGCCTCCAGCTTTTTCTGCTCCAGCTCCTTGAGCCGGGCCTGCTGTTCACTGATTTTGGCCTTGACCTTATCAATCTCGGCCTGAATTTTCATGCTTTTGGTAGTTGCCATTTCAAAACCTCCTGTCACGGTAAACGCCCGTAGGCGTAAAAATGAGATTGCCAGTAGCTTGTATTCAAATTTGCGTAGCCGATGGGATCTCCGCAATGCAGCATTTTTCCATCACCGACATAAATCCCGCAATGGCTCACGCCCGGCGTGTCATAGGTGCCTTTGAAGAACACCAGATCACCGGGTTTGGGAGAACTGGTCGGCGTACAGATGTTATAGAGCCCCTGGGCTCCCAGCCTGCCCACATTCCAGCCGGAGTGATTGATAACCCACGAAACGTACCCCGAGCAATCAAAGGAAGTGGCGGGAGAACTGCCGCCCCACACATAGGGATAGCCGATGTATTTCTGCGCTTCGGCAAGCATCGCGGCAAAGGTTTCATCGTCCAGATATTCTCCGGGCACTTCGTAATCACCGGGTTTCCCGGTAATGTACTTGTTCACATAGGGAGAATCCGGGAACAGATCGGGGCGGTTTCCCAGCGTTGCCATATAGATGGCATACCGTGAAAGCTGCTCCTCGCCCATGACATATACGGGCACATGGGACAAATCAAAATTTTCCAGCGTGACCGTACAGATGTAATAATCGTAAGGCACCTGATAGGTGTCCGTATGGGAGTTGCCGTCCTCGTCCGTCCATGTGTCGGTTTCCGTGCGATACCGGGTTTCCACCACTACATCCTCCGTGAGAATGTACTGGCGGTCAAACAGCATTTGCAGCGTTCCCTGTAACTCGTCTATTGTCCATTGCCCCTCATGGAGCGCACACAAAAGAGAAAGCAGCACATAGGGGTCATGTTCGATTTCATCCAGATCGAAGTGGTATTCGTCGTAGTCATGGGTGCTTTCATAGGTGTCCAGATAATGCTGCAAATCATCTTCCAGCGCACAGTAGGCAGCTTCGGCGGCCAGCATATCCCGATCCTCGCAAGGATAGGTGCTGGCCCCTAATGCACCGGCCCCGGCGTTCCCCAGCATAAGCATGGTAGAGGAACAGGACTGCATAGCAAACAGGAGTAACACACAGAGCACCGCAATCACGGCACCTGCGGGATGACTTTTGACAAATTCCACTGCCCGGGCGGTCAGGCGTTCTGTGGCTGTGGCAGTTTTCCCAGCCGCAGCCGCGCTCTGCTTTGCAGCCTCCTTTGCCTGCTTGCGGTATTGCCTGCGGTGCCGTTGCTTCTGCCAGTAGCGGGTAAGGGCATTTTTCGTCAGCTCCGGGTGCTCCTGTGCGGCGGTGTGAAAATGGTAGTCCGCCGTGTACTTGGTATAGCGGGCCTCGGCCTTGCGTACCACTTTTGCCGGATGTTCCCGGACTTTACGGCGCACAAAGCGAGAGCCATGCCGTAGCGCGGTTTCTCCCACAAGCTCAGAACGGTGTGCGCCTTCTGTGCCGACATTTTCCTGTTCCACTTCAAAAATCTTGCCATGCACGAAGCTGTGAACGGAACCACTGGCAACACGGCCTATGCGTTTTACCGGGCCAGGCTTTTTCGGCGGCTTTTGCTTTGCCAGCTTCTCCCGGGCCTGTTCCAGTTTTTCGCCTTGGGACTCCATGTGGAGCTTTGCCGCCGCAGCCTGTTCCTGCTGGCTCTTTTTGCGGAACTTGGACTTCGGGACACTTTGTCCCGAAGTGTCGGAAGCCTCCGGCCCGGGCTGTTCCCCGTCAGGGGCGTGGGCGGTCTGCGACCAAGCCTCCTCCTTGGTCTTATTCGTTTTTCGTTTCATTCTTCATATCCTCCGGGCGGGTAGTCAGCAGGTCATAGATTTCTCCGCGAGGGAACCGATCCACAAACGGAATGGTTACATTTCCATAGAACAACAGCCCCTCACCGGAATTGCTGTGTGTGATATAGGAAAGCTGATGCTCAGAAATACCGAGCTGTTTTGCCAGAATGGTACGGTCACTCTGCGCCTGCGAAAGCAGAATCATAAAATCCGTGTTGTCCAGAATGTTCTCGATTTCCCGGCTGGCCAAAAGATCTTTGACGTTCTGCGTCAAAGCAGACGGCACACATCCTTTTTTACGCAGCATTTTCCAGACCGCTACAAAGTAGCTGGCTGTCAGCGGATCGCGGAGCAGAATATGAAACTCGTCAAAGTAGCACCAAGTCGCCGCACCCTCGTGGAAGTTCTGATCCACCGCCTGCGAAACAAACTCATTTGTGATGTGCATTGCAATCTTTCTAAGGTTTTCGCCCATGTTTTTCAGAACGATGCACACCACACGGCTGTCCGTCTTGACGTTGGTAGGATGGTTAAAGAGATTGAGGGAGCCTGTGCAATAAAGCTCTAAGGCAGTTGCCACGCGCCGGGCTTCGGGCTCCGGCTGGCGTAAGAGCTCTTCGTACAAATCCTGCAACAGCGGTGTTTTTGCAGTTTCCAGTCCGAGCGCCTGTTCCCGGTACACCAAACGCACACAGCGGTCAATGACCGTCTTTTCAATGGGCTGCAAGCCTTCCTTGCCGCCGACCACCAGCTCGCACAGGGATAAAAGAAAATCCGCCTTCATGGAAAGCGGGCTTTCTCCGGCAGCCATATTGAGCTCCACATCCATCGGATTGAGGTGGTGCGGGCTGTCCGGGGCAATCTCGATCACCTGGCCGCCCAGCCTTCGCACCAGCGGAGCGTATTCGCCCATCGGGTCAACCACGATGATCCGATCCTGCGGGATGGTGAGAAACACATTCAAGAGCTCGCGCTTTGCGGCAAAGCTCTTGCCGGAGCCCGTAGAGCCCAAATACATCCCGTTTGCCGATTTCAGCTTTTTGCGGTCAGCCATGATGACATTGTGAGAAAGTGCGTTCATGCCATAGTAGAGGGCCTGCCCAGCCATGCGGAGCTCCCTTGTCATAAAAGGAATAAAGATGGCTGTGGAGCTGGTGGTCATACCGCGCTGGATTTCTACCTCGTTGTAACCAAGGGCCAACGAGGAAACAAAGCCCTGTTCCTGTTGCCAGTCCAGACGGCGCAGAGCGCAGTTGTATTTCTGCGCGATACCGCCCACGGTAAACACATCGTTTTCCAGCCGCTGGCGGTTAGGAGCAAGGTTTACCACCGTAAAGGTCAGCAGAAACATTCGCTCATTGCGGGATTGCAAATCAGCCAGAAGCTCCGCTGCGTCCTTGCTGAATGTGATCAGGTCAGGGGGAAGAATATCCGGGTCATAGCCGGAGCGCACAGCCTTTCTCTGTTCCTCTACTTTCATTTTTCCGATGTCCGAGATTTTCCCCTTGATGGTCTTGATTGCCTTGAGCTGATCCACGGTCTGAATGTGCATGGTCACAGTCATTTCTGCATCCAGCTCCAAGATTTCCGCCAGCAGCTTATCCGAAAGCTCTGATGCCATAATCTGCAAGTAGGACACCGCGCCCCAATACTGGCCGATACGGAATGTTCGGGACTGGCGGAAGTCGAGACTGTCCGGGGCAATAAAGTCTTTTGTGCCGAGCCCGGTCTGCGGGATGTCTTTCCACGAAAAGCGGAACGCCTCGCGGCTCCCCGGATGCATCTGGCTATGAAGCAGCGCAAGGCGGGCCCGCCCGTCCATAGGCTCCGAGGGAACGCCCAGCCGCTTAAAGTTTCCCATGACATCAGCCTCCACACGCTCCAGACGGGGCCGTGCCTCCGCAATCCCCTCGGCGGGTATGCCAAAGGTGATGTATTTTGAGCGTTCAATGCCGTTATTGCTTTTGGCAATCTGATTTTTCAGCATCCCGGTAAACTCGTCCCGGACGCTGTTATAGTTGTCATCCGCTTTCGGGATATTGACCTGATAGCGGCTGCGGGAATGAGAACGGCGGTTGATAAAGGAAAGCTGGAACGGCAGCGAACTGTCAAAGTAGTTGAGGAATGAGCTCCATCCGCTGAATATGGCGGTCTGATCCTCGGTGGATGCCACGGAGTAATTGATGTCCTCATATTCCACGGTTTTTGTATAGAGCCCGCCCGGGAGCTTGCACACACCGTCCGGGTGCATGGACAGATACGGGATTGTCTGCTGAGCAGACAGGGTCGCCCGGCCTTTACCCTTGGCGGCGGCTCCGTTTTTCTTCTTTGTGTTTTTCAATCACATCCTCCTTTCCAGCGCCCGGCCCGGCAAAGGGCGCATAAATGTTTTCGGTTCGGTAGGCCCTGATCCCCGGCCTTAGAAACTTGGCCCGGATGATGTTTCGCACAACCTTTTCAAAGGGCAAGCCGTCCTTTTCATACATCGCCAGCAGGAACGCCGGGAGCATAATTCCCAGCATGAGAAACATCGCCCCGGTATTGCCGAGGGTGCCACGGGTCAGCAAATAGGCCGGAATCCCCACCGCGCCCGCGCTGCCGAAGCAGACAAGCTGGCGTTTGGTGAGGTTGAAAGCCATCTTTGTTTTGATTTTGGATAAATCGTTTGGTACGTTTACATAGGGCATAGATCACACTCCTTTCTGCACTTCGGGACAATGTGTCCCAAAGTCCGGGATGGTTGGTGTTACTTCATTTCCCCATACAGCCCAGCCGGGCGGGGTCTGCCTGGCAAAGAGCTCCACGCGGGGCAGATCGCCCATCAGGGAAATAATTTTGTCGCGGGCCTCGTCCGGCTTTTTGCTGTGGGCCTCAATCGGGGAAACGATAAATTGATGGATGTTGGCAGCCTGCCGCTTCGGGT
>OGEN01000386.1_pt1 | contig 55236 bp, 50 predicted proteins | sample 1570671 | NCBI WGS metagenome assembly OGEN01 (sample SAMEA2582128, study PRJEB24529) | metagenome | biome: Human gut stool | place: China | collected 2011 | reverse complement strand
TTATCAAGCTTGCTAATCTTATCATTACAATAACTAAAGCACTTGCATGTGCAGGCAGAATCGAGTCTGTATTCGAAGTAACATCTGGAATGGCAGATGGTGATGTTAAGAATGTTGATGCTAAAGAAGAGACACCGAGCGTTGAATTTAAAAATGTTTCACTTACCTACAGCGGTTCAGGTGCACCTTCAGTTGAAGGGATTAATTTCAAGGCTATGAAAGGCCAGACAATCGGTGTTATCGGTGGTACAGGCTCAGGTAAATCAAGTCTTGTTAATCTTATCCCGAGACTGTATGACGCTACACAGGGTGAAGTGCTTGTTGATGGTGTCAATGTTAAAGAGTACGATATAGAAACCTTAAGAAATAAAGTCGGTATCGTTATGCAGAAAGCAGTACTTTTTAAAGGTACTATAAGAGAGAATATGTGGATGGGAAAGAAGGGCGCTACTGATGAGCAGATAGATGAAGCACTTGAGATTTCACAGTCTAAGGAATTCGTAGATTCTAAGCAGGGACGTCTGGATTATGTTATAGAGCAGGGAGGTAAGAACCTTTCAGGTGGCCAGAGACAGAGACTTACTATTGCAAGAGCAATCGTAAGAAAGCCGGATGTGCTTATTCTTGATGACAGTGCATCAGCTCTTGATTTTGCAACTGATGCAGCACTTCGAAAAGCTATAAGGGGAATGAACAATTCTCCTACTGTGTTCATAGTTTCACAGAGAGCGGCATCACTTATGTATGCTGATCTCATTATCGTATTAGATGACGGACAGGTTGCAGGAATGGGAACACATGACGAGCTTCTTGCAAATTGTGAGGTTTATAAAGAAATATATGAATCACAGTTTAAGAAAGCAGATTCAGAAGGGGGTGTAGCATAATGAAGAAGAATAAATCAACATTTGTAAAACTCCTTAAAAGAATTAAGAAGCACAGCTTTTTTATAATACTATCGCTTATTATGGCAGCAGTAACTGTTGCAACTACACTTTATGTACCAATTCTTGTAGGCCGTGGAATTGACTGCATTATCGGTGTGAATAATGTGGATTTTGCAAAGATTGTGAATATACTTATAAGAATTGGTATATTTGTTGGAATTACAGCACTTTCACAGTGGCTTATGAACATATGTAACAACAGAATCACATATGAAGTAACCAGAGACATTAGAAATGAGGCTATAGAGAAAATTCAGGTTCTTCCACTAAAATATATTGACGGACATTCATATGGTGAGATTGTGAGTCGTGTAATTGCTGATGTTGACCAGTTTGCAGATGGTCTGCTTATGGGATTCACACAGTTCTTTACAGGTGTCATGACTATACTTGGAACACTTATATTCATGATTACAATCAATGCTAAGATTACACTGGCAGTTGTCGTTATCACGCCACTTTCATTTTTAGTTGCAAGCTTTATTGCCAGAAAGACCTTCAGCATGTTCAAACTTCAGTCTGAGACAAGAGGTGAACAGACAGCACTTATTGATGAAATGATTGGCGGACAGAAGGTAGTTAAGGCTTACGGCTATGAAGATGAGGCGGTAAGAAAATTTGATGAGATTAATGAAAGACTTCAGAAGTATTCCTTAAAGGCAATTTTCTTCTCATCTATTACTAACCCTTCAACAAGATTCGTAAACAGCCTTGTATATGCGAGCGTTGCGATTGTTGGTGCATTTTCAGCTATCAATGGCGGTATCACAGTTGGCCAGTTATCAAGCTTTTTAAGTTATGCCAACCAGTATACTAAACCTTTTAACGAGATATCAGGCGTTGTCACAGAGCTTCAGAACGCTCTTGCCTGTGCAGCCAGAATATTTGAACTTATTGAAGAAGACCCTGAGATTCCTGATGCTAAAGACGCAAGGGTTGTTGAAGAGGTTGACGGAACAGTTGATCTTAATGATGTATGCTTTTCCTATGTACCTGACAGGAAGCTTATTGAGAACTTCAATCTTCATGTCAAGAAGGGACAGAGAATAGCGATTGTCGGACCTACGGGTTGTGGAAAGACAACAGTTATTAATCTTCTTATGAGATTCTATGATGTTAACAGCGGAAGCATTGATGTGTCAGGAACTGATATAAGACAGATGACCAGAAAGTCTTTAAGACAGGGCTTTGGTATGGTTCTTCAGGAGACATGGCTAAAGTCAGGAACTATAAGAGAGAATATTGTTATGGGTAAGCCGGATGCTACAGAGGAAGAGATTATTGCTGCAGCAAAGGCAGCACATTCATATGGATTCATTAAGAGAATGTCTAATGGATTCGACACAGTTATAGGCGAGGATGGCGGAAGCCTTTCACAGGGGCAGAAGCAGCTTTTATGTATAACAAGAATTATGCTTGCAAAGCCGCCAATGCTTATTCTTGATGAGGCTACATCTTCTATTGATACAAGAACAGAAATAAAGATACAGAATGCATTTGCAAAGCTGATGGAGGGAAGAACAAGCTTTATCGTAGCCCACAGACTTTCAACTATCCAGTCTGCGGATGTTATTCTTGTTATGAAAGACGGACATATTATAGAGCAGGGTAATCATGAAGAATTACTGGCTAAGAACGGATTCTATCAAAAGCTGTATTACAGCCAGTTTGATACAGCAGCCCAGAATTAATGTGGAGATATATGTATGTTTATAGAGGCGGAGAATATTAGAAAATCATATGGCAGGAAAACGACAGTGCTTAACGGCGCTTCGTTTCATGCTGCCAGCGGAGAGTATATTGCCATAGTCGGTGCCAACGGCTGTGGCAAATCTACTCTTCTGGAGATACTTGCAGGAAGTCTTAAGGCTGATGGAGGAAGTCTTAAGATAGACGGCATTGATGCATTTGCAGATGCGTTGGTGTTTCAGAAATATATTGGTTTTGTGCCGCAGGAGAATCCACTTATGGAGAAGCTGTCGGTAAGGGATAATCTTAAATTCTGGTACTGTGATACCGGAAGAAATATGGAAGCTGACTTACAGGGCGGTGTTCCTGCTGTGTTAGGAGTGTCAGGATATCTTGAAAAACGTGTTGATAAGCTGTCAGGAGGCATGAAGAAGCGTTTAAGCATATGCTGTGCACTGGCTAAGAATCCACCTGTACTTATATTAGATGAGCCGGGTGCTTCACTGGATATTGTGTGTAAACAGGATATTATGAATTATCTGTCTGCTTACACGAAAAGCGGAGGTACAGTCATTATAACAAGCCACGAAGAAGGTGAATTAAAGCTTGCTGACAGAATGTACCTTTTAAAGAATGGTAAGCTTAAAGAACTTGACCATCCGGTTACCGGTAATGAGCTTTTAGAGATTATTCACAGATAGATTTAATTGGGGGATTAGATGAGAAGGAAACTGGAATTATTAAAATTGCAGATTAAATCCGCATTTTTATCTATACCGAAGATAATTCTGGGTACGATAGTGACGGCAGTGCTTGTTATTGCAATAAGTACATGCATAGGCATTGCAACGGCACAGGACAGCGACATGAGGATGAAGGTTGCTGTTGCGTATCCTGATTATGATGATACAGAAAACTCTGATTCGGCAGATAATAATAAGGAGTTTCGATATATTAAGATGGCATTCAATTATGTCAGTGAGATAGACACAATTAAGAATGTCTGTACATTTGAATATACTGACAGACAGCAGGCTATAGATGGTTTAAGAAATAATTATTATGTTATGGCTATTATTGTGCCGGAGAATATGATAAGTGATATTATGTCGGGCGAGAATACACCTGTTGAGGTTGTGTGTCAGTCAGAGGGGGTTAATAATACTTCGATGATATTCCGAGAGATGGTGAGGGCAGGAGGCTCTGACCTTGCAACTGCAGAAGCGGGGATATATACATTTGACGATTTATTCAATGGTGTGCTTAAGAATTACAGGGGGCTGCGTGGAACACATGAGAATAAGCTTAATGACATATATCTTTCATATGCGCTTAACAGAAGCATATACTTTAAGACAAGGGATATATCGGCTAAAGAAGGTCTGAGTACAGTACAGTTTTATGTATGTACAGCAATTGTAATGCTGCTTTTACTTAGCGCAATAACATGTGCCGGTAATATGAAGAACTATAGCAGAACGCTTGCAAAGAGTCTTAAAGGTGCGGGAATATCAGCATTAGATACAGGAATTGCAAGAACCACCGGAGTTGGCATTGTGTATATAGTGATATTTGAAGTGCTTTTTATTATAATTAATGTAATGAGGCTGGGGATTCCTGCAATATCAGGTGTTCTGGCGGTTTCGACAGTTGGAGAATTCATTGCTTCCACACTGGGAATTGTGGTGCTTGTGTATGCGGCACTATCATTTATAAACTGCATATTCTCAGTTGTAGACGACACAGTGTATTCTGTAATCACAGTATCTGTCATTGGAATGGTGTGCATGTATGCATCCGGATGTATTGTTTCATCAGCATTTCTTGCGTCGGGTGTGAGAACTATAGGAATGTATCTTCCGACTAACGGATTATTCACACTTGCAGGTCAGATAATCAAGGGAACTGTGGATATCAGTACCATTATTACAAATGTTTTGTGGATAATTATATTTCAGGCGGCAGGGGCATTGGCGGTTAAGATAAGGAGAGACAGATAATGAAGAGATTGTTATACTGGCTGTATCTGCTCGTTAAAAGGCAGTTAAAGAATCCTGTGATTGTCGTGGTGCTTATTGCAATGCCTGTTGCAGCGTTAATAATTACGCATACAGCGTCTCTTAAGGAGGCGGGGGCTGTAAGGGTTGGAATAGTGCTTGAAGATGACGATAAAATTGCCATAATGACAAGAGATTATCTTATGAATGGCGATTATTCAGTTCAATTCTACGAAGCAGAATCGCAGGAAAAGCTTGAACAGGATATAATGAATAAAAGAACAGAGTGTGGCTACGTAGTTGGTACAGGGCTTAAGGATAAGCTTGACAGTGGCAGCTACAGAGACATTATAGAGCTTATTATATGCAGGTCAGATTTTGTCAGTTCAATGACTGACGAGATATTCTTTTCTGCTATGTTTAAGGCGTACTCGCCGGAGGTTGCAGTTAATTATGTTAATTCTGTAGACATATTTAAAAAGCATGCAGAAAAGGCAGAGGAAGAGATAAGAAAAGGGTACAGGGAATACATATCCGGAGATGACACATTCAGAATTGATTTTAAGGTGTTAGATGGTGCACAGGATAATGGTACACAGCTTGAAGATAAGACAGGAGAGTTTCCGTTAAGGGCATTGCTTATAATTCTTGTATATATAGGCGGACTTTTTGGAATTGTGGAATATTATCTTGATAAGAATTCAGGAACATTTATAACACTGCCTCGTATGTACCGTGTGGCAGGAAAGCCGTTGTATGCATTCATATCATGTGTACTTTTTGCAGTATCAGCAATGTTAACACTTGCGGTGGCAGGACAACTTAAGGGGGCAGCAGATATACTTCATATGGCTGTGTATGTAATAGCAGTTACTTTATTTGCATGGCTTGTGGCAATACCTGTAAGGAGAGCCAATGCAATGATTTCAATAATACCGGTGCTTCTTATAGCGTGTCTTATATTATGTCCGGTATTCATTAACATAACGGCATATGTGCCATTTGCAAAATATATAAGAGCATTGCTGCTTCCGTGGTATATGCTTAAGTAGGAGGATGGGATACGGTGAATAATAAGAAAAAACGTATATTTGACATTATCCAGATTGGATATGCGGGCGATGTTGCAAGCCGTACATTTGATATTGCGATAACTGCTGCAATTATAATCAACCTGTTCATTGCGATATTTGATACATTTGAACAGTCAATTCCGTACCAGCCGGTGTTAGATGTTATAGAGTGGATTACAGTTATCGGCTTTACAATTGAATACATACTGCGTGTATGGACAGCAGAATATCTGTATCCTAATAAATGTACAGGTATTGCGAGAATAAAATACATCTTCTCAGGAAGCGGTATTGTTGACCTTTTATCGTTCCTGCCAAATTATCTGCCTGTATTCTTCCCGGCAGGAGCAGTTGCTTTCCGTATGTTCAGGGTTATAAGAATCCTAAGGATATTCCGTGTCAATTCATATTATGATGCGTTAAATGTTATAACAGAGGTAATAAGGCGAAAAAGGGACCAGATATTATCCTCTGTATTCATCATTGTGATGCTTATCATAGCATCATCACTGTGCATGTACAGTTTAGAGCATGAGGCACAGCCGGAAGTGTTTAAGAATGCATTTTCAGGAATATGGTGGTCGGTATCAACACTTCTTACAGTAGGTTACGGCGATATCTATCCTGTGACAGTGCTTGGAAAAATGTTTAGTATTATCATTACATTTCTTGGCGTCGGAATGGTCGCTATTCCAACAGGTATCTTATCTGCAGGTTTCGTTGAGCAGTACAGCCTTATTAAGAAGTCTACAGATTACCTTATGGAGAAGGAACTTAAGTTTATTAAGATTATTATAACTAAGGACCACAACTGGAATGAAAAGAAGGTATGCGAGCTTAGTCTTCCGAGAGGACTTATTCTTGCAGCAGTGTTAAGAAATGGTGAGACACTTATGCCAAAGGGAGATATGAAGCTTTTTGAGGGAGATTGTGTTGTAATCGGAGCAAGAGACTGTGATGTTAATGTGGATGTAAACCTAAAACAGGTGGAACTGCGTGAACATCATCCGTGGGTTGGACACAAGATAAAAGAACTTGATATATCAAGGCATACACTTATAGTTATGATAAGACGCGGTGATAATGCAATAGTTCCTAATGGTGATACCTTGATTAAATCAGGTGATATAGTATTTGTGTTCTCAAAGCGTTATATGGCAGATGCACAGACAATAAGTGTATAGATGGTGAATGATTATGATGATATTTGTGACAACGACAGATTCATTAACTGATGAAAAGTTATATGAAAAGGCTTATTTGCTTATTCCAGAATACAGGAGAGTTAAGGCTGATAAGATGAAAATGCGTGAAAATAAGCTGCAAACTGTGACAGCAGGACTACTTCTTAATTATGCAGTAGGAGAATGGTCTATAAAAACGGGAGAAAAGGATTATAATACAGATGAAATTCTATATGAGACGGTGGATATTATTTCTGTGATTGAAGCAAATAATCCGTACTTTAATTATGAAATAGCATATAATTCGCAAGGAAAACCTTATTTTTTGTCAAATCGTGAAATTTTTTTCAATATTTCACATTCGTCTAATTATGTAGCGTGCGTGATAGGCGACAGACCGGTAGGAATTGATATTGAAAAAGCCCGCAAAGGTAGACAGAATCTGGCAAAACGCTTCTTTGACATATCTGAAGCAGAATGGATTAAAGAGTGCGATAGTGATCAAAGATTCTTCAGAATATGGACATTAAAAGAGGCTTATGGCAAGGCTACAGGTCAAGGTGTGCTTGACATTTTGGACAAAATAGTTTATAGATTAGAGAAAGGGAAAATGAAAGCATATGCCTTGACAGATGTCGGCCGTGTCCGGCAAATGAACCAGGATTACCAGTTTGCCAGCACAGAACCTGTAGGGCCTCTTTCAAACCTGTTTATTGTTGCAGACGGTATGGGAGGCCACAGGGCGGGAGACTTTGCGTCCCGTTATCTGGTGGAACACCTTGTATCCTACGAAAAGGAATTTGATGGATTCAGTTTATCGGTAATACAATTGTGAAATCCATATCCGACTATTCATTATACAGTTGAAAAATATTAATAATGGCAGTATAATATAGAATATGTATATCTATGGAAGAGCCTAAGGAGGGTTTATGAGCAGAAATCATTTTAATGAATTAAGTCCATGTGAAGCATTAATTATGAAGCTTATATGGGAAGCACCACAGGATATTCCTGTACAGGAACTTATTGATCAGTTAAGAGACGATTATGGTAAGGATTACGCAAGAACAACAGTTGTTACTTTCGTAGGTAAGTTGAAGGACAAGAGATTTGTTGATACATACCGTAAAGGAAAGGCAGCTTTCATTCATCCACTTCGTTCAGAAGAAGAATATAGAAGACAGCTTTTAAAGGAAGAAGCCGATTTCTGGTTCAATGGAAAGGCTGTTGATATGGTTGCTTCTATTTGTGAATCACAGAAGTTAGAAGACGATGAAGTTAAGAGAATTAAGAAGATTCTTAATGGTCTTAATAAATAATAATTTTATAAGCAAAAGCAATAAAAAACATCACCTGATACGAAAGTCGGATTCGTCAGGTGATGTTTTTTGTTATGCATATATAATATAATTAATGGTTTTTATTCTGATATTCAAGTGCTGCTGTTATAAAGCCTCTGAATAATGGATGTGGACGATTAGGTCTTGACTTTAACTCTGGATGAGCCTGTGTGGCAATAAACCATGGGTGATTCTTTAATTCTATCATCTCAACAATTCTTCCGTCAGGAGATATTCCTGAAAGCATCATACCATTCTCAGTAAGAACTTTTCTGTAATCATTATTAACTTCATATCTGTGTCTGTGACGTTCATGTATAAGCTCTTCGCCATAGAGTTCATAAGCCTTGCTTGTTTTATCAAGTACACAAGGATAAGAACCAAGTCTTAATGTACCGCCGATATCATCAATGCCTTCCTGGTCTGGCATAAGATGTATAACAGGGTGAGTTGTGTTAGGATTAAGTTCAACACTGTGTGCGTCGTCATAGCCTATAACATTTCTTGCAAATTCAACAATTGAAAGCTGCATTCCCAGACACAATCCTAAGAATGGAATATTATGTTCTCTGGCATAACGGATAGCTTCAATCTTTCCTTCTGTACCTCTGTCACCGAACCCACCTGGAACTAATATGCCAGATACGTCAGAGAGAAGCTCATCAGCAGTTTCAGGAGTTACAGTTTCTGAATCAATCCATTTGATAGTTACATCACATGAATTATATACACCACCATGCTTTAATGCTTCTACAACACTGATATAAGCATCATGAAGCTGGATATATTTACCAACTAATGCAACAGTTACCTTCTTAGTAGGATTCTTCCAGGCCTTGCACATTGATCTCCATTCATCAAGGTCTGGTTCTGGACAGTCAAGGTGTAAACATTCACATGCTACCTGTGCAAGATGTTCTTCTTCCATCGCAAGAGGTGCATCATAAAGAATCTCAACATCTAAGTTCTGAAGTACATGAGACTTAGGTACATTACAGAAAAGTGCTATTTTATCTTTGATACCAGCCTCAAGTGGATGTTCGGTACGGCACACAAGAATATCCGGACGGATTCCCATTCCCTGAAGTTCCTTAACACTTGCCTGAGTTGGCTTAGTCTTCATTTCACCAGATGCTTTAAGATAAGGAATAAGTGTTACGTGAATAAGAATTGCGTTCTCATGTCCGACTTCATGCTGGAACTGTCTGATTGCCTCAAGGAAAGGCTGACTCTCGATATCTCCGACAGTACCACCAACTTCTATAATTGCAATCTTAGTTTCATCAGTTGAATAATCTCTGAAAAAACGGCTCTTTATTTCATTAGTAATATGAGGGATTACCTGGACTGTGCCTCCACCGAAATCTCCACGTCGTTCCTTCTGTAATACAGACCAGTATACTTTACCTGTAGTTACATTAGAATTCTTATTAAGGCTTTCATCAATAAATCTTTCATAGTGACCAAGGTCAAGGTCTGTCTCAGCACCATCGTCAGTTACGAAAACTTCTCCGTGCTGGATAGGGTTCATAGTACCTGGATCAATATTAATATAAGGGTCAAACTTCTGCATGGTTACAGAAAAACCACGGGCTTTAAGCAGTCTGCCTAAAGATGCGGCAGTGATACCTTTTCCTAAACCGGAAACAACACCACCTGTTACAAATACATATTTAACAGCCATCTTTTCCTCCAATCTGAATGTGTAATCAAAAAAATATGCAATATTATACAGCCCTGTATTATAAATTTCCATAGTTTAAAGAAAAAAACTAAGAATATAAAGTAAATATAAACATCTTATTAAACACTTAGATTTTGGTTGATTTATATTTTTTCCTTCTTTATAATGAAAACAGACTTATTTGGAAATGCTTAAGATAAGTACAGTATCATATCAGGAGAAGAGTATGGATAATTATAACAATAACGGTTATGACAATGGTTATAATAATAACGATAACCGCAACAATAACCGTAATAACAACAATAATAACAATAATAACAAGAAGCCAAAGAATGTTAACCTTATAATATTCATTATTATAGCGGCAGTTGTAACATTTATCGGACTTACGCTTCTTAGCAATATGTTTAGGAATGCAACTTACAAGGAGATAAGCTACGACCAGTTCATGCAGATGATTGATGAAGATAAGGTAAAGAAAGTAGCATTAGAGCAGGACAGAATTCTTATTACACCTGTTGAAGAGGAGAAACAGTCTGGCATAGCAGGAGTTTCATACACATATTATACAGGGTATGTTAATGATGATACTCTTGTACCACTTCTTAAGAGAAAGGGTATTGAGTTTGAAGGATATATTCCGGATTCGAGTTCTTCAATTGTAGAATTTCTGCTAGCATATGTACTGCCATTTTTATTCATATATATAATCTTTGCATTTGTATATAGAAGAATTGCTAAGAATGGTGGAATGATGGGCGGAATGGGCGTTGGAAAGAGCAACGCCAAAGTATATGTCCAGAAAAAGACAGGTGTTACATTCAAGGATGTTGCAGGTCAGGATGAAGCTAAGGAATCACTTACAGAGATTGTTGATTTCTTACATTACCCTGAGAAATATGCCAAGATTGGTGCAAAGCTTCCTAAGGGTGCACTTTTAGTAGGACCTCCTGGAACAGGTAAGACGCTTCTTGCCAAGGCTGTAGCCGGTGAGGCAGATGTACCTTTCTTCTCGCTCGCAGGTTCTGATTTCGTTGAGATGTTCGTAGGTGTTGGCGCATCACGAGTAAGAGACTTGTTCAAGGAAGCAACTAAGCAGGCTCCTTGTATTATATTTATTGATGAGATTGATGCTATTGGTAAGAGCAGAGATTCCAAGTATGGCGGTGGCAATGACGAGCGTGAGCAGACATTGAACCAGTTACTTGCAGAGATGGATGGTTTTGATTCTTCTAAGGGAATATTCATTCTTGCAGCAACTAACAGACCGGAAGTACTTGATAAGGCTTTACTTAGACCAGGTCGTCTCGACAGAAGAATTACCGTTGACAGACCTGATAAGAAGGGAAGAATTGAGACTCTTAAGGTACATTCTAAGGATGTGCTTATGGACGATACAGTTGATTTTGATGAGATTGCAATGGCAACAAGCGGTCTTGTTGGTTCAGACCTTGCCAATATCATTAATGAAGCTGCTATTGCGGCAGTTAAGAATGGAAGAAATGTTGTTACCCAGAAGGACCTTCTTGGTGCTTTTGATACAGTTGTAGCAGGTAAGGAGAAGAAGGAAAGAGTTCTTAGCAAGAAGGAAAAGCAGGTTGTTGCTTACCATGAGATTGGGCATGCCCTTATAAGAGCTATCAAGAATAATTCTGATCCGGTCCAGAAGATTACTATTATACCTCATACTAATGGTTCACTTGGTTATGTGCTTAACTTCCCAGAGGAAGAGAAGCATCTTGAGACTAAGGATGAACTTATGACAGACCTTATATCACTTGTTGGTGGCCGTGCTGCAGAAGAAGTTGTATTTGGTTCAGTTACTAATGGTGCTTATGATGATATCAAGAAAGCAACTAACCTTGCCAAGACAATGATTACAAGATATGGTATGTCAGACAGATTCGGACTTGTTGCATTATCAACAGTTGAAGATGAATATCTTAGCGGAAGAGCATCTATGAACTGTGCACAGGCAACTGAGGCAGAGGTTGATGACGAGGTAAAGAAGCTTATTGCGTCATGTTATGAAGAGGCTAAGCAGATTATAAGAGAGAACAGAGAAGTAATGGATCAGCTTGCAAGATATCTGTATGACCATGAGACTATCACAGGCAAGGAATTCATGAAGATATTCAGAGAGGCAAAGGGAATACCTGAGCCGGTTGATACTTCATTATTCTCAACATCAGAGAAAGTGGCAGAAAGCGTAACATTTAATGAAGATGGAAGCTATTCATCGACAGTTAGTGGTGAGCCGGAAAGCGATATATGGAAGAATATTGGCAGTCATTCAGACGATAATGAATCTGATGATACAGCTAAAGAAAAAGAAGATGATTAATAATAAAGGGGCATATCACATTGTGATATGCCCCTTATATCAACGCTTATTCTTTTCAGATATGTGTGAATGATATCCTGACGAAGTGCTTTCAATAGATTGTGAAGCAACGTCAGCAGCATCTTTAAGAGCGGTCTGTTTAGACTGTTCCTTAGCAGAACTGATTCTGGATTCAATTTTTTTAAGAAAAACATATGTAAGATATTCGCGGGACGGAGTTGGGATAATACATCCATAAATGTAGCGTTCGCCATACAACTGGCTGCGTATGATAAAACATTTAAAATGAAAGTTAAACTGCTTTCCGTTTGCCTGATCTGAAAATGTTATATATGTATTATTATAGTTATATAATAGTTCGTTGCTGGTTGAAAATGAAAGTCCTTTATCACTGACATCAATTAACGTTACTGGAATATCAGCTTCTGTGGTATCTGATGAGATATGTCCCGAAGCCCCGGTTGAAATGCGCTGATTAAATCTTCTGTCGCATTCAGAGGCAATGCTGGCAAAAACATTGGTCGAGATTTTGTAGTAAGCAGATGCGAAACTGGTTGATTTATAAGAGATAGTTTCTATGTTAATATTCTTCCAGACTACACGGTTCTTTGTTGCTGGGTCTATGGTATAAAGATTAAATAAAATATCCTTATAAGAAGAAAAATCTATTACAGCACCTTTTGATGTAAAAGGCGCTATGAGAATGTAGCCATTCTTGGATGCAACAACAGAGGAAGGCATCTCGTAGCTGACATTATCTATGGATATTTCAATTGAAATTGACCCGCCTACGGGAATATCAGATATTAACATAATACAACTCCCTTACATTAATAATTAAATATAGAATATCATAAAATTGCTGATTAATAAACGAAAATATGTTATATTTTTTTACATAGGGAGGAGATGCTATGAGTTTTACACATTTGCATGTGCATACTGAATATTCATTGCTGGATGGCTCCAGTAAGATAAAAGAGATTACTAAACGGGCAAAGGAACTTGGCATGGACAGCCTTGCAATAACTGACCATGGTGTGATGTATGGTGTTATTGAATTTTACGAGGCGGCTAAGAAGGCAGGAATCAAGCCTGTTCTTGGCTGTGAGGTGTATGTAGCTCCGGGGTCAAGGTTTGATAAAGGCGCAGGACAGAGTGAGGATAAATATAATCACCTTGTATTGCTGGCAGAGAATAACACCGGATATCAGAATCTTATGAAGATAGTCTCAAAAGGGTTTACAGAAGGCTTTTACTATAAGCCGAGAGTAGACAAGGAAGTGTTAAGGGAATATCACGAGGGAATTATTGCTACGAGTGCGTGCCTTGCAGGTGAGGTGCAGAGATATCTGTCAAGAGGCATGTATGAGACGGCCAGAGATGCTGCCCTTGAACTTCAGGATATATTCGGAAAGGGAAATTTCTTTCTTGAATTGCAGGATCACGGAATAGCAGAACAGCACTATGTCAATCCACAGCTTATGCGTATGCATAATGAGACCGGAATTGAACTGGTATGTACGAATGATGTTCATTATACTTATGCAGATGATGTAGATGCACATGATATATTATTATGTATACAGACAGGTAAGAAGCTTTCTGATGAAAACAGGATGCGATATGAGGGTGGACAGTTCTATTTAAAGTCAGAGGAAGAGATGGCGGAATTGTTCAAATACGCACCGGAAGCAGTTGAGAACACTCATAAGATAGCAGAAAGATGTAATGTTGAGATAGAATTCGGAGTTACAAAGCTGCCAGCGTTTGATGTGCCAGAAGAATATGGAAAGAATTCATGGGTGTATCTTAATGCTTTATGCTATGAGGGGTTAAAGGAGAGATATCCGGACAAGACCGCAGATGTATGTATTGAAGATATTATAGAGCAGGCAAAAGCATCAATAGTTGCAGACAGAAAAGATGTTGTTATAAAAAGGGCAGAGGATTCGAATGATATATTCCAGAGACTTTCTTACGAGCTGTCAGTTATCTATTCAATGGGATATGTCGATTATTTCCTGATTGTGTGGGATTACATTAATTATGCCAAGACACATGATATTCCGGTTGGACCCGGACGAGGCTCGGCGGCAGGAAGTCTTGTGTCATACTGTCTTGGAATAACAACGCTTGACCCTGTTAAATACAATCTTGTATTCGAACGATTTCTGAATCCTGAGCGTGTGTCCATGCCCGATATTGACGTGGACTTTGCACCAGAAGGCAGACAGAAGGTTATTGATTATGTTATAGAAAAATATGGTAAAGAATGTGTGTGCCAGATAATCACATTTGGAACTATGGCAGCAAGAGCCGTTATTAAAGATGTCGGAAGGGTTATGGATCTTCCATATGCGATGGTTGATAACATTGCGAAGATGATACCACAGAAGGTTGGTGTTACGATTGACAGTGCAATGAATGGTGACGCAGACAGGGACATTAAGCCAAATGCTGAGTTTAAGGCATTGTCTGAAGCTGATGAGACAGTGAGAGATCTTATAGATAAAGCAAAGAGACTTGAAGGACTGCCAAGGCATGCTTCAGTTCATGCCTCAGGTGTTCTTATCAGTCAGAAGGATGTTGGAGAGTATGTTCCGGTTGCAGTTGGAGCAGATAATGTTAAGGTTACGCAGTTTGAAGGTCCTACTCTGGAACATCTGGGACTGTTAAAATTTGACTTTTTAGGTCTTAGAAACTTAACTGTAATCCAACAGACTGAAAAATGTGAACAGCAGATTGACCCTGCATTTTCGGTGGATAATATACCATATAACGATAAGGCTGTATTTGAATGTATAAGTCAGGGCAAATGTGCAGGTATATTCCAGTTAGAGAGTGGCGGAATGAAAAACTTCATGAAAGAGTTAAAACCGGATTGTTTAGAGGATTTAATTGCTGGTATATCGCTTTACAGACCGGGACCAATGGATTTCATACCACAGTATATTAAAGGAAAAGAGAACGCGGGAAACATAACCTATGAATGCCCGCAGTTAGAGCCAATCTTAGAGCCGACATATGGCTGTATGGTTTATCAGGAGCAGGTTATGCAGATTGTCCGTGACCTTGCCGGATATTCGTGGGGCGGTAGTGATAATGTGCGAAGAGCAATGGCTAAGAAAAAGCTTGATGTAATGGAGCAGGAACGTCAGAATTTCGTATATGGTAATGAGGCTAACGGAGTACCAGGCTGTATTAAGAATGGCATAAATGAAGAGACTGCCAATAAGATATATGATGAGATGATGGATTTTGCAAAATACGCATTTAACAAATCACATGCGGCATGCTATGCGGTTGTGGCATATCAGACAGCATATCTGAAAGTACATTTTCCTGTACAGTATATGGCATGGCTGATATCAAGTGTAACTGATAAAACAAGTAAGGTCGCAGAATATATTCTTGCAGCAAGAGAGATGGGAATTAGTATTCTTCCTGTTGATGTCAATAAATCAGTTGCTGATTTCGGTGTTGAAGGTAAGAATATAAGGTTTGGATTTAATGCGGTAAAGAGTATGGGAAGACCTACAATTACTGCGATTATTGAAGAAAGGACCAATAATGGCGATTTTCACTCCATGCAGGATTTTATTACAAGAATGGCAGGGGCAATTAATAAGAGAACAGTTGAGCATCTTATACTTGCAGGTGCATTTGACACATTTGGTAATACGAGACGGGGCATGATGAATGTCTATGAAAGAATGATTGATAGTGCTGTTAAGCAGAATAAAGATGCTATTTCAGGACAAATGTCACTATTCGATTTCGTAAGTGAAGAGGATAAACAGAGCCTTGAAATGAAAGTGCCTGATATTCAGGAGTTTGAAAAGGAGGATCTGCTTGAACGTGAAAAAGAAGTTCTCGGTGTATATGTAACAGGACATCCGCTGGATGAATATACTGGTATGTGGGAGAAGCATATTTCTGCGAGAAGTACAGATTTTCTTATTGATGAGGAAACCGGACAGGCAAAGCTTATGAACGGTTCAAAGCAGACGATAGGTGGCCTTATAAGTAACATTAAGGTTATTACTACCGGTTCAGGCCAGCAGATGGCGTACCTTACAATAGAAGATTTTGTTGGAAGCGTTGAGGTAATCATGTTTGCAAGAAATTATCAAAAATATAAAAGACTTTTTGATACGACCAACAAAGTATTTGTTACGGGAAGAATACAGGCAGATGCCGACAAACCTGCAAGACTTACGGCAGACAGTGTTGTGAGCTTTGACAGTGTTCCAAGAAGATTGTGGCTCAGGTTTGACAGTCTTGCTGAGTATGAGACACACAGGGATGAGCTTGCTGATATTTTCAAAGAATCGGACGGTAAAGACACAGTCACAATATATTGTGTGGCAGAAAAACAGAGAATAGCGCTTCCACAGAGTCAGTGCGTGAAGGTGACATCAGACCTGCTTTATATTCTTAAGAGTAAATATGGTGAGAAAAATGTTGCTACAACATAAATTTTAATTAACATTGGTAAAAAATTATCAAAAAAAGAAGATTTTTCTTTTATAATGTGGTAACATAAAGCAGAAAATAATATTAAGAGATAAGAAAGGGGAAGTTATGGCAAAGGAAATTAAAACAATCGGCGTATTAACAAGTGGTGGAGATGCTCCAGGCATGAATGCTGCTATCCGTGCAGTTGTAAGAACTGCTTTGAATAAGGGACTTAAGGTCAAGGGTATTCAGAAGGGCTATAACGGACTTCTTAATGATGAGATAATTGATATGGACAAGCGAAGCGTTGCTGATATTATCCAGCGTGGTGGAACAGTCCTCTATACAGCACGATGCATGGAATTCATGACTGAAGAAGGTCAGAAGAGAGGTGCTGAAGTATGCAGAAAGCATGGAATTGACGGTATAGTTGTAATCGGTGGAGATGGTTCTTTCAGAGGTGCACAGAAGCTTGCAGCACAGGGAATTAATACTATCGGACTTCCGGGAACAATTGATCTTGATATTGCATGTACAGATTATACTATTGGATTTGATACTGCTGTTAATACAGCAATGGAAGCTATTGATAAGATAAGAGATACATCTACATCACACGAAAGATGCAGTATTATCGAGGTTATGGGAAGAAATGCAGGATATATAGCATTGTGGTGTGGTATTGCCAATGGAGCAGAGGATATCCTTCTTCCGGAAAGATATGATAATGATGAGCAGACTCTTATTAATCATATTATAGAAGGAAGAAAGAAGGGCAAGAAACACCATCTTATTATTAATGCTGAAGGTATCGGACATTCTACAGGAATGGCAAGAAGAATTGAAGCTGCAACAGGTATTGAGACAAGAGCTACTATTTTAGGATACATGCAGCGTGGTGGTTCACCAACATGTAAGGACAGAATGTATGCGTCTATTATGGGTGCTTATGCTGTTGATCTTCTTGCTGAAGGAAAGAGTAACAGACTTGTAGCATACAAGGATGGTAAGTTTGTTGATTATGATATTGATGAAGCACTTGCCATGACTAAGGATATTAATGATTATGAATTTAATATAAGTGCGTTACTTTCGAAGTAATGCATGGCAGAAAGGTAACCTCATAATGATAACCAGTACGAGCAGTTCACAGGTAAAGCATGTTATATCATTGCTTTCTAAGGCCAGGGAAAGAAAGAAGAATAAAGAATATGTTGTAGAGGGAGTACGCATGGTATCTGAGGTGCCGGCAGATTTGCTGGTGAAGATATATATGTCTGAAAGATTTCATGGTAACAATCCTGAGTATGTGCATGAACTGGTTAAGAAGCAGGGGATTTCTTCTGACAGTATAGAGATTGTTGCTGATAATGTATTTGACAGAATGTCACAGACACAGACACCACAGGGGATTATGGCGGTTGTAAGAATGAAGGACAACAGTATTTCAGATATGTTTACCGACAATCCGTTGCTCATTCTTGTTGAGAATCTTCAGGATCCGGGTAATCTGGGAACTATATTAAGGATGGGTGAAGGTGCAGGCGTTACCGGAGTTGTTATGAGTTCTAATACTGTGGATATATATAATCCTAAGACAATAAGGTCGACAATGGGTTCTATATTCAGAGTGCCATTTGTATATGTACAGGATTTTAGCGAGGCAGTTTCACAGTGTCAGAATGCTGGAATTAAGGTATATGCTGCACATCTTGATGGAAAGAATACATATCTTGGTGAAGATTACAGGGAAGGAACAGCATTTCTGATAGGCAACGAGGGTAACGGTCTTACAGCTGATATCACGAAGCAGGCAGATATACTCATAAGAATTCCAATGCAGGGAGAGGTTGAATCTCTAAATGCGGCAATAGCATGCACAATTCTTACATACGAAGCTGTCAGACAGAGAAGCGTGTAGATAATCAACTATATATATGGTTATATGCTATATCTTATAAATTGAATTTAATAAACAAACCTGCAAACCCGCTCTATGAGCGGGTTTTAACATATTTGACAAATTACTGTAACTTTGCTATTATATTTCCGTAATAAATTGTAACATTTCTGTAACAATTTATAGGCGAAGCTAAATAAGCCGCCGGAAAGGGAAGTATAATATGAAACTTAGAAGTAGCAAAGCTGCTTGCTATGTGGGAGCTGCAATTGTGTTATTTATGACACCGGTTCTTCCAGCAGTGGCAACTACCTATGAGAAAACACAGAATACTGACACGGGAATTAAGGTTGCATCTTATTCAGCTAATACAGAAGAGGTTCTTGTGACTGGGTATGAAGAAACAGGAACATACAAGAACAAGGCAGTAGCAATTACTGATCCTTATCTTGATGTTTATGACACTTCTGACGAAGAGACGGCACAGGTTGTTGGAAGATTATATACTAACACACTTGTGGATGTTGATATGGTCGGAAAGGAATGGACTAAAGTTAGTTCAGGAAACTGCGAAGGTTATGTACAGACACAGTGCTTATGTTTTGGAGAAGAAGCAGAGGCTATAGCAGAACAGATTGGAACAGATAATCTTCTTGCAGGATATACAATAGCAGAGATTGAAGCTATCGAAGCAGAAGAAGAGGCTGAAAGACTTGCAGAAGAAGCAAGACTTGAGGCAGAGGCAGAAGCTGAAAGAGCGGCTGCTGCAGCAGAGGAAGCAAGACGACAGAAGATAATTGCTAATACAATATCAGGAACAGATATAACATATAACCCAACTATGAGCGTATCAGATGATGATATATGGCTTATGGCATGTATTATAGACTGGGAGGCTGGATACCAGCCATATGCAGGAAAGCTTGCAGTTGCCAATGTTATTCTTAACAGAGTAAGAAGCGGACATTATCCTGGTACAGTTACAGGGGTTATATATCAGAGATCACAGTTCTCAGGTGTATCAGATGGCGCAGGCAATCCATCAGACAGATTTGCAGCAAGACTTGCAAATGGTCCAAGAAACACAGAATGTATGCAGGCAGCACTTGAGGCATTATCAGGCGTTAATAATATAGGTGGTTATACATCATTCAGAGCATTATATACTGTAGATGTTAACAACTATTCAGATTTTGTAATAATTGGAGATCATATATTCCATTAAGGGATAAAAAAGGTGGTGTGGTTTTCTTCCGTACAAACTACGCTACATAATAATAAGCATTGAGCGTGGAAGGCTGTTTAAGTTCTCGTTACGCTGTCAACGTGCATCCATGCACGAGACAGCTCGCGCGTCCGTCCGTGGACGCGCGTACACTTAGACAGTGACTTGCTCAATGCTTTTATTATGTGCATAGTTTGCAGTCAGAAAAGCCACACCACCTTTTTTATTGGCGGACGGAAGGTGAACCAGTCCGGAGAGGTGTAGGAGAGGGAAGCTACTCTGCCCTGAATTTGGAGAAGTGTGGAGGAAGGGAGGTTGTGGGGGATGGCGGAGAGCTGACTTTAAACTGAACGCATAATAAAGGCACTGGGCATGTAGAAAGAACGAGTGTACACGCGTCCATGGATGGACGCGTGAGCTGGCACGCACATGGAGGTGCGTTGCCAGCGTTAACGACAGGAGGAGAAACTCCAAACCGCCCAGTGCCTATTATTATGCAGAGAAGTTTAACGGAAGCTATCTGCTATCTCCCACAACCGACCGTCTTACAACTACACAAATTAAACAACGCATTTGACGAAGGACTATAATTGCGATAGAATGAACAAAGTTATTAATTATTCAATGTATGCGAATTTGCCATACAGACAGGAGGATGTCATGGATTTAAAGGGACGCGACTTTTTAACACTCAAGGATTACACACCTGAGGAGATTTTATATTTGATAGACTTAGCAGCAGAGCTTAAGGATAAGAAGAAAAAGGGCATTGTAGAACAGCCACTTATCGGAAAGAATGTTGCACTTATATTCGAGAAGACAAGTACAAGAACACGCTGCTCATTTGAGGTAGCAGCCCATGACCTTGGTATGGGTGTCACATATCTTGACCCAACAGGTTCACAGATTGGCAAGAAAGAGAGCATTGCTGATACAGCAAGAGTTCTCTGTACAATGTTTGAAGGAATCGAATACAGAGGATTCGGTCAGGAGATAGTTGAAGATCTTGCAAAATATTCAAGCGTGCCGGTATGGAACGGACTTACTAACGAATACCATCCAACACAGATGCTTGCGGATATGCTTACAATCAAAGAGAAGCTCGGCAGATTAAAGGGCGTTAAGTTCGTATACATGGGTGATGCAAGATACAACATGGGTAATTCACTTATGATTGTCTGCTCTAAGTTAGGACTTCATTACACAGCCTGCACAGCTAAGGAATATTTCCCTGACAAGGAACTTGTTGCACAGTGTGAGGAGTGGGCAAAGATAAGCGGTGGTTCAGTAACACTTACAGAAGATGTTAAGGCAGGAACTAAGGATGCAGATGTATTATATACAGATGTATGGGTATCAATGGGTGAGCCTGACGAAGTATGGGCAGAGAGAATCAAGGCACTTCTTCCATATCAGGTTAACAAGGCAGTTATGGACAATGCTTCTAAGAACGCAATATTTATGCACTGTCTTCCTGCATTTCATGACCTTAAGACTAAGATTGGTAAAGAAATTCATGACAAATTCGGTCTTGATGAGATGGAAGTTACAGATGAAGTATTTGAGTCAGAGCAGTCAGTTGTATTCGATGAGGCTGAGAACAGAATGCATACAATCAAGGCTGTAATGGCAGCTACACTTGGAGCTTATAAGTAAAAATGTAATTCGCAACGGTTAATTCGTAAGGTATGGAGGCGTTATGTATTATACAACGAGTGGTGCGTATAGAAAGAGCAAGATGCTCATAGACTATGCCAATATAGCACTCACATTTGCAATAGGAGTAGTATTCATAATTATACTTTTCCTTCGCAGCGGAAGCGGAATATTATTCGCTGTGGAATTCATGCTTGGAGCATTAGTTAACGGACTTACAGCAGCTAAGAATTTCATGAGCGACAGAACGGTGTCAGGTGTTATTCTTACAGTTGTTACGTTAGGACTTCTGCTTATGGCAGTAATAGCATGGCGGGTAATGGTATGAAGACTAAGATTTTAAATGTTTTGAGAAAATCAGATGGATATGTGTCAGGACAGGCATTGTGCAATATGCTGGGGGTTTCAAGAACGGCTGTCTGGAAGGTGATAAACCAGTTAAAAGAAGAAGGCTATGTTATAGAGGCAGTCCAGAATAAAGGCTATCATATAACACAGTATCCTGATATTCTTACAGCGAGTGAGATTATGAGCCAGCTTACCTGTGTGGATACAGGCAATACAACAGGGATTATCCGCGAAGTAGTATATTATGACGAGACAGATTCTACCAACAATGAAGCCAAAAGAGCGGCAGAGAGAGATAATGCAGCTGATGGAACACTTTATATAACAGAGAGCCAGACAGGTGGCCGGGGCAGACGCGGCAGGAATTGGGTTTCTCCTGCAGGAAGTGGGATATGGATGTCACTCCTTTTAAGACCGGATATTGCACCAGTCAATGCGTCAATGCTTACAATAGTGGCAGCCATGGCTGTGCAGGAGGCAATCCACAAGGTTCTTACAGAGGACGGACATGATGCAGAGTGCCGTATAAAGTGGCCTAATGATATAGTTCTTAATAAGAAGAAGGTATGTGGAATATTAACAGAGATGAGTGCTGAGATGGATTACATACATTATGTAGTTATCGGCATGGGGATTAATGTTAATACGACAGAATTTGATGATTCAATCAAGGCAACAGCTTCTTCCCTGTATCTTGAGACTGGCGACCATCTGAAAAGAAGCCGTATAGTAGCCGCATTTTCAGAGAGCTTTGCAAAGTACTATGATACATTTGTTAAGACACAGAATCTGGCTGGGCTTAAAGAAGACTATAATTCAATGCTTGTCAATAAAGGCGGCGACGTCAAGGCAATATATGCTGACAAGGAAATTGTTGGAAAAGCACTTGGAATCAATGATGAGGGCGAACTTATCATTAAGACAGACGAGGGCGAGAAGATTATCAGAACCGGAGAGGTTTCTGTGAGAGGATTATATGGATATGTTTGATGAAAATGTAGTTTTATGTGTATCTAATTCTTATGAGAAGAAATACTATTTTAACCCTGATTTTGATAAGCTTCCGGATGATGTAAAGAACGAGTTAAAGATTATGTGCGTTCTTTTCACAGAGGAAGTTGGTGGAATACTTGATATGGAATTCGATGAGGAAGGCAATCTTTTGTTCAAATCATCAGCAGACGAGGGCGATTTACTGTATGACGAGATAGCATGCGGTATGCTCGTCAAGAAGTATCAGTATGAGAAGAGAGAACTTCTTGAATCACTTGAGATGTTCTTCAAGGTATTCTTCTTAGGCATGGAGTAATTATGAGAATTGGAAATGTTGAGATAAAGAACAATATTGCATTGGCACCGATGGCAGGAGTAACAGACCTGCCATTTCGACTTTTATGCAAGGAGCAGGGCTGCGGGCTTATGTGTACCGAGATGGTCAGTGCCAAGGCTGTGCTGTATAACAATAAGAATACAGAAGACCTGATGAAGACAGTGCCAGAGGAGAGGCCGCTTGCATTGCAGCTTTTTGGTTCAGACCCGGATATCATGGCTGATATAGCGAAGAGACTTTCAGAAAGAGAGTTTGATATAATTGATGTCAATATGGGATGTCCTGTGCCAAAGGTAGTCAATAACGGTGAGGGTTCGGCACTTATGAAAGACCCTGTGCTTGTTGGAAGAATTGTCGAGAAGATGGCTGATGCACTTGATAAGCCGCTCACAATCAAGATAAGGGCAGGTTTTGATGAGAATAGTATAAATGCGCCTGAGATAGCACATGTTATTGAGGAGTCAGGCGGGGCTGCCATTGCAGTCCATGCAAGAACAAGGCAGCAGTATTATTCAGGACATGCAGACTGGGATATAATAAGACAGGTCAAAGAAGCAGTATCAATTCCTGTTATTGGTAATGGCGATATTAAAAGCGGCGAAGATGCTGTTAATATGATGAAACAGACAGGCTGTGACGGAATAATGATTGGAAGGGCAGCAAGAGGAAATCCATGGATATTCAGACAGGTTTCTGAATATATGAATAATGGGACAGTGATTGCACCGCCGTCTGTTGAAGAAGTGTGCCAGATGATTAAGAGACATGCCAAAGGACTGTGTGAGATAAAAGGCGAGTTTACAGGAATCCGCGAGATGAGGAAACATTTTGCATGGTATACAGCAGGAATCAAGCACGCAGCGGCATTAAGAAATGAAGCTAACCAGGTTACTAATCTGGAACAGTTTGATGCGCTGGTGGACAGGATACTGGAAGGGCTGCATTGACAGACAGGAACTGATAGTTTATAATATTGTGACGCTTGTGGGGTTTTATTCTCTAGTAGAGCAGAAGCATATTAGTGTAGCATATATATAGAAAGGTGATAAGAACATGGCAGAGAAACAGTTTCTTACTAAAAAGGGGTATGACGAAAGAGTAGCAAGACTTGAGGAGCTTAAGGTTGTCAGAAGAAAGGAAGTTGCCCAGAAGTTAAAGGAAGCAAGAGAGCAGGGCGATTTATCAGAGAACGCTGAGTACGATGCAGCTAAGGACGAGCAGAGAGATATCGAAACAGAAATTGCAGAACTTGAAGCAATTCTTGCTAACTGTGAGGTTATTCAGGATAACGATAAGAATAAAGATGTAGTTAAGATGGAGAGCGTTGTTGTACTTCACGACGTAGAATTTGATGAGGATATCGAGTACACAATCGTTGGTTCATCAGAGGCAGACAGCCTTAATAACAAGATTTCTAATGAGTCACCACTTGGTGCAGCTCTTATTGGAAAGAAGAAGGGTGATACTGTTAAGGTAGAAGCACCTGTTGGAGAGATTGAATATACAGTTGTATCTGTAAAGAACGACTAATTTCTGAGAGAACGACTAATAAAGATATATTTCAGTAACGTATAGAAAAGGAGATACTCATTCATGGGAGATAATAAATCTGCACAGCAGCCTGACGTTAACGAGCAGATTAAGGTTCGTATGGAAAAGTTAAAGAACCTTCAGGACGCAGGAAAGGATCCATTCCAGATAACAAAGTATGATGTAACACATCACACAGATGAAATCAGAGCCATCTATGAAGCACATGAGAAGGAACTTCTTGGTGACAGACCAGCAGTTAATACTGAAGGTTTAGATGAGCAGCAGGCAAGAGAAGCAGTTACTGCTGATTACAATGAGAGAAGAGCTATTATGGATGCTTCTCCAATCAATGTAAGCTTTGCTGGACGTATGATGTTCAAGAGAGTAATGGGAAAGGCATCTTTCTGTAACATTGCTGATCTTAAGGGCAGAATGCAGGCATATATTTCAAGAGATGCAATTGGCGAAGAAGCATATGCAGACTTTAAGAAGTCTGATATCGGTGATATCTTCGGTATCAAGGGATTTATCTTCAGAACTAAGACAGGAGAGATTTCAGTTCACGCTGAGGAGATTACTCTTCTTTCTAAGAGCTTACAGGTACTTCCAGAAAAGTTCCACGGAATCACAGATACTGATATGAGATACCGTCAGAGATATGTTGATTTAATAATGAATCCTGAGGTTAAGGAAACATTTGTAAAGAGATCAAAGATTATCAAGGAAATCAGAAAGTTCCTTGATGGCAGAGACTTCATGGAAGTTGAGACACCAACACTTGTATCTAATGCTGGTGGTGCTGCTGCAAGACCATTTGAGACTCATTACAACGCACTTGACGAGGACGTTAAGCTTCGTATTTCATTAGAGCTTTATCTTAAGAGACTTATCGTTGGTGGTCTTGAGAGAGTTTACGAAATCGGACGAGTATACCGTAACGAGGGTGTTGATACAAGACACAATCCTGAGTTCACACTTATGGAGCTTTATCAGGCATACACAGATTATGAGGGCATGATGGAACTTACTGAGAGTATGTTCAGACACCTTGCTGAGACTGTATGCGGTACAACTAAGATTACTTACAACGGCACTGAGATTGACCTTGGAAAGCCATTCAGAAGACTTACTATGAATGATGCAATTAAGGAATATGCTGGTGTTGATTTTGATACAATTAAGACTGACGAAGAAGCTAAGGCTCTTGCTAAGGAGAGAGGAATTGAGTTCGAGGAGCGTCACACTAAGGGCGACATCATCAACCTTTTCTTTGAGGAGTACTGTGAGGAGAAGTTAATCCAGCCTACATTTATTATGGATCATCCTCTTGCAATATCTCCACTTACTAAGAAGAAGCCATCTGATCCAGAGAAGGTTGAACGTTTCGAGCTTTTCATTAACACATGGGAAATGTGTAATGCGTACTCAGAGCTTAACGACCCAATCGACCAGAGAGAGCGTTTCGCACAGCAGGATAAGAACGCAGAGAACGGCGACGAGGAAGCACAGCACACAGATGAGGACTTCCTTAACGCACTTGCAGTAGGTATGCCACCAACAGGCGGTATTGGTTACGGTATCGACAGACTTGTTATGCTGCTTACAGATTCACCTGCAATCAGAGATGTGCTTCTCTTCCCGACAATGAAGAGCTTGGATAAATAAACCTAGTGTTTATGCGGGATTGAGGCATTTGAGTACGTCAAAGGACGCATTAAAAGACGTATTTTGGCATAGTCATTTACATCAGTATGAAAGAGTACACAATCTGAAAAGAATAAGACTCAATCGAATATGAACTACTAAGAGGACATTTTCTAAAGAAATTTAGAAGATGTCCTCTTTTTTGCGTTGTGTGTCCAGCGAAGCTGGACCACACTAGCCGGTGTAAGTCCGGTCACGGTAATCGCCAGTGAGCCGTGTAGCTAAACTCGGTGCGTTGCAGTAATGCAGGGTACTAAGCGAGTGGATAAAGTAACCTCGGTAAGAGGGGCGAGCAATTATGCAGACCGTAACATAAAGTGAATTCTGCCGTATCGTTAGAAAGGTCTCTGAAAAGAGAGCAAAGGGAAGCTGAACCTTGGGCGTATGGGTGAAAGCCATGGAACGTGCGAAGAAACTGGAAAGCAGCACGGAGGAATCCCTCGGTATATAGGAAACGGTATGTATGAAAAGTGTGGTTCGGAACTGGAGAGACCCTACCCATCACCGAAAGGTAAAAAGAAAGCGTATAAGCTTGGCGAAATCGTATTTCTGATGGGAGGGAGTCGGAGAGGAACATAGTACCGATAATGACTGTGCAAGAAAACGCAGTCTATGGGAAGGTTCCTTGCTTCATTCATGTTTGTAGAGAGGGTAAGAGTGAGAGAATGTCATGCAGACTAACAACTCCAAAGAAAAAGTTCGACAACTTCAAAACAAACTATATCTGACAGCCAAGAAATGTGATAGCCGAAGATTTCATGCACTTTACGATAAGGTATATCGTGATGATGTACTTTTTGAAGCATGGAAACGGGTAAAAGCTAACAAAGGTTCCAGTGGTGTAGATGGTATCGGAATCGAAGATATTGAAGAGATGGGAATTGAAAAATACCTGTCAGAAATCAAATCGGAACTGATGGATGGAAAGTATAAACCATCCCCAGTAAAGCGAGTTATGATACCAAAACCAGACGGAAGTGAAAGACCTCTTGGAATACCAACAGTCAAGGACAGAATTGTGCAGATGGCTACCAAGATAGCAATAGAGCCAGTATTCGAAGCTGACTTTAGAGATTGTTCCTATGGATTCCGACCGAAAAGAAGTGCCAGGCAAGCACTGGAAGTGGTAAGGAAAGCGTGTAACAACAAGGGCTATTATGTAGTAGACGCAGATATTGAGAAGTTTTTTGATAACGTAAACCAAGATAAACTGATGAAACTGGTAGAGCAGAGAATATCAGACCGTAGGATATTGAAGCTGATAAGACAATGGTTAGTATCAGGAGTATTATACGGAAATGTACTGACAATTTCCGAACTGGGAACAAGCCAAGGTTCAGTTATATCTCCGTTATTGGCAAACATCTACTTAAATACACTGGACAGACTGTGGGAAAAGTATGGACTTACTCACGGTATTCTTGTAAGGTACGCAGATGATACAGTCATCATTTGCAAGAATAAGAAAAATGCAAATCACGCACTGAACTTATTGCAGTACATCATGGCAAAACTGGATTTAAAGCTACACCCAGTAAAAACAAAGATTGTCAGCATGTGGGACGGAAAAGAGGGATTTGACTTTCTTGGAATGCACCACAGAAGAATGACAACGGAAACAAGCAAAGGACAATTGTATAAAGAAACTTATCAGTACCCGAGCAGGAAAGCCATGAAGAAGATGAAAGCAGAAATCAAAAAGAATGTAAACGGTCGAAGTCTGTTAGTTGCAAAGGAAGAGGATTTAATAAAGAATCTAAATCCGAAAATCATAGGTTGGAAGAATTATTATTCCACCAAAACAAATGAGACATGGATGCAGGAATTAGACTGGTATATTATCTGCACCTTTACAAGATGGTATAACAAGAAACACCAAAGGCGTAAACATATGTCAAGAGTGGGATTTGTTAGAAATAGCATTTACGAAAAAGGATTAAAGAAAATGGCTAGAGCATGACGTAATGCTGTAGAAAGAAGAATGTCGGAAAGCCGTGTGAGGGAGAACCTCATGCACGGTTTGATGAGGGGCGGATGAAATTTTCATCCGCCTACTCTACATGGAGAAAATACGTCATTTGTTATGAAGTCAAAGTGAAAGGAGCACAGCAATGGATGAATCAAAGAAAAAAGATAGATATGAGGATGCAAAAAAGTTTGTAAGATATTCAGATGGTGCAAAGATGTACAGTATGGGAATGACAAAATTTCAAGAAGTGGCTAAGGATGCCAAGGCTTGTTATAAGATTGGTCAGCTTGTACTTGTTAATACAGAAATATTGGATAAGTATCTTGAAACTTTTCATATTACAGATTCTGAGTTTTATAAGTAGGTGATGTTATGGTAAATACATTGAGTGGTTCAGTTAGTGCCTATAGAAAAGAAATTGTAAAACCAAGATTTATTCGTATTGATGAAGTAATGGCTTTATTAGATGTAACACGAGATGAGGCAATGGATATAGCATTAGCTGCTGGAGCAAGATATCAGCTTGCAAAGATTATATTAGTACATAAGGAAAGGTTGATGAAATTTATGAAACATTTTGCAAGAGTGCCTAGTTCAAACAAAATCGTAGAAAAGAAGTTTGTAAGAATTGGGGAAGCTTCAATGACATATAGCATAGGGCATCATAGATTTATTGAAATGGCTAGAGCAGCGGGTGCTGTATATAAGATTGGAACAGCTAAGGGAAATACTATATTAATAAATTTGGAAATTTTTGATGATTATATGGAGCAATTCAGAGAACCGCCAACAGAAATGAAACATCCATTGCCAAATGTGAAAGGAGACTGATGAATGAGTTACTCATATAAGTGCTATTCAGATACAAAGGATTTTATGAAAAAATTTGTAAATGCAGAGGAAGGAGCGATTATTTATGGGATAAGTAAATCTAGAATCATAGTAATTGCGAGAGAGGCAGGAGCAGTCTATAAAGTCGGTAATTCAGCATTAATCAATACGGAATTATTTGAAAAATATCTTGAACGATTCAGAGAGCCGGCAAGAGAACTGCCTAAGCATACATGGAACAAATTAAAGGAAATGACAAATACACCAAAAACTGGTGAAAATTCGTAAAAATACACCAGTGGTGTCACTTCCGTAAAATTAAAGTGCATTGTAGAATATCAATTGTCCAAGAGAGATTGGACATAACAATTGAATAATCAGTTACAGATTTGCAAAGTAGTTTGCACTGCAGAGTATCTGTAGGTAGTAAAATTACGGGGCATGTACCTGGAGGATGAAAGTCACAGCTATCATATTAGTAGTCTGATGGATTGAAAGATGAAGGGCGAGAAGCTGGATGGAAATCTGGTAAAAGGAATAGGCATGTTGCGTAAGGATAATTAACCACAGAGGGCGAGAAGTTCGTCCTTATCCTCAAAAGGCTAAAAGAGGAGATAGTGCTTCTGATAATTCAGAAGGGCGTCGTGAAACACATTTTGTGGCTCGTCTGTAACTCCCGGAGGTGAGAACACCTCTTTGTACACGGGGCGATATAGGAGTCTAGAAGACTGGCGTGTACCTACATGCTTAGCGTTAAGCATAGCCATGTAGACTATATCACTTCCAAATTCAAATTCTGTCTATATGGCAACTAATTTGAAGGAGGATAAAGTGGTGATGGGATTTAGCAGATCTTTGATCATTATTGTGCTTGTCGTATTGTATTCGTTAGATAGGACCGAAGGAGAGTCGGACAGGACAATGGAACAGATAAGAGAGCAATCACTCCTTGGAAGGGAGGAGAGCTCTGGTGGGAACAGTTGAAAAAAGAGATAAGCATAAGAAACGCAGGTTTGTATCTCCAGAAGAAAAGCTTGAAAGAGAATTAAAAGATTGTATGCATTGTAGATTCTTCTGGGGACATAACAACAGATGTGCCAATGGAACATGTTGTAAACCATCTAAGAAAAAGGAACAGAAACTTCCGACGGAATGTGTCGGATGTCCATATTATCGAGGGAATGGTTATTGTTTTCCTTGTATGCGAAAGCTGATAGGAAAGTAGGTGGTTAAGATGTTCAAGTGGCTGTTTAAGAAGAAAGGATGTGCAAAACACATGAATAACAAGTTAGAAGTAATCGGCATTGATCATGGATGGTCAATGATGAAAACAATCTCTCAGGTATTTGTCACAGGTGTTAAGGAGATTACAACAACTCCGGCACTTTTCGGCGATGTACTTGAGTATGAAGGAAAGTTCTATAAGGTTGGAGCTGTGAGGCAGGAAGTAAAGGATACAAAGGTCGAAGATGACAGCTTTTATCTTCTCACTCTTGCAGCAGTTGCCAAGGAACTTAAAAGAAGAGGTCTTGCAGAGGCAAAGGTATTTCTTGCTGTAGGACTTCCACTTACAAGATTTGGAGCAGAGAAGAATGATTTTATCAAGTACCTGACAAAGAATAAGCGTGTAAGCTTCAAATATGAGAATGAGTCATATCATATTGAAATTGATGATGTGGCAGTATTTCCTCAGTGCTATGCAGCAGTAGTGGACAAGATTCCTGCTATGGCAAAGAAAACACTGATAGTAGATATTGGAAGCTGGACAATCGACATTATGCCGGTAATCAACAAGTCACCGGATGAATCAAAGTGTGTGACGATTCCAAAAGGTCTTATTACCTGTATGCGTTCTATCAATGAGCAGTGTGTAAGACAGCTTAACGGAGAGGTAGACGAGTCAGAGATACAGAACATCATGCGATATGGCAGGTCAGATATTGATGATGAATACTTTGCCATTATCAAGGCAGAGATAGAGGATTTTGTTGATAAGGTATATAACTCAATCCGTGAGTTTGGGTATAACTTAAAGACTACACCGATTGTATTTGTCGGTGGCGGGGCAGTTGTGATGAAGAATTTTGGCAGTCACGATGCAAAGAACATTTCCTATAACCTTGATGTAAAGGCAAATGCAAGAGGATATGAACAGCTTGCCACGATGGGACTTAAAAGCACTAAGCGATTATCATAAGGAGGCAGATGATGGGAAGAAGACTTGAATATGAAGTAAAAACTTCTGTCCGCCTCAACATGAGCAATCCTCAGCATGTGAAAATCAATGATGTGATTCAGAACCTTGATCCAAAGATTTTCAAATCTAAGAATCAGTTCATCATAGATGCGATTCAGTTTTACATTGATAATTATGGAAAAGAAACCTTTGTTATCAAGAAGAAGGAAAAAGAGAGGGCTGAATATATCCGGTCAGAAGATATTGATGACATTAAGGAAGAAGTCATTGAAGCAGCAACCAATGAGGCTAGAAAAGAGGTAATAAAGCTGTTAGGCGGAGTGATATCCGGGATGAATGTTGGTCAGCCGGTAATTATGCAGGCAGCCAATAGTGAAGCACAAGAACTTACAGAAGATGTTATGGACGATGCAGATGTTGCAGGTCTTGCAATGGGATGGATGTCGAAAGGAGACTGATTATTATGAGAAGAGTTATGGGAGCCGTAGGAACAGTGATTTTAGAGATACTCAAGTGGATATTAAGGATAATTCTTGGAGCTTTGAAGCTGGTCTTAGGACTTGCCAGAATAATTCTTCTTCTATTCGCAATGGTGGCAAGGGTATTTCTTTCATTCGTAAGAATGGGCACATTCTGAGAGGAGGTGAGCGAATGCAGGTAAAGGGTTTATTCTTAAATTATAAGAAAAACAGAAGACTTATGCAGTATTTCTTTAAAATAAGAGAGCTGGTATAATGAAAGGAGTTTAAGATGCACAGAATACGGGACAGTCCTATGTGTCCCGTGCATTACAGATAAATAGTTCACTGCAAGGGTGGATGGCACGGAACACAAAGCCCGTCCCTCTTGCGGAGAAGGGATGGGTGATTACTATGAAGAAGATAAGTATTATCTTATTATCCGCAGTACTGGTCTTTTCAATGGCTGCCTGTAATGGTGGTAAGGAAAAGGCTGATAATCAGACAGAGAAACAGACGGAAAGCGTAAAGCCAACTGAAGAAGTAGCAATGGCAACGGAAGCTGTCACAGAGGTCACAACCGAAGCTGGAAGTGATGAGACAGAGAAAGATATTGCCGAGGCTAAAGATTCAGAAGAGAAGACTGATAAAGAAGATAACCGATCCGCAGATAATAAAACTGCTTCAAAGCAGGAAGAAAAGCCAAAGCAGAATGACGAGCCGGAACAGAAAGCTCCTGTAAATGATAATGAGGAAGCTGGCGGAAATCAGAGTAATGCAGGTAATGGTGGTCAGACTACAGACAGTCCGAAAGACAATGTGAGCAACCCACAGCCTGCATCCGTGGCATACAGTCCACAGAATGTTGTGTCACTTGCAACAGCAAAGTGTCAGGCAGGAGGAATGATTACCACACAGCAGAATTTACAGAACCATTTGAATGATGGCAGTATCACGCAGGAAGAGTACAATGAGTATTATCCTTACGATGGTATGGAAGGCTCTTATTATAGTGTGTTTGTAGAGACAGACCTTAACAAAGCAAGTACCATTGATGGACAGCGGTTATCATCTGAGGATGCAATCGCAGAATATATTGCAAGTATGTTACTTTTGGAAACAGATCCGGTATTCTACATCAGTTATGATGGAGTTTACACGACAGGCGGCACAGACTATTACGAGTTTCGATGTCACAGATAAATAAAAACGAATAGAAGCAGAAGGAAGAAAGATGTAAGCCATAAACTTATGTCTTTCTTTTTTTATGCGTAAATTAAGGAGGAAAGAGCACATGAAACAGAAACTAAAGCGTTTTATGGCAGGATTTATGGCTATGCTCACACTGGTTGGAACACTCTTTACGAATGGTACAACAGCATTTGCAGCCAGTCCGCAGGCAAATATTGCGTTCTGGAATGCATCAGTCAAAAATTCCGGAGAAGTAAGTGAGCTAAAGCCCGGATTTAATCATGGCAAGATTCTGTATTCAATTCTTGACGGAAATTCGGCATATTGTATGAATTTCGGATTAAGAGCAGATGGCGGTCAGCTTATGAACAGCTACGATGATGCAAGCACATCAATGTCAGCACAGCAGAGAAAGCTTTTAAGTTACTGCCTTTATTATGGGTTTAACAGTACACAAAAGGCGGCACCAAGCAACAGCCAGTGTGATGAGTATATCGCAACTCAGGCAATGGTATGGGTAATTGTAGCAGATATTTTTGGAACTGGAAGTGGTGATTCGGCAGCGAGAAAGCTCTGCAACACAGCACCAAGTCCTGATTCTTCATACAGTTATTATGAGAGACTCAGGGACAATATCAGCAGCTCCTACAATGCAACACTTCCAAGTTTTGCATCACGCAGAACCAGTGAGGCACCAACTTATGAGCTGAAGTGGAATGAGGGAAGTCAGAGATTTGAAACAACATTATATGACAGCAATGGTGTTTTATCGGATTTTGATTTTGGCATCAGCGGATATTCTGTTGATAAGAATGGCAACAGTATTACCATATCTTCAACGAGTGTGAATACTACAGCTACAACAGGAACATTCACATCCAATGCAGGCAAGGTTGAGACAACATCAAGCTGTGTATTCTGGCTTACAGGAAAAAGCGGATATCAGGAGTTTATTTCTGAAAGACCGACAGCAGATCCTGTCAAAGCCTATATCAAGGTCAAGACAGAGAACATCGGATATGGTGAGCTTACAAAGACAGATGAGTCAAGCGGAGTGAAGCTTTCCGGTGCAGTTTATGGAATCTATTCTGACAGCGGATGCACAAACAGAGTACAGACCATGACAACAGATGGAAACGGATATGCAAAGTCAGCTGCACTTGTTGCAGGCACTTATTATGTAAAAGAAATTACCGCACCAAAGGGATATGTCCTTTCCGGTAAGGTTCATACACTTACTGTAAAAGCAGGACAGACAACGGGAATCTCTGCAACAGATAAAGAGCAGCTTGGAGCAATCACAATCTATAAAGAGGGTGAGGTGCTTAGCTCATGGAATGGAAGCAATTTCACCTATGAGAAAAAGAAGCTTTCCGGAGCAGCATTCAAGGTAACTGCCGGGGCAGATATCTACAAGGCAGATGGTACAAAGGTGTATAGTGCTGGCGATGTTGTAGCAGAAAGCCTAACAACAGGAACTGACGGACAGGTGGTATTATCTGACCTTCATCTTGGAACTTATGTGATTACTGAGATTAAGAGCATTGACGGATATACAATCAATACCACACCTCAGACAGTAGCAGTTGAGTATAAGCACCAGACTGTGACAGTCCAGTATGAATCAACTACGATTGAGAATACAAGACAGAAAGCGGATGTATCTGTCGTAAAGAAGGACTCTGACACAGAGAACCCTCTTGAAGGCGGCAAGTACACACTTTATGCCGGAAATGACATCAAAAACTATGCCGGACAGGTTATTGTGACAAAGGGTACAGCTCTTGAGACAGTAACTACAGGTGAGGACGGAAAGGCAAGCTACAGCGTGGATCTGCCAATCTCTAACGGATATTATGTATCAGAGACACAGGCACCATATGCGTATATCAGAAACAGTAAAGATGTTTACAGCTTCAATTTCAATGTATTACCTGAAACACAGGCAAAGGCATCATTCAGTCATACATTTGTGAATGACAGAACGACAGCAAAGATTCATATCTACAAGGTAGACAAGGAATCAGGCAAGGCAGTTGCCCAGGGAGATGCAAGCCTTGAAGGTGCAGTTTATGGTCTTTATGCAAGAAACGATATCGTGCATCCGGACGGAGCAACAGGAGTCGTATTCAAAGCAGGTGACCTTGTAGCAACACTTACAACAGATAAGAATGGAGAGGCAGAGGTCAATAACCTTTACCTTGGAAATTATTATGTAAAGGAAATCACTCCATCAGAGGGGTATCTCTTAGACGAAGAGGAACATGATGTGGTATGTGATTATGAGGGAGACCTTGTAGCAGAGGTATCAAGAAGTACAACTTCAGCAGAGCAGGTAATCAAGCAGCCATTCCAGCTTATCAAGGTATCTGACAATGGCGATGATACTGAAGCAGGACTGCTTGCAGGTGCAGAGTTTACAGCTTATTTGAAATCATCTTTACCTGTAAAGGCAGATGGAAGTTATGACTTTGACAAGGCATCTCCGGTTGTAATCGGGGAAAACGGAGCAACAACAATCACATCCGATGACAAGGGGCATGCAGTTTCCATTGCAATTCCTTATGGAACTTATGTGGTAGTTGAGTCAAAGACTCCGCATAACATGAAGACGATCAAGCCATTTGAGGTAAAAATCAGCGAGAACCATCCTGACAAACCTCAGACATGGAGAGTATTCCTTGACAGGGAGTTTACTGCAAAGCTTCGTGTAATCAAGAAGGATTCCGATACAAAGCAGACAGTACTTGTGCCAAATGCAGAGTTTAAAATCTTCAATATTGATAAGAACGAATATGTAAAGCAGTACACAACTTATCCGTCAAAGGTAGAGCATACTTCATTCTTTACTGATGAGGACGGAGATTTAATCTTACCGGAGGCACTTAAAATCGGTAACTACCGCATTGAGGAAGTGTCTGCACCATTTGGATATGTTGTAAATGATAAGTATGTCAACATCTCGGTTGATACTGATACAGCATTTGAGACAGATGGTGATACAAATGATGCAATCATCACCGTGGAATATTCCGATGCCCCTGCAGTCGGAGAGCTGACTGTAGAAAAGAAGGGAGAGGTACTTGACGGATTCAAGGGTGGACTTCTTGCAAGCTCATATGAGAAAGAGTTTGTTTATAAGGAAGGCTCACTTGCCGGAGCAAAATTCAAAGTTTATGCTGCGGAAGATATTTACACAGCAGACAACCAGAAGGATGCAGACGGAAACCGCATTAAGTATTACAGCAAGGGAGACCTTGTGACAACTCTTACAACTGGCAAGGATGGAAAGGCAACAGCAAAGAATCTTCCTCTTGGACAGTACAGAGTTGTGGAAGTGGAAGCTCCATACGGATATGTATTAAATCCGAATGAGCAGAAAGTGACATTCACATATGTGGATGATAAGACACCTGTTATCAAGGAAAGCCTTACTTTCTCAGATGACAGACAGAAGCTTGATATGTCAGTGACTAAGCTTGATGCAGAAGATAACACACCGATTGCAGGTGCAGTATTTGGTCTTTATGCAGATGAGGATATCAAGAATGCTGATGGCAGAGTTATTATCGAGAAAGGCACACTTCTTGAGAAGGCAACATCTGATGAGAATGGAAAGATTGCTTTTGTTAAGAATTATCCATTTGCAAAATATGTTGCAAGGGAGCTTGTAAAGCCTGCCGGATATGTGACAAATGAGGAAGCAGTAAACTTTGATACAAAATATCAGGGACAGGATGTTAAGACTGCTGTATATAACAGCGAGTATAAGAACACTCCTACAACCTTTGAGTTTACAAAGACAGATATCACAAGCGGTGCAGAGCTTACAGGTGCAACACTTACTGTACTTGATAAGGATGGAAATGTGGTAGACACATGGACATCTGATGCTAAGGAAGCAGAGATGCGCTGCGGCTCGGCATCTTTCAGAGCCTCCAACGCCTGTTAGGCATTTGCTCCTTACGGATATCTCAAGGCAGCAGATATCCAGTTTACAGTTGAGGACACAGGCAAAGTGCAGCATGTAGAGATGAAGGATGAAGTTCCTACAGGTTCCATCGTTATCAATAAGGACGGCGAATTTGTAACAGATACCACTCTTATGAAGGGGTACTGGTACGACTTTATCTTCAATTTCTTCAAGGACAGCCTTGCAGGAGTAACTTTTGATGTATATGCAAAAGAGGATATCGTAAGTGCTGACGGACTTGACACTGTATATCATAAGGCAGGAGACAAGGTGGCAACCATCGTGACAAATGATAAGGGTATCGCAAGAATTGATGACCTTCCACTTGGCAGATATTATCTTGTTGAGACAAAGACCATTGATGGATTTGTATTAGATGATACACCGATTGAAGCAGACCTTTCCTATATCGACCAGAATACAAAGGTTGTGTTTGCAGGAATGGATGTGACAAATGAGCGTCAGAAAGTGCAGATTACTGTAACCAAGACTGATTCAGAGACTAAGGAAGCACTTGAGGGAGCAGTATTCGGTTTATTTGCGAAAGAAGACATTGTGAACAAAGATGGCAAGGTAATCGTAAAAGCTGATACACAGATTGAGAGAACAGTAACAGGCAAGGATGGAAAGGCTGCATTTACCTCTGACCTTCCGCTTGGACAGTATTATGTCAAAGAGATTGAGGCCCCAAAGGGCTATGTGAAGTCTGATAAGATTTTTGATGTGGATGCTTCATATCAGGGAGATAAGGTAAAGGTTATCGAGTTTGAGGCAGCATTTGAAAATGCACCTATTAAGGTAGAAATTTCAAAGACTGATATCACAGGAGAGAAAGAGTTGCCTGGAGCAAAGCTTTCAGTAATTGATGCTGATGGAAAGCTTGTAGAAAGCTGGACATCTGAGGCTGGAAAGACTTATATGATCGAAAGACTTCCTGTTGGAAAGTACACACTTCGTGAAGAATCAGCTCCTTATGGATACAAGGTGGCGAAGGATGTGACCTTTGAGGTAAAGGAGACTGCCGAGATTCAGAAGGTATCCATGAAGGATGAGCAGGCAGTAGGTAAGATTGTCATTGAGAAAACTGACAAAGTAACCGGAAAGCCGATTGAGGGTGTTGTATTTGAAGTAAGGGATAAGGACGGAAAGGTGCTTGATACACTCACTACTGACAAGAATGGTCATGCAGAGAGCAAGGAGCTTCCTATCTGTACTTACAACGAGGATGGATCATTCAAAGAAGATATCCATTATACAGTTGTTGAGACTAAAGCAGCTGACGGATATATCCTTGATGAAACAGCTCATGATGTAACTCTTCGATATGATGACAATGCACCGGATGTTGTTGTAACAACTCTTAAGCTTGTCAATGTACCGACAGAGCCTAAGCTTCCACAGACAGGCGACAATGCAAATCCGCTTCTTTATCTTGGAATTGGTGCACTTGCACTTATTACAGGTGTTGGAGTCGGACTTCGTGGAAGAAAGAAAAAGAATAAACAGTAACAATTAACCTTGCGGGGAATGTAAGCCAGTGACTTATGTTCTCCGCTTTTTTGATTTGGAGGACAAACAGTGGTAGGAGAAAGAATCAGATATTACAGAAAACGACAAAAAATGACACTCAGGGAACTGGGCGAGAAAAGTGGTTTTGAAAATAGAGGTGATGTAAGAATTGCCCAATACGAAAATGGTTCAAGAGTTCCAAGGACGGGAACGTTGAACAGGATTGCAAAGGCACTTGGCATTCCGCCGGAAGAATTATTCTGTGAGGACTGTAGAAAGTGCATGTTTCTCAAGAATTATTACAGAAAGAAAAGAAAATCTCATACCACTTTTGATATGGGAATCGAAGAAGACAACAGTTACAGAGAACACAAAAATCCCGAGGATGAAGGGATTTTGTATGACAATTTAGATTAAGGAGGAACCGTAATATGATGAATTATGAGATTTTTAAGGAAGTAGTAAAAGAAAAGTTTATGGATTATATGCCTGAGAAGTTCAAAGGAATGGAGCTTGTGGCAGAGCCAGTGGAAAAGGTGAATGTGACTCTTGATGGCATCATCTTAAGAGAAGAAGGCAGGAACATTTCGCCTACGATTTATATCAATGACATGTATAAGAAGTATCAGGACTGTGGTGATCTTGAGGAAACACTTATGGCTGCATGTGACTTTATGGAAAGGGCATATGAGCAGGCTCCGGTTGTTGATGTGGACAGCATTATGAGAGATGCTAACGAGAAGATTGTATTCCAGCTCATCAATACAGAGCAGAATAAGACCTTTTTGGAACAGGTACCTCACAGGGAGTTCCAGGATCTTTCTATTGTGTACAAGGTAATTATCAGTGCCGATAAGGATGCGGTGCAGAGTTCAAAAATTACAAATGAATTTGCAAAAAGACTTGGGATGAGCGAGGAACAGCTCTTTAAGTGTGCTGCTGAAAACACAAGAAGGCTCTTTCCACCTGTAGTACGAAGCATGAATGACATTATGAAAGAAATGTTCGCAAGGGATGGGATGCCACAGGAGATTGCAGATATGATGATAGCCGAGATTCCACCGGAACAGACAATGTGGGTGATTTCCAATGAAAAGGGTATCAATGGCGCAGCATCCATGCTTTATGAGAATGAGCTTCATGAGCTGGCAGAGAGTTTAGAGAGTGACCTTTATATTCTCCCTTCGAGCGTGCATGAGGTTATTGCAGTATCTTCAGATATGGGAAGCCCTGAGATGCTTGCACAGATGGTAGTCGAGGTAAATATGCAGGAGGTGTCTTTGGACGAGAGACTTTCCAATCAGGTATATCACTATGATAAGGATTTAAGAAAACTCACACTTGCAACTGATACACCTAACAAGAGACTTGATGGTATCGTTGCAGAACCTCCCCTTGTATATGATGCGAAGGAAAAGTCCAGATAGGAGGCAGTTATGGAGCAGGAACTTACAATGGAAGAACTCATTGCTCTCATAAACAGCCAGAAAGGTGACTTTGTTATCCGTGTCGAGTTTGGAGAGGAGGCGGTGTCTGATGCCAAAGAAGAATGACTTCAAGCTTGATGTGGTTTCGGTAAGACTTGTAAAGGATGCTCCGATTTATTCGGAGCACACCTTTAACAATCCGGCGGATATAGCTGCTGTCATGGGAGACTGTATGTGCCAGTTTGACAGGGAAGTAGTGTGTGTGGTCAATCTAAGGTCAGATTTAAAACCTATCAATGTGCATTTTGCAAGTGTTGGTTCTTTAAATGAGGCAATGGCACATCCGAGAGAGCTGTTTAAATCAAGTATCTTAAGCAATGCTGCAAGCATGATGTTAATCCATTGTCATCCATCCGGAAATGTATTCCCAAGCAAGGCAGACACGATGATGACAGACCGCATGAACAAGCTGTGTGAACTGATGGGAATACCGCTCATTGACCATATCATAGTCGGTGGAGACAATCGTGAATTTTTCAGTTTCAGGGAAAAAGGCATGATTGATAATCCTAAGATTACCCTGAGCACAGATTACCGGACACTTGATATCAAGTCACCGCTTGTAGCAGAGCAGGGAAAGGCAAGGTGAAAGCATGGATGGAAGATTTACGGATGAAGAGCTTGCCATAGCAAAGAGTGTTGACCTGTGTGCAGTTGCAGAAAGCCTTGGGTATACGGTAAAGAGGATTGGCAAATACCACACTTTAAAGGAGATGGATTCCATCCGTATCTATAACAGAAGCCATTGGTACAGATGGTCAAGGCAGTTTGACAAAGGCAACAATGGCGGCTCACAGATAGATTTCTTACGGGTATTTTGTAGAATGAGTGTAAAAGAGGCTGTGTTCTGGCTTCTGGACTTTGCAGGATACAGAAGAATCGAGAATCCTGTAAAGCAGCCACTTGTTCATCAGGTATCGCAGAAGCAGGCAGAGGAGAGAAAGCCGTTTGTCCTACCGGAACCGGCAGGAGATAATTCCTATCTTATTTCATATCTGAATCAGGAGAGAGGAATCAGCAGAGCAGTCATAGATCTGTTTTTAAAAGATGGATTGATTTATGAGAGCAGGCATTACCACAATGTTGTTTTCAAGGGAAATGATAAAAATGGAGTGACAAGATTTGCAAGTATGAGAGGCGTGTTTGATAAGCAGGGCAAGCCATTCAAGTGTGATGTCACAGGCAATGATAAAAACTATGGATTTAATGTAGTAAATGTTAACAGTACAGAGCTTGTAGTATTTGAGGCTGCAATCGACCTTATGAGTTATGTGGATATCTTCACGGATTATGAATCAAATAAGCTGGCACTTGGGATGCTTGCAGATGCACCACTTGAGACTTTTCTTCGGGAACATCCGCAGATTACTTCCATCCGGTTCTGCCTTGATAGAGATGAGCCGGGGAGAAAAGCAGCAGCTGAACTTATGAGAAAGTATTATGAGCTTGGATATGAGGTAGAAGACTGTCCGCCTCCAGCCGGATATAAGGATTACAACGAGTGGCTTGTGGCGGCAAAGCTTAATCTGAACAGGATGAATAAGCGAGCAGATGAACCAGTCAGGGCATGAGAAACCGGATTTTGATGTGTGGGGGCAGAAAGCGCCCCCAAAACAGCAAAGTGGGGGCAGAAAGTGCCCCCAAAATGTCAAAGTGGGGGCAAAAAGCGCCCCCGCAATTCGGACACGATAAAAACCGGATTGAATTCAGTATAAAAGTGGGGGCAGAAAGCGCCCCCAAAGTAGCAAAGTGGGGGCAAAAAGCGCCCCCACTTCCATAAACAGAGGGTTTTAGGGAGATTTTCTCCCTAACTAGATGGCATTAGGACAGAGATGTCTCTAATGCGTATCTAGCCGTAAACCTAAGAGATTCAGACAGGCGTGTGGGTGGAAGAGATATACAAAACACGGATAAGGGAGGTGCAGGAAAGCAATGGATAAAGAACTTACAATAATCGCAGAACCAGAGGAACTTATTGCTTGGGCAGACACATTTGATATCTTACTAAACCCTTCGATAGAAGATGCTGCAATTCTGCTTAACTATATGGAAGGACATGATTATGCCATTGGCATAGATTCAGATGGGAAGATGTACAGGCAGGATATTGCTGAAGAGAATGGCGAGATAGAACCATATTTGATTGATGATGTTATAGATATTGTCTGTGAATGGAACTATGAACTGATACTTGATGCGGAAGCACACAGGAGTGATCCAAAGGATTTTAACGACTATAACGAGTATCAGAGCAAGTATGAAAGTCTGAAAGCAGATGAAAAGAGACTGGACAGATTGTTTGATAAAACCAGTTATGGTAAGGAACTTATAGAAGTTGCTACAGAGCTTGCAGACAGGGTTATTGCCCAGCTGGGTAATAAAGAACTGGAAAAAGCTGCTGTAACAGTAGCAGAAGGAGTAAGAGAATACAGTACGGGTAAGAGAGGAAGGTGATTCTATGGCTGATAAAGTTCATTGTATAAGGAAAACACTAAGACTTATGCCACAGGAAGCGAAGGTACTTTCTGATAAGGCAAAGGCAAATGGAATGAATGAAGCCGAATATATCAGGCTTCTAATCAGTCAGAAACCAAATGACTATCCGGAAGTAAGGAAACTTCTTAAAGAGCTTATCAATGAGATAAACCGAATCGGCATTAACATCAATCAGATTGTATTTAACAGCAATGCACAGCTGTATTCCAAGAAAGATAAGGAACAGCTTGTGGCATATATGAAAAAGCTGAATCAGTCTGTCAGCGAGGCGGTGGTAAAGATTGGCAATCAGTAAGATACTTCATATGAAGGACAGCGGGAATTCTTTTCATGCAAGGCATTTGAAACGGGCACTGGATTATGTGATGAATCCTGAGAAAACGCAGGGAGGAAGACTTGTGGGAGCTATAAACTGCCAGGCAGATATGGCTTTTGAACAGATGATGGATACAAAGAAGCAGTTTGGAAAAACAGACAAGCGACAGGGGTATCACATCATTCTTTCTTTCAAAGAGGATGAGGTGGAACCGGATAGGGCTTTTGAGATAACACAGAAGTTTGTAGCAGAATATCTTGGTGATGCCTATGAAGCGGTATTTGTGGTTCATGATAATACAGACCATGTTCATTCACACATTGTATTTAACAGTGTAAGCTTTGTGGATGGGAAAAAGTATCGCTACGAGAAAGGTGACTGGGCAAAGTATATCCAGCCAATTACCAATAAGCTGTGTCAGGAGTATGGTCTTTCCATTATAGATGTGGAGGATGGCAGCAAAGAGAAACAGCACGAGAATTATAAGGATTGGAGCGAATATCGTGAAGGCAGCTTTGTGTGGGCAGATATGATAAAAAGAGATTTTGATGCCTGCATTTTACAGGCAAATGATTTTAGTGGATTTCTGGAGCTGCTGTCGGAAAAAGGATATGAGGTCAAGCAGGGAAAGTATCTGGCAGTCAGACCACAGGGGATGACAAGATTCAGAAGATGTAAGACTCTTGGCGAGAATTATTCACAGGAAGCTATTGTGGAGCGTATTGCGAAGGAAGATTTATCCTTTTACCAGTCACAGAATGAGGAAAGGCAGGCAGCGATAGTAAAGTGCTATGTCAAAAGATACCGCAGGGCGAAGATGTCAGGCTTGCAGAAAAGATATTATGCAAAGCTTTACCGGATTGGAAAGCTGAAAAAGAAGCCATATAGTCAGGTATGGAAGTATAAGGATGATATCCGAAAGATGCATAAGCTGCAGGAGCAGTATCTATTTCTGGTAAGGCATAAGATTGAGAGTGCGGAAGAACTTGTATCGGTACTTGATAATCTGACGGATAAGAAAAAAGAAGCATCAAAGGAAAAGAGTAAGACCTATAAGGCTAAGGAGAGATTCAAAGATATTTTTGACAAGGCTGAACAGATCCGGGGGCTTGATGATGCGGAATCGTGTTATCAGAGTGGGGATACCTTTTTTGAAGATGAGCACAATGCATGGGAAAGGCTTAACACTGAGCTTCTGGCACAGGGATACAGTGTGGAAGAGGTCGAGAGTCTTAGAAAAAAATATGAGAGCAAGTATGCACAGGACTGTAAGGCAGAACGGGCGGTATCAAAGGAACTTAATCTTGGAAGATCAATATGGAAGGAACTTACGGTATCAGCTTCGGCAGAAGAGAAGCAGTATGACAAAGAAACAATAAGAGACAGAAAAGAACAGCCGGTACGTTAGGCTGTTTTTTTTAGTGGTTAGGAGGCATATATGGAAGAAAAAAGAGAGCCATTAAGTGAAATGGCGATTGAGAGAAAGATACAGATTCTTCGTAATAAGCATATGGACAGTGAGGTTATTGCTCTTGTCAAAAGCGATTATGAATATGGACTGACTGATGATGAAATCGGTCTGTATCTTAACAAAAGTTATGACATTGAGCAGATGAAGGTGTTATCAAAATGTCTGCATAAGGGTGTATCAGAAGAGTTGTTAACGCTGCTGAAAGATAGCAGGATGGCAGCACCTAAGATGCAGACAGCATTGGATTACTATGAAAAAGGTGTGCCGATTGATGCAATCAGAGAGGTAGTCCAAAAAGATGATACAGCAGTAAACATGCGCAGGATGTTTGATGTGGTATTAGAAAAGCTTAATAAAGCCAAAGAGCAGATGCCACAGGATTTAGAGTATGTGAAAAGTCTTGTAGCTCAGATGGATGAAGTGGTTGCAAAGATCAATCATCAGAATGAAAGGTATGATGCCCTGAATAAGAAGCTTTCTGAAATAGAAACTTCCAAAGATGACGAGGAAGTCAGGGAGCGTCTGGTCAAGGAGAACCAGGATAAGGACGCTCTTATCAACAGTCAGCAGAATGAACTGAATAAGGCAAGCAGTACAATTGCAAGACTTAGGGATGATATTGAGAAAAAGGATAAGGAGATGAAGCGTATGGGAGACAGAATAGAGTCATTGGAAGATAAGATCATAAGTGTTGCCACAGAGAATAAGAAAGAGGCAGAAAGTAAGGCAGAGCCGCAGGAAAGCCAGTCCGTATCACAGGCAGATAAAAAGATGGTTGATACAGTTGCAGTTCCTCAGAATATGCAGGCTGTGGCAAATGGAATTCCGGTCTATTATCAGATTCCGGTAGTTGATAGTACTGGAAATGTGGTGCAGAGACTTCCGATTGAGCGAAGTGTGAGAAAGAGCAGCAACAGCGGAGTGGCAAGTCTTTTTGCAAGACTGTCATTTAAGAAAAAGTCAAGAGCAGACATTGTAAAGCTGGTTGCATCGGGAGACCTTGTTCCGGCGCAGCTTGTGCAGATTAAGAGTGCAATAGAAAAGGGACTTACTGAGTCACAGCTTGTAGAGCTTATAAACAACAACATTTCAGCGGAAAAGATGAAGGAGATCATTGAGATTGCTGTGCTTGAAAACAGCATGGCAGATTAGGAGGAACTTATGAATTTAGCAGTAGTAAATGAAGCAGTAACAGAGATGAATGGTGTGGAGCATCAATTTACAGAGGAAGAGAAAAACTTTGTTGTCCAGTTCGCATTCAGAAGCGGCAGCAAGGAAGACACGATTTCTCTTATTGAAGCTTTGGCACATTCAGCGGATAAGGCTGAGTCGGACGAGATTATGGTCACATACAGGTCTAAATATGATATGAAGCCTGCATGGGTGGAACAGGTGGAAAACCTGCTTGTGGCACTTGAAATGTATCGTATCGAGGAGGAGAAAGCAATCAATCATCTGGCAGATATTTTGACTACTTATGGTATTGATGTATCAGCCGAGGAAATCCGTACTACAGAGACAGAAACGCTTAAAACAACAGTTAGAGAGAAAGTGGAGGTGCGATAATGGCAGAAGAGATTCAGGAAGCGGTGCAGATCATCCGTGTAGCTTATGATGGCATTGAGATTGCCATGAAGGTAGGAAGCGGCGGCATTGCTGCCATGCAGAAGGCAATAGATTTCTTAAAAGGGATGCTTGATTATGAAAAGTCACTTGGCAAGACATCCATGAGAAAGCTGATCTTAAAAGGTGGCGATTTACAGGTGTTACAGTTTAATACCGAAGATATGAAAAAGGTTGAAAAGATGGCAAAGAAGTATGGAATCCTGTATTCGGTACTTCCAGACTGTAACAGGAAAGATGGACTGAGTGAGGTAATCTTTCATACAGAGGCAGTTCCCCGTGTGAATATGATGATACAGAAGCTCAAGTTTGGTAAGATTGCCACATTTGACGATTATCTGAAGAATGGAGATGAAAAATCCCTTGGCAAGCTGATGGATTTTTTGAAGAAACAGCAGGGAAACGAGAAAAGCCACACGATAGAAGGGGATAGGGTTAATACCGCTATTGACGGACTGATCGAAAAGGTCGGAATGTTTGCAATGGAAAAGAAAGCTATCAGTGTGGATCAGGTCAAGGAGAATTTCAGTATCAATGGTGAGCAGGCTGAAAGTGTTATCAAACAGCTAGAGACAATCGGTGTGCTTGGAAAGAAAAATGAGGATGGCACCCATACAGTCATGATGGACAAGGATGCATTTATCAATCGTGTTAGAGGCTATCAGGACCTTGCTGAGAGAATGAGGGCAGTTGCAGCATCAAAGAATGCGAACTTATCAGATGTGACTATCAGCAAGAAGCTGATTATCGAAGAGAATGACCATGCTGTTAAGACCAGAGTTCCCGGCACATGGGGAGAAGAGGCAAGATATGTATGGCTCCGTAAGGAAAACATCATGGAGATTCATGGTGGAAAGACAATGCTTACTTTCCTTGATTCCACCAAGGATTATAAGCTTTACGATGAGCAGAATCGTGTGGTGACAACCCAGAAAGGAACCGAGCTTTATACTCACTACGACAAGGTGGAGTCATCTGTCAGGGAGCGTTACGAGAAAGTACAGAAGCAGCAGAAAAAGACCACACAGAAGAAAACTGTTACCACGAAGAAAGCGAGGTAGCAGCCTATGCAGACAACAAAGAAAAAGCCGTCACTGATATTCATCCTTGTGGGTGCAGTGTTAGCCGGGTATCTTGGTTATCTGATAAATGGTGCGTGGGCAGAAGGGATTGCCTTTAATGAATTTATGGACAGATTCAATGAAGTATGTGCTGTTCCCTTTGCCAACTATTACAATTCCAATACAGTAAAAGCAGTAGCCATTGCATTAGGTATCTATGCGATGGCTATTGTCATGTATTACACCAGTCAGAGAAACTATATGCCCGGTAAGGAATTTGGTACGGCAAGATTTGAAAATCCGAAGCAGGTCAACAAGATACTTGCAGATAAGGATGAGAATTTCAACCGGATACTCAGCCAAAATGTGAAGATGTCGCTGGATTTTAGGAGACTCAAGCTCAATGGAAATATACTTATCTGTGGTGGTTCCGGAGCAGGAAAAACATTTTATGAAGTAAAGCCGAATCTGATGCAGATGCCACATAACTGTTCTTTTATCTGTACTGATCCAAAAGGTGAGATTCTTAGAAGTTGCGGGCAGATGTTAAAGAATAACGGATACAATGTGAAGGTCATCAATCTGCTTGAGATGGATAAGTCGGACTGCTATAATCCGTTTTCCTATATCAGAGAGGAAACAGATGTTGTAAAGCTGATTACCAATCTTATCAGTAATACCACACCAAAGGGTTCCACTCCAAGTGATCCATTCTGGGAGAAAGCAGAAGGATTATTTTTACAGTCAATCTTTTATTATGTGTGGCTTGAAGTACAGCCGGCAAAGAGAAACTTTGAGACAGTACTGAAGCTTCTTGGAGAAGCAGAAGTGACAGAGCAGGGAAAGGCGTCGAAACTGGATGTGCGAATGAAGTTCTTAGAGGAGAGTTCCCCACTCGGAGCTAATCATCCGGCAGTAAAGCAGTACAACAAATGTATGCGAGGTGCAGGAGATACCGTCCGTTCCATTATCATCAGTGCCAACTCAAGACTTGCATTTCTTGAAAATAAGCAGGTTTTACGATTACTCTCCAAAGATGAGCTTAATCTGTCCGATATCGGTATTGGTGTAAACGGAGATGGGGAGACAAAGACAGCACTCTTTTGTGTAATCCCGGATAGTGACAAATCCTATAACTTTATTATCGGTATGTTATACACGCAGATATTTCAGGAATTGTACTATCAGGCAGACTTTAATTGTGGTGGAAGGCTGCCAATCCATGTGACATTTATGTTAGATGAATTTGCGAATGTCGCATTGCCAGATGACTTCTGTTCACTGTTATCGACAATGCGAAGCCGTGAGATTTCAAGTATTATCATTATTCAGAACTTTGCCCAGTTAAAAGCACTTTTTAAAGATACCTGGGAGACAATTCCCGGCAACTGCGATACGTTCATCTATCTCGGTGGAAACGAGCAGAGTACGCATAAGTATGTGTCAGAGCTGCTTGGAAAAGGTACGATTGATAAGAAGTCAAGTGGAGAAACAAAGGGCAGACAGGGAAGCTCTTCAAGAAACTATGATGTATTAGGCAGAGAATTGTTTACACCCGATGAAGTCAGAAAGCTGGATAATAAGAAATGTATTATCTTTATCCGTGGTTTTGATCCTATCATGGACAATAAGTTCATACCGTTCAATCATTCGATGTTTAACCAGACAGCAGATGGCAAGGGAGAGCCTTATGTTCATCAGATAAGAGGAGCAGATAATCTTATCGGTCCGCCATTTGAGATTCTTTCAGACAAGGCAGTTAAGTATTATGAAAAGCTGAGGGATAAGGGCGAGAATGTGTATATAGATTCTCTTACCTATGAGCAGTTTATGATGCTTGGTGATGCGGAGTTAAGCAGAAGATTCTCCATGCAGGATGAGGCAGAGCAGAAAGCAAAGATTGACAGGGAGCAGGCAAATGAGCTTGAGTATGTCGATGAGTCACAGAAGTCTGATACTACAGAATGTGCTAACTCTTCTAATGGAAGTGCTGGTACTAAGCCTGTAAGGAATCCTGAGAGGGAAAAGCCTAAGTGGGAGGATACAATCACAAACCGAATGCTGCACTGGTCATATACACCGGAGCAGAAAGAGGAAGTGAAGAAGGCACTTGCGGCAGGAGTTCCGAAGGCAACGATTCTGACGTATTTCTATCCGGAGGTTACTGTGGAGAAGATGAGTTCATATCGAAAGAAGCAGTAATGTTTTTAGATATATTACAGAGTATATGATATAATTTGCTCACATAGTATGCTTCAGCTTATTGGACTACTAACATGTGAGCAGTTACAAAAGACAGAAATTATTTTATATTGGAGGTACAGGATGAATACGGAAAAGACTTTTGCAGATAGATTAAAAGAGTTGCGTAATATACGAAACTATACACAGGAAGAGCTGGGTAAGATAACAAATATATCTGTTCAGAGTATACGACGTTATGAACAAGGTAGACTCAATGAAGAGCCAAGTGCGTATAATCTTTTACAACTAGCAAAGGCACTAGATGTAACACCTGAATACTTATTGATAGGAGATAATAATATGACAAGTTACACGGAGGCAATTAAGAGAGAATTGAAGCAACTTAATGACTATGGACAAATATCTGAAATTAAAGAAACCGAGTTGAATTCCACGATTTTATCACATCTTGAGATGAGTAATGATTTAGTAGATGCTGTAAAGACGGATTGGAATGCAAAAGGCATATTTAAGAGGATAGAGAAAGAGGAAGATAAACAGATTGTGGTAGACAGTTATTGTACAAGACCTTATGTACAGGATGTCATATTACGATATTGCCAGAATAGATCTATATTTAAGACAAAGTTTGCAATAATTGATGGAATGCTTTTAGAATAAAGCAAATTTGAGAGTAAATTAGCACTTTAGCCATATGGTTAAGGTGCTTTTTTTCATACCTTGAAAGGAGATGGTCACAGCAAAAACGCATCGGGGAAAGCCCGATTAACCAGTACAACAGGCATTGCCTGATTATCATAGAGTAACTATCAACAGGACAGAAAGGAATGCATATATTCCGTTCGGAAAGCTAGCCGGATTGGAATATGTGTATTCCTTTCTGGCTTTTTCCGCTTCTGTCACTTCAAAAAAGGAGATTAAACAACATGAGAAAAGAACAGATTATTACGACAAACAACAATCAGATGGAGGAGAAAGGCATGAAGAGCAGATTCATTCACTTTAAAAAGAGATTCGTTCCGGCATTATCCGGAGCACTTATGGGAGTAATGCTTATGAGCACTACTTGTTTTGCAGCAGGTACAGGTACTTCCGCAGTAACACAGCCGCTTGAGAACTTAAAGACACTTATCATTGCAGTCATTGGTGCTGTTGGTGTCATCATTCTTGCAAAGAATGTCATGGAGTTCGCACAAGCCTATCAGCAGCAGGATTCATCTACTATGAACTCTGCACTGAAAGGAATTGTAGCAGGTGTCATGATGGCTGGTATTTCAACAGTACTGACATTCTTAGGCTTCTAAGATTGGGGAAAAAGAGTTCCCCTTTTAGTAAAAGGAAAGAGGTGAATAACAAGTATGGATATTTTTAAGCTTGGAGACAAGATCCTTGCACTTCTTGAGGCGGTGTTTGGGTTTTGGAACAATCAGATATCCCTGGTCTTTGCAATGCTTGGACAGTCACCGGTCAGTTTCAAGGGCGGAGGTCCTTGGGCAGTTATTGAGGGTATTGAGCCGGTCTTTGTAGCGGTCGGCTCTTCCCTCGTTGTGCTGTTCTTTGTTATCGGTTTCTGCTCGGAAAGCATAGATGTAAAAGATGAGATGAGGTTTGAGTCTATATTTCGTATGCTTATCCGACTGGGACTTGCAGAATGGTTTGTTGCAAATAATGTCACGATTATGAAAGCGTTTTTTACTTCCATAGGAAATCTGGTGGGACTTATATCTGCCGGGACAACGACGCAGCTTGCCATTGACAGTACACAGGCAGACATCATTAAGGGACTCGGATTTGGTGAGAGTCTGGTAATGCTGATACTTACAGCTTTGCTTGCAATCATCATTATTATCTGTGGATTCTTTATCATTTACACAGTGTATTTCAGGTTCTTAAAGATACTGATTATTGTGCCGCTTGGTGCGATTGCATGCTCCACAATGGCAGGAAACAGAATGGTCAGTCATACAATGGCTACCTACTGCAAATATTTTCTTTCGTGTGTATTCGAGGCAGTAACGATGGCACTTGCAATTGTGGTATGTAATGCATTTATCAATGCAGGACTTCCGGCATTTACAGGAAGTTACGCTGACTGGGCACAGACACTTATCTATCTGTGTGAAATGACATTTACGATAGCAATGACTGTTGGAAGTGTGAAGGGAGCACAGACACTTACAAGCAAGGCATTTGGATTATAGAAGGAGGCAGAAATGGATAATGAAAAGAAACAGGTTACTTATAATTCAAGCATAACCGGAGAAACGCAGGTGACATTTGATATCCAGCAGTATATGAATAACAGGGCAATGTTTATTGGTCTTATGTGTAATGAAGATGGACATGAGGAGCATTTTGGGGATGTGACTGTGAATTTGTCGGTTGCAGCACCAAATTACTGCGGATATCTGAATGTGAATGACATGCCGGATATTGAAAAGTTTATTACAGACAATGACATTGGAGAGTTTACAGGATTCACGCAAAGGAGTGGTTTCTGCGAATATCCGCTTTATCTGTTCAATGTAGATAAGCTTAGAGAACTGTGTCCGGATGGAATGGATAAGTATGAGGCGAATATTGGAATGACAAGAAAGCCGGAGACAAAGGATTTATCAAGATAGGAGGCAGGGACAATGGTAATCGAAGTAAACAAGGATATTGACCGCTATCAGGAATCGGTTGCGATGGGACTTACTGCAAGGCAGCTTATATTTTCCATTGCAAGCGTAGTAGTCGGTGGCGGTATCGTCCTTCTTCTTTACAAGTATATCGGTCTTACGGGTTCTGCTTATGTGGCAATTCCCTGTGTGGCACCGATTGCACTTGGCGGATTCTATTCCTTTAACGGGATGAATTTCTACGAGTATATGGGAAAGAAGCTGCATTTTATGTTTGGGAACAGGACACTTACCTATGTATCAACAGAGGGAGAGCCTGCAATAAAGCAGTTAGAAGCAGAACAGAATGAACAGGTAAAGAAGAAAGGCAGAAAGGCTGAACCGGAGACTGTAACAGCTGATTCGGCTGTAAAGAAGCAGGAGGAGTTTGAAGCAATGAAGAAAAAGACGAGAAACATGCTGCTTGGACTTGTCGCAGTCATTGTGGCGGCAGCAGCAGGCATTGCAGCATATAAGGCAATGCATTAGAAACGAATAGTATCTGACCGCAAGGTCGGGAACACAGCCCGCAGGGTGAAGTTCCCGGCGGGCTTTCATTATAAGAAAGCGAGGTTAGAGACATGGGTTTATTTACAGACGGATTTAAGTTATTAAAGAAGGCGAGTGAGCCTTTGTATAAGACACCTAAATCCATTCAGGAAACCATAGAGATTATGGCGGTGGCTGAAAACGGCATTTTTGAAGTGAGCAAAAATAAGTATTCCAAATGCTACCGCTTTCAGGACATCAATTACACGACAGCAACGGAGGATGAGCAGATCGGTATTTTCGAGAGGTATTGCAAGTTCCTAAATTCGCTGGACTGTAATTATAAGATTACGATCAACAATAAGAACAAAAACATGGATGAACTCCGTGACAAGGTTCTGATTGCTGAGAAAAACGATGGCTTCAATAATTATAGAAGAATCTACAATGACATCATTGAGGAGAAGATTATTGAGGGCAGACAGGGGATTGAGCAGGAGAGATACCTGACAATCACGATTGAGAGAAAGAACTTCGAGGAGGCAAAGGCACAGTTTGCTACCCTTGAGGCAACGATACACAAGGCTTTCATTGAGCTTGGGGCAGAGATTGTTCCGCTTAATGGCAATGAGAGACTGAAAGTGCTCTATGATTATTATCATCTTGGAGATGAGGGCAGCTTTGATTTTGATATCAAAAAGGCAAAGAAGGTCGGAGCAGATTTTAGAAATGATCTGTGCAATGGGATGGTGAAATATTTCCCGGACCATTTTGAGGATGAGAGTAAATTCTGCAAGGCACTTTTTATCAAAAAGTATCCGAGCAGTTTGTCAGACAGATTTATCAATGAGATTACTTCCCTTCCGGTTCATTCCATCACGAGCATTGATGTGGTGCCTGTTCCTAAGGATTTGACTACAAAGGTGCTTCAGAAGAAATACCTTGGTATTGAGTCGGATATCATTAAGCAGCAGAGAGTCCGTAATAAGAATAACGACTTTTCTACGGAAATTTCATATGCCAAGAGAACGGAGAAAAAGGAGATTGAGGAAATCATGGATGATGTTCGTGAGAATGACCAGTGCCTTTTCTTCGTGGGAGTTACTATTATTCTTATGGCAGAGAGCAAAAAAGAGCTTGATAGCGTCTGTGAGACAGTGGAGACTATCGGAAAGCGTAACAGCTGTACGATTGATACACACTACTTAAAGCAGAGGGAGGCACTCAACACAGCGCTTCCGATTGGTGTAAGACAGGTGGAGACAATGCGTACCCTTCTTACCCAGTCACTTGCGGTGCTTATGCCATTCAATGTGCAGGAATTAAATGACAGCACAGGGAACTATTATGGTATCAATCAGATCAGCAAGAATGTGAATATCGGTAACAGAAAGAAGCTGATAAACGGAAATGGCTTCGTTTTCGGAGTGCCGGGTTCCGGTAAATCCTTCTTCTGTAAGATGGAAATGGGCAGCGTATTCTTGTCGGGAGATGATGAGATAATCGTCATAGATCCAATGAACGAATACTTTGATATTGCTGAGACTTATGGTGGAACAGTGGTAAATATGTCCACTTACACGGATAACTATGTGAATCCGCTGGAGATGGATGTATGGAGCCTTGATCCGAATGATTCCAAGGGAATGGTAAGAGAAAAAGGCGAGTTTATGCTTGGTCTTTGTGAGCAGTGTATCGGAGACAGCTTAAATTCAAGACAGAAGTCAATCATTGACCGCTGCGTGAGAAAGCTGTATATCGACATTGCAAGAAGCAAAGAGAAGTATATCCCGGTGATGAGTGATTTTTACGATATCCTTATGGCGCAGCCGGAGGAGGAAGCAAAGGACATTGCACTGTCACTAGAGCTTTTCGTAAATGGTTCGCTTAACATCTTCAATCACCAGACAAATGTGGATGTGGATAACAGATTTACAGTATATGGCATCAGGGACTTGGGTACAGAACTTAGTCCTATCACAATGCTTGTTATGATGGAATCCATTCAGAACAGGATTGTTGAGAATGGCAAGAGAGGCAAGGCAACATGGCTCTATATTGATGAGTTCCATGTTCTGCTTAATTCCGAGTATTCTGCAAAATACTTGCAGCAGCTCTGGAAGAAGGTAAGAAAGCAGGGAGGTCTTTGTACCGGTATCACGCAGAATGTTGTCGATCTGTTGCAGAATTACACAGCAACCACAATGCTTGCAAACTCTGAGTTTGTGGCACTCTTGAAGCAGGCAAATACAGATAGTTCAAAGATGGCGGAGGTTATCGGGGTATCAGAGGCACAGCTTCGGTTCGTAACTAATACCGCCTCTGGAATGGGACTTATTAAGTGTGGTTCGGTAGTAATTCCCTTTGATAATCAGATCAGCAAGGATACGGATTTGTACAGGCTGTATAATACCAACATTCATGAGAAGATTGCGGAACAGAAGAAAAAAGAAGCAATGCTGCAGTGATAACAGATGAATTTTTATAGAATCTATAGTATAATCAAGAGGTCGGATGAATGTCCGACCTTGATGATAATAAATTAGATATTCCCTATTTTTAAGAAGAAAGCATATAAGATTCGATATGAAAAATAAATAAGGAAGCAGTTCTAAAATGTATCATTTGTACCGGAGAACATGTGGCTGGATTTTAAGATATGCTTATCGTACACTTTGACGAGAATATGTTGATTGGGGATGCAGCGGACCTGGATGCATTTATGGAAATGTATGGTGTGGAAGCAATTTCCAAGGAATATTTGTAATTATTAGGGAAAAGAAAATTTGAATTTGCACTTCCATAAGGTGAAATGTATTGACAAAAAAAATACAGTATGATAGTATTGCCATTAGAAGAAAGAAAGGCACATTTTGTGT